>ENA-UOJV01001799-UOJV01001799.1-human-gut-metagenome-genome-assembly--contig:-C82-NODE-1799-length-20968-cov-8.454837_pt1 | contig 20968 bp, 17 predicted proteins | sample MGYA00242356_ERZ723903 | MGnify/ENA metagenome assembly ERZ723903
ACGAAGTCAATGAAGAGGGCGAGGAAGAAGCTCCGCGGAAGGAACAGGTACAGCAGATTTTTCAGTACAAGATGTAATAATACATGTCTTATGAACTGCGTGACCGGCAGTTCAACGGAGAAAAGCTGTTCTATAAGGGAGCGACCATTCCGGATGAAGTAAAGGCATACGAAGAACCGGTAGATCTGGATACGCTTCTTGACGGGCTGACCCTGACGAAGCTGAATGATATTTTTCAGGATATCCTGAAAAGACAGGCAGATAAGACGGATCCGATCCGAAGTAAGTTCGGCAAGATCGAGAAAGAAGAGGTTACGCTTCCGGAGAAATTGGAATATGTTTATGAGTATGCAAAGGTACATCACAGATTCAGTTTCCGGGATCTCCTGAAAAAGCAGGCATCCAAGGTACAGATCATTGTCACTTTCCTGGCGGTGCTGGAGCTGATGAAGACAGGAGAGATACAGGTATATCAGGAACATACGTTTGATGATATCATCATTACATCGGACGAGGGACTGCGGCAAGGAGTATAGAAGAAAATGAGAACAAAACAGTTGGAGAGTATCATAGAGGCAATCCTGTTCACTATGGGAGATTCGGTCGAGGTGAGTAAGATCGCATCCGCGATCGAGCAGGATGTGCCGACGACGGAGAAACTTATCCATAATATGATGGACAAGTATCAGAAAGAGGAGCGTGGCATCCGGATCATCGAACTGGATCATGCATATCAGCTCTGTAGCAAACCGGAGATGTATGAGTATCTGATCCGGATCGCAAAGCAGCCGAAAAAGTATGTCCTGACAGATGTCATGCTGGAGACACTTTCAATCATTGCTTACCGTCAGCCGATTACCAAGCTGGAGATTGAGAAGATTCGCGGAGTCAAATCGGATCATGCGGTAAACAAGCTGATCGAGTACAATCTGGTCTGCGAGCTTGGGCGCCTTGATGCACCGGGACGTCCGCTGCTTTTTGGAACAACCGAAGAATTTCTGCGCAGATTCAGTGTGCAGTCTTTAGATGATCTCCCGGGCATTGAACCGGAGAAGCTGGAGACATTTAAAGAAGAAGCGGAAGATGAGGCACAGATCCGGCTGAATATTTAAAATGGAATCCATAGTATAAACGCCCGTCCCTGTTCATAAAATGGAACAGAAAAGAGCAGGAGGGAGACCGGGGCGCATGAAAAAGAAAGAAAAGAAGAGGAATGGAATACCGGCACGGACCAGAAGAGGGATTCTGGCAGCGTGCATGGTATTCTTTTTTAGTTTGCAGACTTTTCAAGGAAAGATGCTATGGAGAGAATCCACAGGAGAAAGTCCGGGTAAGATCTTAGCTGGGAAAGTGCCTGCGGAAGAAAATGAACGGACACAGATAATGGAGACTACGCAGCAAAAGGAACCGGTCTCGGATGCGCAGACTGCACAGGAAAAAGAAACCCGTGAGCAGGAAAGGGAGCAGCTTCTTACCCGGCTCTATGCCCGTTCCGCTGCGCTGGTGGATGCGGACAGCGGCAGGGTTCTGCTCGGAAAAGAAGAGCATGTAATGCGCCCGATGGCAAGTACAACGAAGATCATGACCTGCATTCTTGCGCTGGAAAAGGGAAATCCGAAGGACCTGGTGACAGCCTCTGCAAATGCGGTCGCACAGCCGAAGGTTCATCTGGGAATGCACGAAGGGGAAGCGTTTTATCTGGGGGATCTTCTATATTCCCTGATGCTGGAATCCCATAATGATTCTGCAGTGGCGATCGCGGAACACCTTGCAGGATCCGTTCCGCAATTTGCCGGGTGGATGAATGAAAAGGCAGAAGAGATCGGATGCACGGAGGCACATTTTGTTACGCCAAACGGATTGGATGGAGAGGATGTGGGCGGTGTGCACAGCATTTCAGCTGCAGATCTGGCAAAAATCATGAGTTACTGCGTCCTGCGTTCTCCCAAAGCTGCAGAATTTCTTGCAATCACGCAAACGCCGGTATACAGCTTTTCTGATGCTGAGGGAAAGGGGAATTTTAGCTGCAGCAACCACAATGCATTTCTTCAGATGATGGATGGCGCGATTTCCGGAAAAACAGGGTTTACCGGGGATGCCGGATATTGCTATGTAGGGGCTTTACAGAGTGAGGATCGTACATTTGTAGTGGCACTGCTTGCCTGTGGCTGGCCAAACAACAAGAATTATAAATGGACAGATACCAGAAAACTGATGGAGTACGGAATGGCACATTATCGTTATGATGAGGTGTGGAAAATACCGGAGCTTTCGAAAATACCCGTGGAAAACGGTGTTTCCCAAAATGGTTTGTTTGGAAAAGCAGCAGTGGAAGTGGAAATCAAAGGAAAAGAAAGTCCGGGTAAGATTCTGGTCGGAGATGATGATGTGGCAGAAGAAAAGACAGAAGTACCGGAAAAACTGGATGCGCCGGTGAAAAGCGGAACACCGGTCGGACAGATCACGTATCTCTTAAACGGGGAGAAATGGGGGAGCTGCCAGGCTGTTGTAAAAGAAACAGTCAGACGGAGAACATTTACCTGGATAGCCATGAAAATGTGTGAAATGTTTTACCAATTTAATTTTTAAAACACGAGAAAAATAAAATAGATCAAGAAAATTGCTTAAATTCATCAATGGACTTTCGCGATAAGATATGTTAGCATTAGCTAGACAACAAAATAAGACAAGAAAGTTGACGGATATTTGTGAAAAGTCAGGAATTAGGCAAATTGTGTGATTTTTATGAAAAATTTCTTGTTTTTTCATATGAACAGAAGAAAAAGCAGATGCCGCCCTTTCCAATTAAATAAAAGGAGAGAAACAAAATGGAAAACTGTAAAAAATACGAGAGACAATATTTTATGCCTCTGAAATTTGAATATGATTGGGTGAAAAAAGATTATGTAGACGCACCGCCAATCTGGTGCAGCGTTGACCTGCGTGATGGAAACCAGGCACTGATCGAGCCGATGAGTCTGGATGAAAAGCTGGAATTCTTCCAGTTATTGGTCGATGTGGGATTCAAAGAGATCGAAGTCGGATTCCCGGCAGCATCTGAGACAGAGTACCAGTTCATGCGTACCCTGATCGAGAAAGACATGATCCCGGATGACGTGACTGTCCAGGTACTGACACAGGCAAGAGAGCACATCATCAAACGTACCTTCGAAGCCGTACAGGGAGCACCACATGCTGTGATCCACGTGTACAACTCAACCTCTGTTGCACAGAGAGAACAGGTTTTCAAAAAAGACAAAGAACAGGTAAAACAAATCGCCATCGACGGAGCAAAGCTGTTGAAACAGCTTGCTGATCAGACAGAAGGAAACTTTACTTTCGAGTACAGTCCGGAAAGCTTTTCAGGAACAGAGGTGGACTATGCAGTGGATGTCTGCAATGCAGTACTGGATGTATGGCAGCCGACAAAAGATAAAAAAGTAATCATCAACATTCCGACAACCGTAGAAAACGCAATGCCGCATGTATTTGCAGGACAGGTAGAATATGTAGATAAGAATCTGAAATACCGTGATGGTGTGGTACTCAGCCTTCACCCACACAACGACCGTGGATGCGGCGTGGCAACTGCTGAAATGGGTATTCTTGCAGGTGCAGACCGTATCGAAGGAACCTTATTTGGAAATGGCGAACGTACCGGTAACGTGGATATCGTGACACTGGCACTCAATATGTTCTCGCAGGGTGTAGATCCGGGACTGGATTTCACTGACATTCCAAAGATCCGTGAAATCTACGAACGCCTGACCAGAATGCATGTCTATGAAAGACAGCCATATGCAGGAGATCTGGTATTTACCGCATTCTCCGGTTCCCATCAGGATGCCATCGCAAAAGGTATGGCATGGCGTGAAGCGGAAGAAAGAGATCACTGGACCGTACCGTATCTGCCGATCGATCCGAAGGACATCGGAAGAACTTACGATAAAGATGTTATCCGTATCAACAGCCAGTCAGGAAAAGGCGGTGTAAGCTACATTCTGAAACAGAACTTTGGCATCAGCGTTCCGAAAGAAATGCGTGAAGAAGTCGGCTACATGGTAAAAGATGTATCCGATAAAGCACACAAGGAGCTGACTCCGGACTGGGTATACCACATTTTTGAAGATCATTATGTAAATTACAAAGGAATCTTCTCTATCGATGAATGCCACTTCAAACAGGAAGATGGTATTATAGCAGATGCAACCATTTCCCATGCAAATGGAAAACGTGTGGTAACAGCAGGCGGTAACGGACGTCTTGACGCAGTCAGCAATGCGATCAAACAGTACTTTGGTATCAGCTATGAACTGAGCTTCTACGAAGAACATTCCCTGACACGTGGTTCTTCTTCCAAGGCATGTGCTTATGTAGGTGTCATCTGCAATGGAAAGACCTACTGGGGAGTCGGAATTGATGCCGATATCATCAAAGCTTCTATTGAAGCATTGACAGTTGCTGTCAACAAGATCGATGAACTGAAGAATGCGAATGAATGTAAAGATGAAAGAATGGTAGAGATCATGAACTATATCCAGGCAAATTATCTGGATGTATCTCTGGATGACCTTGCAGAGAAATTCTTCCTGTCCAAACCATACCTTTCCAAATATATCAAAGAAAAATCCGGAACGACTTTCGGGGATATTGTCAAAAAGGTCAGAATGAAAAAGGCACGTGCCCTGTTAAAAAGCAGCAGCATGACCGTTGAAAATATTGCACTGACCGTTGGATACCAGAATGTAGAGCACTTCAACAGGCTCTTCAAAAAGGCGTACAATATCACACCGGTACAGTTCCGCAACCAGAAATAAATAATACAGAAAAATGACGAAAAAAGGGCGCAAAAAACGGTTAAAAAGCCGTTTTTTGCGTTCCTTTTTTGTCAATGTTTATGAATGTGAACAAAAATTCATATTTACAGGCAAAATTATTGACAAAGTAAACAAAAAAAAGTAAGATATTTGTATGTTCATAATAAAAAACAAAAGTTAAAAATTATGAAAAAGGAGGAGTGAAGACATCTGAGGATGGGGAAATAATTAACGATTGTTTTTTGCTGAATGAATAGAATACAAAAGGTTATCTTGGAGGAAAAAATAATGAACGAACATGATGAGGCGTTAAGAAAACAAACCGCCTTTTTAGGACAGCCAAAGGGTGTGGGAACCCTGAGCTTTATGCAGCTTTGTAACTCTTTCGCAAGCTATGCGATGAGTGCGGTACTGATTTACTACTTATACGCAAATGCACCGGAAGGACTTGGATTCAGCAAGGCAAATGCAGCACAGCTGATCTCTTTATATTCAACAGTTGTCGTACTGACAGGTATTGTCGGAAGCTTTGTCTGCGACCGTATCTTAGGATGCCGGAAGTCCTTATTTATATCAAGATCACTTTCATTTATTGGATATGTATGCCTTGCATTACCACTTGGCGTTCCTGGCTATGGAATCGCTATGGGATGTCTGGCAATCGGACCGATGTTCGGTGGCAGATGCCTGGATGCTCTTCTTGGAAAATTCTATGATGAATCCGATGGAAGACGTGACAGCGCTTACACGATTTCTTACGTAATTTCCAACATTGGTGCAGCAGCTCCGGTACTTTCCGGTATAATCGCAGCAGCACTCGGATATCATGTAGCATTCGCGGCATGTGCAGTCCTTGCATTCCTGGGTATCGTTGTATATGCAGTTACATACAAACCGTTCTTCGGTAATATCGGTATTGAACCGGATGATCCGCTTCCGGATGATAAGAAACGTTCTTTCATCACAAAGATGATCATTGTACTTGTTATCTGCGCAGTTGTTCTTGCAACGCTTTTTGCAACAGGAACATTAAGTATTTCTGTATTTTCAAATGTAATCAGTACTGTATCGATCATTATCCCGATCGTATACCTGGTAGTTATTTACAAAAGTAAAAAGACAGAGCCACATGAGAAGAAGAAAATCCTCTGCCTGGTTCCGCCGTTCATCTGTAACGCAGTTACCCTGCTGATCTGGACACAGACAATTTCAATCCTTGCAATCTTCTATGAAGAAAAGGTTAACCGTGTACTGTTCGGAATTGAAGTGCCTGCAGCATCTATGCAGACAATCCCAGCAGTATTTGCAGTTATCATCGGAAGTATCCTGACAGCAGTATGGACAAAACTCGGAAAGAAACAGCCATACGGAACCACAAAGATGGGTATCGGAACAATCTTCTGGGGACTTGGAGCTTTAATCATTGCACTCCTCTATGTAATCTATCCTGGAGATGCAAAAGTCAGCGCATGGTGGATCGTATTATTCTATGCAATCCTGATGCTTGGTGAAGGATTTACCTGCCCGATCGGTTACTCAATCACGGCTGTTGCAGCACCGAAGGCATTCATGACACAGATGATGACAATCTGGTCAATGTCACAGTCTACAGGAGCTGCTCTTAACACGCTGCTCACAAACTTCTACAAAGAAGGAAGCGAAATTCCGTTCTTCGTAGCAATCGGTTTGGGTGTATGTGCAGTCGGTGTGGTTGTAGCAATTTTCAGTAAAAAGCTTGCAGTCGGAATGGGACTGGACAAGAACGCAGAAGCATAAAAGATTAGAAAATAAGTTTATGTTTCAGGAGGATGAAAAATAAATGTCAGAGAATTGTAATTATGCACCGGTCGAAAAAGTCATTCTGATCGATGACAGAAGAATTGAGATTTATTGGGGCGAACAGATGCGCCGTGCTGATAATGAAAACGATTATCTGGTAAAATACAAAGGGGAAGTACAGGAACTGGTACACTGGACCAGTGATATGACATGGGATTATGGTACGGTATACCAGAAAGAATCCATGCGTACCACACTTTCCCTGGTTCATCCGGTTGATCCGGAATGTGCAGGAGAGGTTACCGTACAGGTTGTCGGAAAGCTGACTGATGTAAAAGACAGACCGGTAGACAATGAAAAGGTCTACCAGACCGTGTATCAGCCATATTATGTAGTCCGCAAAAAAGGAACCTCCGGCATTGTAGTAAAAGCCGGAGAAAAAACAACACCGGCTGTAGTGGATAAAGCACTTGCAATTATTGATATGATGCTTGAAAAGATCCCGGAAGTAGCAGAAGAGCTCGTCCGCAGAGGCGCAGAGATATCTGTTTTCGGACTGCTTGAGAATGCATACGATGTCCCGGAACACAGAATGGGATATCTGCTTGCAACCCGCCACGTGGCAGGTTACGGCGGTGAGATGACGAATCCGGCATCCTCTATTTCAGAGGCAAATGTAATCCGTCTCAGAACCGGAAGATATGCAACCAGTTATCCAAATGAGATGATCCTTGTGCATGAATTCGGACATGCGATCCATCTGGTTGGAATGAATGGTCTGAAAGACCAGACGCTTGCAGACATGATCCGGAAAGCATATCAGCATGCCAACGACAATGGTTTGTGGCCGGACACTTATGCGATCAGCAATTACGAAGAGTATTTTGCAACCTTAAGTACTGTCTGGTTCAATGTCATGCAGGAAGGTGTTGACGGACGATGGGATGGTATCCGCGGACCGGTCAACACAAGAGAGGAACTGAAGGTCTATGATCCGGAAGGATATGAGCTGATGAAGCACATTTATCCGGAGAAGACACTTCCGGAACCTTGGCATTATAATGTAAACATCTATGATATTGATGGAAAACCATACAAATCATATGATGAAAATATGAAATTCAACTGGGATTTCATTCAGTAGGAGATGGAACAATGAATACACGCATACAGAAAATTGTAGATGCTGTAAAGAAAAATGGTCATGACGGAATTGTGATCAGCAAAGGCAGCGACATTAAGTATCTGACCGGCTTTACCGGAGAATATGGAGTTGCGGTCCTGCTTCTGACAGAACAGAAAAACTATTTTGTAACCGACGGACGGTTTGAATTCCAGGCCGCACAGGAAACAGAAGGATTTGAAGTTGTCGTCTACGGTGAAGGACTGAATTACTTCAGCCAGACCGGTAAATTGGCGGCAGAAGCAGGGGTAAAACAGTGTGCAATCTGTGGAGCCGATCTTACGTTTGATGATTATCAGGATCTGGTAAGTCAGGCTCCTGATACCAAATTCGTTTCCGAAGGGTCTTATGTAGAACCTTTACGTGCGATCAAGACACCGGAAGAAATCGAGACGATCGAACAGGCATGCCGGATTTCAGAGAGATCTTTCTATGCACTGCTTGATGTGATCAAACCGGGCGTTACAGAGATCGATATTGCAAATGAACTGGAATATCAGTTCAGAAGCCGTGGCGGCTCCGGATTCTGCTTCGAGACGATCGTAGCATCTGGTCCGGATAACGGAGCAAACTGTCATGCGACAGCATCCGATAGAAAAATCCAGCTTGGTGATTTTGTGACGATTGATTTCGGAACTTATTATCACGGATACTGCTCGGATATTACCCGTACTGTTGCAGTAGGGAAAGCCAAAAATCCGGAGCTTTACAAGATGTTTGACGTAGTCAGAAAAGCAAAGGATGCTGGTCAGAACAGCCTGAAACCGGGAATGGTTATGGGCGAGCTCAGAGATATCATCGTGAAGGTAGTAGAAGATGCAGGCTATCATATTCCACATGGTCCGGGACACAACTTCGGACTGGATATTCATGAACAGCCGTATATCTGTACCGGCAGTAAAGTGACCCTTCAGCCGGGAATGGTTCATACGATCGAACCTGGAATTTACATTCCGGGAATCGGCGGAGTCCGTCAGGAAGATGATTTCCTGATCACAGAAGATGGATACCGCAGAATTACAAATATTACAGATGCTCTGATCACACTGTAATAAAAATGTTGTCATCCTAAAAAAGTATAAAGAATTGAGGAAATCCTTATCTGGTGGTTTGCCGGGTAAGGGTTTTCTTTTTTCGCAGACCTGGGAATCACAAAATTTTAATATTGATTGTTAAACGATGTTGTGAGTAAAATGAAAAGTGCAAGTGTATCCGTATAAAGTTTTGGACGTAAAACGGATTAAAAAATGCAAAATATTTAACAGATTCTGTGGAAAACGGTTGCGTCGGTTTGAAAAAACAAGTATAATACACTTCAAGATGGTTGCGCTTTAAAAAGTTAAAGAATGGATGCGACGGGAGAGAGGCAGCATGAAAGGGCTGCGTGTATTTGAAAAATAAAGGAATAAAAGAGGGACCAAGGGATGATTATCAGTACGAAATATCTGATTACAGGAGATGGAAAGACCGTTCTTACGGATAAGGCAGTCTATATTGGAGAGGACGGCAAGATCGGAAAAATCGCACCGAAAGAAGAGTTGCTGAAAGAATTTCCGCAGGAGGAAGTTAAGGAGTATGGTGATGCGACACTTCTTCCTGGACTTATGGATATGCATGCGCATCTTGCATACGGCTATTCCCAGCCGGACAGCTTTAATTATGGATCACAGCTGATCATGTTATATGCGTTGCAGCATGCGCAGTCTGCATTTGAAAGAGGGATCACCACGGTGCGGGATATGTCTTCTGCACATGGTGTATGCAAGAATCTGAAACTGGCAGAAAAGAAGGGATTTGTCGTGATCCCGAGAATCGTGCATACGGATACCGGAATCTGTATGACAGGCGGGCATGCCTGGGAAGAGGTAGAGGAAATGGACGGTCCGTGGGCAATCCGTAAAGAGATCCGTAAGCAGGTGCGTGACGGTGCGGAATGGGTGAAAATCCTGACCACCAACCGGGAACCATATCCGGAGTTTACCCAGGAAGAACTGGATGCGGCGGTGGATGAGTGCCACAGAAGAGGAATCAAGTGTGGCGTGCATGCCGGAACCAATCCGGGGATCCAGATGTGCATTGATGCCGGATTTGACACGATCGAACACGGGACCTTTATGACACTGGATCATGCAAAGCAGATGGCAGAAAAAGGTATTGCCTGGACACCGACTATCATGGCATATACTTATCTCTATAAACTGTGCAAGGAAAATATTGAGAAGAATGGCGATGCACCGGTCAGCGATCCGGTCATGCAAAAAGAGATGGCAAATTATGAATTCTTTGAACCGGCATACAAAGCGTACCGGGATCATTTTAAAGAATTTTATGATACGGGTGTGACGGTTCTTGCCGGCACCGATATGGTGATGTATCATTCTCCGCTCTTGCCGCTTCCGAGAGAACTGCAATATATGGTGGAATACGGAATTACGCCGGTGCAGGCAATACAAGTGGCAACATCCAACCCGGCAAAGGTACTGGGTGTGGAAAAAGAACGCGGACTTGTTGCGGAAGGACTGGATGCAGATCTTCTGGTAGTTGGCGGTGACTTAAGCCGGGATATCACCAGATTAAAAGATGTAAAATTTGTTACACTTGGCGGAAAGAGAGTCTTTGAAGACGGAATCCGTTATGTCGGAACAGGGAATATGTTTATGTAAAAAAAAGGCTTCTGCGTTGCAGAGGCTTTTTTACACGTGAAAATTACTTGTCGAAAATTTAACAAAATAAGAGAAAACTTATCAAAAACAGTTGCGTATTGCATAGAAAGCAAGTATAATATACACGGCAGAAAATTTGATTTAATTATTAAATTTATAAAAATGGAGGGCTAGATTTATGAGCAACACAACATCATCAAACCCGGCGAGCTTAAGAATTGCCAATTTGCTCGATGAGGGAAGCTTTGTTGAAATCGGTGGACAGGTAACTGCAAGAGCAACAGATTTCAACATGCAGGAGAAAAAAGCTCCGACAGATGGCGTCATCACAGGTTACGGTGTGATCGATGGAAACCTGGTATATGTATACAGCCAGGACGCATCTGTACTGAACGGAACCATCGGCGAGATGCACGCAAAGAAGATTGCGAACATTTATGATATGGCAATGAAGATGGGCGCACCGGTGATCGGTCTGATCGACTGCGCAGGACTTCGTCTTCAGGAAGCAACTGACGCACTGAACGCATTCGGAAGCTTCTATTACAAACAGGCTATGGCTTCTGGCGTAATTCCACAGATCACAGCAGTATTCGGCAATTGCGGTGGTGGACTGGCAGCGGCAGCAGCACTTTCTGATTTTACATTTATGGCAGAGAACGGAAAATTATTCGTAAACTCTCCGAACACCATTCCGGGCAACACTGCGGACAAATGCGATACAGCAAGCGCAAAATTCCAGAGTGAAGAATCCGGAATCGTTGACGGCGTAGGAAGCGAAGAAGAAATTCTTGACGAGATCCGCTCACTCGTAGCAATTCTTCCGGCTAACAACGAAGACAACGATGCATATGATGAATGCACAGATGATCTGAACAGAGTATGTGCAGATCTTGAGAATGCAGCAGAAGATGCAGCACTTGCTCTTTCTATGATCTCTGACAATGGTGTATTCATTGAGACAAAGAAAGCTTATGCAAAAGATATGGTAACAGGATTCATCCGCCTGAACGGAATGACAGTAGGTGCTGTTGCCAACCGCTCAAAAGTATACGATGAAGAAGGCAACACAGCAGAAGAATTCGACGGCACACTCTCAGCAATGGGATGCAAGAAAGCAGCAGCTTTCGTTAAATTCTGTGATGCATTCGGAATTCCGGTACTCACACTTACAAACGTAAAGGGACTCAAGGCAACTGCATGCTCAGAAAAGAACCTTGCAAGAGAGATGGCAGCTCTCACTTATGCATTTGCAGATGCAACTGTACCAAAAGTCAATGTGATCACAGGTAAAGCATTCGGAAGCGCATATGTGACAATGAACAGCAAAGCAATCGGAGCAGACATGGTATACGCATGGCCGGAAGCTGAGATCGGAATGATGGCAGCAGACATGGCTGCGAAGATCATGTACACAGATGCAGATGCAGATACATTAAAAGCAAAGACAGAAGAATACAAAGCACTTCAGTCAAGCCCGCTTTCCGCAGCTGGAAGAGGATATGTAGATACCATCATCGAACCGGCAGATACCAGAAAATATGTGATCGGTGCATTTGAGATGTTATTTACAAAAAGGGAAGAAAGACCATCCAAAAAACACGGAACAATTTAGCGAGGTGAAGCAAAGTGAAGAAAAAGATTAGTTTAGTAGTCGCAGTTCTGGTACTTGTGCTCGGCCTTGCAGGCTGCGGAAATGCCAAGACCGTCAGCTATGACAAAGATACACTGATCCAGTCTTGTGATGCTGTTTTTGATATCATTGAGAGCGGATCCATCACAAGCGACCAGATCACAGAGATGTCAGACTGGAATCAGGGATATCTGATGGCACAGTTTGAAAGCCAGACCGGTGTGCAGATGGAAGCAGACACTTTCGCAACTGCACTGGAAGGATGGAAAGCATCCCTGGAAGAATGCGGCGATTATGAAAGCCATAAAGACTATGAATTCGAGGCGTCTTCTACAGGTGTTACGGTAACTGCACCGGCAACATTTTCTGACAGAAGTGCAGACCTGGAATTCGTATTCGATGAGAATATGACTCTGGAATCATTTACAGTCAATGCTCATTACGGCATGAGCGAAATCCTTGAAAAAGCGGGACTTAACACATTACTTGGTATGGGAACTGTATTCGTAATGCTTATTTTCATGAGTTTTATCATTTCCCTGATCAAATACGTTCCTGCATTACTTAACGGTACATCCAAGAAGAAAAAAGAAGAAGCTCCGAAGACAGCACCGGCACCGGCAGTGGCAGCAGCTGTAGAAGAAGCAGAAGAAATGGATGATACCGAACTTGTTGCAGTTATCGCAGCAGCGATCGCAGCAGCAGAAGGAACTACTACAGACGGATTTGTAGTACGTTCTATCAAGAGAAGAAAATCAAACAAATGGAATGCATAGTGCGAATAGAATCAGGAGGATTTAAAGATGAAAAACTATACAATCACAGTTAACGGCAACGTATATGATGTTACAGTAGAAGAAAACGGAAACGGAGCAGCTGCAGCACCAGTAGCAGCACCAAAGGCAGCTCCGAAAGCAGCACCGAAGGCAGCTCCAAAAGCAGCAGCCGGAGCTGGAAGCATCAAGGTAGAAGCAGGTGCAGCCGGAAAAGTATTTAAGATCGAAGCAAGCGTAGGACAGAAAGTATCCCGCGGTGATGCAGTTCTTATCGTAGAAGCAATGAAGATGGAAATTCCTGTTGTAGCTCCGGAAGACGGAACAGTTGCAAGTATCGATGTAGCAGTAGGTGATGCAGTAGAAGCAGGACAGACACTGGCTACATTGAACTAAGGAGCAACATCCTTTTGAAAAACAGGAGGTTATAACATGGAATATATCACTAACACACTGGGAAACCTCGTGCAGCAGACTGCGTTCCTCAACCTGACTTGGGGTAACTACATTATGATCGCAGTTGCATGTTTTTTCCTTTATCTTGCAATCAAGCATGGGTTTGAACCGCTTCTGCTTGTACCGATTGCATTTGGTATGCTCCTGGTAAATATTTACCCGGATATCATGCTTCATGCAGAAGATTCGGCTAACGGAACGGGCGGACTTTTGTATTACTTCTTCCAGCTGGATGAGTGGTCTATTCTCCCGTCACTTATTTTCATGGGTGTCGGTGCGATGACTGACTTCGGACCGCTCATTGCCAACCCGGCGAGCTTCCTCCTCGGTGCGGCAGCACAGTTTGGTATTTTCGCAGCTTATCTTGGTGCGATGGCTCTTGGTTTCTCTGATAAGGCAGCAGCTGCCATCTCCATCATCGGTGGAGCAGATGGACCGACTTCCATCTTCCTTGCAGGTAAGCTCCAGCAGACGGCTCTGATGGGACCGATCGCCGTGGCAGCCTACTCTTACATGTCACTGGTTCCGATCATCCAGCCGCCGATCATGAAGCTTCTCACAACAGAGAAGGAAAGAAAGATTAAAATGGGACAGCTTCGTCCGGTTACACAGCTTGAGAAAATTCTGTTCCCGATCATCGTAACCATCGTTGTATGTATGATTCTTCCGACAACAGCTCCTCTGGTAGGTATGCTGATGCTTGGTAACCTGTTCAAAGAATCCGGTGTTGTAAGACAGCTGACAGAGACCGCATCCAACGCAATGATGTACATCGTAGTTATCCTGCTTGGTACATCTGTAGGTGCTACTACAAGTGCAGAGGCATTCTTAAATGTCAGCACACTTAAGATCGTAGTACTTGGTCTGATCGCATTCGCATTCGGTACCGCAGCAGGTGTTCTGTTTGGAAAACTGATGTGCGTAGCCACACATGGTAAGGTAAATCCGCTGATTGGTTCAGCCGGAGTATCTGCCGTACCTATGGCAGCCCGTGTATCTCAGAAAGTAGGAGCGGAAGCAGATCCGACCAACTTCCTTCTGATGCATGCAATGGGACCGAACGTAGCCGGAGTTATCGGAACAGCCGTAGCAGCCGGAACATTTATGGCAATTTTCGGAGTTATGTAGCAACAGGAAGCGCGTATCTGACAGTGAGATAACAATCCTGGAGCTTAATAAACCTTATAATAATTGGAGGAAGATATAATGGCAGCAATTGAAAAGAAACCGATTAAGATTACGGAAACAGTTCTGCGTGATGCGCATCAGTCCCTGATCGCAACAAGACTTACCACAGAACAGATGCTTCCGATCGTAGATAAAATGGACAAAGTCGGATATCATTCCGTAGAGTGCTGGGGCGGAGCTACATTTGATGCATCCCTTCGTTTCCTGCATGAAGATCCATGGTCAAGACTTCGTAAATTCCGTGACGGATTCAAGAATACCAAACTTCAGATGCTTTTCCGTGGACAGAACATCCTTGGATACCGTCCATACGCAGATGATGTAGTAGAATACTTCGTTAAAAAATCTGTTGCAAACGGAATCGATATCATTCGTATTTTTGACTGTCTGAATGACCTTAGAAACCTTCAGACAGCAGTAAAAGCAGCTAACGCTGAGAAAGCAGAAGCACAGATCGCGCTTTCTTACACACTTGGAGATGCTTACACCTTGGATTACTGGGTAGACATCGCAAAGAGAATCGAAGATATGGGTGCAAACTCTATCTGTATCAAAGATATGGCAGGCCTTCTTCTTCCGTACAAGGCAACAGAACTTGTCGGAGCATTAAAAGAAGCTGTTGATATCCCGATCCAGCTGCATACACATTACACATCAGGTGTTGCTTCAATGACATACTTAAAAGCAGTTGAAGCCGGTGTAGACGTGATCGATACCGCTATTTCACCGTTCGCACTTGGAACTTCTCAGCCGGCAACAGAAGTTATGGTTGAGACATTCAAGGGAACACCTTATGATACAGGATTTGACCAGAGTCTTCTGGCTGAGATCGCTGATTACTTCCGTCCGATCCGTGACGAAGCACTTGACAGCGGACTTCTCAATCCGAAGAACCTTGGTGTTAACATCAAGACTCTTCTGTACCAGGTACCGGGTGGAATGCTTTCCAACCTTACTTCTCAGCTCAAAGAGCAGGGAGCAGAAGACAAGTTCTACGACGTACTTGAAGAAGTACCGAGAGTTCGTAAAGACCTTGGTGAACCACCGCTGGTTACTCCGTCATCACAGATCGTTGGTACACAGGCAGTATTCAATGTCCTGATGGGCGAACGCTACAAGATGGCAACAAAAGAGACGAAAGACATCCTGAGCGGAAAATACGGTGCAACTGTTAAACCGTTCAACCCGGATGTTGTTCAGAAAGTACTCGGAGACAATCCGGAAGTTATCACATGCCGTCCGGCAGATCTGATCCCGGATGAACTCGGAACTCTTGAAAAAGAGATGGAACAGTACAAAGAGCAGGATGAAGACGTACTCAGCTACGCACTCTTCCCGCAGGTAGCTACAGACTTCTTCAAATACCGTGAGGCACAGGAGAAGAAAGTAGATGCTACAATTGCAAAAGACGGAAGTTATCCGGTATAATAGCGACGAACTGACGAAAGCTGTTACAGACAGTATTTTGTGAGCAAAACGTAACTTCAGGAGCCATAAAATTCGAGTTGAATTTTATGGCTCTTTTGCTTATAATAAAAAGGGTTGTGACCTTATTTATAATAGAAGTAAATGATTTTATAAAAAGGCACATTTCTTATTTGGAGGCAAATTGTGAGCACAAAAAATGAGTTACTGATTAGAATTGATGAGAGATATCCGAAGTTCAGCAAGGGACAGAAGCGGCTTGCGGATTACATCAAAGAAAATTATGATAAAGCAGCCTTCCTGACGGCTGCAAAGATGGGAGAGGCAGTCGGTGTCAGCGAATCAACGGTTGTCCGTTTCGCAACACAGCTTGGATATAAAGGCTATCCCGAATTCCAGAAAGCACTGGGAGAACTGGTGCGTACCAAGCTGAATTCTATCCAGCGTATGGAAGTGACCTACGGACGGATCGACCGGAGCGAGATCCTGGCGACGGTTCTGCAGTCTGATATCGAGAAGATCAAGCAGACATTGGAATCTGTGGACAATCATGCATTTGAGCTGGCGGTGGATACGATCCTTGCGGCAAAAAAGGTTTATGTGATCGGAATCCGAAGCTGTGCACCGCTGGCAAAATTCCTGACTTTTTATCTGAATCTGATCTGTGAGGATGTGGTAGAGGTCGATACCAACAGTTCCAGCGAGATTTTTGAGCAGCTGATCCGGATCGGGGAAGAAGATGTGATCATCGGGATCAGTTTTCCGCGATATTCCATGCGTACTTTAAAAGCACTGGAATTTGCCAGCAACCGGAAAGCAAAGGTAATAACCTTGACCGACAGTGTGAATTCACCGATGAATCTCTATTCCTCCTGCAATCTGATCGCCAAGAGTGATATGGCATCTATCGTGGATTCCCTGGTTGCACCGCTCAGTGTGATCAATGCACTGGTGGTTGCACTCTGTATGAAGAAGCAGGATGATGTCATCGAGACGCTGGAGACACTGGAGGACATCTGGGACGAATATCAGGTTTATTCCAGAGATGAACTGGAGCCTGTAGAAGATGAGGTAAGGATCAAATGAGTAAAGTACTGATCGTAGGGGGCGGAGCTGCCGGTATGTTCGCATCGATCTTTGCGGCGAAAAATGGCAATGAAGTCCACGTATTTGAGAAAAATGAAAAACTTGGAAAGAAGCTTTTCATCACGGGAAAAGGCAGATGCAACGTCACCAATGCCTGTGACGTGGATGAACTTTTCCAGAATATGGTATCCAATGAGAAATTCATGTACAGCAGTTTTTACGGATTTACCAACCAGGATGTGATGGATTTCTTTGAAAATGCAGGATTGCGTCTGAAGACAGAGCGTGGCAACCGTGTATTTCCGCAGTCGGATCATTCTTCGGATGTTATCCGCACACTGGAGCTGGAAATGAAGCGAAATGGAGTACACATCCATCTTTATTCCAATGTAGAAAAGGTTGTGGCAGAGGATGGAAGATTTTCCTATCTTGTCATGGCAGATGGAAGCAAAGAAGAAGGGGATGCCTGCATTATCGCAACCGGTGGTGTCAGCTATCAGACAACAGGTTCCACCGGAGATGGCTATCGCTTTGCAGAAGCGATGGGACACAAGATCACCGATCCTGCACCTTCCCTGGTTCCGATGAATGTCAGAGAAGAGTACATTCCGGCACTGATGGGGCTTTCCCTCCGGAATGTCCAGGCAACGGTCTATGACGGAAAGAAAGAGCTGTACAGTGATTTCGGAGAAATGTTATTCACCCACTTTGGAGTAAGCGGACCACTGATCATCAGTGCGAGTGCCTATGTAGGTAAAATCCTGCAGAAAAAGCATGAGTTAAAGCTGGTCATCGACCTGAAGCCGGCACTTTCCGAAGAGCAGCTGGATGCGAGAGTGCTGCGGGAATTTGATGCAAACCATAATAAACAGTTTAAAAATGCAGTTACCGGACTGTTTCCGGCAAAATTACTTCCGGTCATGATCCACTTAAGCGGCATTGATCCGGAGAAGAAGGTCAATGTGATCACAAAAGAAGAGCGGATGAATTTCGTCCATCTGATCAAGCATTTTACTGTGACATTGACCGGGCTTCGGGATTTCAAAGAGGCAATTATTACACGGGGCGGCGTAAAAGTCAAAGAAGTCAATCCGTCTACGATGGAGTCAAAGCTGGTACGGGGACTGTATTTTGCAGGGGAAGTGCTGGATCTGGATGCACTGACCGGTGGATTCAATCTGCAGATAGCATGGTCGACTGCATATGCGGCAGGAAGTAATATCTGGTAGTTTTTGGATTATAGATATCGCACAGCAATCCAGAGATGGCGTAAACAGGAAATGATCCGGATGGAAGGTGAGAAAAGCTGAGGATGAGAATATCAGCGGAAAGCCGGAAAAGGAACTGTCAGATCTGGACAGGAACAGAAAATGTGAGTGAAACAGGGAGGATATAAAATGGGATATAATATCGCAATTGACGGACCGGCAGGTGCCGGAAAGAGCACGATCGCAAAACTGGTTGCAAAGGAACTGGGATTCATCTATGTAGATACCGGGGCAATGTACCGCGGACTTGCCGTACATTTTCTGAAAAAAGGGATCGTACCGGGAGAAGTAGAGAAGATCGAGGCGGCATGCGAGGATGCAAAGGTAGAGCTTGGTTATGAAAATGGTGTGCAGCAAGTCTATTTGAATGGAGAAAACATCACTTCACAGCTTCGTGAGGAAGCGGTTGGAAATATGGCATCCGTAAGTTCGGCAGTACCAGCAGTCCGTGCAAAGCTTCTGGATCTGCAGAGGAATCTTGCAAAAGAAAAAGATGTCGTTATGGACGGAAGAGATATCGGAACCAATGTACTTCCGAATGCGGACGTTAAAGTGTATCTGACTGCAAGTGTAGAATGCCGCGCAATGCGCCGGTTCAAAGAACTGGAAGGAAAAGGAGAAGCTTGTGATTTTGAACAGATCAGGCAGGATATCCAGGAAAGAGACGAGCGTGATATGACAAGAGAGATCGCACCACTTAAGCAGGCTGAAGATGCAACGCTGATCGACAGCTCTGAGATGGGAATTGACGATGTAGTGAAGGCAATTATTGCACTGACAAAGTAGAAAATCTGTCAGAAATCAGATTGCAGCAGCAAAAAAGGTGATTATTGTATGGAAAGGGTAAAAATCTATAATTGAAAATACAATAATTGATAAATAATTAAAAAGTCATTAGTTTTTAGAAAAAAGTACATAAAACTAATGGCTTTTTTGCGCGGAAAGTCGATAAAATGTCGAAAAAGAGAATTGTACATGAAGATTGCTTTACCTTTTATACGAAATATGTTATAAATGTTAGAGAAGAAAAATTACGAAAGTAATGTTTAAGAGGGTTTGGTTCACTTATGTACAGAAAGAAAACTTCCAGTTGGTTAAAACACTGGGATTTTATTTTGTTAGATTTAATATTGTTGGAATTATCTTATTTACTTGCTCACAGGTTATATCATGGGACTGCATATTACAGAGAAGCACCGCTTTACCGGAATGTGTTTTTTGCGATAGCAGCGATCGATCTGGTTGTGGGACTGATGATGGGAAGTTACAAGGGCATCTTAAGAAGAGGGTACTGGTTGGAGACTAAGGCAGTCGCAAAGCACGCAATCATCGTGACCGTGTGTGTGATTGCTTATTTGTTTGCAATGAAAGAGTCGAGCAATTACTCACGAGTTGTTATATTTGCATTTCCAATCATATCGATCTGCGTATTATATATAGGAAGGATTTTGTTGAAAAAATGGCTTTCCAAGCACAGAGGCCCTGCATCAGGGAAAAGAGCGATCCTTCTGATCGGTGGAAAAAAGAATTATAGAGAAATTGTGGAGGCATTTACCAGCAATCCCTACAGTGAGTTTCATGTAATGGGAATTGGAATTATTGATGCAAAAGAAAATGAAATTCCAAATTATCATGGATTCCCGGTATTTTGTGGAGAGAGTGCGATTGAAGATTTTGCACAGTTGAACTGGGTGGATGAAGCACTTTTCAGCATTCCGACAGAGCTTGCGCTTCCGGATAAAATGATCAAAAATTTCGGTATCATGGGAATTACCATACATATCAAGCTGGCAAGAGTTGCGGATGATTCTTCCAACCAGATTGTGGAAAAGCTGGAAGGATATACGGTGCTTTCGACCAGCATCAATATGGTAAGCACCGGTCAGCTGATCTTTAAAAGGACGATGGATATCTGCGGGGGACTGGTTGGAATGTTACTGACAGGTATCATTTTTATCTTTGTAGCACCAATCATTTATATTAAGTCACCGGGACCGATCTTCTTCAAACAGGTGCGAATCGGAAAAAATGGCAAAAAATTCAACATTTACAAATTCCGAAGCATGTATATGGATGCAGAAGAGCGGAAGAAAGAGCTGATGGCGCAGAACGATATCAAAGATGGTATGATGTTCAAGATGGATAATGATCCACGTATCATCAAGGGAATCGGTAATTTTATCCGTGATTACTCTCTGGATGAATTTCCACAGTTCTGGAATGTACTCATAGGTGACATGAGCCTTGTGGGAACCAGACCGCCAACAGTGGACGAGTGGGAGAAATACGAGATGCATCACCGCTCCAGACTGGCATTCAAGCCGGGACTTACCGGTATGTGGCAAGTCAGCGGAAGAAGTAATATCACAGACTTTGAAGAAGTTGTAAGACTGGATACCGAGTATATTAAAAAGTGGAATCCGGGGTTGGATATTAAGATTCTTTTTAAGACCGTGGCTGTTGTGCTGGGGAAGGTTGGATCGAAGTAGGATTGTTGTAAAAGGTCAATAAAAAGCATACGAAATGCTGAAAAGGCTACTTCTTTTAAGTATGTAGAGTGCAGAAATGTCTACTCAACAAAAGTACATAGATATAAAGGAGCAGAAGGGACAATATTGGTTGGAGAACATTATGAAAGATAGATTTGCAGTGTCCATGTTCGGACAAAAAAGACTGTCCCGTGAGGGCGGGATAGAG
>ENA-UOJV01001813-UOJV01001813.1-human-gut-metagenome-genome-assembly--contig:-C82-NODE-1813-length-20881-cov-25.665754_pt1 | contig 20881 bp, 19 predicted proteins | sample MGYA00242356_ERZ723903 | MGnify/ENA metagenome assembly ERZ723903
ACGCGGCGTTCATGTTGCCCGCGATGGAGTTGATCTGGCTCATGTTGCCGATGCCAAAGGACGCAAGGATGCAGAAGCAGGCGAACAGGACGGCCAGCATCCTGCCCACCGTCTTACAGCCGGGCTTTGCGCCCAGACCGTCGGTAAGGTAGTACATCGCACCGCCGGACCACTCGCCCTTCTCGTTCCTGCGGCGGTAGTAGACGCCCAGCACATTCTCCGCAAAGCTGGTCATCATGCCCAGCAGCGCCATGACCCACATCCAGAAGATGGCCCCCGGGCCTCCCGAGACGATGGCTGTGGCCACGCCCACGATGTTGCCGGTGCCGATGGTGCCCGCCAGCGCCGTGCACATGCTCTGGAACTGGCTGATGGCCATGTCCTCCTTGCTGGTATGGGCGGTGACGTCCTTATTGGTAAAGATGGCGCCGATGGTGTGCCGGAGCCAGTAGCCCATCCTCCGGAACTGGAAAAAAACGGTGCGGATGCTGAGCCAGAGGCCGGTGCAGAACAGCAGCGCCAGACCGAACGGCCCCCAGACGAAGCCGTTGACCACGTTGTTGATCCGCGTGACGATGTCTACCATAGGAATCCTCCTCCAAATATCCCAAACAAAATGCGGGCAGAACCTCTTTCCCAAAGGCTCTACCCGCAAGAAACGCAGCGTATGACTCCGCGCAGGATATGCTTCCTGCACAAAAGACGTTTGCTCTGTCCTTCTGCCTGAGAGATCGGCCCATTCGGCCTTACACCTTCGGCACCCGCTTTCTGCGGGCTTCTCCAGAGTGCGGCACACCCGGCGCACCGGGCGGCACATCTTGTGATTTCGTTCTCCCTTTATGCACAGCTGTGCACAGTAGAAAAACTTTATCATATTTTCGGCTTCTTGGCAAGCCTTTCACCGCATTTTACGCTCCGGTTTCATCTTTTATTCCGGAAGGTGAATTTTATTTTGGTATGACTTTCTCTTGTCTTTATCGGTCGATGGGCGGCACATCGTCGGGGCTGCCCAGCGCGTCCAGCCACTCCTCAGCCTTCAGCTGGGGCGGCAGGTGGGGCACCGGCTCACCGTCCGGGTCATCATCGGGCGGGGGCACGAGGTCTTCCGGGCCTTCCGCGCCCTCAAAGCCGTGGGCGAGGCCGTCCGGGCTGGCGTCGCCGTCACGGCGGGCGGTTTCGCAGCAGTCCAGCCCCTCGTAGGCACTGGCGGGGCCGAGGTCGAGCCAGAAGTCCTCCCGCTCTTCCTTGCTGGGGGTATCATCGAATTTCATAGGGTCTCCCTCCTTTTCTGCATAAAGCTTCCCCCGCCCGGCCATGCTTTATGCAGTTTTTTGCAGGGAGGCAGAGGAATGAACGCAAAAGGTTGGAGGCCCTTCTGGGCCGCGCTGCTGGCAGGGCTGCTGGTGCTGGTGCCTCTGGTGGGCGGGACCGTCCTGCTCACCCGCCGCACTCTGCGGACAAAGCTAGCCTCCCGCCCTCAGAGCGGCGTGGCCATCCGACAGCCCAAGGAGGAAAACCGCCTGAGCCTGCTGGTCTGCACCGCCCCCACCGAGACGACAGCCCCCGGCTTCCTGCTGCTCTACCTCAGCGCCAGCCAGAACTGCATCCATGCGCTGGCCCTGCCCGGGGAGCTGACCGTCCCCTTTGGGACGGACGAAGCCGCCCTCGCCGACTGCTACCGGGCGGCAGGCCCAGCCCGCTGCCGGGAAGCACTGCTCTCTGCCCTCGCCCTGCCTGAGGACACCCACTACCTCGCCCTTGCGCCCTCGGTCTTACAGGCCATCGCTGACCGGTACGGGGCGCTCCGGGTGGGCTTTTCGGGCGCGCTGACCGCCGACGAGCTGGCCCGCACCGGCTGCAGCGCCAATGTGCAGGCCCTCTCGGCCCGGGAGGCGGAAACGCTGCTCAGCGGGATGGAGGGCGTCGTCCCTCCGGCCCACAAAGCAGCCGCCCGGGCGGCGGTGTGGGACGCCTTCTTCCGGCAGGAGCTGGAGCTTCTGCCCGCCACCCTGCCCAACGCCCTGCGCACCCACAGCCCGAGCCTGCTCACCGACCTGACGGCGCAGGACCTGCTCATCTTAGAGGATACGCTGGAATTTCTCGCCGACCGCACAGCCTCCGTCCATGCGGGGGCGCTGCCCGGGGATTGGGATGCCGACGCCGGGCGTTACACCCTTACCGAGGACTCTCGCGCCGCCGTGCAGGCCCTCTTCAACGTCTCCCCCACCGACGGGCAGCTCTCGTCCGCCAGCGAGCCATAGCCCAGCACCAGCGTGCCGACCGGAGCGGCTCCGCCGCCGGTGAGGTCGTAATCGCTCAGGAGGCTGAGCCGGACGCCCTCGGCCTCGGCGGCGGCCCGGAGGGCGTCATCCGGGGGCGGGTCCCGCAGCTCGGCCAGCAGATGCAGACCGGTGTGCAGCCCCGTCAGATGCAGCTCCTCGGGCGCGAAGGCCTCCTGCAGCGCCGCCGTCAGGGCGTCCCGCCGGGCCTTGTAGGCCACCCGCTCCCGGGCCAAGTGGCGGGTGAAGTAGCCTCCGGTGATGAAGCGGGCCAGCGTCTGCTGCTCGAAGCGGCTCACGGTGCTGGAGTAGAGCCGATACTTCGCGTGCCACGCGGGCAGAAGCTGCTCGGGCAGCACCATATAGGCGATGCGGATGCTGGGCGCGAGGCTGCGGGAGCAGGTGGAGAGGTAGACCACCGGCCCGTCGGCCCCGGCCATCCCCTGCAGGCTGGGCAGCGGGCGGGTGTCGAAGCGGAACTCGGAGTCGTAGTCGTCCTCGATGATATACCGCCGGCCCGGGCAGCGGGCGGCCCAGTGGAGCAGCTCGGCCCGGCGTCCGGCCGGCATGGTGACGCCTGTGGGGAACTGATGGCTGGGGGTGACGTAACAGACCGCCGCGCCGGAGTCCGACAGCGCCCGGATAGAAAGTCCATCCTCGTCCACCGGCAGGCAGCAGCAGGCCACGCCGTTGTTTTCCAGCACCTGCTTTGCGCGGGGGTAGCCGGGATTCTCCACCGCCGCCGGCCCGGGCAGAAGCGGGGCCAGCAGCCCCAGCAGGTACTCAAGGCCCGCTCCCACGACGATCTGGTGTGCACCGCACCGGACGCCCCGGTACTCTTCGAGGTAGCCCGCCAGCGCCTGCCGCAGCGCAAGGTCGCCCTGCGCGTCGCCGTGGGTCAGCAGCTCAGGCGACGAATACAGCAGCTCCTTTTGCAGCCGCGCCCACGTCCGGAAGGGGAACAGCCCCGGGTCCACGCCCCGGGTGGAGAGGTCATAGCGGATGGGCCGCTGTTTCGGCACAGCCTCAGCCTTCGGCGGCGCGGCGGGCGCGGCGCTCTCGGGCAGAGCCAGATACTCCTGTACATAAAAGCCGCTCCGCTCCCGCGCCTCCAGATAGCCCTCCGCTGCCAGCATCTGATAAGCCGCGTCCACCGTGTTCACCGAGACGGAAAGCTCTGCCGCCAGACGCCGCTTGCCGGGCATCCGCGTCCCCGCCGGGACAGCCCCCGTCCGCATCTCGGCGGCGAGGCTGCGGTAGAGCTGCTCATAAAGCGGCACATCGGATGCCGCGTCCAGCGCTGTCGTCAAATGGACCATAAAAAGCCCCTCCTTTTCAGCCAGTGTGCCAAACTGACCCCATAAAAAATCTTTGTTCTGGGTATTTGCACGGGGCCAGTTTTGCGTATAATAGGAGCATACCCGCAAGAACCAAAAAAGTCAATCGGTTTTGTGGGTTTTTCGTAAAATGGGAGGGAAAAATCATGTCTACCACCGCAATGTGGCTGCTTCTGGCAGTCGTTGTCATCGTGATCGTCTTTGCAAGTGTGCTCTACAAGCGCACCTTCACCGTCCACGAGCTGGCGCTCACCGGCGTCATGGCCGCTCTGAGCCTCGTGGCCTACTTATTCTTCCGGGTGCCCTTCTACGGCGGCTCCTCGTTCCATCTGGGCAATACCTTCACGGCCCTGACCGCCCTGCTGTTGGACGGCGTATCCGGCGGTCTGGCCGGTGCCATCGGTCTGGCTCTGGCCGACATCCTCGCCGGCGACCCGGGCTATGCCGTCACCACCTTCATCCTGAAGTTCCTCATCGGCATCACCTGCGGCGCAGTGGCCCACAAGGTCTTCAAGCTCCGCGAGCTGGATAAGCACGCCCCCGGCTACCTCGTCAAAGTGACCGCCGCCGCTGCCTCCGGCCTGCTGCTGAACGTCTTTACCGACCCGTTCCTCGGCTACTTCCGCAATGTATATATCTTCGGTCAGGATTACACCATCGCCAAGGCCCTGACCAAGATCACCGGCGGCGTCACCTTCGTCAACAGCGTAGCTTCCACCGTCTGCGTCGTTCTCCTCTATCTGGCCCTGCGCCCGGCGCTGGAGCGTGCGAACCTTCTGCCCAAGGCCGAGAAGAAGGCGGAAAACAAGTAACCAACTCCATCCCTGTCTGATGTACTCATAAAGCGAAAAAGGCATCTGCCCCTGCGGACAGATGCCTTTTTCGTTTATTTCTTTTCAAATACGAGGAACCGGAACGAGATGTCGGTGGTCAGCTCCGGCAGCGCCGCAAGGCGGGCTGCACCGTCCCGGGGCGTTTTCCAGTAGTAGGGCGTCATGGCGAAAAGGGCTTCCAGCTGCCCGGCCGGCACCGTGATGCGGCCGGACACTTCCCGCTCCCCGACGGCCTCAAAGCCCGGATATTCCACTTCCTGCACCGGATTTTTGTAGGGCTTTTCGTAGAGGACGGCCTTCATCTGGAAGAGGTGCTCCGGGCCGGGCACGGCATAGATGAGCCGCCCGCCCGGGCGCAGCACCCGGAGGAACTCCTCCTGCGCGAAGGGCGAAAAGCAGTTGAGCAGGACATCGGCCCATCCCGTGCGCACCGGCTGATGGAAGCTGGACGCCACGGCGTACCGGGCCGAGGGCAGGGCCTTTGCGGCCAGACGCACTGCAGGCTTTGCGATGTCGAAGCCTGCCAATTCCAGCGGACGGCCTGCCTCCCCGAACTGCCGAGCGATGCAGCGGTCATACCAGCCCTCGCCGCAGCCCGCGTCCAGCAGGCGGAGCGGCCCGTTTGCGGCGGGCTGGCCATACATAAGGCACAGCTCCCCCAGCGCCTGCCCGAAGATGCCATAGTAGCCCGCGCTCAGGAACGCGCGGCGGGCGGCTACCATCTCCTTGCTGTCGCCGGGGGCTTTCGTGCGGGTGTTCTGTACCGGCAGCAGATGCCAGTAGCCCTCCTTGGCCCGGTCGAAGCTGTGGCCGGAGGGGCATTTCAGCGCATTCTCCCCGGCAAGCGGTGCGCCGCACAGCGGGCAGCACCACGGAGCGAATCCCTCTGCCATCACACTTCCTCGCTGTGGTCCTCGATGGGGGCCGTCGCGCCGCCGTGGGCGTTCATATACTCCTCAAAGCTGGTGAACTTCTGCTGCGGCGGGCGGCGGCTGATGAGCATAAGGCCCGGGTCTTCGTCTTTTCCCGGCGCGTTGCTGCGGCTGCGGCCGTTGTTCCGGCCGGGCTGCTCGGCTCTGGGGGCGCGGGGCGCACGGCCTGCGCTGCCCTGCTCGCTGCGGTCATTGCGGCGGCTGTTCCGGCCCTCGCTGCGGGCATTGTTCTGCTGGGCAGGCTGGGCCGGGCGGGCGTTCCGCTCATTGCGGGGGCTGCGGCCTGCGCCATTGCGGCCATTGTTCTCGCCGCGCGGGGCGGGCTGGCGGCTCTGCATCGCGGTGGGGATGCTCTGGGCCGGGGCAGCGGGCGCGGCGGCGTTCTTTTTGGCGGAGCGGAGAGGGGTCGCCTCCGGAGCGCTCACAAAGTGGGGGTCGAATTTCGGCTGGGCGTTGCTGCCGCGGCCTGTGCCCTGTGCAGGGGCGCTGCCCTCGCGGCGGGGCCGGTTGTTATTGTTACGGCGGTTGTTGTCGCGTCCGCCGGGAGTGCGCTTGTTGTTCTCATCCATGAGCTGTTCCTCTTTTGCTTCGATTTTGGGGGCTTTCTGCTTTTTTGCCGCAGAAAGCTTGGCCGCGCCCTTTTTTTCAGGTACAGCGGGCTTGGCGGCGGCTGCCGCCTTGGGGGCCTCGGCCTGCTCCGGGGCAGGCTGGTCGGCCTTGGGCTTGCGGCCCCGCACCGGCGGGGCGGCTTTTACGGGGGCGGGCACGCCGTCCCACGGATGGCCGGACACCACCGGGATCTTCCGGCGGTTGAGCTTCTCGATCCCGGCCAGATACTCCATCTCCTCGGGGGCACAGAAGCTCACGGCCGTGCCGTCTGCGCCTGCGCGGGCGGTGCGGCCGATGCGGTGGACGTAGGTCTCCGGCACCTCGGGCAGGTCGTAGTTGAACACATGGGAAAGCTCGCTGATGTCGATGCCCCGGGCGGCAATGTCCGTGGCCACCAGCACCTTGGTCTTGCCCTCCTTGAAGCCCTCCAGCGCGGCCACACGGGCGCTCTGGCTCTTGTTGCCGTGGATGGCGGCGGCGGTGATGCCCTGCTTGGTGAGGTCGCGGGCGATCTTATCTGCGCCGTGCTTGGTGCGGCTGAACACCAGCGCGTTCTGCACCGGCGGCTCCAGATTCTTGATGAGCCAAGGGAGCAGGAGCTTCTTGTTGCCCTTCTCGACGAAATACAGGCTCTGGTCGATCCGCTCCACTGTGCTGGACACGGGATCCACCTTGACGAAGGCGGGGTCGTGGAGGATGCCTGCGGCCAGCTGCTCGATCTCTTTGGGCATCGTGGCGCTGAACATCAGGTTCTGGCGCTTTGCGGGCAGCTTTGCGATGACCTTCTTCACGTCGTGCACAAAGCCCATGTCCAGCATCCGGTCGGCCTCATCCAGCACGAAGATCTCAATGTCGGCAAGGTCGATATAGCCCTGCCCGATGAGGTCGTTCAGCCGGCCCGGGCAGGCGATGAGGATGTCTACGCCCTTCTTGATGGCTTCCACCTGCGGGGTCTGGCCCACGCCGCCGAAAATGACGGTGCTGCGCAGCTTGAGATACTTTCCATAGGCGGCGAAGCTCTCGCCGATCTGGAGCGCAAGCTCCCGGGTCGGGGTGAGGATGAGGGCGCGGATCGCGCCCTTTTTGCGGGGAGCTTCCCCGCTCAGACGGTCGAGCATGGGCAGCGCAAAGGCAGCGGTCTTACCAGTGCCGGTCTGGGCGCAGCCCATCAGGTCCCGCCCTTCCAGCACCGGCGGGATGGCCGAGGCCTGAATGGGCGAGGGGGTCTCATAGCCCGCCTCGCTTACAGCCTTGAGCAGGGGGGCGGACAGATTCAGTTCATTAAAAGTCATGGTACTCCTTGGTCATTCTTTGATCCTGCGGCACTCGATGTAATACCGCTTCTCCTCCGCATGGCCCATGCTGAAGGTCTTGCGGGGCAGCACGCCGCCCATCACGATGCCCTTGAACAGGTCGCTCTTCTCGAAGGGCGGCAGCAGGAAAGCCACGCCGCCCTGCTTGGTCAGGGCACGGACAGCCGGCTCGTCGTGGACATAGTCCACCCGGGCCTCGCTGTGGCGGGCCATAAAATATTCGATAAATTCATCCACCGTGCCCACGGTCAGCGGGGCGACGGGGTCCTCAAAGCTGAGGACATTGGACACATGGGGGCCTGCCAGTGTGAACGCCTGCTGCTTCGAGTCGCCGAAGCAGATCCCGGCCATGTTGGCGTCGCTCCACGCGATGAGGGCCAGCAGCACCGCGCCGCAGTCCACGTTGAAGAGGACGCGGTGGATGGGTTCGATCTCGATGGCGGGCGAATGGACGTTGCACACCTCGGCCAGACACCAGCGGGCGGGGTGGTCCTCCCGCTCTTCCGGCGTCAGGGTGGGCTTCAGTTCCTCCCAGCAGGCCTTGGCCGCAGCCAGCGAATGGTTGCCGTCGCCCACGGCCAGTGTCAGGGGCGCTGCGCCCTTGGCCTGCGGATACTTGGCGTCGAAGGCCTCCTGACTGCCCAGCCCGGCCAGTGCGGCCTCGATCTGGGCCAGCAGGGCGGGGTCTTCCACGGCCCATCCGGCGATGTGGCCGCCGCCCTGCATCAGCTCGCCCTCATACAGCTTTTTCAGCGCACTCTTGTGCGCGCCGATCGGCTCGATGAGGGTGCAGCCGGGGTCGTCGGCCAGCATCATGACATGGGGCGTCTCCAGCGCCGCCCCCCGGCGCACGGTCATACGGGGCGGGATGCGCTCGGTGACGGTGCGCTCGCTGGGCCGGATGGCCGGGCGACTGCCCTTCTCGTAGCTGTAGGCCTCAAGGTCGATCTTACCCACAAGGCCCTGCCGCACCCGTCCGCTCTGCTCGGTGCGTTCGACGTAGACGAAGCCGTCCACGGCGCGGGTCAGCACATCCCGGCTGTAGGCGTCCATCGCGGCGTGGATGCGCTCCACGCGCTGGGCCGCGTCCTTGTCCCCGAGGTAGACCTCCGGCAGGATGAGGCGCAGGGTGCTGGGGCAGCTGCCCACAGCAGCGTCTGCCCGCTCCCAGTAGGCACGGTCGCTGGTAAACTGGTCGCAGGCCACACAGCCCCACTTTTCCAGAGGGATGTCCTCTCTGGGCAGAAGGATGTGGGCCGGGCCAAAGCAGGATGCAGGTTTCATGGTTACATTCCTCACTCTCTATACGATCACCGGCAGCGAAACAGGCCGCGTGATCTTCTTACCGGAACAGCCCCGCAGCGTCGTCCCAGAACACAGTGTGCTCCACGCCGGAGGCTGCCAGAGCGTCGCTCAGCGCATTGCGGGCGGCTTCGTCCATCGTCTGCTTGGCGGGCACCTCGACGACGAGATTCTTAACGCCCAGTACATCGGCCTTGCCGCCCACGGTGGCAGCGCCGTCCGTCACCTGCGCCAGCGAGTAGCCGTACCACAGGGTGACGCTGCCGCTGAAGCGGGCGTCCCACAGGGCGATGTCCGCCGCCAACTGGGCGCTGCGGTCGCGTCCGCCGGTGGAGCCGAAGTCCTGCTTGCCGTTCTGGGCCAGCGGGAACTGGACATTTTCCAGCAGGACATGGTCGAAGCCCATGCTCTGCACCTCGCCGATGAGGTCGCCGATGAACTGCACAGCCTCGTCGGAATAGGGGTTCAGCCACGGGTTGCCGCCGGCCGAGGCCTTATTGTCCAGCCAGAGGTATTCCTGCCCGGTGTAGCCGATGGCCATGCCGCGGTTGGCGCGGGCGGCGGCGGGGTCGCGGAAGGCCGCCAGCTTGGCCACCGGCACAAGGCCGTTCTCCTTCAGCACCGAGGCGATGAGGGACGGGTCGAGGGATGCGCCCTCGATGCTGCCCGCCGCAGCGGGGAGGGCGGAGGGGTACAGGATCTGCCCGCTGCTGTCCTTCAGGGTCACGACGGCATACGCCGCACCCTGCCGGGCCAGCTCCTGCGCCGCAGCCCGCAGCGAAGCTTCATCCCGGGCCGCAGCGGTGTCCAGAACGCCCCAGCTGCCCTCAATGATGGCATTGGCGGGCGCGGCGGCGGGTTCCGACGAAGCAGGCTGCACCTCCGAGGAGGCCGCAGGCTCTGCCGCCGCCTCGGACGAAGCGGCCACGCTGGACGCTGCCGGCCCGGACGAGGCCGAGAGGTCGCGGTTGCGCACCACGGTATACCAGGTGTGGGTGGCCCAGTCCAGCACATGGGGCGCAGCCAGCCAGCCCACCACCAGCACCACGGCCACCAGCACCACGATGCCGACGACCTTCTTGGCCCACATACCGGGGCTGTAAAAACTGCGGTGATACCGCTTGACCTTTTTATACTTTGCCATGTTCGTCCCTTTCTCCTGCACTCCTTACAGGATCACCGAGTGGCCCGTAAAACCATAGATGGCCAGCGCCAGCACGCCGACATAGACCAGCGTGATGGGCAGGCCCCGGAACGCCTCCGGGATGGCCTCGCTGCGCAGACGGTGGTCGGCCTCCGTCACCAGCATGACGGCCAGCAGATAGCCGAGGCCGCTGCCGAGGCCGAAGCCCATGCTCTGCTCCAGCGTAAAGCTCTGGGTACGCTCCACCAGCACCGTGCCCAGCACACCGCTGTTGACTGCGGCAGCAGGCAGGATGCGGAGCAGCTGGCCGCCGTGGTGTCTGCCCCGCGCTGCCCAGAGCACAAGGAATTCAAACAGGCTCACCACCGCCACGCAGGCCAGATAGACCAGCGGGCGGAGCTGGGCGAAGTTGGGCTGGGCGGCCGCGAAACCGCCTGCATAGAAAGCCAGCGGAGCCACCAGCACCTGCGTCACGCAGAGCAGCAGGGCGAACCACCCGCTGCTGGTGCGCTCGTCGCCCACCAGCTGGACCAGCCGGGAGACGCCCAGACCGCGGGTGAACACCGCATTCTGCGCAAAGATGGCCAGCACGGCGTAGCTGAAAAAGACGCCGACGGCCTGTATCACATCATTGCTCATCCTGAAGCTCCCCCTCTCTCTGGCGGTAGACTGCCATGAGGCCCCGGGCCTCCGATGTCAGATAATCTTTCTGCTTCTTGGCCAGCGTGCGCCAGACAGCGCACAGCACGCCCAGCACGATGAAGCCGCCTGCCGGCATCCCCGCCATCGGCAGGATGGGGCGGCTGAGCAGATGGCCGAACACCGTACCGGCGCTCAGCCACTCCCGCACGCAGCCCAGCAGCAGGAGCAGCAGGCTGTAGCCCACCGTGATGCGCACGCCCTTGGAGAGGGCCTTGCGGGGCGACTCCTGCACCCGGCCAAAGCGGTAGGTCAGCAGCGGCTCCACCACCAGCATGGGCAGGTAGATGCCCAGCACCAGCAGGCTCACCCCGAACAGGCGGTTCAGGATGGGGTAGGCTGCCAGATAGACCACCGCCGCGCTGCCCGAATAGAGGATGCTGCGGGGCAGCAGCTTCTTTTCCAGCTCTGCTTTGGACGGGTGCTCCTCCCGCAGGGGGAACAGGCGGCTCAGCAGACAGGCCAGCAGACGGGAGGGCGTCAGCAGCAGCGCCACCGCCGCCGCCAGCATCAGAGCGTTCTGGCCATTGGTGGCAAGGACCACCAGCGGCGCAAGGCCCATGCCCTGCATGACCACGGGATTGTTCAGAAAGACGCGGTCATGGTGGAAGAATCGCTCCGGGTCGCGGGCGATGAGTTCTGCACTTCTCCGCTTCATACGGCATCCCCCTTTCCGGTCTGCTTTTTCCAGCTGCTGTGGAGCAGCTCGTAGAGATGGACTTCGGTGCGGTCGAGCCAGCCGGAGATGCTGTTGACCGCCAGCAGCGCGAAGCAGACGCCCGTCTCATAGACGCCGAAGTAGCGGAAGCCCATCGTGAAGGCACCCACCATGATGCCGTAGAGGATGCGGCCCAGCCGGTGGTGGGCGCAGGTATACGGCTCGTTGAGCAGGAAGACGGCGCTGAAGATCATCGCGCCCGTCAGCAGTTCGTCGCGCACGCAGCGCAGACGGAACATGGCGCTGACGGCAAAGGACGCATCCTCGGTCAGGCCCAGCTGACGCGGGAAGAGGAAGACGATGACGCCCGCCGTGACGAGAAAGCTCAGGGCAGCGCTCAGCTTGATATCCTTCTGCACCCAGAGGAAAAGCCCGCAGGCCGCCAGCACGAGGGCCGAGCCTGCGCCCATCGGGGCGGCATACTCGCCCAGCGCCAGCGACAGACCGCTCAGGTTGATGAGGCCGCCGCTGCGCAGGGTATCCGAGATGGTGCTGGCCGTAGCCACGCCGGAGGCGTCCCACAGGGGGATGCTGGTGTAAGGGGTCGGATAGCGGAACACCTGCTCCGGCCACGACACCGCCGCCACCGCATAGCCCACGGCAGCCGGGTTGAAGGGGTAGCTGCCATAGCCGCCGAAGACCTCTTTGCCGATGAGGACACCGGCCACGATGGCAGCGGCGAGGACATACCAGTCCACCGTCGCAGGCATCAGCAGTGCGATGACGAGGGCGAAGCTCTCGTTGGAATAGTCCCCGGGCCGGTAGACGCGGCGGCGCAGCAGCGAGATGAGCCGGTCGCACAGGTTGCCCATCAGCAGCGCAAAGCCGCAGAGCAGCAGCGGGCGCAGGCCGTAAAGGTAGCAGGAGACACAGAGCAGCGGCACGCAGAGAAAGCAGATGTGCTTGTAGTATCTGCCGGTGTGCTGCAGCTCTTCTTCCTGCTTCCGGATCAATGCTTCATCCATGGGCCGTTCCCTCTCAGAGCGCGGCCAGCGCGCGGACGGCGGCAGCGGGGTCGGCCGCACCATAGATGGCGCTGCCTGCCACCAGCACGTCTGCACCGGCGGCGACGCACTGCGGAGCAGTGGCAGCATCCACGCCGCCGTCCACTTCCAGCAGGAAGCGCAGGCCCCGGCGCTCCTTCTCTGTCTTGAGCCAGCGGAGCTTGTCGAGGGCCGAGGGCATGAACTTCTGCCCGCCGAAGCCCGGCTCCACGCTCATGACCAGCACGAGGTCCAGCTGGTCGAGATAATAGCCCAGCTCCTCCACCGGGGTGCCGGGCTTGATGGTCATGCCCACCTTGCAGCCCTGCGCCTTGATGGCGTCGATGGTCTCCTGAATGTCGTCATCGCACTCGAGGTGGAAGTTCAGCAGGCTGGCACCGGCCTTGGCAAAGGCCTCAGCGTACTGCTGCGGGTGGGTGATCATCAGATGGACGTCGTAGAACGCATCCGGCATGGCCTTGTGCAGGCTTTTGAGCACCGGGACGCCGAAGCTGATGTTCGGCACGAAGTGGCCGTCCATCACATCATAATGCAGCATTTTTGCGCCGGCATCCAGCACCATGCGGCAGTCTGCGCCGAGCTTGCTGAAGTCAGCCGAAAGGATCGAAGGACTGATCGTTGTCATTTTATTTTACTCCCTGTTGTTTCCAAGAGATTTTTTGTGTTTTTGCCCTGCCGCCGCCCCCCTGCGGGGACAGTCGGCATAGTTATTTATAGTTTACATGAAAACGGCGAAAAAATCAAACCCGCCGCTGTGTTTTTCACGGAAAAGACGTAAACTCCGCCCGCACCCCTTCTTCTGCAATGCAAAAAGCAGCCAGACCGCTCCTCTGGGGAGCAGTCTGACCGCTGTGATTCAGTCTACCGGCTTCATGCTGGCCGGGTCTTCCACTGCGCCGGGAAGGCCGCTCTCGTCGGGCAGACGCTTCATGCCGCCGGGGTTCGGGGGCTGGACGGGCAGGGTGAACACGAATCTGCACCACTCGCCCTGCTGGCTCTCGACGCGGATCTGACCGCCGGAGAGGTTGACCAGCACCTTGCAGATGTTCAGGCCGAGGCCTGCGCCCCGGGCATGGAGGCCCCGGGACTGGTCTTCCTTATAAAAGCGCTGGAAAACGTAGGGCAGCGCCTCGGGGCTGATGCCCTGACCGGAGTTCCAGATGGAGACCTCCACCTCCGGGCCGAGTTTTTCCACCCCGAAGCGGATGGTGCCGCCGGCGGGGGTGAACTTGATGGCGTTGTCCAGCAGGTTATAGGCCACCTGATGGATGAGGTCGGGGTCGGCGTAAACCAGTACCTTCTCGTCCATCGTCAGGCCGTCGATGTCGATCATCCCGTCGTTGATGCGCTGTTCGGCCGAGAGAGCCACGCCGGTAAGGGTCTCCCAGATGTTGAACATCCGGGCATTCACCTGATATTCGCCGCTCTCCAGCTTGGACAGGTCCAGCATATTCTGGATGAGGCGGGCCAGACGGCCCGTTTCCTCGCTGACCAGCTGCAAGTAGTGGTTCTGCATCTCGGGCGGGATGGTGCCGTCCAGAATGCCATCGATAAAGCCCTTGATGGTCGTCATGGGGGTGCGCAGCTCATGGGCGATGTTGCCCATGAACTGGCCCCGGGAATTGTCGTTGGACTGGATGTTGTCTGCCATCTTGTTGAAGGTGCGGGCAAGGTCGGCCACCTCGCCCTCGCCGTCCACGCCCTCGACCCGGACGGACAGGTCGCCGCCGCCGAAGCGCTGGGCCGCGTCCGTCACCTTCTGGAGCGGGTCGGTGAGCTTGTGCATCATCACCTTCGTGAGCACGCTGGCCAGAAGCAGCATCAGGCAGGCCGAGAGGAAAAAGTTCGAGAAGAACTCTCTGCGGAACTCCGCCAGCCGCTCGCCGGACGAGCAGAGAAAGAGGTAACCGGTGCACGCGCCGTCCTCGCTGCGCATCTCACGCACCGAGATGTAGCTTTTCTCTGCCAGCACACCGCCCAGTGTGTCGAAGAGATGGTAGTTCTCCTTGGCCTTGCCCGCCTTTTCCAGCACCTCAGCCTCCACCGTATCGCCGGTCAGCTTTTCCGGCACGGACGCCAGCATCACATTGCCGTCGCAGTCGGTGAAGAACAGATAGGCCTCCGCGCTCTCGCCGATGATCTCGAGCTTGGTGCTCAGGGCTTCCAGCTCTTCGCCCTCGGGCAGAGAGGCCTCCTGCACAAGATAGGACGCCGTCCGCTGGGCGACGTTGACCACCTCATCCAGCGTATCGTACCGCTCCTGCGCAAAATACCGGCTGAAGAGCACCAGCTCAGAGCCGCCCATGACCACCGTGCCGAAGATGAGCAGAGTGCTCATGAGCGAAAAGAACGCGACTGGGATACTTTTGCGCATTACTGACGCACCTCGAACTTATAGCCCACGCCCCAGACGGTCTTCAGCTCCCACTTGTCGGAGGCCCCGGCCAGCTTCTCGCGCAGGCGCTTGACATGGACGTCGATGGTGCGGCTGTCGCCGTAGTATTCGAAGCCCCACACCTCGTCCAGCAGCTGGTCGCGGGTGTAGACCCGGTTGGGGTGGGAGGCGAGGCAGTTCAGCAGCTCCAGCTCCTTCGGGGGAGCCTCCACCACCTTGCCCTTGACCCGCAGCTCGTAGCTGTTCATGTCGAGGCGGAGGTTGTCGAATTCGATGACGCCCTCGGTGCTCTCGGTCTGGGTGGTGGTGGCGGTGCAGCGGCGGAGCACCGCCTTGATGCGGGCCACCACTTCCTTGGTGTCGAAGGGCTTGACCATGTAATCGTCTGCGCCCAGCTCAAGGCCCAGCACCTTGTCGAAGGTCTCGCCCTTGGCCGTCAGCATCATGACCGGGGTATTGCCCAGTTTGCGGATGCGGCGGCAGACCTCGAGGCCGTCCATCTTGGGCATCATCACATCCAGCAGCACCATATCAGGCTTGAGCTGGTTGAATTTCTCAAGGCCCTCTTCGCCGTCGTTGGCGGTCGTGACCTGATAGCCCTCCTTGGTCAGGTAGAGCCGCAGCAGCTCGCAGATGTTGGTATCGTCGTCCACGACGAGGATCTTTTCGTTTGCCATGTGAGTGTTCCTCCTCTATCCAGTCAAAAGCCAGCCCCGCACGGGCACCGGCTGCGATCCCGAGTTTAACTCATATTCTATTATACGGGACAGTTATGACAAAATAAAGAAGGTTTTGTATGATTTTTTGAATCTTTGGCGGCCAAGGGCCGGAGAACACAAAAGAGGCCTCCTTTGCAGGAAGCCCCTTTTGCATCACACGGGCCGGTCAGAATGGGGGACGCAGTCCGGTTTCCGGTATTTTCAGGGAAATGCGCTCAAATCTTTTGATGGTCCTTACAGGATCGGGGTCTGGAGGTTGTCGTTGTTCTGGATGCCGTGCTTCTCGGCGTAGCCGGTCAGCATCAGGGTCAGAGCGCCGTCGCCGGTGACGTTGCAGGCAGTGCCGAAGCTGTCCTGCAGGGCGAAGATGGCGAGCATCAGAGCGGTGCCGGCGTCATCGAACATCAGAACGCCGGTGATGAGGCCCAGAGAAGCCATAACGGTACCGCCGGGGACACCGGGAGCGCCGATGGCGAAGATGCCGAGCAGGGCGCAGAAGAGGAGCATGGTGCCGATGCTGGGCAGGTGGCCGTAGAGGATCTTGGAGATGGTCATGCAGAAGAAGACCTCAGTCAGGACAGAGCCGCAGAGGTGGATGTTGGCGAACAGGGGGATGCCGAAGCTGACCATATCCTTGCGCAGGACCTTGCTCTTGCGGGCGCAGTCCAGAGCGACAGCCAGGGTGGCGGCGCTGGACATGGTGCCGACAGCGGTCAGGTAAGCGGGGCCGTAGTGGCGGAGGACTTCCCAGGGGTTCTTGCCGGAGTATGCACCGGCCAGCAGATACAGGACAGCCAGCCAGATATAGTGGCCTGCCATGACGATGAGGATGATCTGGATGAAGGCGGGCAGCTGGTGGGTGATCATGCCCTCATAGCTCAGGTTGCAGAAGGTAGCGGCGATATAGAAGGGCAGCATGGGGATGATGATCTTGCCGACGATGTCCAGCACGATGTTCTGGAACTCGCCGAGGAAGTCACAGGTGAGCTTGCTGTTGGTCCAGGTAGCGGCCAGACCCACCAGAACGCTGAGCACGAGGGCGCTCATGACGCTCATGATCTGGGGGATGTTCAGCTCGAACACGACGTCGGGCAGGGTCCGCAGACCGGCCACCTCAGTGTCGATGGACAGGTGCGGGATGAGGGCGTAGCCTGCGCCGGTGCTCATGAGGGCTGCGCAGACAGAGGAAACGTAAGCGATCACGATCGCCACGCCCAACAGGCGGGAAGCGTTCTTGCCCAGCTTGGTGATGGACGGGGCGATGAAGCCGATGATGATGAGCGGCACACAGAAGGTGATGAGCTGGCCCATGATATACTGTAAGGTAACGACGACCTTCATGACGCTCTCGGGGAAGATCTGGCCCAGAATAACGCCGATGATGATGCCGAGAAGCAGCCGGAACGGCAGATTATTGAATAGCTTTTTCATAATATTTTACCCCTAATCTTCTCCTGCGCTGTGGGCGCAGGGTGTTTTTTGCAGGATGCGGATGCAGGCTTGCTAGAGGGTGAGGACGCTTATTGGGCGTCCGGAGTGTGGTCTTTGTTGAGCATCAGGTCGAGGATGACGCTGTCGCTGGTGCCGTGGGTGCTCAGGATGGCGAAGTTGTCCAGCGTGCGCTCCACGTTCTCCTCCACGATGCCGTCCGTGCTCTGGACACGGACGCCGCGGGTGCCCATGGCTGCTGCCTGACAGGCGGCATTGACGCAGGTGGAGATCTTCAGCGCGCAGTCTGCCTTTGCGCCGTCGCACACCATGCCAGTGACATTGCCCACCATGTTCTGGATGGCGCAGCAGATCTCGTGATAGCCGCCGCCCAGCAGGTATGTAATGCCGCAGGCCGCGCCGGTCCCGGCGACGGTCGCGCCGCAGAGGTTGCTCAGGCGTCCGAACTTCGACTTGATGCGGATGGCGATGAGGTTGGACAGGGTGACGGCACGCAGCATGGTCGGCTCATCGATGCCCAGCCAGCGGGCGGCTGCCACGACGGGCATCGTTGCGGTGATGCCCTGATTGCCGCTGCCGGAGTTGGCCACCACCGACACCGGCGCGCCTGCCATACGGGCGTCTGCACCGGCGGCGGCAGCGATCATGGAGTTGGTGGTCAGGTCGCGGGTCATGAGGCCCTTGCGGCAGTTGAGGTCGAGGTTGCGGCCGATGGCAAGGCCGTATTCCTTCGAAAGGCCCTCATCGCTGATGACGGAGTTTACCTTCACGGCACTGCGGATGATGTCGATGGGGTCGTTCATCGGGTCGAGCTCTTTGGTGCAGTAGTCCCAGATGGAGCGGACGGTCAGGAAGGACGCGATCTGCTCCGGGGTGACGACATCGCTGTCGCCGGATGCGGCGGTATCCGCGTCCTGCTTGTCGAGGGTCGCCGTGCCGTCCTGCTCCACCAGCACGACGTTGGTGTGCAGGTCGCGGACGATGGCGCGGCCGGTGTGGCCGCCGCCCTTGGCGATGACCTCAATGTAGAGCTTCTGGGGCACCTGCGCCACATTCACCTTGACCTTGCCGGCCTTGACCAGCGCGGCGGCCGCCTCCACCGTCTCACGGGGGACATGGTTCATGACCTCCAGAAGGTAGACCGGGTCGCCGCCCAGCGCACCGATGGCGGCGGCATAGTCCATGCCCTCGTAATCGGTGCCGGGGATGCCCGCCGACATGGCGTTCTTGATGATGTTGATGCTGGCGTTGACCGTGATCTCTTCGGCCTTATCCACACCGGCCTTCCGCAGGGCCTGACCCGCCTCGGCGGCAGTCAGCGCCACAGCGCCCGGCTCGGTGCAGCCGGTAGCCAGCTCCATCTCACTGTTCAGGATGCGGATGAACATATTTTGTTCCATAGTATTGCACCGTCTCTTTCTCTTTTAGGTAGGATGCTCTGTTATTTCACGGCGATGCATTCGATCTCCAGCGGTGCGTCCTTGGGCAGACGGCCCACCTGCACGGCACTCCGTGCGGGGAAGGGCTGTGCGAAGTACTCGCCGTAGACCTGATTCATCTCGGCAAAATCATTCATGTCTGCAAGGAAGACCGTGGTCTTCACTACATCTGCCAGTGTCATGCCCTGCTGGGCAAGGATGGCCTGAATGTTCTTGAGGGACTGTGCGGTCTGGGCCGCGATGCCCTCGGGGATGGCCCCGGTGGCGGGGTCGATGGGGAGCTGGCCGGAGACGTAGACCGTCTGGCCTGCTGCGATGCCCTGCGAATATGGCCCAATGGCTGCGGGCGCCTGCGCAGTAGCGATTGCCTGTTTCATAAATTCTCTCTCCTTTTTCCGAATTGCAGGGACACGGCTTACCCTCGTGCCCCTTGTCCTGCCCCTATCCTAACGCGGCGTACGGCAAAAGTCAACAATTTTTTCTCTTGATGATAAATTATTATCACTTGTGACAAATCCGCGGGATTTTTTGAAGCAGTTTCACGAATTTTCAGCGAGTTTTCGAATCATCATTGTCAACAGCCGACGAACGTGATATGATACAGGCAGAGAGATGAGAATAAATTCTCATTATTTTTCTTATGAAGCAATGGAAAGTGGTGACATACATGGACGCAAGGCTGGAGCCGTATCGGACGCTGGTTTCGTTTCTGGGTGAGGCATTGGGGCCGGACTATGAGGTGGTGCTGCATGATCTGACCAGCGAGGAGGGCACCATCGCAGCCATCGTGAACAACAACATCAGCGGCCGCACCGAGGGTGCGCCGCTGTCCAACATGGCGCTGCGGTTCATCCACGGCAGGGTGTACGAGAAGCAGCCCTACGTTGCGGGCTATCAAGGTGCATCACAGGCCAAGGGGCGGCTGCGCTCCTCCACCATGTTTATCAAGGACGGCAGTGAGCTCATCGGGATGCTCTGCGTCAACTTTGACGCCGCCAAATACAGCCGGATGGCGCAGGAGCTTCTGGCCCTCTGTGGGGCGCATCAGGAGCCAAGCCCCACGCTGGGCGTCGAAAATTTCGTCAGCAGCCTCCCCGACGCGGTGCAGGCTGCCATCGCCGATGTGACCGGCAGTGTCCTGCCTCCCGACCGCCTGACCATGGACGAAAAAATACGCATTGTGGACGACCTGCAGCAGGCAGGCATCTTCTATATGAAGGGCGCTGTCAGCGAGGTGGCGGCACAGCTCGGCTCCTCGGAGGCGACGATCTACCGCTATCTGAGCAAACTGAAGGATTGACCCTTGCACTCCTACGCTCCTTCGCGTATAATGATAGATGTATCAATATGTCTATCAGACGTGAAGGAGCGTATTTTATATGAAACTTGGTATCGTCGGCCTGCCCAACGTCGGCAAGTCCACTCTGTTCAATGCCATCACCTCCACCAAGAACGCGGAGGCTGCAAACTATCCCTTCTGCACCATCGAGCCGAACAGCGGCATCGTGGCCGTGCCCGACAAGCGGCTGGACAAGCTGGCTGAGATCTGGCAGACCAACAAGAAGACCCCCGCCATCGTGGAGTTCGTGGACATCGCGGGCCTCGTGAAGGGCGCAAGTCAGGGCGCAGGCCTCGGCAACAAATTCCTCGGCCACATCCGCGAGTGCGACGCCATCGTCCATGTGGTGCGTTGCTTTGACGACGACAACATCATCCATGTCGTGGAGGATGTGACCAAGGCCGAGGCCGTGGACCCCATCTCTGACATCGACGCCATCGACTATGAGCTGATCCTCTCCGACCTCGAGGTCGTCCAGAACCGCGCAGGCCGGATGGCCAAGGCTGCAAAGAGCGGCAACAACAAGGGAGCCGCCGCCGAGGCTGCATGGCTGCAGCAGCTTGCTGCTCATCTGGAAAGCGGCAAGCCCGCCCGCAGCTTCGACTTCGACGAGAACGACGCCGAGCAGCAGGCCGTGCTCCACGAGATGGGCCTGCTGAGCAGCAAGCCTGTCCTCTACGCCTGCAACGTGGGCGAGGACGACCTGATGGAGGGCATCGAAAACAACAAGTACGTCCCGCTGGTGGCTGCACGCGCCAAGGAAGAGGGTGCACGTTACATCCCCATCTGCGCCAAGACCGAGGAGGACATCGCCGACTACACCCCCGAGGAGAAGAAAGCCTTCCTCGCCGAGATGGGCATCGAGGCCAGCGGCCTCGACAACCTCATCACCGCCAGCTACGACCTGCTGGGCCTGATCTCCTTCCTGACCGACGGCAAGAAGGAGTGCCGCGCATGGACCATCCGCAAGGGCACCAAGGCCCCGCAGGCTGCCGGTAAGATCCACAGCGATTTCGAGCGCGGTTTCATCCGTGCCAGCGTCATCGGCTACAGCGACCTCGAGGCCAACAACTTCGACTATGCTGCCGTCAAGGCCAAGGGCCTGCAGCGCACCGAGGGCAAGGAATATGTCGTCAAGGACGGCGATGTCATCGAGTTCCTGTTCAACGTCTGATTTTTGCTGTTGCAGCAGGGCTGAGTTTCCTTTAAGTGGGATTTCGCGCTGGTGGCGCGGGGGGCAGAGCGCTGTTGCAGTAGGGCCGGGTTTCCTTTAAGCAGGTTCGCGCGCTGGTAGCGCGGATTAAGTTTTTTCTTTCGGTCAAATGGCTTGCGCTCCGCGCGGGCCAGAGGCAGGGAGGGGTGTTTCGACT
>ENA-UOJV01001828-UOJV01001828.1-human-gut-metagenome-genome-assembly--contig:-C82-NODE-1828-length-20716-cov-14.427569_pt1 | contig 20716 bp, 15 predicted proteins | sample MGYA00242356_ERZ723903 | MGnify/ENA metagenome assembly ERZ723903
TGCCGGGCATCATGGAGATGGTGCCTGCCATCGGGCAGAGGAACTTCGCGCCGCCATACTCCAGGATGTCGCGGATGGCGAGACGCCAGCCGGTGGGAACGCCCTTCTTGGTCGGGTCGTCGGACAGGGACAGATGGGTCTTGACCATCATGGTGCAGTAATCCTTGTACTTCGGGTCAGACTCGAAGCGCTCGGCCTTCTGCACAGCCAGAGGTGCCCAGTCAACGCCGTCGGCGCCGTAGACTTCCTTGGCAATCAGTTCCACGCGCTGACGCAGCGGCATTTCAAGATCGTACAGGAACTTGATGTTGACCGGCTCCTCGCAGGCTTCGACGACGGCCTTGGCCAGTTCGATTGCACCTTCGCCGCCGTAACGCCAGTGGTTGGACTCCGCGCAGCGGACGCCGTGCTCTTTGCAGAGTTTCTTCAGCAGGGCGATTTCCGCGTCGGTATCGGTGTAGAAGCGGTTGATGCAGACGACCGGGTTGATGCCGGACTTCTTGATGGTGTTCACATGATGGAACAGGTTGCAGGTGCCCTTTTCCAGAAGTTCGAGGTTCTCCTCGGTGTATTCCTTCGGCAGAGGTGCGCCCGGGGTGACCTTCGGGCCGCCGCCGTGCATCTTAAGCGCACGGACAGTTGCGACCAGAACGGAGACGTTCGGGGTCAGGCCGGACAGACGGGTCTTGACGTTCCAGAACTTCTCGAAACCGATGTCGGCAGCGAAGCCGGACTCGGTGACATGGTAGTCGAACAGCTTGAGAGCCAGACGGTCAGCAATAACGGAGGACTGGCCGATGGCAATGTTGGCGAACGGGCCGGCATGAACGAGAACCGGCTGATGCTCGACAGAGTAGCACATGGTGGGGTTGATGGTGTTGCGCATCCACGCGGTCATCGCGCCTGCAACCTCGAGATCGTCACAGGTGACGGGTTCGCCGCTGCGGGAGTAAGCGACGACAATCTTGCCGATGCGCTCACGCAGATCCTTGAGGTCACGGGCGACAGCCAGAATCGCCATCAACTCGGAGCCGACGGCAATGCCGAACTTGGACTCCATCATGAAGCCGTCCAGACGGCCGCCGATGCCGATGATGATGTTGCGCAGGCCCTGCGCGCAGAAGTCCATGACCCAGCCCATCTCGACGCGCTTCGGGTCAATGTCGAGGCGCTTGAGGCCCTTCTTGGCCAGCCACTCGTCATTGTTGTTGCGCTCATGCTGCATACGCGCGTTCAGGGCAACCATCGCCAGGTTGTGCGCGTTCATGATATCGTTGATATCGCCGGTCAGGCCGAGAGAGAACTCGGTCATCGGCATCAGAAGGGCGTTGCCGCCGCCGGCCGCAGTGCCCTTGACGTTCATGGTCGGGCCGCCGGAGGGCTGACGCAGTGCGCCGCCGACGTTCAGGCCCAGCTTGCCGAGGCCTTCGATCAGGCCCAGAGAAACAGTGGACTTGCCTTCGCCGAACGGAGTCGGGGTAATGGCGGTGACTTCGATGAACTTGCCGTCGGGCTTATCCTTCAGGCGCTTCATGACCTTAATGAAGTCGATCTTCGGGGTCTTGCCGTAGGGGATGATCTCCTCGGGCAGCAGGCCGAGTTTCTCACGGAAATAATCGACGGAGGGCAGATTCTTTTCTGCTTCCTCTGCGATCTGCCAATCCTTGTACACAGTCGGGTCGAGCGTGACGCGGCCGGTCTTCGGGTCTACATACTTGCCGTCCTTGAATTCGATTGCCATATAATTGTATCCTCCTTGCAGGCGCGGGGCCTTAACTATCCCGTTGCCTGGTATTTTCGGCGCTGCGTGTCCAGTCGTGCGCAGGTTCCGGCGCCATGTCTGTAATCGATATTGTTTTATCGGTTACGCAAAAAGTTTACCACGAACGCCCCCGGAAGTCAATCATTCCTGCGCGCCGCAGGCGTGGAAAAAAGCACGAATTTTCCATATCAGAATTGTCATATTTGCCATATTAGAAATATGATACTTAATTTGCGATACACAAGCATATCAAAAAAGGCATAGCTTAACGCCCATATTGTATAAAAACCCGGCCGCGAGGGCCGGGTTTTGCAGAAAAGCTGTTATTCGCCGCGCAGCGCTTTGATATCGTCGCCGCGCAGATACTTGCGCATGGGCTTGGACAGAATCGCAAGGATTGCAAGGCAGAGAATCAGGTCGATGAGCACATAGCTGCCGTTGTAAACAGCGGAATAGAGCCACGGGTTCGTATAGATGGAGTTGAACAGTTCGGTCGGCTCGTTGATGCGGTAGATCGTGACGCCGCTGATGAAATGAACGAGAAAGCGGCAGACGCACGCAACCGTTGCACCGATGTACAGGCCGCCCTTCATCTTCCTGAAGAACGTCGCAACGCCAAGCACCGTGAATGCCAGCACATAGTCAAGCAGCATCGACGTCGGTCCCCATGCGTAAGCGCCGTCAAAGATCAGCTGGAGCAGACCGTAGGCAAACGCGGCAAGGAAGCTGTGCTTCCAGTCCCAGCGGAAGAAATAGATGAACAGCGGCAGCATGCCGATGCAGACACTTCCGCCCTGCGGCAGTTCCATCAGCTTGACATAACTCAGCGCCGTCGCCAGCGCAACCATGATCGCGCCCTCGCAGAGCGCGTACACCTTGGATTTCTTCATAAAAAATCCCTCCGAAAATAAAAAAGTACCGCACACAACCGGATTTTGGTGTCGTGCAGTACGCAGCATATCGATAGAACTCTCATATACGAAGCAGCTTCCTACGCCGGCATTACCCGGATCAGGTTTAAGGGACATGCAAAAACGCAATCTCAGCCGGTCGCCCAGCGCCCCTGTGTTCGATTGTCTGTGGTCTGAACGTATTATAGCGTCTGACCGCGAAGCCGTCAAGAAAAATTTAAGAACTGCGGCCTCTTGCTTTTTTCCGGGAAACCGTTATTATATAGTATGGCTGACTTTCATTCAGGAGGTTTTCTTGCATGACAAAGACCGCTTCCCGGGCGCCTGATCTGCTGCACGGCCCTGTTTTCTCAAATATGACCCGCTTTTTCCTGCCGATCATGCTGGGTTCTCTTCTCCAGCAGCTGTATTCCATGGTCGATGCCGTCGTGCTCGGCCGTCTGGTCGGAAAGACGGCGCTGGCCGCCGTCGGCGGCTCGGATCTGGTCATCATCAATCTGGTCGTAGGCTTTTTTGTCGGCCTGTCCTCCGGCGCCTGTGTCGTCGTCTCGCAGCATTACGGCGCAGGTGAGCGCGATATGGTCCGGAAATCCGTCCATACGGCGATTTTATTCTCCGTCGTGATCGGCGCCGTTATGACAGCGCTGGGCATTGGGATGGCCCGGCCTGTACTCGTCCTGCTCGACCCGCCCGCCGACACGCTGGCCGATTCCATTGTCTATCTGCAATGGTATTTTGCCGGTATGATTCCCTCCATGGTCTATAACATGGGCGCTGGCATTCTGCGCGCAGTGGGCGATTCCAAGCGCCCTCTCTACTTCCTCATCGTCTGCGCGCTTGCCAACACAGGACTGGATCTTCTGTTCGTGGCTGTTTTCGGTCTCGGGACGGCAGGCGCAGCCATGGCGACCAGCCTGTCGCAGCTGATTTGCGCCGGGCTGGTGATCTGGGTGCTGCTGCGCATTCCGGGCGACTGCCGTCTGCACCTGTCGGAACTGCGGTTTGACGGCGCGCTTCTGCGCCGCATGACGGCCATCGGCCTGCCCGCGGGCCTTGCCACCATCATGTACAGCGTTGCAAACGTCATCATTCAGAAGGCCATCAATCTGCTCGGCACGGATACGGCGGCGGCCTGGTCGATCTACTGGAAACTCGACGGGTTTTACTGGCCCATTTCCAACGCCATCGGCATTACGGTCATGACCTTCGCCGGACAAAACTTCGGCGCGCGGCAGCTTGGCCGCATCTACTCCGTCATCCACACCGGGCTGTGGATGCACGCCGGCTTTTCTGCGCTGTTCAGCGTTTTGATGTTCCTGACGCGCGGACTGACCGTGCGCTTCTTCACCGACGACGGGAACGTCATGGCCGAGGGCAGCCGGATCATCACCATGCTGGCGTTTTTCTATCCGACGTTCTGCTGCGTGGAGGTCTTGTCCTCCGCCATGCGCGGCTGCGGGCGGAGCGTCATGCCGACGGTCCTGACGCTGTTCGGCACCTGCCTGCTGCGGCTGGCGCTGCTGTTTTTCGTGACATTCCCGCACTTGAGCAACTGGACCATTGCGCTGTGCTATCCCGCAACGTGGCTGACCACGTCCGTGCTGTTCGTAATCTATTACAAGTGCTTCCGCTGGATGCCGGAGATGAAGCGGGTTTGATTTATGAATGAGGCCCAATCCCCGCTTGCACAGATTCATGTTCCGCCCGCAAATTTTAAGAAATACGGAAAATATTCTGCATAATCAAATTTATTCTCTTGCATTTTGTGTTGGGATCTCGTACAATACAGAAAATAAAATTGCAGGAGGTTCCGATCCATGGCAACGCTTCTTGAAACCGATATTGCCCATCTGAGCGAAAACATTGCACAGCAGTACGCCATCCCTGCGCAGTATTTTGAAGACCAGAGCATCAAGCGCGGCCTGCGCAACGCAGACGGCACGGGCGTTCTCATCGGCGTCAGCAAGGTCGGCAGTGTGCAGGGCTATTATATGATGGACGGTGAGCGCGTCCCCATGCCCGGCAAGCTGTATTACCGCGGCATCAGCGTTGAAGATATCGTCGCGGCCCACCGGCGGAACGGCACGTTCGGCTATGAGGAGGTCGCGTATCTGCTGCTGCTCGGCTCCCTGCCCACGCAGGCACAGCAGCAGCGCTTCAACGACGTCATGGCCCGCGCGCGCAGCATGCCATCCGGGTTTACCGAGGATATGATTCTCAAGGCTCCCAGCCGCAACATCATGAACCAACTGGCCCGCAGTGTTCTCGCCCTCTATTCCTATGATGACCGCGCAGACGACACTGCGCTGGATAACGTTCTGAGGCAGTCCATCGGCCTCATTGCGCGCTTCCCGCTCATCGCGGCGAACGCTTTCGCCGCCAAGCGGCATTATTTTGACGGCGAATCGCTTATTCTGCACAACCCGGAACCGGAACTGTCCGTCGCTGAGAATATTCTGCGCATGATCCGCCCCGATGCGGCCTACACGCCGGAGGAAGCGCATCTGCTCGACCTCATGCTCATTCTCCACGCCGAGCATTCCAGCAACAACTCCACCTTTGTCTGCCGTGCCATCACCTCGTCCGGCACCGATACCTACAGTGCCATCGCAGGCGCAGTCGGCTCGCTGAAGGGCCCGCTCCACGGCGGTGCGAACGCCAAGGTCATGCAGATGTTCCGCGACATCCGTGAGCATGTCGGCACAGCCCCGGACGACACAGCGCTGGACGCATATCTGGACCGCATTCTCGACGGCGAGGCGGGCGACCGCTCCGGCAAGATCTACGGACTCGGCCACGCGGTCTATACCATGTCCGATCCGCGCGCTGTCGTGATCAAAAAATACGCTGCTTCGCTTGCCAGCGCCAAGGGACGGCTCCCCGATCTGGAACTGATGGAGCGTGTCGAAGCACGCGGCATTGAGAAGATCATGACGCGCAAGCGCCAGACAATCCCTATGTGTGCAAACGTTGACCTCTATTCCGGCCTCATCTACAGCATGCTGGATATCCCGGAGGATCTGTACACGCCGCTGTTCGCCACAGCCCGCATCGCCGGCTGGTGCGCGCACCGGCTCGAGGAACTTGCCACCGGCAACCGCATCATGCGCCCGGCTTACCGCGCCATGCTCATCAAAGAGCGTACATCCCCGTGGACGCACGGACATAAAACAGATTGAAAGCCCGGCTCCTGTGCAGAGCCGGGCTTTCATTTTTTATTACTTTCTATTACGCATTCGCACGGTCCATCAGGATGATCTCCACATCGGAAGAAACGCCGCCGCGGTAGATGGTCAGCGTGATGGTCTGGCCGGCAGTGAACTGGTTCTTGACGCGGTTGAGCTGCTCCATCGTCGTGACGGAGACGCCGTTGATGGCGGTGATGATATCGCCCTCGCTGACGCCCTTGGCGGCAGCGTCACTGTTGCGGTAAACGCGCGTCACATAAATGCCTTGCGGCAGACGGTAATAGATGCGGTACGTCGCGGGGAGCGTCTCGCCGTCGATGCCGATGGCCGGGCGGCCGGAGACATAGCCCTTTTCGATCAGTTCGTCGATGATGGGCTTGGCTGTATCGATGGGGATGGCAAAGCCGATACCCTCGACGGTCGTGGACAAGGAATAGAAGTTGCTCATCTTCATTGTATTGATGCCGATGACCTGTCCGTAGCAGTTGATGAGCGGCCCGCCGGAGTTGCCGTTATTGAGTGCGGCATTCGTCTGAATCAGGCTCATGGTGCGGTCGTTGACGGTCAGATCACGGTTGATCGCGGAGATGATGCCGTCTGTCATGGTCCCGCGCAGCGCAGTGCCGAGCGGGTCGCCGATAGCGGCAACGCTGTCTCCGACCTGCAGAACGGACGAATCGCCGAACTCAGCTGCCTGAAGCCCTTCCGCTTCAACCTTCAAAACGGCAAGGTCGCTTGTCTCGTCGCTGCCGACGACTGATGCGGCGTATTCCTGATTGTCAGACGTCAGGACGCTCACGGCCTGCGCGCTTTCGATCACATGATGGTTCGTGATGACATATCCGTCCTCCGACATGATGATGCCAGTCCCGCTGGCTTTGCCGGACGGTGTGACGGTCACAATGGAAACGACGCTTCCGATGCACCGGCGGTAAATTTCCTGCAAACTCAGTGCGCCGTCCTCATCCGAAGCAGCGGTTGGGATTCCGGCGGGCGACTGCACGATCGTCAGCTGCGGCAGATCCTCTGCTGCCTGCTGCGTCTGCGCAGGCGCTTCAGCGTGAACGGCCTCCTCCTTCGTCGTCTGCGTCTGCTCGGCAGGAGCAGAAGACTGCTGCGCCGGCTGCGTGCCAATGGTCAGGAGAAAGCCGTTATCCGACCGGTTAAGCGTCACGCCGACATCGCGTACCAGATGCACCGTGCCGGTCACGGCCAGTGCCAGCATGCCCACGATCACGATCGCCGTGATCCATTTTCCGGTGTGCCTGCGCCGGCGGTCTTCCATCGGCGTCGGCTGCGGCTGCCAGTTCTTTGTGGAATTGTCGTCATAGAAGCTGTTGTTATCAAAGCTCATATCAGACACCCTCTTGCTTGGAGTTCATGGTTTTAGTATATCCCGCGGATTTGAACAGACATTGAACGATCTGTAAATCTTCCACGCAGATTTACCGAACCGTGGGCAGTGTGAAATTGAACTGCGTTACACCGTTTTCGCTTGTGGCCCAGATATCGCCGCCGTGCGCGCCGACGATGGTCTTTGCGATGTAGAGGCCGAGGCCCCAGCCTTCGCGGTCGGCCGAACGGGACTTATCGGCTTTGTGGAAGCGGTCGAACAGCAGCGGCAGTTCGTCTTTGTCAATGGTCGGGCCGGTATTTTCGACGGTCACGCGCGCCTTGCCGCCATCCAGCTGCAGCCGCAGGGCAAGTCTGCCGCCGTCGGGGCAGAATTTAATGGCGTTGTCGATCAGATTATAAATGACCTGCGTGATGCTGTCGCGCTCCGCCCTTGTCCAGACAGGCTTGTCCGGCAGATCGACACGCACATCGAGATGCTTGTTGTAGATTTTCTGCTCGAAGGTAATCAACACATCACTCAGTTCCTCGCCGAGATCGAAGCGCGTCTTCCGGCTCTCCTCCACGCCCATGGCCTGAAGCTTTGCGATATCAAGCATATTGCGCACCAGCCGTGAGAGCCTGCGCACTTCGCCGGAAACGATCTGCATGTAATGCTGCTGCTTTTCCGGCGGGATAGTCCCGTCGAGCATCCCGTCAATGTAGCCGCCGATGGTGGTCATAGGGGTTTTGAGTTCATGCGAGACATTCGCAACGAACTCCTGCCTGCGCTGTTCGGATTTTTCCAGAGAATCCGCCATGGTATTGAAGGCATTTGCCAGATCGACGACTTCCTCGCCGCAGCTGTCGGGCACCGTCACGCGGGTATCGAGTTCCCCCCGGCCAAAGCGCCGGGCCGCATCCGCGACCTTCGCCAGCGGCTGCGCCTGCTGGTGCGACAAAAACGTCGCCGCGGCCAGCGCCAGCACCAGCACAACAATCGCCACATAGAAAAACAGGGACGAACTGCGCTGCATAAAATCCGCGATCTGCGTCATGTCGGAAGAAATAATGACATAGCCGATCGTCTCGTCCGTATCATTGGCGACAATGGGCCTGCCCGCAATATAGCGCCGGTCGTCATGGATGCCGCTGAGCGCCCCGACGCGGAACGTTTCGCCGTTCGCGTCAATTTCGGTGATGAGATTCGCATCGACCTGCTGGCCGATATGTTCACAGTTAAACTCGTCGCACGAGCACAGCACGATGAAGCCGTTTTCGTCGCAGACCAGTGCCTCGGCCTCGCCAACGTCGGAGAACAGGGACAGGCTCAGCCGGAAATCCCAGTTTTCCTCCAACTCGCCCGTCGAGTCATACGCCTCGGCCAGCGAGGCGACGGCGGCCGCGTCGGCGCTGAGCGTCTCTTTTTTGTCGTTTTTCAGATACCCCAGCATCAGGAACCGGAACGAGACGCCCGTAAAGATCATACAGACCAGCAGCAGCGCCGCAATGAGGGCAAACTGCCGGCTGAACGTTGTTTTCATGGTTACAGGACCTCGAATTTATAGCCGACGCCCCAGACGGTCTTGAGGCTCCACTTGTCCGACACGCCTTCAAGCTTTTCGCGCAGGCGCTTAACATGGACATCGACGGTGCGGCTGTCGCCGAAATAATCAAAGCCCCAGACCTCGTCGAGCAGTTGATTGCGCGTGAAGACGCGGTTCGGGCTGGAGGCCAGATGGTAAAGGAGTTCCATCTCCTTGGGCGGCGTTTCGATGCGCTTGCCGTCAACGATGAGTTCAAACGAGTCAAGATCGATGATCAGCTTGTCGAAGACCAAGCGTCTGGGCTTCGTCTTGTCGTCCTCACCGCCCGCGCGGCGCAGAACAGCCTCAACTCTCGCCAGCAATTCCTTCATTTCAAAGGGCTTGGTGAGATAGTCATCCGCGCCCTGCTTGAGTCCCTGCACCTTGTCGTTTGTTTCGCCCTTTGCTGTGAGCATGATCACAGGGGTCTTGCTGTCCTGCCGGATGGTGCGCAGGACGTTCCAGCCGTCCATCACGGGCAGCATGATATCGAGCAGCACCAGATCGGGCCGAAGCTGCCGGAACAGGTCAATGCCCTGTCCGCCATCGGAGGCGATCCGGGTGTTGTAGCCCTCTTTTTCAAGATACATCTGGACAAGTTCAGCGATATTCGGATCGTCTTCGACGATCAGGATTGTTTTTGCCATAGGAGAAGCACGCTCCCTTCCGATACAATATAATGAATATTATACTGCCGCTTCCTGCGTTTGCGTGAACATTTTGTAAAATCCGGTGCAGCTGTTTTTTCGGTTTCCGTTTTTGCCGGTTCTGTGGTATGATAATGAAAATTTCACCGAATCAGGAGGAGTTTCGATGATCCGCATCCGCGATCTCTCTTTGCCGCCGGACAGCGATATGGCCCGGCTCGTGCAGGCCGCCGCGCGGCAGCTGCGCATTTCTCCGAACGAGATCAAGCAGCTGGACCTGAAGAAAAAATCCGTTGACGCACGCAAGAAAAACGACGTGCGCATCATCTACACCGTCGATGTCGTTGTAAAGGGCCGGGAAGATAAAATTCTCAAGATGGCCCACTGCCCGAAGGCGTCTGCCGCACGCGACGTGCCCTACCGCGTTCCGCAGCCGCAGACGCTGCCGGACAGCCGTCCCATTATCGTGGGCTTCGGCCCGGCGGGGATGTTTGCCGCGCTGGTTCTCAGCATGGCGGGGCTCTGCCCGCTCGTGCTTGAGCGCGGACAGGACGCAAAAACGCGGCACGAAGCCGTTCTGCGCTTCTGGCAGACCGGCGAACTTGACCCGGAGTGCAATGTGCAGTTCGGTGAGGGCGGCGCGGGTACGTTTTCGGACGGAAAATTAAATACCGGCGTCAAAAACGAGCGCATCGGCTGGATCCTGGAGCAGTTTGCCGAGGCCGGGGCCAGCGCGGATATCCTATACGACGCAAAACCTCACATCGGCACCGACGAGTTAGTCACGGTCGTGCAGAACCTGCGGGAGAAAATTCTCCACTACGGCGGCGAGGTCCGCTTCGGCACGAGATTGACCGGCCTTGAATCGGAAAACGGCCGTGTGACAGCCGTCCGTGTACAGAGTGCAGACAGCGAGACGGTGCTTCCGGCCTCCCGCGTTCTGCTTGCCATCGGACACAGCGCACGCGATACGTTTGAGACGCTGCACAGCGCAGGGATTCCGATGGAGCCGAAGCCGTTTTCCATGGGCGTGCGCATCGAGCATCCGCAGCGGCAGATCAACGAGCACCAATACGGCCCGTTCGCGGACGCGCCGGGGCTTGGCGCGGCAGATTATAAGCTGAACGTGCAGCTGCCAAGCGGCGGCTCGGCCTATACCTTCTGCATGTGTCCGGGCGGCCGCGTGGTTGCAGCAGCCTCGGAAGCCGGCGGCGTCGTGACAAACGGCATGTCGGACCATGCGCGTGACGGCGAAAACGCGAATGCAGCGCTGCTCGTCACGCTGAACCCCGCCGATTTCCCGGACAAATCCACGCTTGGCGGCATGTACTGGCAGCGGCAGATCGAACAGGCGGCCTTCCGCGCGGGCGGGAGCAATTACCGCGCGCCTGCGCAGCTTGTCGGCGATTTTCTGGAAAAGCGGCCCTCACGGGCGCTCGGGGATGTGCAGCCGACCTACCGTCCCGGCGTGACGCTCTGCGATCTGCACAAGGTTCTGCCGGAACGCATTACCGCCGTGCTCGAGCAGGCGCTGCCGGAACTGGACAAGCGTCTGCACGGCTTCGCCCGGCCAGATGCCGTTTTAACTGCGCCGGAGACGCGCAGTTCGTCTCCCGTGCGCATTCTCCGCGACGAGACGCGGCAGTCGTATCTGCGCGGCCTGTATCCCTGCGGCGAAGGCGCGGGCTACGCCGGCGGCATCACGTCCGCCGCGCTGGACGGTATGCTGACAGCCGAGGCGATCATAAATGAACTGAAAGGATGAAGCACATGGCACAAATCATTCCCTTTCCCGCTGATGCAGAGGAGTCTTCTTTGGAATCGCTCTCCCGAGAAGAACTGCTGGCACTTGCGCAGGAACTGAGAGAAAAACTCGCGGCGCTGGACGCCCGCGAGCCGGAAGATATGATGAGCAAGGCCTATGAACGCTGGGGTGAGCGCCATGAGGCGCTCGAAGACGAACTCGACGACCTTCTGGATCTGCTGGACGGGCAATAGCGCCCGGTCTGCTTTTCTGCAATTTTTCAGGAGGTCTGCATACTTTTCACTGCTTTATAAAAGCAGAACTCATCGGCACACTGAAACGAGCCTGCGGCGGACTGCCGCAGGCTCGTTGTCTCTTTTATGGATGGGTTCAGCCCTTGAGTTTATCGAAAAAACTCTTGCGCTTGGGCTGGCCGTCGTCGCCGACAGAGGATTCAAGCTGCTTGAGCAGTTCCTTCTGCTCCCGCGTCAGCTTGGTCGGCGTCTCGACGACGACGGTGACAAACTGGTCGCCGCGCGTCTTGTAGCCGACATAGGGGATGCCCTTGCCGCGCAGGCGGAAGGTCGTGCCGGTCTGCGTGCCCTCGGGAATCTGATAGCGCACCTTGCCGTCAAGCGTGGGTACCTCAATGGATGCGCCGAGCGCAGCCTGTGTAAAGGAGATGGGCATCTGGCACATGACGTTCGCGCCGTCGCGCGTAAAAATCGGGTGCTTGCGCACGGACACGGTCACGAGCAGATCGCCGTTCGGGCCACCGTTTGATCCGGCATTGCCCTCGTCACGCACACGGAAGGACTGTCCATCGTCGATGCCGGCAGGAACCTTGACCCGGACGGTCTTCGTGTGGCGCACCTTGCCCTTGCCGCGGCAGGCGGTGCAGGGATCGGTGATGATGGTGCCGGTGCCGCCGCACTTCGGACACGGCTGATTGGACTGCATGGTCATGCCCATGAAATTCTGCTGGGTGCGCACCGTGCCGGTGCCATGGCAGTACGAGCAGGTCTGGGGGCTCGTGCCCTCCTTTGCGCCGGTGCCGTGGCAGGTGCTGCAGGTTTCGATGCGGGAGAAGGTGATCTCGCGTTCACAGCCGAAAGCCGCGTCCTCAAAGCTGATCTCGATCTCGCTGACGACGTTCTGGCCCTTCGCCGGGCCTCTTCTGCGGCCGGACGACGACGCTGTGCCGCCTCCGAAGAAATCGCCGAAGATATCGCCGAGATCTCCAAATCCGAACCCGCCTCCGCCAAAGCCGCCGAAGCCTGCGTTTGGGTTGAAATTCGGGTCTACACCCGCGAAGCCGTACTGGTCATACCGGGCCTTTTTATCGGCATCGGACAGAACCTCATACGCCTCGTTGATTTCCTTGAATTTTTCCTCAGCGGTTTTATCACCGGGATTCTGATCGGGGTGGTATTTCATGGCCAGCTTGCGGTAGGCCTTTTTAATCTCGGCGTCGGACGCGTTTTTCTCAACGCCCAGCACCTCGTAATAATCTCGTTTGTTCTGATCTGCCATACTATCTCACCTCAGATTCGGTGAGTAACAGTCTCAGGGGCGGCTATGCCGCCCCTATCGCTGTGTTACTCGAATTAGTTATCCTTGACCTCTTCGTAGTCCGCATCGACGACGCCGTCGTCATTGCCGCCTGCCTGCGGGCCAGCCTGGCTGGCATTCGGGTTGGCGTTCGGCTCACCCTGCGGGGCCGCGTTCTTGTAAAGCTTCTCGGACACGGCGTAGAACGCCTTCTGGACTTCCTCGGTTGCAGCCTTGATGGCGGCGAGGTCGGTGCCCTTCTGGGCGGTCTTCAGCTTCTCGATGGCTTCCTTGACGGGGGCCTTCTCTGCTTCGGTGACCTTATCGCCCATTTCGTTCAGGGTCTTTTCAGACTGGTAGATAACCTGATCCGCATTGTTGCGGGTATCGACCTCGTCCTTGCGGGCCTTATCCTCCGCCGCATACTGCTCCGCTTCGCGGACAGCCTTGTCAATGTCTTCCTTCGAGAGGTTGGAAGAAGCGGTGATGGTGATCTTCTGCTCAGCGCCGGTGCCGAGATCCTTTGCGGAGACGTTCACGATGCCGTTGGCGTCGATGTCGAACGTGACCTCGATCTGCGGAACGCCGCGGGGCGCGGGCGCGATGCCAGTCAGCTGGAACTTGCCGAGCGTCTTGTTGTCGGCTGCCATCTCACGTTCGCCCTGCAGGACATGAACCTCAACAGAGGTCTGGTTATCAGCAGCGGTGGAGAAGACCTGACTCTTCTTGGTCGGGATGGTGGTGTTGCGGTCGATCAGCTTGGTGAACACGCCGCCCATCGTCTCAATGCCAAGAGACAGCGGGGTGACATCCAGCAGCAGCAGGCCCTTGACGTCGCCGCCAAGCACGCCGCCCTGAATCGCTGCGCCGACAGCGACGCACTCGTCGGGGTTGATACCCTTGAAGCCTTCCTTACCGGTCAGCTTCTTGACCTCGTCCTGCACAGCCGGGATACGGGTCGAGCCGCCGACCAGCAGAACCTTGGAAATATCGTTGGCAGTCAAACCAGCATCGGACATCGCCTGCTTGACCGGGCCGGCAGTCGCTTCGACCAGATGAGCGGTCAGTTCGTTGAACTTTGCACGCGTCAGCGTAACGTCCAGATGCTTCGGGCCAGTTGCGTCAGCGGTGATATAAGGCAGGTTGATGTTCGTGGAGGTCACGCCGGACAGTTCGATCTTGGCCTTCTCGGCTGCTTCCTTCAGTCTCTGCATGGCGACCTTGTCGTTCGACAGATCGATGCCCTCTGCCTTCTTGAATTCGGAAACGAGGTAGTTCATGACGCACTCATCAAAGTCGTCGCCGCCGAGGTGGGTGTTGCCGTTGGTGGCCAGAACCTCGATAACGCCGTCGCCGATATCCAGAATGGAAACATCAAACGTGCCGCCGCCAAGGTCATAGACCATGACTTTCTGCTCGGCCTCCTTGTCAACGCCGTAGGCCAGAGCGGCTGCGGTCGGCTCGTTGATGATACGCTTGACGTCAAGACCTGCGATCTTGCCGGCGTCCTTGGTGGCCTGACGCTGTGCGTCGTTGAAATATGCAGGAACGGTAATGACGGCCTCAGTGACGGTGCCGCCCAGATAGGCTTCTGCATCCGCCTTCAGCTTCTGCAGGATCATCGCGGAGATCTCCTGCGGGGTGTACTTCTTACCGTCGATATCGACCTTATAATCAGAACCCATGCGGCGCTTGATGGAAGCAACAGTACGGTCGTGGTTGGTAACGGCCTGACGCTTTGCGACCTGACCGACCATTCTTTCACCGGTCTTGGAAAACGCGACAACAGACGGGGTGGTGCGGTTGCCTTCGGCGTTTGCGATCACGACGGGTTCGCCGCCTTCCATAACGGCGACGCAGCTGTTGGTAGTGCCAAGGTCAATGCCAATAATCTTACTCATAATAATTTCCTCCTATATGAATTCCTGTATTTACAAATTTATATGCTGCCGGATCCCCGGCGTAGGGTGCTTTTTAATTTGCGACCTTTACCATTGCGAATCGAACGACTTTATCGCCGACCTTGAAGCCTTTCTGGAAGACCTCTGCAATGACGTTTTCGCCAAGTGCTTCGTCTTCGACGTGCATGACCGCGTTATGAAGCTGCGGGTCAAAGGCCTCGCCTGCCGCGCCGAAGCTTACGACGCCCAGCTTTTCCATGACGGAAACAAGCTGGTTCATCGTCATCTCGACGCCCTTTTTGAACGCGGCGTCCTGCGTCTCCTGCGCCAGCGCCCGCTCGAGATTGTCATACACGGGAAGGAATTTTTCGACCGTCTCCGAGCGGATGTCGGTGTAGAGGCTTTCCTTTTCCTTCTGGCTGCGCTTGCGGTAGTTGTCGTATTCGGCGGCCAGCCGCAGATAGCTGTCATGCTCCTGCGCCAGCGCCTGCTGCGCCTTTTCAAACTCGCTTGCCTCCTGCTGCTTGGCTTCCTCGGGCTTTTTGTCCTCGGACTGCTTCGCGGCCTCGGCTTCGGTCTGCTGCGCGGTTTCTTCTGTCTGCTCGGCTGCGGAAGCGGTCTGTGCCTTTTCCTCCGAAGCCGGATTGCTGTTTGTTTTCTTACTCATATCTATGCCTCCGGGTCATTGTGCTTGTTTTCCGGCCCTTCGATCGCCGGGGTCTGGTTTTTCTGGAACATCCGGCTCAGGTTCTCGGCGAAGTAACTCAGCCGGGCGGTGATCTGCGCGTAATCCATTCGCGTCGGGCCGACCACGCCGATCAGGCCCTGCATGCCGTCGCCGATATCGAACTTCGTCATGACAACGCTCGTGTCGCGCAGTTCCTTCGACACGTTTTCCGGGCCGACCAGGATCTGCGTCCGGCTATCCGGGGAAAGCGCGGCAGGAAGATTGGAAACCACATCCTCGTCAAGTGCGGAGAGCATTTTCTGCGCCTTGTCAATGTCGTGGTATTCCGGCTGGCCGAGAAGCTTTGCCTGCCCGGTCATGTAGACCTCGCTGCGCTCCTGGTGCAGAAGCGATGTGACGAAATCCATGATGACGGGCACAAGGCTCGACGCATTTCCGGCGCTTCTGGTCACGCGGGACAGCAGTTCGGGCGTCAGCTGCTCGGCAGTCAGTTCCGTGACGCTTGCATTCAAGACCGCGCCGAGAAGTTTCAGGTCTGCCTCTGTCAACTCGACCGGAAGACGAATGAGTTTATTCTTGACGGAACTGTCGCTCAGCATCACGACCAGAATAAAACTGCCGCTGTCCGCAAGAATCAGGTCGAACCGCTTGACCGTCAGCCCGGCGGAACGCGCCGCCATAGCATAGGCAGGCAGATTCGTCATCTGCGAAACCAGCTTGCCAACCTGCGAGACGACCTTATCAACCTCCTGCATTTTGAGTTCCATCGCCTGATTGATCGATTTCGTCTCATCGGTTGACAGACGGTAGTCCTGCATCAGTTCATCGACGTACAGCCGGTATCCGGCGGGCGACGGGATGCGTCCGGCGGAGGTATGCGGCTGCTCAAGATACCCAAGCGTCGTCAGCTCCGCCATCTCATTGCGAATGGTCGCGGAGGAAAAATCCATGTCTGGCATCTGCGCAATGGTCTTGGATGCCACCGGCTCCGCCGTGCGGATATAAAGATCTACGATCGCACGCAGGATCTTCTTTTTCCGGTCTGAAAGTTCCATGGCCCGTTCCTCCTTTTTTGTCTTAGCACTCTTTATCCCCGAGTGCTAAACGCAGTGTACCACCGCCTGCCAGCGTTGTCAATACCTACAGACTTAAATTATTTGTGAACAATTCATATCTTATGTATGAATGCCCCGGCAGCCCCTTTGCAGGCAGAGAAAGCCCCGGAGGGACGCACCCTCCGGGGTTCTGCAGGTATTCGATTCGCGCAATCCGCCTGAGCGCGATTCATAAAGGCTGCTGCAATTTACCGCAGCAATCTCCAGCTGCCGCGCAGGAGCAGCCATGCGGTAAATGGGCCGAGCAAATAGATCAGCGCAGTCAGGCCGCCGCCCAAAATTAGCTGCAAGACACTCAGCAGCACAGCCGCAACGGTCAGAATATAAAACGCCAGCTTCCGCTTCGACGCGAGGAACCAGACCACGCAGCCGAACTGCACGGCGACCAGCACGCCGACCACGATTAAACGGATCGGTTCGGCCTCAATGATCGACAGCAGCTGTCTCAGGTACTCTTCCATATAGGCCATTTCTTCAAACTGCCCCAGGATCTCAAAATAGAAGTCCCGGAACCGGTAGACCAGCAGTGTGACAGCGAAACTCAACAGTATATTGCCCAGATAGATCGCGCACAGGACCAGCCAGAACGTCACATAGCCGCTGAATTTCAGCTTGCCGTCCTCCTGCTGCCAGACAGCGCCGCGCGGCTGCGGCTGGGTATCGAAGGCTGTCTCCTGCGGAAATGGATCTGCTTCCTGCTCCGGCTGCGCAGACTCCGGCCTTCCGTAACGCTTGACCAGCGCACCGCAGTCCGGGCAGATCAGGACGTTGTCGTCCACTTCCTTCCCGCAATTATAGCATTTCTGCACGGTATCATTCCTCCTGTGCATGTTTTCTTTATTCTAGCGTGAACGAAAGCGAAAGTCAATGCAGCGGCATGCAGAGCATTTTATGCAATGTTTTCAGCACGATTTTGCATTTACTTCTTTCCGTGTAAGGCATATAATACCAACAGAAAGACAACGGGAGGGACGCAGGTGCGATTTACCAAGATGAACGGTGCGGGCAACGACTTTATCCTGCTTGACGCCATTGCGGAGCCGTTTGACGAAAGCGCCGCGTCCGCTCTGGCTCGTTCGCTGTGTGACCGGCGGCGGTCGATCGGCGCAGACGGCCTGATGCTCGTGACACGGGCGGAGGGCGATGCGGATTACCGCATGCGGTTCTACAATTCCGACGGCTCGCCCGGCGAAATGTGCGGCAACGGCGCGCGGTGCATCTGCCGGTACGGCTATGCACGCGGCTACGCAGGCCCCATACAGCGCGTAGAAACGACCGCAGGACTCGTGACCGGCTGGCGCATCACAGAGGATCAATACCGCATCCGGCTCAACACGCCGTCCGTTGTGGAACTGGAAAAACAGCTGACTGTAGACGGCAGGACATATCGGTGCAGCTACGTTGAACTTGGAAGCCCCGGCATCCCGCATCTGGCGTTGGAAATGCCCGCTCTGGCTGAGCAGGACGAGGACGCACTTCGGCGGCTCGGTCGGACACTCCGGTATCATCCGGCGCTGCCAAAGGGCGCGAACATCAACTTCTACGAGTTGACCGGCCCGGATGAACTTCTGGAAAAGACGTATGAGCGCGGCGTAGAGGACTTTACGCTCGCCTGCGGCACGGGCACAGGTTCGGTCGCAGCGGTGCTGACGCTTCTGGGGCGAGTCAGCGGCAAAAACGTCCGCGTCCGCATGGACGGCGGCGAACTGACAGTTGATGCGGAGGAGAAAAACGGAGCAATCGAAAACCTGTATCTGGCCGGCCCGGCAGCAATGGTCTGCGCGGGCGAGATTCTGGACGAGGCAATTTTGAAGCTTGTGAAAAGGCAGGAGGAAACAGTATGAAAAAGGGTAGCTTCTGGAAAAACTACGGATTTTTGATTCTGATGCTGACCGGCATCGTCGCCGGCTGCGTCGTGGGCGCGATCTGGCCCGCAGTCATGGAAGTCGTTGACGGCGAAACGATTATTATCGACAAGGGCGCGACCGTGCTCGAGCCGCTCGGCACGGTGTTCCTGAACCTGATGTTCTGCATCGCCGTTCCCACAGTGTTCTGCTCCATTTCGTCGTCGATCGCCAATATGCAGAGCGCCAGGCGTGCAGGCAAGATCATGGGCGTGACCATCGCGACCTTCCTCGTGACTGCCGCGATCGCCGCCGTTATCATGTATGTGACGGTGCGGCTCATTCCGCCGGTCGTGGGCGAATATGAGCTGATCGAGGGCGAGGTTGGCGGCACGCTGGGCGTGGCCGACATGATCGTCAACTTCTTCACGAAGCCCGACTTTACTGAACTGTTCAGCCGCAAGGCTATCCTGCCGCTCATCGTCGCAGCGATTCTGTTCGGCTTCGGCATCCAGATGGCGGGCGGCGCGGAGACGAAGACCGCGAAGCTGCTTGAGGACGTCACGAACTGCATCATGAAGACGTTCAAGATCATCACCTATTACGCGCCCATCGGCTTCTTCGGCTTCTTCGCGTATCTCATCGCCTACCACGGCTCTGACCTCATCGGCGATTATGGCCGCGCGCTTGCGATCTATTATATTCTGAGTTTTGTCTACATGCTCGTCTTCTCCCCGATCTACGCCCGCTTCGGCGGCGGCAGGGGGGCCGCGAAAGTCATGTTCTCCAAGCTGTTCCGCCCAGCTGCCATGAGTTTCGGCACCTGCTCGTCTGTCGCAACGATCCCGACCAACATGGAGGTTGCGGAGGAAACCGGCATCTCCAAGGATGTTTCCAACATCGTCATCCCGCTCGGCGCGACGATGCACATGGACGGCTCCGCCATGTCCGCCATCATCAAGGTCGCGTTCCTGTTCGGAATGTTCGGGCAGGACTTCACGACGGGCCGCGCAATCCTTGCGATCATCGTTGCCGTGTTCTCTTCGGTCGCCATGTCCGGCATCCCCGGCGGCGGCGGCACGGGCGAACTCGTCCTGTGCTCGATCTTCTTCCCGGAGCATCTGGCCGTCGCCTTCCCTATCGCACTGGCGCTCGGCAATTTGGTCGATCCCCCCGCAACGATGGTCAACTCTGCTGGCGATTACGTTGTCTCCTTCATCGTCTCCCGCTATGTTGACGGCAAAGACTGGCTGCAGAAGCGACTGTCCAAAAAAACGGAAGCGGATACTTCCGAAACGCGATAAGCGCGCACATGTTTCCGCCGGTGTGCCCCATTTTCGGGCACACCGGCGTTTGTGTCTGTTGACACCTGAAAATTTTTTAGTTTTTCATGCTTTTTTCCATTCCATGCTTTTGTGCTTTTTACCGGTTCTGGGACAATTTTGCCGAATACACGCGGAAAAAACCGGCAAAATCAATAAAAAAGCACAATGCAGAAAATTGTTGTGGATATTCTTGACGAACCGTGATATACTGCTAATTGGTGAACAATGGCCTAACTGGAAACATGCTTCACCAGCCAGAAATTTTAATTTTTTTAGAAAGAGGTTAATATACGATGGCAGAACTGAATTTGAGCAAGTATGGCATCTCCGGCACCACCGAGATCGTCCACAATCCTTCCTACGAGATGCTCTTCGCCGAAGAGACGAAGCCCGGTCTGGAAGGCTATGAGGTCGGCCAGGTCAGCGAACTGGGCGCCGTCAACGTTATGACTGGCGTCTACACCGGCCGCTCCCCCAAAGACAAGTATATCGTCGTTGACGACAACTCCAAGGACACCGTGTGGTGGACCTCCGACGCGTACAAGAACGACAACCATCCCATGTCTGAGCAGGTCTGGAAGACCGTCAAGGATCTGGCTGTCGGCGAACTGTGCAACAAGAAGCTGTATGTAGTTGACGCGTTCTGCGGCGCCAACAAGGACACCCGCATGGCCATCCGCTTCATCGTGGAAGTTGCTTGGCAGGCACACTTCGTCACCAACATGTTCATCCGCCCGTCTGCGGAAGAACTGGAGAACTTTGAGCCGGACTTCGTCGTCTACAACGCGTCCAAGGCCAAGGTCGAGAACTATAAGGAACTGGGCCTCAACTCCGAGACCTGCGTTGCCTTCAACATCACCAGCCGTGAACAGGTCATCATCAACACTTGGTACGGCGGCGAGATGAAGAAGGGTATGTTCTCCATGATGAACTACTATCTGCCGCTCAAGGGCATCGCTTCCATGCACTGCTCCGCCAACACCGACATGAACGGCGAAAACACCGCCATCTTCTTCGGCCTCTCCGGCACCGGCAAGACCACCCTCTCCACCGACCCGAAGCGCCTGCTCATCGGCGACGACGAGCACGGCTGGGACGACAACGGCGTGTTCAACTTCGAGG
>ENA-UOJV01001841-UOJV01001841.1-human-gut-metagenome-genome-assembly--contig:-C82-NODE-1841-length-20589-cov-203.683306_pt1 | contig 20589 bp, 12 predicted proteins | sample MGYA00242356_ERZ723903 | MGnify/ENA metagenome assembly ERZ723903
GCGGACAAGGTGGGCATCAGCGAGTCGAAGATCTACGGCGTGGCAACGTTTTATGAGAACTTCTCGCTCGACGTGAAGGGCAAGTACGTGCTCAAGGTCTGCCGCGGCACGGCGTGCCACGTGCGCAAGTCCGGCAACGTCCTGCAGGCGCTCTACGACGCGACCGGCCTGAGCGAGAGCAAGCCGACCTCGGACGACGGCCTGTTCACCATCGAGATCGTGTCGTGCCTCGGCGCGTGCGGCCTGAGCCCGGTTGTCATGGTCAACGACACGGTGCACCCGGCCATGACCCCCGACAAGGCCGTGGATCTCATCGAGGAGCTGCGTGAAAAGGAGGGTGCGTAATGCGTCAGAGAATCGAATCCCTGGAGCAGTTCCGCGCCCTGCAGGCCGACTACATGGCCGCGCGCGACGCGGAAAAACGTAAAATTCTCGTCTGCTGCGGCACGGGCTGTGTCGCCGGCGGCAACCTGAACGTCTACCACGAGCTCAAAAAGCGCATGGACGAGCTCGGCATCCCGTGCGAGGTGTCCCTGACCGAGCACCATGCCGACACCATCGGCCTGAAAAAGTCCGGCTGCCACGGCTTTTGCGAGATGGGCCCGCTGGTGCGCATCGAGCCGGAGGGCTGGCTGTACACGAAGTGCCAGGTCAGCGACGTGGAGGAGATCATCCAGAAGACCATCCTCGGCGGCGAGTTCATCGAGCGCCTGGGCTACAAGCAGAACGGCGAACTGTATGAGCGCCAGGAGGATATCCCGTTTTACAAAAAGCAGACCCGCCGCGTGCTCGAGCACTGCGGCCATATCGACGCGGAATCCATCGAGGAGTACCTGTCCATCGGCGGCTACGGCGCGCTGGCCAAGGCCCTGTTCGAGATGCAGCCGGACGAGATCGTCCAGGCCGTGAGCGATTCCGGCCTGCGCGGCCGCGGCGGCGCGGGCTTCCCGACCGGGCGCAAGTGGGCGCAGGTCGCGGCACATACGGAAGAGCCCGTCAAGTACATCGTCTGCAACGGCGACGAGGGCGACCCCGGCGCATTCATGGACCGCTCCTGCATGGAGGGCGACCCGCACAAGGTCATCGAGGGCATGATCGTCGCGGGCGTGGCCACCGGCTCGACCGAGGGCTACATCTATGTCCGCGCCGAGTACCCCATGGCTGTGCACCGGCTGACCATCGCCATCGAGCAGGCCAAGGAGCTCGGCCTGCTGGGCGACAACATCCTCGGCAGCGGCTTCAACTTCCACATGCACATCAACTGCGGCGCAGGCGCGTTCGTCTGCGGCGAGGGCTCGGCCATGACCGCGTCCATCGAGGGCAACCGCGGCATGCCGCGCACGAAGCCCCCGCGCTCCGTCGACAAGGGCCTGTACGGCAAGCCCACCTGCCTGAACAACGTCGAGACGTTTGCCAACGTGCCCGACATCATCAAAAAGGGCGCGGACTGGTTCAAATCCGTCGGCACGGAGGGCAGCTCCGGCACGAAGGCCTTCGCCCTCACGGGCAACGTCGTCAACACCGGCCTGATCGAGGTGCCCATGGGCACGACGATGCGCGAGGTCGTGTACGACATCGGCGGCGGCATCAAAAACGGCAAAGCGTTCAAGGCCGTGCAGATCGGCGGCCCGTCCGGCGGCTGCCTGACCGAGGCGCACATGGATCTGCCCATGGACTTTGACTCGCTGAAAAAAGCCGGCGCGATCATCGGCTCCGGCGGCCTCGTCGTCATGGACGAGGACACGTGCATGGTGTCCATCGCGCAGTTTTTCATGAACTTCATCTGCAACGAGTCGTGCGGCAAGTGCACCCCGTGCCGCGAGGGAACGACCCGCATGCTCGACATTCTCACCCGGATCACGAAGGGCAACGGCCGCCCCGGCGACATTGAGGAGCTGCGCTCCCTCGCCAAGATGATCCAGAACTCCTCCCTGTGCGGTCTCGGCAAAACAGCGCCGAACCCCGTGCTGTCCACGCTCGCCAACTTCGAGGACGAATACCGCGAGCATATCTTCGACAAGAAGTGCCGCACCGGCAGCTGCCGCAGCCTGACGACGTATGTCATCGACCCGGCCATCTGCAAGGGCTGCACGAAGTGCGCGCGCAACTGCCCGGCCGGCGCGATCACCGGCGAGCTGAAAAAGCCGCACCACATCGACACAGACAAATGCATCAAGTGCGGCACCTGCAAGACTGGCTGCCCGTTCGGTGCGATCAAGGAGGCGTGAACCATGGCTGAAGAAAAGAAAATGATCATCGACGGCGTGTCCTGCCCGTTCACGACCGAGCGCAATGTGCTGGAGGTCGCCCGCAACAACGGCATCGACATCCCCTCGCTTTGCTACTGTGAAAACCTGTCCATCTACGGCGGCTGCCGCCTGTGCCTCGTCGAGAACGACCGCGGCAAGATGGACGCCGCCTGCTCCATGCAGCCGCGCGACGGCATGGTCGTGAGCACCCATACAAAACAGGTGCTCGACAGCCGCCGCACCACGCTGCAGCTGCTGATGAGCAGCCACCGGGCCGACTGCCTGACCTGCGACCAGAGCGGCCGCTGCAAGCTGCAGGAGTACGCCCGCCGCTACCACGTGGACGCGCACCGCTTCGAGCCCAACACCTACTGCACCGAGCCGATGGATCTCTCTTCGCCGAGCATCGTGCGCGACCCGAGCAAGTGCATCCTGTGCGGACTGTGCGTGCGTACCTGCGCTGAAATTCAAAACATCGGCGCGGTCGATTTCAGCGGCCGCGGCAAGAAGGCGCACATCTCCGCCGACTTCGGCAAGACCCTCAAGGATACCGACTGTGTCGGCTGCGGCCAGTGTGCCGCCGTGTGCCCGACCGGCGCGATCACGATCCGCAACGAGACCGAAAAGTTCTGGTCGATGTTGCAGGATCAGACCCGCAAGGTCGTCGTGCAGTACGCGCCGAGCGTGCGCGTCGGCATGGCCGAACGCTTCGGCCTGCCCGCCAATGAGCCCTGCACCGGCAAGCTCGTCGCCGCGCTGCGCCGCCTCGGCGTTGACGTGGTGTACGACACGAACCTCACGGCCGACCTGACGATCATGGAGGAGTCGGCAGAGTTTCTCGAGAAGGTCAAGACCGGCGCGAAGCTGCCGATGTTCACCTCCTGCTGCCCCGGCTGGATCCAGCACGTGGAGCACCGCCACCCGCACCTCATGCCCCAGGTGAGCACCTGCGGCAGCCCGATGGCGATGTTCGGCTCGCTCATCCGCAAGCAGTTTGCGGGCGAGAACGTCTACTCCGTGGCCATCATGCCCTGCACCGGCAAGAAGTTCGAGGCCGCGCGCCCCGAGCTGGAAAAGGACGGCGAGCGGCTCATCGACCTCGTCATCACGACGAGCGAGCTGTGCGACATGATCGAGGAGGCCGGCATCGACTTTGCCCACCTCCCGGACGAGGAGCCCGACGCCCCGCTCGGCGACTACACCGGCGCCGGCGTCATCTTCGGCGTGACCGGCGGCGTGACCGAGGCCGTCATCCGCCGCGTGCTCGACGATGCCAGCCCCAACACCCTGCAGACCATTGCCGAGTGCGGCGTGCGCGGGCTCGAGGGCATCAAGGCCTTCACCGTCACGGCCGGCGACCTGACCATCCGCATCGCGGTGGCCAACGGTCTGGCGAATGCCGACAAGCTCATCGCCAAGGTCGAGTCCGGCGAGGAGCAGTTCGACTTCATCGAGGTCATGGCCTGCCCGAACGGCTGCATCGGCGGCGGCGGCCAGCCCCCCGCCTGCAACAAGCGCAAGGCTGAGCGCGCCGAGGCCATCTTCAAGGCAGACGAAGCCTGCGCCCTGCGCATCCCGCAGCAGAACCCCGACCTGGGCTATGTCTACGACACCCTGCTCCAGGGCCGCGCCCACGAGCTGCTGCACATCCACTACCCGGCCCACGGCCAGCACAGCTGACCCGCCGCAAGGCCAAGCCGGGGAAACCCCATCTGACCCGAAACGTGCATGGAAGGACCCTTCCATGCACGTTTTTTCGTTTTGCTGTCACGCGGCGCAGCACCGGCAGCGCTGATGACGCTTTTCCCTGTGCGGGACTGTGTGCCCTGGCCTTCCCATCGAGGGGAAGGCTGGAAAAAGCACCGTCTCCCGACTGGGAGACGGTGCTTTTGCGTTCTTTGCACACAATTTTTTTGCGTTCTTTGCGCGCGTTTTACTTCTTTTTCGCCGCGGCGGCTGTCCGTCGTCGTCTCGTCGCCCTCGAGCGAGATGGCGCGGCGCTGGCCCTCAAACTTTCCGGCGCAGAACGTGTCCGCCCAGTCGAGAAACTTCGGCAGATTCTTGACCGGGTTACGGTTGAGGTAGTCAATGGCCTGCTCGACGCTGAATTTTTTGGTCTTGTCTGACAGCTGCATGAAAATTGCCTCCTTTGTGACGTTGCAAATGCACCTGTTGGCCCAATTTGCCTCTATCTTAGCATGCATTTTTTGCCGAAAAACGGTTAAAATGTGTCATGTGGGCGGTTTGGATGCAGGCTGTGACAAATGTCACAAAACGGCGGTCATGCCGCCGAGCAGGATGCCGAGGTTATCCGACCAGATATCGGGAAACTGACTCAGCGGCAGGGGATTTTCCCCGCTGCCCGCCTCGATCGTGAAGCCGGGGCGGCGGTAGTCCTGAATGAACCAGTCCTTATACCCCGCGTGGCCGGCGGCGTAGGGCGTCTCGGCCACGTCGTAGCCGCTCACGGCGGCAAACTGCCGGGCGATCGCTTCGCTTCCCGGTACGTCGTAGCCGTCATACTGCCAGTAGATGACGCGGCCCTGCGTGTGGTACGACAGGGTGAGCAGCGGATCGAGCGCGCGGGTGAAGCCGTACATCGCCAGGCTCTCGGGCGCGACGAGCGGCGCCGGGCCAACATAGTCGCGCGGGCCGGGGCGCGTGTAGCCCGCAGCGAATTTGATCTCGCGCGCGGTGCTCCATCCGGCGGGGTACTGGAGGTTGAGGTCGATGCCGCGGATGTTCGCCTTCCAGCCGGAGGGGAAGGGAATGTCGGGGTAGTTTTCAGCGAGCGCCTTTGCCGCGGCGGTGGTCTCGGCATCGAGCGCGCCGGTCACGAGGTCGATGCCGTCCGGGTCGACGGCCGGGGCGAGCACGAGCGTGACCCTGGACAGCAGGTCGCGGATGTTCTGCCCCTCCATGTCGCCGCCGTCGCCGAGGCGGGCGCATAGCTGCTCGCAGAACGTGAGCAGCAGCGGCGTCGTGATCCACTCGTTGGCGTGGTGCGCGGCGTTGTAAAACACGAGCTTCGGCCCGCTGCCGAGCGTCAGATACCACAGCGGGCGGCCGAGCACGCTGCGGCCGAACTCCCCGACCGCGAGCATGGGATAGCGCGCGGCCAGCCCGCGCACGACGTACCCGATGAGCGCCGAGGAATAGGGAATGTCCGCCGGCGTGACGGAAAACGGCAGCGGGATCGTCAGCGCCCGGCCGAGCGGCAGGCGCTCGGGGTCGAGGTAGGGATTGGCGAGCGCGATGGCGTCCACGCTCGTGCCGTACTGCCGCGCGAGGGCGGAAAACGTGTCGCCCGCGCGGATGGTGCGCGTGACGAAGCCGGTGTAGTACGGCAGCAGTGCGCGGTGCGTCCGCGCGCCCGCGATGCCGTCCGGCGTGAGGGCGCTGGCTGCCTGAAACGCGCGCACGGCCGCTGCCGTCTGTGCGCCGAAGATGCCGTCGAGCGCGCCCGGCGTCTGTCCCGCGCGTTGCAGGCCCAGCTGCAGCAGCGACACGAGCGCGCCGCGGTCGCCCTGTTTTAAGGTTTGCGTCATGAAAATGCCTCCGATGCATCGAATTACCAAAACTGGCTCCGTACATCGTATGCACGCCGCCGCAGGCATTTGCGCCCCGGCAGGCAATCGAGCAAGAATGTTCCGCCGCTATTTTGTCCGAAACCCGGCATACTGATACTGCACGCGCAAAGGGGGGATTTTTTGCGGAAACAACCACATTTTTTGCGCCGGTTTGCCGTCACGGCGGCGGTCGCGCTCGCGCTGTGCGCGGGCGTGTCGGCGCAGGCGGCGTCGCTCGTGCCGCTCGGCCGGGCCGTCGGCATTCAGATGACGACGGCGGGCGTGCTCGTGGCGGATCTCGCCGAGGTGGACACGCCCGGCGGCAAGGCCACGCCTGCCAAGGACGCGGGGCTGCTGCCCGGTGACGTGATCTGCCGCATCGACGGCCGGGACATCGCGTCCTCGGCGGACTTTCTTGCCGCCGTGGACGCGGCGGGGGACACCATGTCCGTGACCGTGCTGCGCGGGGGCGCGGAGGTCACGGCGACGGTCACGCCCGCCGTCACGGCCGACGGCACGCGGCAGCTCGGGCTCTGGCTGCGCGACGGGGTGACGGGCGTCGGCACGCTCACGTACTATGACCCGGCCACGGGGCGCTACGGCGCGCTCGGCCACGGCATCTCGGACGAGACGAGCGGAGTGCTCATGCCGCTGCGCGACGGCAGCGTGCTCTCGGCCGTTATCGCGGACGCGCGCCCCGGCGGCCACGGCACGGCCGGGGAGCTCGTCGGCAGCTTCGATCCCGGCGACCGCATCGGCGGCATCGAGCGCAACTGCCTGTTTGGCATTTTCGGCACGCTGGACGCGCCGCCGGCCGGGGACGCGGTCGAGACGGCATCCGCCGACACGGTGAAAACCGGCGGCGCGACCATCCTGTCCACGGTTGCGGGCGAGGACGTGCGGGCGTACACGGTGGACATCAGCCGGGTGTATCATGACGGCGGGTGCACGCGCTTTCTCATCACCGTCACCGACCCGGACCTGCTGGCCGCGACCGGCGGCATCGTGCAGGGCATGAGCGGCAGCCCCATTTTGCAGGACGGCAGGCTCATCGGCGCGGTGACGCACGTGCTGCTCGCAGACCCCGCCAAGGGCTACGGCGTGAGCATCGACGACATGCTCGCGGCGTCGGCGGCGCAGGACAAGGCAGCGTAAGACAACACATTCTGGATGCGTGCGGGCGCGCCGGGCAGTGCCCGGCGCGCTTTGCTGCGCGGGGCGTGACCGGCGGCGCGGCGCTTTGTGCCGCGACGGAGGGGGTGCAGATACGAAGCCAGCGCAGGAATCAACGTGTCAATCCCTCAGTCAGCCTGACGGCTGCCAGCGCCCTTTACACAAGGGAGCCAAGGGGTGCGCGTCGGACGTGCCGCACGGCTTGACATATTTGCCAAATGTGATATTCTGTTTTTATTCATTTTGCCCGGTGCGGCCGGGCCGCGGAAAGAGAGGCGCAGCATGAAATACGCATTTGACAACGCAAACCTTCTCGACGGCACGAAGGATATGTGCGTACAGCCCGGACTGTGCGTGCTCACGGACGGCGAGACGATCACGGACATCGTGCCGGCCGGCACTGCCCCGGCGGGGTACACACGCATCGACCTGCGCGGGCGCTATCTGCTGCCCGGACTCATCAACATGCATGTGCATCTGGCCGGCAGCGGCAAGATCCAGAAAAAGCAGCGCGACAACGAAAAGCTCGTGCGCCGCATCCTCGGAAACCCTGTCGCGCGCGGCCGGGTCATCGACCGGCCGAAGGCGAAACGCAACGCCCGGCTCGACGCCGGGCTTGACCCCCTGCTCGCCTGAGCGGGACACTCTATATATTAAAACCAGGTGATACTATGAAAGCGCTTTCCCAGCCGCTGTTCGCCTCCCTGCGTGGGTACGACCGGGCGCAGCTCGGGCCGGATCTGTTCTCCGGCGTGCTCATTGCGCTGCTGTCCATCCCGATCTCGATGGGCTATGCTCAGCTGGCCGGCCTGCCGCCGGTCTACGGGCTGTACGGGTCGCTGGTGCCGATTCTGCTGTTTGCGATGCTCAGCACGACGCGGGAGTTCATCTTCGGCGTCGACGCCGCGCCGGCCGCCATGATCGGCGCGGTGCTCGCGTCGCTCGGCGTCACGCCCGGCGGCGCGGAGGCCATGCGCATCGTGCCGGTGCTGACGCTGTACGTCGCGCTGTGGCTGGCCGTGTTCGCACTCGTGCACGCGGACAAGGCCGTCGATTACATCTCCGAGCCCGTCATGGGCGGGTTCATCAGCGGCGTCTGCTGCGAGATCATCCTCATGCAGGTGCCAAAATTGCTCGGCTCCGCGACCGGCACGGGCGAGCTGTTCGAGCTGCTGGGGCACGTTTTTGACGCAGCGAAAGTCATCAACTGGCCCACCGCCGCGCTCGGCTTCGGGACGCTCGCAATTTTGCTCATCGCGCCGCGCAAGTGGCCGAAGGTGCCGTGGGTGCTCGTGATGATGGTGGCCGGCGGGCTGCTCGGCGTGTTCGCCCCGCTGGACGACTGGGGCGTGGCGCTGCTGGCCGCCGTGCCGCGCGGCCTGCCGAAGGTCGTGCTGCCGGACCTCACCGCGCTGCCGTTTACGCAGGCGCTCGTGGCGACGCTGCCGGTCGCGGCCGTCATTCTGGCCGAGACGCTGCTGGCCTCGTCCGGCACGGCGCAGAAAAACGGCTACCGCCTCAACGGCCGCCGCGAGATCGTGACGTATGCCGTGGGCAACGTCGCCGCCGGGCTCGTCGGCTGCTGCGTCGTGTCGGGCAGCGTGTCGCGCACGGCCGTCAACGAGCGCAACGGCGGCAGAACGCAGCTCGTGTCCGTCATGGCGAGCATGACCATGCTCGTCGTGCTGCTCGTCGCCACGCCGCTCATCCGCTTTCTGCCCGTGCCGGTGCTGACGGCCATCGTCGTCAACGCGCTCATCGGGGCGACGGAGTTCGGCATCGCGCGGCGGCTCTGGCGCGTCAACCGCGTGGAGCTCGGCATCTTCACCGGGGCGTTTTTCGGCGTGCTGCTGCTCGGCGCGATCAAGGGCGTGCTCGTGGGCATGGTACTGTCGTTTATCGACGTGCTCATGCGCGCGGCCGCGCCCCAGCGCACCTTCCTCGGCACGCTGCCGGGCAAGGCCGGGTTTTTCCCGATCGACCGTGTCAGCGGCGTGCAGGCGCTGCCGCACATCGTGCTCTACCGCTTCAGCGGCAGCCTGTTTTTCGCCAACATCCGCCGCTTTCAGGAGGACATCGAGGGCGCGGTGCAGCCTGATACGCAGGCCGTCATCGTCGACGGCAGCGCCATCGTGAGCGTGGACATCACGGCGTGCGACCGGCTCGTCGTGCTCAACCGCAAGCTGCGCGCGCAGGGCGTGCGCTTTTACCTGACCGAGCACATCGGCGAGGTCAACGACCAGCTGCGGCACTTCGAGGCCGGGGAGCTGATCGAATCCGGCGCGGTGCGCCGCACGATCCAGGGCGCGCTGCGCGATGCCGACGCGGCCGTCGACATCGGCGGGGCGCAGCAGCGCATCCCCGACAACATGGACGATATCCGCCAGCTGCAGGAGCTCGAGTGGCTCTACGGCGCGGACGCCGAGGTGCAGATCGAGCGCAACGTGCAGCTCCTGCTCGCGCGCATGCGCGCAACAGAGGACAAGGACGCGCGCCGCACGATGCTCGAGCATTTCCTCAACGAGGACTTCCACTTCGGCAGCATCGACACCGACGAGGTGCTGCTGCACCTCGAGGGCCACACGGACGAGCTGGCCGCGCTGCTCGGCAACTCCGAGGACGATGTGTTTACCGACCTCGAGGCCGAGCGCGACAGCCTCATCGACCGCGTCGAGCAGGAGCACCCCGAGTTCGTCGAGCACGTGCGCGAGCGGCGCGACCACCTCGACCACGATTTCCGCGCAAATCATCCCACGAGCGCGGCGCGCATCGAGGCCCGCCGGACGCAGCTGCACGCGCGCATCGAGCACGAGCGCGCCGAACGCAGCGCTCGCCGCGCCCAGCATCAGGCGGAGCTGCTCGAGCGGCACGCCGAGCACACGGCCGCGCATCAGGAGCGGCACGAGCAGCACGCCACCGAGCAGCAGCTGCGCCATGAGCAGCAGCTCGAGGCGCGCCTGCGCCGTCAGGCGGAGAAGCAGGTGGCGCGCGAGCAGCGGCAGGCGGCGGAGCTGGCCCGCAAGGCGCAGCACGCGGCCGAGAAGGCCCAGCGCCACGCGCAGCACGCGGCGGAGCGCGCGCAGCGGCAGGCCGATCATCTGGCAGAAAAAGCGCAGGGCCACGCCGACCATGCGGATGCCCGCGGCCACCGCGAGGACGACCGGGACTGAGCGCGCGGCAGCGGAATACGGAAGGAAACCGGAAGGGGCGGATGCTCCTTCCGGTTTTTGCTGTGTGTGCCATCGCAGGGCGGGGTGTCTCGGTGTAAGGGGAAGGCGGCACGGCGCTTTGCGCCGCGACGGTGGGGGTGCAGATACGCGGCTGGTACAAAACTGAGCGTGTCGATCCCTCAGTCAGCCTGACGGCAGCCAGCTCCCTTTACACAAGGGAGCCAAGGGCGCATACAGGCGGCGGTTTTCGGGCTTTGCCGTGCGCAGCGGGTCGGCCGCTGTCGCGGTGACAAGACACGTGTCGGAATATTGGTTTACATAACACATATATGCATTCGACACATTCTGTCTGTCGAACGCAGGCGAGATATTGCGGTTTGCTTCGAAAAATTGTACCTTTCGACGGTTATGATCGGATTATGTCAACAGAAAACTAGAGCAATTCGCCAAAAATCACATTGTTCTTCCATTCCAGATATGGTAAAATATCCTCGCAAGACGGGGGAAACGAGCGATTCGGCAGAGAGCTGACCGCAAGCCTGAATTTTTGCGGAGGAGAATGTTATGGAAACAAAAATTAGTGTTCTGCTGGCTGATCCCGGCGAACAGTACCGCGCGGCCTATTCCAAGGCCATCGGCCAGGAGACGGATATGGAACTGGTCGCCCAGACGGACAATGGGCTGCGCGCGGAAGAACTCATCACCAAATTTCAGCCCGACGTCGTGGTGCTCGACCTCGTGCTGCCGAATCTGGACGGCCTGTCCCTGCTGACGCATCTGCGGGCGAAAAATGCATCGTCGCGCGTGATCGTCACCTCCGCGATCTGCAACGATCAGGTGCTGATGGAGTGTGCGGAGCTCGGCACGACGTACTTTATGCAAAAGCCGTTTGACCCGCCGCTGCTCGTGCAGCGCATCCGCCAGACGGCCCGGCCGCGCCAGCGCACCGGCGGTGCGGGCACGCAGCTCGCCGCGGCAGAGCCCGAGCCCTCGCTCGAGAGCGTCGTCACCGACGTCATCCACGAGATCGGCGTGCCCGCGCACATCAAGGGCTACCAGTACCTGCGCGAGGCAATCTTGCTGACCATCGACGACATGGACATCATCAACTCCGTGACGAAGGTGCTCTATCCCGAGGTCGCGCGCAAGTTCAACACGACGCCCTCGCGCGTCGAGCGCGCCATCCGGCACGCGATCGAGGTCGCGTGGGATCGCGGCGATATCGAGACGCTGCAGAAGTTTTTCGGCTACACGGTCTCGAACATCAAGGGCAAGCCGACGAATTCGGAGTTCATTGCCATGATCGCCGACTGCCTGAGCCTGCGGCAGAAGCAGGCGAGCGTGCACTGAATGCGCAGCAGGAGAAAAAGAGGATGCAGAAAGCCCTCGGACGAAATGTCCGAGGGCTTTCTGTATGGATCTCATTCGAGGCGGCCCTTGCCCCCTCGAGCTCCCCTGCGGCTGTGCGTGACCTGCTGCGCGGCGGGTTTTGGATGAAGCGCATGGGAAGCCCCCGGACGGTTGTCCGAGGGCTTTCTTCATGGATCTGACCAGAGGCGGGCCTTGCCCCCTCGAGCTCCCCTGCGGCTGTGCGTGACCTGCTGCGCGGCGGGTTTTGGATGAAGCGCATGGGAAGCCCCCGGACGGTTGTCCGAGGGCTTTCTTCATGGATCTCATTCGAGGCGGGCCTTCCCCCCGCGGCTTCGGCGGCGGGCTGTGCCGCCTGACTACAGCAAAGCCCCCGGACGAAATGTCCGGGGGCTTGCTGTACGATTGGGATAAAACTTTGCGGGGGAGACTTGCGGGAGCAAAGCTTTATGCGCTGCGCCTGCTCAGCCGAACAGGGCGAGGAAATCATCGAGATTGCGGTAGCTGCCGCCCTGCGGCGTCAGATCCGGCGCGGAGGCGTAGGCGCTGCCCGGCGTGGCCGTGACGGCGAGGTTGGCCGAATCGACCTGCGTGCGCAGCGTGATCTGGCTCGGCGTGAGCGAGATATAGAGCGGCGACGCCGCGATGTTCGCCGTGATGTTCAGCGCCCCGTCGGCATAGCCGAACGCGGAGATCGCACCGACGACATTCGCAAACGACAGGTGCTCGAAGAAGTAGGTATAGGCCTCGATGGCGTTCTGCACGGTCTGGCGGTCGACGCCCGGCGTGATGGTGAGCACAGCGTAGAGCGCCCGCTCGAGCGAGTTCATGGACGCCTCGACGTGGTGCCAGCCGTAGTCGATATAGACGCGGTCGTTCCAGAACGTGACGGTCAGGTTGCGGCCGAGGATCTGCGACACGGCGCGCGCCGCGACGGGCTTGCCGAGCGAGAGCACGACGTCGGTATCGAGGCTGTAGCCGTTGACGGACACGGTCGCGTCCATGCCCATGGCCTGCGCGCCGACATAGCGCTCGAGCACGGGGGCGAAGGGCTGCAGCTGCGAGAGGGTGACATAATTGCCGTTCGTGGGATGCAGCGTGGTGGCGGAGCCGGACGTGCCGGTGATCGTCACGCGCACCGTCCAGCCCGAGGCCGTGACGGTCACGCTGTTGGCCGAGAGCGCGGCGGAGACGGCGTTGCCCGCGATGTTGAGCTGCGCGTGCAGCGCGTTATTCGACCACGCGAGGTCCTGGATGCTGTTCACGGCGGACTGCGGCGTGAGCTCGCGGAAAAACTGCGCGTAGGCATTGCCGGCGGCAGCGGCGTCGCCCGCGCCGGCGAGCTTTCCCGCCCAGGCGACGAGGTCTTTGATCTCGCTGCCCGTGCCGCTGACGTGGATGTTCCCGGCCGAGACGTACACCGTGCTGCCGATGTACTCGGCCGTGACGGTCACGCCGTCGACCGTGGTGGTGAGCGCGGCGTCATAGCCGCCGGAGGTGCGGGTCACGGTGGCCGTGCCCGAGAGGCTCAGCGGCCCGCTGAGCGCGACGTTGAAGGTCGCGGTTTTGGCGGTCGCCGCGTCCATGAGGGGGCTCACGAGGCTCAGCGCGCCGGTCAGGTCGGTGTAGCCGCTGAGCGACTGCACCTGGAAGCCGCCGTAGTACGGCGTGGCGGTGACGTGCATGCGCGCGCCGCCGAAGTTGAGCGCCACGTCCGCGCGCGTCAGGCGCAGGGCGTCCGGGTTGGTGAGCAGGACGGTGCCGGAGATCATCGGGTCGTTGAGCCGGATGGTCATGCCGGTGTCGGTCTGCTGCATGGCGACGTTTTTCGTCAGCGCGGTCATGCCGGCCGCGTCGAGCGAGATGTTCGGGATCTGCACGCCGAGGTAGCCCGCGACCGTGCGCGCCGCGTCGATCGTGTCGGACGCCCGCAGGACGATCTTCTGGCTGCCGAAGGCGACGTACACGCGCTCGTTGCTGTAGGCGGCGAAGAGGTCCACGCCCGCGACGCTGCCGCGCACCTGGAAGGTGGTCTGGTCAATGTCCACGTGGGCCGTCAGGCCGTAGGACTGGCCGTTGGCCGTGACGGTGAGGCTGTAGTTCGGCGTGCGGCGGAAGAAGTCGCGCACGATGGCCTGCGTGTCCTGTCCGCCGTCGGAGAGCTTGCCGAGGTTGTTGGGATCGTATTCCGTCTCGAGGTAGTGCTGGAACTCGGTCTGGTCGTCGGTCACGGCGCCGAAGTCCGTGAACACCTCGGTGAGCGTGCTCGTGCAGTTGAGGCTGCCGAGGCCGGACATGGACACGGCGTAGCTCTCCACGGTGTCCATCTGCAGCAGATCCCAGTTGGCGTCAATGGTCCAGACCATGTGCACGGCCGAAAATTCGGGGCTTTTTGACGCGCCGCTGTAGGTGCGCACCTGGTGGCGGTAATACGCGCTCGCGCCGGACGGCTCGAGGTCGAAGGCGAGGGTGTAGGTGCCGTCGTCGTTGGCGGTCATGGTGGGGTTGAGCACCGTGTCGCGGCTGATGACGTAGTTGCTGAGGTTGCGCGGGTCCTGCCCGTAGGCGTCCTCGTAGTCCTGCTGCGAGATGGCCACGATCTGGTCGCTCCAGGTGGCGGTGTCGCCGCTGATGGAATCGGCCTTGCGCACGAGGATCGCCCCGTCCTTGAAGTACTTCTGCTCGCCGAGCTTGACGAACATGCTCGTGCTGATGGCCTCGGTAAAGACGCTGTCGCTCGTGACGACGCGCACGTTGTGCACGGCCTGGTTGTAGTCGATGAAGCCGACCTTTGCCTTCGTCTCGCCGGTCGTCTCGGAGCGGTAGGTCTCCTGATCCATGACGCCGGTCGTAATGTAGATATTGTCCTCCGCGGTCTGGCCGGAGGGGTCGCCGTCCGGGCGGGTGAGCGTTGTGCTCGCGCCGCCGGCGCCGTCATCGTCGCCGACGCCGGCCGCGCCGGGGATGATGATCGCCGCCGCGATCGCCAGCGCCAGCAGCGCGCCGCCGATGACATAGGTGCGCTTGCCGTGCTTGCGGCGTGTCGGGCGCGCGGCGCTCTCCGAGGGCACCAGCTCGCTGTCGGCGATGTCCGGCGCGGCCTCGTCCGCCGTCGGCTTGCGCCGCCAGGTCGGCAGATGGAAGTTCTGTTTGCTCATGATATCCGTCTCCCTTGCAGGTGATGTCTGACGTGCATATCGTCAGGAAAATCACATTTCTTCATGACTTCATTATACGGCAGGGACTTTTCAAATGCATCCTCCGCGCGCGCGAGCGGTAGAAACGTTGGGAGAAGGCGATTCTACCAACGGGAGAATGACAGGATTTGGGTGAAACACGCCTCTTGCGGCCGAACGCCCGGCGTGGTATACTCATAGCATGGATGATGTGAGAGGCGCGCTCGCCGCCAACCTTGCCGAGCTGAGAAAAGAAGAAAACCTGACCCAGGCCGAGTTTGCCGCGCAGTTCAATTACTCCGACAAGGCCGTGTCCAAGTGGGAGCGGGGCGATTCCCTGCCCGACGTCGTGATGCTCAAGACCATCGCCGACCTCTACGGTCTGCGCGTGGACGATCTGCTGACGGACGGCGGCGTGGCGGCCGCATACGCCGCAGCGACGGAGTCCGGCGGCGAAAAGCAGCACGATGCCTACCTCATGTCGAAGGTGCTCATCGCCGCCATGTGGGTGACGATGGTGTGGGTCGTCGCGGTCGTCGTGTTTTTGTATTCGCAGTTCAGCATCGGCAAGATGTACTGGATGGCGTTCGTGTGGGCGGTGCCGGTGTCGTTCGCCGTGGCGTTCCTCTTCTCCCGCCACTGGGAGGGGGAGACGACGCTGCAGTGCGTGTTTTCGTCCCTGTTCGTGTGGAGCACGATCACGGCGTTTTATTTTCAGTACCTGCAGTATAACATCTGGGCCGTGTTCTTTGTCGGCGTCCCGGTGCAGATCGCGCTCATCCTCGGCACGAAGCTCCACCGCGCCGGCGTGCACTGGCTGCGCCGGTGAAAAAACCGAAAATACCGCTTGACGGCCGGCCGCGCACGTGCTATACTCCCTCCGAATGACAGGCCGAAAGGCCGGGCGGCGTCCGCGCCGCAGCAGACAGGATATCACCGCGTCTGTGGGACTCATATGCCCCACAGGCGCTTTTTTTGTGCGAAAGGAGTCTTTTTATGCGTACACGCACTTCCACCGCGCCCGATGACGCCAAGCGCGTGACCATGCAGGTGTCCACCGTCGGTATCGTGTGCAACGCGGCCCTGACGGTGTTCAAGCTCGTCGCCGGCATCGTGGCGCACTCGTCGGCCATAGTGGCCGATGCCGTGCACTCGGCGTCCGACATTCTCGGTTCGCTGATCGTGATGATCGGCGCGGTCTTTTCCCACAAGGCGGCCGACGCCAGCCACCCCTACGGGCACGAAAAGCTCGAGTGCATCGCGTCCATCCTGCTGGGCAACATCCTCGTGCTCGTCGGCGCAGCCATCGGCTACGCGGGCGTGATGAAGATCGTCCGCGGCGAGACGCTGGCAGCCCCCGGCGTGCTCGCGCTCATCGCGGCGGTCGTGTCCATCGGCGTGAAAGAGGGGCTGTACTGGTACACGATCGCGGCGGCAAAACGCATCCGCTCCGTGTCGCTCAAGGCCGAGGCGTGGCACCACCGGTCCGACGCGCTGTCGTCCATCGGCAGCTTTGCGGGCGTGCTCGGCGCGCGGCTCGGCGTGCCCATCCTCGACCCCATCGCGTCGATCGTCATCTGCCTGTTCATCTTCAAGGTGGCCTACGGCATCTTCCACGAGAGCATCGACCGGCTCGTCGACCGGGCGTGCGACCCGGACACCGTCGCCGCCATGCGCGAGACGATGCAGCGCACCCCCGGCGTCGTGCGCGTGGACGATATCAAGACGCGGCTGTTCGGCAGCCGGACGTATGTCGATGCCGAGATCGCGGTCGACGGCGCGCTGCCGCTGCGGGACGCGCACGTCATCGCCGAGGCCGTGCACCACGAGCTCGAGCGCGACTACCCGGACGTCAAGCACTGCACCGTGCACGTCAACCCGGCGTGACGCGGGCGGGAAAAGGGAAAAAACGTGCGAAGGGCCACCCGAAAGGGCGGCCCTTTTTGCGCGCGCGGCAGACGACAGAATGTCGTTTTCTTCGCGCGGAAAGCGCGGGAAAAGCGCGCTAAGAACGTGCCAAGAGTGCGCTAAGAAACCGCTAAGAAATATTTTGAGGCCCTTTTGTCGACATGAAATCGTGCATCCGCGCGGATTCGACACGGGCGGCGATAAGTGGTTTACATAACACCTGACGTGCGAACGAAAAAGCCTGCGGCCGCAAGGGCTTGCGCGCATGACGGCAGAGGGCGCGCGGGGGTGCGCATGGCGGGCGGCGGGGCGGCGCTGTCGCGGGTGTCGTCACGCGGACGTCTCGCGGCACCGTACCCAACCGTACCGTACAGTACCGTACCATACTGTGTCTTACCTTACAGCAGGAACATACGGCAAAGCATATCTTACTCTGTCTCTCTCAAAGAAAGCCAGGGGGAAAGAAAGCCGCTGTTGGAAACCAGCGAAAATGTGGAAAACGTGTGGAAAACTTGTTTCAAGGCGCTCAGGCCGGGCGTGGTCCGGTGCGGGTGCGGCAGGGGCTTTTGGTCGGGCACAGTCCGGCGCGTGCTTTCGGCCGGTGCGGGTGTGGTGGACGCTTTTGGCTGGCGCGTTGTGGCGGCCGTGCGGTGCGGGACGCGGGTGCAGCGCAGGGCGCGCTGGCTGGCTTTCTTGCTGAGAGAAAAAATGCTTGACAAGTTATGCAAAAGCATACTAAACTGGAAACAGGGGATCACGCAGGCGGCGGCCGGAGACGGACTTCGGCATCGCCCGTACCGCCGGTCATGCAGCGCGCATCCCACGTCCAACTCATCCGTCGCGGCGACTTCGGTCATGCGCTGCGCGTCCGACGCGCGCCTTACCGGCGCTGCCCTCCGCAAAACGGAGACGAAAAACTCCGCCCCGCATCGAACCGATGCTGGGCGGAGTTTTGTGACAGCAGCCGTTCCTATGTGCCTGCGGCCACCGTGCAGCCTTTCTCACGCGGCCTTCGCGGTCTTGCCCGCGCGCCATGCCTCGAACCGGGTGCGCATATGGTCGTTCAGGCGGCAGAACGCCTTCATCACCGGCCACGACAGCAGGCCGAACACGATGAGGATGAGCGCGCTCTGCAGATTGAGCTCCTGCAGGCTGAAGAGCGTCGGGAAGCCGAAATACGCGATCACGAACAGCACGCCGAGCACGACGATCATCACCTTGCGGATGGTGTTGTACGGCTGGCACGTGCGGTGCACCATCATGAGGCCGACAATGCCCATGACGCCGGTGCAGATCGTGATCATGGCCGTGTCGTCGAGCTGGAAGGCGATATAAAACAGCAGAATGCCCACGACCATCGCCAGATCCGTCATCGCGGCCGGCAACGCGCGGAAGAGCACGTTGCGCAGGAATTTTCCCTTGACGAGGCTCTCGTTCGGCTCCATGGCGAGGATGAACGACGGGATGCCGATGGTCACGGCGCTCACGAGCGTGAGCTGCGCGGGGCTGAACGGGTACGGCAGCGTGGCAAAGAGCGTGAAAAACGCGAGGCAGAACGAGAAAATGTTCTTGACCAGATACAGCGAGGCGCTGCGCTCGATGTTGTTGATGACGCGGCGGCCCTCCGCCACGACCGACGGCATGGAGGCAAAGTTCGAGTCGAGCAGCACGATGTGCGACACCTGACACGCCACGTCGCTGCCCGAGGCCATGGCGATGGAGCAGTCGGCCTCCTTGAGCGCGAGCACGTCGTTGACGCCGTCGCCCGTCATGGCCACGGTGTGGCCGTCGGCCTTGAGCGCCTGCACGAGGCTGCGCTTCTGCGCGGGGGTCACGCGGCCGAAGACCGTGTACTTGCCCGCCGCGTCGCGGATGGCTTCCTCGGTCGTGAGCGTGCGCGCATCGACGAAGCGGTCGGCGTTTTCGATGCCGGCGCGCTTGGCCACCTCGGACACCGTGCGCGCATTGTCGCCGGAGATGACCTTCACGGCCACGCCCTGGCTGGCAAAGTAGCCGAACGTCTCCGGCGCCTCGGCGCGGATCTTGTTTGAGAGCAGGATCAGCGCGATGGGCAGAAAGCCGGCGCTGAGCGTCTCGTCCGTGAGCGCGCCGTCATACATGCCCAGCAGCAGCACGCGGCAGCCCTTGGCGGAGTAGCCCTCGATCTGCTCCTGATACGGGTTCTCGCGCCCGGCGAGCAGCACGTCCGGCGCGCCGAGCAGGTACGTCTCCTCGGTGTGGAACGACACGCCGCCGTATTTCTTCGCCGACGAGAACGGCAGCGTCGCCGTCGCGTCCTGCGTCTTTTCGCCCGTGAAGTAGCGCCGCAGCGCGGCCATTGTGTCGTTGTCGGCCTGCATGGCGTAGACGTAGTCGGCCATGATCATGCGGATGTCCTCGAGCGTGAAGCGGTCGTCGCACAGGGGGCAGACGTCCTCGACGATCATCTTGTTTTCCGTCACCGTGCCGGTCTTGTCCACGCACAGCGTGTCCACGCGCGCGAGCGTCTCGATGCAGCCGAGCTCGTGCACGAGGGTCTTGCGCTGGGCCAGACGCACGACGCCGGCCACGAGCGCGAGGCTGGTCAGCAGATACAGCCCCTCGGGGATCATGCCGATGATCGAGCCGACCGTGCTCGTCACGGCGATGGGCACGGCGCGGCCGAGCCACACGTATTCCTTGACGAACATCACCACGCCGAGCGGGATGACGAGGATGCCGATCCACTTGACGAGGTTTTGCAGCGAGCGCATCATCTCCGACTGCTGCGGCTTCTTGGCGCGCTTGGCTTCCTGCGTCAGGCGCGAGACGTAGGAGTCCGCGCCGACGTCCGTCAGCTGCGCGCGGCACATGCCGCTGACGACGAAGCTGCCCGACAGGAGCTTGTCGCCGGGGTTTTTCTTAATTTCGTCCGACTCGCCCGTGATGAGCGCCTCGTTGACGTAGCAGCTATCTTGCGCGACGACGGCGTCGGCATAGATCTGGTTGCCGGCGGCGAAGACGACGATGTCGTCGCGCACGAGCTGCGCGGTGTCGACGGTCACGCGCCTGCCGTCGCGCACGGCGACGGCCTTGGGCGATGCGAGGATGCTCAGCTTGTCGAGCGTTTTCTTCGAGCGGATCTCCTGAATGATGCCGATGGCGGTGTTGACAATGATGACGCCCATGAACGTCAGGTTCAGCCACTGCTGCACCGCGATCACGCACAGCGCCAGCAGGAAAAACAGCATATTAAAATAGGTAAAGATATTGCTCAGGACGATCTGCTTGACCGTCTTGCCCGGCGGATCGACGGGCGCGTTCGTCCAGCCGGCGTCCGCGCGCTCGCGCACCTGCGCGCTCGTCAGGCCCTGCTGCGGGTCGGGGTGCGCGACGGGCACGTCCCGCCGCTCCGGCGTCTCGGGCGCGGGCGCGCGCCGGTCTTTGATTTTTTCGATCAGATTGGCCAAAGGTCTGCCTCCAATGTGATAACACCAAATATACCGAATATTATAGCGTCTCGCGCGGTGGAATGGAACAACAGTTTGTGAATATTTGCTTAAAAATGGTGGGATTTTTCGGCAGCCTGCACAGTATGCCGCAGCAGCAGCGCGGTCGTCACGCTGCCGATGCCGCCGGGCACGGGCGTGCAGGCAGCGATGGCGGCGGCCGCGGGCGTCACGTCGCCGCGCAGCGTGCCGTCCGGCAGCGCGGTCGCGCCCGCGTCGAGCACGATCTGCCCCGGGCGCACGCACTCCGGCGTGATGAGCCCAGGCGCGCCGGCCGCGGCCAGCAGAATGTCGGCGGCCCGGCAGCGGGCGGCGAGGTCGGGCGTTTTCCGGTGGCAGAGCGTCACGGTCGCGTCCGCGCGCGTGAGCAGCAGCGCGGCCGGCCGGCCGATCACGAGGCTCCGGCCCACGACGGTCACGCGCCTGCCCGCGGGGTCGATGCCGTGCGCGCGCAGAAGTTCCCTGCACGCCTCGGCCGTGCAGGGGGC
>ENA-UOJV01001848-UOJV01001848.1-human-gut-metagenome-genome-assembly--contig:-C82-NODE-1848-length-20478-cov-7.025706_pt1 | contig 20478 bp, 15 predicted proteins | sample MGYA00242356_ERZ723903 | MGnify/ENA metagenome assembly ERZ723903
GGAAAGGCTTTTTGACTGTAATCATTGATATTACAATTGAAAAGCTTTTTCATTTATAGGTTCCCGATAATGTGTAAAAATGAAATTCAATCAACCGGGCAGAATATACGTTCGAAATTCCGCACTTTCCTTGCAATGAAAACTGTGCTATGGTATACTGAAAAGAAGATTTGGAGGCATTTTGAAGCGTTCTTTTTTTAGTTTGAACCAGATCTTGAACCAGTGAGAAAAGAAAGGAATTTACCGTGATTTCGTATGTAAAAGGCATCTTGGCGGAGAAAGCAAAGGACCGTATCGTGGTCGAGTCCGGCATGATGGGGATCGGGATTTTTGTCCCGATGTCGGTGCTGGAAGTTTTACCGCCGCTCGGGGAAGAGGTAAAGATATATACGCACCTGCAGGTGCGGGAGGATGATATGAGCCTGTACGGCTTTTTAAGCCGTTCGGATCTGGAGATGTTCCGCCAGCTTCTGGGGGTCAACGGCATTGGTCCGAAGGGGGCACTTGGCATCTTGTCGGCGCTGCGTCCGGAGGATCTGCGTCTTGCGGTTATGACTGGGGATGCGAAGGCGATCTCCCGTGCGCCGGGCGTTGGGGCAAAGACGGCACAGCGGATCATTCTCGATTTGAAGGATAAAGTACAGGCAGAGGATCTGCTGACACCGCTGTTAGATGGCAGTGCGGCGGTTTCGCCGGCTGCGGGAAACGGGCTTTCAGGCAATGCGGCGAAGGAAGCCGTGGAGGCGCTGGTGGCGCTGGGATATACGAATGCCGAGGCGGTGAAAGCGGTCAAGAGCGCCAATGTGACGGAAGAGATGGATTCCGAGGCGGTATTGAAGGCATCGTTGAAATATCTGGCGTTTTTGTAAAACAACCTATGTGTCGGACATTCGAAATTGCTGGATTATAAAAAATAGTGGTGCTTGTGCGTCAGATGAAAATTTGGAATGTGTGGCAGATATGAGAAAATGGAACTGTCATGGCTTAATTGAATGAGAGAGAATAACAGGAAAGACAGGAAACAAGTATGAGCAGAAGGACGATTACAACCGAGGTGACGGAGGAGGATAAGCGGATTGAGGGAAGTCTCCGCCCGCAGACCTTAGACGAATATATCGGTCAGGAGCGGATCAAATCGACGTTAAAGGTATTTATCCATGCGGCGAAATCCCGAGGCGAGGCGCTTGACCATGTTCTTTTCTATGGACCGCCGGGACTGGGAAAGACGACACTTAGCGGCATTATCGCCAATGAGATGGGAACCCGTATGAAGGTTACTTCCGGTCCGGCAATCGAGAAACCAGGGGAGATTGCGGCGATTCTCAACGGGCTCCAGGAGGGAGACGTCCTCTTTGTGGATGAGATTCACCGCTTAAACCGCCAGGTGGAAGAGGTGCTTTATCCGGCGATGGAGGACTATGCGATCGATATCATGTTGGGAAAAGATTCGACGGCGCGCTCGATTCGTCTGGATCTGCCGAAATTTACGCTGGTAGGCGCGACGACACGCGCGGGACTTCTGACGGCGCCGCTGCGCGACCGCTTCGGCATCGTGCAGAAGATGGATTTTTATACGCCTGAAGAGCTGCAGACGATTGTCCTGCGGACGGCGGGAGTTCTGAATGTGGAGATTGATAAGACGGGCGCCTATGAGATTGCGAGACGTTCGAGAGGAACGCCGCGTCTGGCAAACCGTCTGTTAAAACGTGTGAGGGACTTTGCACAGGTCAAGTACAACGGCGTGATTACGAAAGAAGTCGCGGATTTTGCACTGGATATCCTTGATGTGGACAAGCTGGGACTTGACAACAACGACCGTGCGATCTTACATATGATTATCGACAAGTTTTCCGGCGGTCCGGTCGGACTGGAGACGCTGGCGGCAGCGCTGGGCGAGGATGCTGGGACACTGGAAGATGTGTATGAACCGTATCTTCTGATGAACGGTCTGCTCAACCGGACTCCGCGTGGGCGGATGGCGACCGAAGCAGCGTATCGGCATCTCGGGTATGCCTGGAATCAAGAAAAAAACGGTATTTCTGAGATTTGATATTTGATTGATTTGAAGGTGGTATTTCTGTGTGGGTGACGTGACAACGTCGAACCATATTTATTAATAGATAGAAAGAAGAGAATGCGATGGCAAAACAGTATATAGATGTATTAATTGATGGAAAAGTGTATAGCCTGGGCGGCAGTGAGACGGAAGGATATGTACAGCAGATTGCCACGTATCTGAATGGGAAGATTTTCCAGCTCAAGGCGCAGCCGGGATTTTTGAAAATGCCGGAAGACTACCAGAGTATTATGACTTATCTGAATCTGGCGGATGATTATTTTAAAGAAAAAGAGAGTGCGAAGGCACTTGCATCCGACAAAGAGAGCATGGAAAAAGAGACATATCGTCTGAAACATGAGATGGTCAGCACCCAGATGAAACTCGAGAGTCTCCGCAATGAGCGCACCGTCAGCGAGGAAGAACTGGAGACGGCAAAGAAAGCGGCAAAAGAGGCAGCTGAGCAGGCGGAAGCTGCTAAAAATGAGGTACAGGCACAGATCGAGCGTGTGAAAAAAGAAGCGCAGGAGCAGATCGAGGCTGTGAAGAAAACAGCACAGGAACAGGTTGAGTCTGCAAGAAAAGAAGCACAGGGGCAGATCGAGGCTGTGAAGAAAACAGCACAGGAACAGGTTGAGTCTGCAAGAAAAGAAGCGCAGGAGCAGATTGAACGTGCGAAGAGAGAGGTACAGGAGCGCGTGGAATCCGCGGAAAAAGCAGCACAGGATCGCGCTGCCAGGGCGGAGCAGACAGCCCGGGAGCAGGCAGAAGCTGCAAAAAAAGAGGCATTGGAACAGATTGCGGATGCAAAGAAGGAAGCAAATGATTTCCGTGGAGAAGCAGAGGTTTGGAAGCAGGAGGCAGAAGATCAGCGTCTGGCGGTCGAGTCATCCCAGAGTGAAATCGCTTCTTTGCAGGACAAGCTGGAGATTCTCAAACAACAGCTTGAAGAAGCAAGACAGGCGGCGACAGCTGTGCAGACGGAAAAATCGCAGCTGGAAGCACGTCTGATGCAGACGGAACAGGAAAAACAAAGTGTAAAAGAGCAGCTGAGCCAGCTGGAGCAGGAAAAACAGACGATAAAGAAAGATCTGGAAGAAAGCCTCCAGGAGGCAGGGGCAGCACGTGAGGAACTGGCAGCTGTCCGTCAGGCACAGGTGGAGGCATATATGAAGCGGAAGCCATTTCCCAAGAGACAGGGAACGGTGGAACTGAAAGATGCAATTCTGCGGTTATAGTGGGTGAAATGATATGAAAAAAAAGGTGGAAATTCTGGCACCGGCGGGTTCCTTCGATAGCATGAAAGCGGCGGTGGCAGCGGGGGCGGACGCAGTCTATATGGGCGGCAGCCGTTTCGGAGCCAGGGCGTATGCGGAAAATCCGGATGAAACGGGGATGCTGGAAGCGATCAACTACGTGCATCTTCATGGGCGCCAGCTTTATATGACGGTCAATACGCTGGTAAAGGAAGACGAGATGGATGACTTATACGACTATCTGCTTCCGTATTACCAGGCGGGACTGGATGCCGTGATTGTGCAGGACATGGGGGTATTTTCTTATATCCGGGAGCATTTTCCGGATTTGCCGGTTCATGCGAGCACACAGATGACGATTACAGGACCGGAGGGCGCGGCGCTTATGACGAGAATGGGCGCGGTCCGCATCGTTACAGCGCGTGAACTTTCATTGGAAGAGATACGCCGCATTTATCAGGAGACGGGCGTGGAGATAGAGAGCTTTGTTCACGGGGCTCTCTGTTACTGTTATTCGGGACAATGCCTGTTCAGCAGCCTGATCGGCGGCAGAAGCGGCAACCGGGGACGATGCGCTCAGACCTGCCGGCTTCCGTTTGATGTCCTTCGGCGGCTGGATGAGAACAACCCTAATGAAAACAAAAAACAAAAGAAAGAAAATGGCGTGTTAAATCCGGGCGATTCCAAGTATGTGCTCAGTCTCAAGGATCTTTGTACGCTGGATATTTTGCCGGATATTCTGGAAGCAGGCGTTTATTCCTTGAAAATCGAGGGGCGCATGAAGAGTCCGCGCTATACGGCAGGCGTGGTGCGCCTGTACCGGAAATATGTAGATTTATATTTAAAGAATGGCAGAAAAGGTTACCGGGTTGACCCGAAAGACCGGAAGGAGCTGCTGGATCTGTTTGACCGCGGCGGTCAGACGTTAGGCTATTATACCGAGCACAATGGACGCGATATGGTGGTCTGCCATGAGAAACCGGCATTCCGCCAGGAAAACCGGGAACTTTACCAGTATCTGGACAAAACGTATGTGGAAGCAGAGGTGAAAGAACCGGTTCAGGGGTTTGCGCGTGTCTGTGAAGGCGAACCGCTGCAGCTGACGCTTCAATACGAAGATCCGCTGACGGGAGAAAGCCGGATGGCAGGCGGAATCGGAGCAGTTGTCCAGACGGCAGTGAAACAGCCGATGAGCAAGGAACGGATTGAGAAACAGCTCGGAAAAACGGGAAATACGCCGTATTATTTTGAAAATCTGGAAGTGGAGACAGGCGGCAGCCCCTTTGTGCCGGTGCAGGAGTTAAATGAACTCCGCCGCTCTGCGTTTGAGCAGCTTACCGAGGAGATACTGCGTCCATACCGCCGGGAGATACCGGAAAATAGGGCGTGCGGGACAGGAAAAGGGTGGCAAAATCCGGAAGAAAAGAATCTGGAAGAAAATAACCAGACAGGTTCGGAATCAGAAAAAACCAGCCCGGCTCAGGACGTTGAACTTACAGCAGATTTACCTGTACAAAGTCAGAAAACGCTGTTTGAGAATAAAAAAGGGAATAAAACAGCTCTGTACCACATCCACGTTTCGGTCGAACACCCGGCACAGTTAAAAGTGGCGTTATCCGTACCGGAAGTCGGCGCCATCTATCTGGATAGCGCTGAATTTGGCGCCGAACAGTGGAACGAATGGGTATCGCGCTGCCATGAGGCAGACAAGCAGTGTCTTTTGGTAATGCCGCATATTTTCCGCGATCGGGCAAAGGAATATTTTGAAACACATCGTTCCAGGCTGGAATCGGCGGGATTTGACGGTCTTGTCATCCGGGCATGGGAAGAGCTGGAACTGGTGCGCGAGTGGAAGATTTCCATCCCGCTTGTGATGGATTATGGTATTTATACGATGAATCACCGGGCGGAGGATTTTGTGCGGGAGATGGCGCCGGAGCTTTCGATGCGTTTTACCCTTCCGGTCGAGCTCAACAGCCGGGAGTTGGAGGCGCGCGACAGCCGGGAACGGGAACTTCTCGTATATGGTTCGATCCCGGTCATGGTAACCGCCCAGTGCATCCGGAAAACAGTGGAAGGATGCAGTAAATGTCCGGAATATCTGTATCTGCGGGATCGCAAAAAGAAGGTATTTCCGGTAAGGAACCAGTGCCGTTTCTGCTGCAATACGATCTACAATTCCAGCCCCCTGTCGCTTTTGAAGGATAAAAAGCAGATAGACCGCCTGCAGCCGGAGGTGCTGCGTCTGGCATTTACGTCGGAGAGTGCGGCACAGACCGGGGAAGTGCTGGATGCCTACGTGAAGACCTTCCTCCATCAGGAACCGGTGGAGCTGGAGGGCGAATTTACAAGAGGTCATTTTAAGAGGGGCGTAGAGTAGCGTGTGTACCGGGAATCTTCCGGGTACACATGAGAAGGAGGATCACCATGATAAATCTTGTGACAACGATGTCCAGGTATCTGATGATATTGCTGATACTGATTTATACATATTACAATTTCCGCTTTTTTTCACTGCCGGATGACGAGTCGAAACTCCGGCTCTGCCGTCTGCAGAATGTACCGCTGTTTTTGATATTTCTTCTGTCGGGTACAATCATTTATCTACAAACCGAGGATGAGGCAGTTGTGCTGTTTTTCGGCGCGCAGCTTGTCTTTTTTGTCCTGTACCAGCTCTTATACCGGCTGTTTTACCGGAATGCGTCGAGACTGTTGCTGAACAACACGTGTATGCTTCTGTGCACCAGTTTTATCATTCTGACGCGCATCTCGATGGACAAGGCGATCCGCCAGTTTATCATCATGGCAGTTGCGGCGGTTATCACAATGATTATACCATATGTGATAGATAGAACCTGGCAGCTCGCTAAGATACCGTGGGTGTACGGCCTGATAGGTCTGGCGCTGCTGCTGGTTGTCTGTGTGATCGGCAATACCAGCTTCGGCGCGCAGCTTTCGATCAGTATCGGCGGATTTTCGTTCCAGCCGTCCGAGTTTGTTAAGATCAGCTTTGTATTCTTCGTGGCGACGATGTTTTACCGCTCAACGGAGTTTAAAAATGTGGCGATCACGACCGGCGTGGCGGCGGCGCACGTGTTGATTCTGGTGTTATCCAAGGATCTGGGAAGCGCGCTGATTTTTTTCCTCGCCTATGTCCTGATGCTGTTTATTGCAACCTCCAACTGGCTGTATCTGGCAGGCGGTCTTGGAAGCGGCTGTGCGGCTGCGATGCTGGCGTATAAGCTGTTTTCGCATGTGCGTGTCCGCGTGGAAGCATGGCAGGATCCGTGGAGTGACATCGCAGGAAAAGGATATCAGGTTACGCAGGCGCTCTTTGCGATCGGCACAGGCGGCTGGTTTGGCATGGGACTTTACCAGGGGATGCCGAAGAAGATCCCGGTTGTCGAGAAGGACTTCATTTTCGCGGCGATCTCGGAGGAGCTGGGCGGCATCTATGCGCTCTGTATTCTCCTGATCTGTCTGGGCTGCTTCATGCAGTTCATGCTGATTGCGACCCGGATGCAGGCATTATTTTACAAGCTGATCGCGTTTGGTCTGGGAATTGAGTATGTGGTGCAGGTGTTCCTGACGATTGGCGGCGTGACCAAGTTTATTCCGTCCACCGGCGTGACGCTGCCGCTTGTCAGTTATGGAGGCAGTTCGATTCTCAGCACATTTATCCTGTTTGGCGTGATACAGGGACTATATGTCCTGAAACGGAATGAGGAAGAAGAGGAGGAGCAGCAGTTTGATGAGGCAGAAGGATGAAATGGAAAGAACTGAAAATGCGAGAGCGCGTTCAAACCGTCATATTCTGTGGCTGACCTATGGGATTGCGGCGCTCTTTATCGCGATGGCCGTTTATTTTGGCTGGTTTATCCAGTTTAAGAGTGAAAATGTGATCGGCAGCTCTTATAATGCGAGGCTCGATCTCCTCTCAGACCGGGTGACCCGCGGTTCGATTATGAGCAATGATAAAACGGTGCTGGCGCAGACGAACGTTGCAAGTGACGGAAGCGAGAAACGCTATTATCCGTATGATTATCTGTTTGTCCATTCGGTCGGATATTCCGGCAAAAATGGAAAAACAGGTCTGGAGTCGCTGGCGAATTTCTACCTGCTTTCCTCCCATGTGAATCTGATTGAGAAAACGATCAATGAATTTCAGGGGCAGAAAAATCTGGGCGACAATGTGATTACGACGCTCGATGTGGATCTGCAGCAGACAGCATCCGACGCGATCGGAAAACACCGGGGCGCGGTGATCGTCATGGAACCGGATACGGGAAAGATTTTAACGATGGTTTCCCAGCCGAATTTCAATGCGAATCTCGTCGATGAGCGCTGGGCAGAGTTGATATCGCCGGACAATACGAAGGCGCAGTTAGTCAACCGCGCGACGCAGGGCTTATATCCGCCGGGATCGACGTTCAAGATGCTGACGGTGCTGGAATATATGAAAGAGAACCCGAATACCTGGCAGGACTATGTGTATAATTGTAATGGCTCTTACCAGAATGGCGATTATACGATTAAATGTTACCACGGGACGGCACACGGGGCGCAGAACCTGATTCAGGCATTTGCCAATTCCTGCAACGGTGCGTTTGCGGAGATTGGAATGCAGATTAATTCAGAAAAATTCCGAGCGCTGGCAAATCAGATGCTCTTTAATTCGGAGCTTCCGTACACACTTCCGTACAACCAGAGCACGTTTTCGCTCGACGGCAGTTCGGATGACTGGGAAAAGCTTCAGACCGCGATCGGACAGGGAAAAACCCAGATTACGCCGCTGCATAACCTGATGATCGTATCGGCGATCGCCAACGGCGGCACGCTGATGAAGCCATATATGATCGATCATGTTGAAAATGTGGGTGGTCAGACGGTCAAGAAGTTCCTTCCGTCCGCCTATGGAACCCTGATGTCTGCGAATGACGCACAGTTTCTGACGCATCTCATGAGCCAGGTGGTCGAGATTGGTACGGGTTCCGCGATGCGGGGGGCATCCTATACGGTGGCCGGAAAAACCGGTTCCGCCGAGTTTGAGGCAGGTAAGGAGACACATTCCTGGTTTGTCGGTTTCGCTCCGGCAGACAAGCCGAAGGTGGCGATCTGCGTGCTGGCAGAAGAGTCCGGTTCCGGCGGTGCGGTCGCTGCGCCGATCGCAAGACAGGTGCTGGATCGGTATTTTGCGAAATATGGGCAGTAGGACAAAGGAAAAAGGGCAGGAAAGCGATTTTGAAGCTTTCCTGCCCTTTTTCTCAAATATGAATAGTCACATTTTATTTACACAGCCGTTCCAGATCCCCATAGAATCCCGGATAGGAGATGTTCACGCAGTCTGCATCCAGAATCTCGGTTTCACCGGAAGCACCCAGTGCGGCAACGGCGAAGGTCATGGCGATGCGGTGATCCTTCTTGCTGTCGATCACAGCACCGTGCAGCGGCTTGCCGCCGTGGATGATCATGCCATCCTCGGTCTCGGTCACATCCGCGCCCATAGCGGTTAAATTCTCTACCATGACAGCAATGCGGTTTGACTCTTTTACCTTCAGTTCCGCGGCATCGCGTATGACGGTGGTTCCCTCGGCATAGCACGCCATCGCAGCGATCACCGGAAGCTCGTCGATGAGCGTCGGGATGATCGCACCCTCGATCGCGGTTCCAGTCAGCTTACCGGAGCGGACGAGCAGGTCGGCGGTCGGTTCGCCGGAGGCGGTGTTTACATTGAGAAGTTCGACATCCGCGTTCATCGCCTTGCAGACGCGCAGGATGCCGTCGCGGGTCGGGTTGATACCGACATTTTTAATTAAGATTTCTGAATCCGGTACGATGAGTCCGGCCGCGATAAAGAAGGCAGCGGAGGAGATATCGCCCGGAACCAGAATTTTCTGTCCATAGAGCTGTTTTGCCGGCTGTAAAATCGCGGTGGTTCCTTCTGTGTGGATGTCTGCGCCGAATGCGGACAGCATCCGTTCACTGTGGTCGCGGGAAATGTAAGGTTCGGTCACGCGGGTTTCTCCGTCGGCATACAGACCTGCCAGCAGAATCGAGGATTTGACCTGGGCGGAGGCAACCGGAGAATTATAATGGATGCCGTGCAGCGGTGAGCCGGTGATATGGAGTGGCGCGCAGCCATTTCCATTGACACTCTCGATCTTTGCACCCATCTGGGAGAGAGGATCGATGATGCGCTTCATCGGACGTTTCTGGATGGAAGCGTCGCCGGTCAGTGTTGTGTCAAATTTCTGGGCCGAGAGAATGCCGGAGATCAGGCGCGTTGTGGTGCCGCTGTTGCCGCAGTCTAAAACGGAGTCTGGGGCAGTCAGCCCGTGCAGTCCACGTCCGTGGACGAGAACGGTCTCGCCCTGATTTTCGATCGAGATTCCCATTTTGGAAAAACAGGAGATCGTGGAGAGACAGTCTGCGCCCTGCAGGAAGCCGTGGATTTCGGTCAGTCCGTCCGCAAGAGCGCCGAACATGACGCTGCGGTGGGAGATGGACTTGTCTCCCGGAACGGTCAATTCGCCCCGGAGAGAAGATGTATGGGTAAATTTCATTGAGTTCATAGTTGTACCTGCCTAAACATTAATGTTGAAAGTTAAGTTTGAAACATACATTGCAGTCTACGCGAACAGCGTGTAATTGTATTTCTTCAAACGCGCCCACGCCGCTTCCATCGAAGCCTTGTCGTAGAAGCTGATCCGCAGCGCGCCCTCGCCATGCTCACGGTTGTGGCTGATGCCGATATTTTTGATACTGATTCCTTTACCGGAGAGGATCGAGGAAATGATGGAGATAGCACCCGGCTCGTCCACCACATCGGCGGAGAAGGCGTATTCCGGCTGTATCGATCCTTTTGGAGTTTCTGCAAACGAATTCCGGTAGTCGCGGGAGGACTCAAACAGCTGGTAGATGGCTCTGGACTGGTGGTCGGACAGTTCTTCCCGCAATGTCGTCAGGGAATCAATGTAGCGATCCAGCACCTCAGTGATATTGCCTGTGTTCGTCATACAGATCTGTTCCCACATGACCGGAGAAGAGGAGGCAATACGGGTGATATCCTTGAAACCTCCGGCAGCCAGCCGTTTCATCATCTGATCCTCGCTGTCGCAGTCGTGTACCAGGTTGACCAGGCTGGAGGCGATGAGGTGCGGCAGATGGCTGATCGCCGCGACAATGAAATCATGACGATGGTAATCCAGCACAAGGGGCAGCGCACCGATCGCATTTGCCACATCCACCATACGGTCAGTGTAGGAAGCCGGCGTGTGCGGCGTCGGGGTAATGATATAGTACGCATTTTCCAGCAAATGGTCGGTTGAACTCTCGTAGCCGGTCTTTTCCGAGCCAGCCATCGGGTGTCCGCCGACGAAGCAGCTTTCCATGCCGAGCGCGGCAACGGTCTCATGAATGCTGGTCTTGGTGCTTCCGACGTCAGTCACAACCGTGCCTTCCTTTAAGAACGGCCGGATCTGGCGCAGATAGGATTCATTAAATTCAACCGGTGTGCACAGGAAAATGATGTCGCACTCGCTTAAATGCTCGTCCACGCCGTCCAGAATCAGGTCAACAATGCCGTCTGCATGTGCCTGTTCCAATTTTTCGCGGGTCCGCATATAAGCCATGATCTGAATATCCGGGGCGCTGCGTTTTAAACCTCTGGCGATAGAGCCGCCGATCAGACCGAGTCCGATGAAACCGGCGGTAAGATGATTAATCGGTGTATTCATAGCAATTACGCTCTCTTTCATAAGTAGTATAGTAAAAAAAATGAAACTAGAAATTATTGTAGAATAGAACAAGTCACTTGTCAACGATTTTACGCGTTGAAGTGAAAAAGAAATTTTTTTACATCTGTTTATTACTAAATTTGCGAAAATGCGATTGATTTCACCGCCTTTGAACAGGGAAATTGTCGCATTTTCAATGCTTTTCAAAATAAAACGAATAAATTTTGTATAAAGGTGTTGTTTTGCTTGAAATTTTCTCTATTTTCTTGTACAATATGAACAGAGGTTAAAATACAAGAAAAAAACATCAAAATAAATAGACGGGAGGACTTAACTATGAACGTGTATGGGACAAAACAAATCCGCAATGTAGTGTTACTGGGGCACGGCGGTGCCGGCAAGACAACGGTAGCAGAGGCGCTGGCACTGGTAACAGGTACTACCAAGAGAATGGGAAAAGTTCCAGAAGGAACCACCATCAGCGATTATGATAAAGAAGAAATCAAGAGACAGTTCTCTATCTCCACCACGCTGATTCCGTTGGAGTATCAGGGAGAAGATGGACCGATCAAGATTAACCTGTTAGATACTCCTGGCTATTTTGATTTTGTGGGAGAAGTAGAGGAAGCTATCAGTGTAGCAGATGCAGCAATCATCGTTGTAAACTGCAAGGCTGGCATCGAAGTCGGAACCGAGAAGGCATGGGAACTCTGTGAAGAGTACAACCTGCCGCGCCTGTTCTTCGTTACCAACATGGATGACGATCAGGCAAGCTTCCGTGAGCTGATCTTAAAACTGGAGAAACAGTTTGGCCGTAAGATCGCGCCGTTCCAGGTGCCGATCCGTGAAAATGAAAAATTTGTCGGCTTTGTCAATGCGGTAAAGATGGAAGGTCGCCGTTTCACTCATTTAAGCGAATATGAGAAATGCGAGATTCCGGAGTACACCAAGAAGAACCTCGGCATCATCCGTGATGCGCTGATCGAGGCAGTGGCAGAGACGAGTGAAGAATATATGGAGCGCTATTTCTCCGGTGAAGAATTTACACAGGAAGAGATCGCACAGGCGCTGCGCGAGCACGTAAGTGAGGGCAACATCGTTCCGGTTATGATGGGTTCCGGCATCAATGCACAGGGCTTCGCATATTTGCTGCAGGCGATCGATAAATACTTCCCGTCACCGGACAAGTTCGAGTGTGTCGGTGTCGATGTATCGACCGCAGAGCGCTTTACCGCTAAATATAATGACGATGTATCCTTGTCGGCACGTGTTTTCAAGACCGTGGTTGACCCGTTCATCGGCAAATACTCCCTGATGAAGATTTGTACCGGTACCTTAAAACCAGATACCGTTATCTACAATGTAAACAAAGATGCTGAAGAGAAAGTTCAGAAAGTATATGTTCTCCGCGGCAAGGATGTCATCGAGGTTCCGGAATTAAAGGCGGGCGATATCGGCGCGGTTGCCAAATTAAACGTTACTCAGACCGGCGATACCATCGCAGTCCGCACGGCTCCGATTGTATACCACAAACCGAAGATTTCTACCCCGTATACCTACATGGCATACGCAGCTAAGACCAAAGGCGATGAGGACAAGATCTCCAGTGCACTGGCGAAGATGATGGACGAAGATCTGACACTCAGAAGCGTCAGCGATACCGAGAACCGTCAGACCTTACTTTACGGCATCGGCGAGCAGCAGCTCGAAGTCGTTGTCAGCAAGCTGCAGGCAAGATATAAAGTAGACATTGTGCTCAGCAAACCGAAATTTGCATTCCGCGAGACACTTCGCAAGAAAGTAGAAGCACAGGGCAAATATAAGAAACAGTCTGGTGGACATGGACAGTACGGCGATGTTAAGATGTCCTTCGAGCCGTCCGGCGATCTGGAGACACCATATGTATTCGAAGAGAAGGTATTTGGCGGTGCCGTTCCAAAGAACTACTTCCCGGCAGTTGAGAAAGGTGTTCAGGAATGCGTACAGAAGGGTCCGTTGGCTGGATATCCGGTTGTCGGTGTGAAAGCAACCCTGTTAGATGGTTCCTATCATCCGGTTGATTCCTCCGAGATGGCATTCAAGATGGCAGCGACGCTGGCATTCAAGAAAGCGTTCATGGAAGCGAATCCAGTTCTCCTTGAGCCGATCGCATCTCTGAAAGTAACCGTTCCGGATAAATTCACCGGCGACGTTATGGGCGATCTGAACCGCAGAAGAGGTCGTGTTCTCGGTATGAACTCCAACCATCACGGCAAACAGATCATCGAGGCAGATATCCCGATGTCCGAGCTGTTTGGCTATAACACCGACCTTCGTTCCATGACAGGCGGTATCGGTGAATTCTCCTATGAGTTCAGCCGCTACGAGCAGGCTCCGGGCGATGTACAGAAGAGAGAAGTGGAGGCGAGAGCGGCAGAGGCTGAATAATGGCAGATGTAATGTAGGTGCGTAAATGGCTATGAGAGTGCATAAAGCTGATTGGAAGGCTTGGATGGGGCATTGGATTGAGCCCAGAATTGTCTGCGATTTGGTTGTAAAATATAGACAAACAGAATCGCCTGCCTATGCGCGAAATGCCGAAAATAAAAGAAGCGCTTACCGTTTCGGTCAAGAATATGATATTCTTATATAAATAAGCAGAAAACCGCCGCAGGCGGCTGAGTGGATCGATACCGATTCATCAAGGCTGTCAGCGGCGGCTTTCTCTTTCTGGAAGGTCTTTCGGATCGATATGGTTATAGGCTGTGCTTGAATTCACCAAAGCGCTGCGAATGTTATCGATGGGACAGGCGAGAAGTTAAGGCAGTGAATGCGGATGCCAAATTGCTACGAATTGCGTGCTTTTGCAATTTTCAAAAAGAAGGCTATAAATTGTAAGAAAATAGAAAAGACTACCCACCTGTAAAAAGGTATAATGTTGCAAAGAGAACAACTTATACAGACAGGTGGGTGGCCTTTTTATGATAGAGAAAAATGAGAAAAGCGGGGAACTCATGGAAGTAAAAGAACAGGCAAAAACAGTTCGGAAACACCCGGAGCGGATGATCGTGCGTATCTGGCTGGTGCTGGCGCTTATTTGTCTGCTGGCGGGTCTGATCGCCCAGTATACGTTCCGGCTGAAAGAACCGCTGTTTCTGCACTACAGCCAGTCGGCTTATCTGGGCTGTGGGCTGGACGGAGTAGAAACTTCGGAGGATGGAATCGTTCCATCTGTGTCAAGTGAGGCGCTTGAAGAAGAAAGTACCGATTCCGATGTGAAAGTTGGAGTTTTAGACGAAGGCGTGAAAGACCCGAATGCGAATATGGGATTGGAGAATACAGTGTCCTTGTATGCGCTCGGGGAAGAAAGTGTGGATGAGACAGATGGAACTTCGGATGTATGGTATACACAGGTAAATTTTGCCTATCTGACGGATGTGACGGATGAGATCTGTGTGAGAGAAATTCGTTTTTCAGAGTTGCCTGAACTTCAAATGCAGGAAATGCGGGAGACAGTCCAGTCAGCGGGACAGTATGCGCTTCATCGCCTGGATGCTACGCTTTCGATTGAAGATCCGCAGCATAACGGGATCAGTCAGTGGAGAATCCTGACGCGGGCGCAGGTGCTCTATTCAGATGGAAACACAGCGGACGTAAAAATTGGTAATCTGGTACTGATTGCAAATCCGGAGGGCGGGAGCGCCCTGGAAAATCCAAGTTCCAGCGCCAATTCAGATGGAACGGCCACACAGGTTTACACCGTTCAGAAAGATGGAACCATCGAAGTAAAAGGCTGCATTGCGTCAGCTGGGGAGATGGAAAATTTTTCGATGACCTTAAATGGAGAGCCTATCCCAGCCCAAAAAGAAGGGGAAGAGCCGAAAAGGCTGACAGTAAAAACGGGTGATGTGCTGACGTTCCAGAGCCATTGGATTGGCAAAGAGGAAGACCAGTCGCCGCAGGTATTTCATTCAGGAGTTGTAGTGCTTTCATATATCGGCAAAGATGGTGGGGAGCAGGTTCTTTCATTTGAAAATGAATACAGGAAGAGAAGGGAACTTCGCTTTATTGATGTGTGGAAATATCTGCTGAAAGAGGAGGCATTTAAGTGAAAACGGGAGATCATAAGATTTTAGCCGGTCTGATTCTTGCTTCGATTCATATTAATCTGTTCCATGTGATGCTGCTGCCGCCCTGCATCGGGTTCCTGATTTTATATATCGGGATTCTCCAGAAAGAGCGGCAGGCTGGATTTTTCCAGATGGATGTAAAAGAGATGAGAGTGTACCGGGCAGCAGGGGCGGCGCTTGTGCTGGTGACTGCTTTTTCTAGCTTCCTGTCCATGTTCTGGAGGCGGCCGGACGGAACCATCTGGTCGCTGATTCCGTGTATGCTGGAATATGTGGTGCTCTATGGACTGATGGAAAGCTACACCGCAGGTTCGCCCAGACATTCGTATCACTCCGAACTGTGCTGTGGATATGCTATGGTAATGGGAGCAGCACTGTGTGGGTACGCAGTCAGCCTGATTCTGCATATCGCGCTGTGGCAGCTCTTTGCGTCTATGATTATTCTGGTCTGCCGGTTTATGGTGGTTGTGGTTGTTATAGGGGCGAAGAAAGAGGCATAAAAAATAAAAAGCCGTAACCAGATATACTCGCCCATGGGATTAAACTCATGAGCGAAAGTATAAGGTTACGGCTTTTCTATGTTGAAAATTCTGGTTTTCAAATAATCAAAGATAACATGGAATGTTGATGTTTCGGTTCCGATGTATCTTTCCAATTTTTATTTAAAATTCTCCTCCGCATACCGGCGCAGCTCATCACGGAAATCCGGGTGTGCGATGGCGATCATGGCATCCGCTCGTTCTTTTAAGGTAAGCCCGGTCAGTTTTGCGATACCGTATTCGGTCGCCACGTACTGAATCATGGTACGCGGTGCAGATACGGTGCTGCCGCCCGGAATGAACGGTACAATGTTGGATTTTAAGGAGCCATCTTTTTTCTTGTGGGTGGAAGCAAGGCAGATAAAGCCCTTGCCTCCCTCGGAGCGGAATGCGCCCTCCAGGAAATCCATCTGTCCGCCGATACCGGAGAGCTGTCGGGTGCCGGCAGACTCGGCATTTTCCTGTCCCATCAGATCCAGCTCGACACCACCGTTGATACTGATGACATTTTTCATCTCACCGATGCGGTACGGGGAGTGGACGTAATCGACGTCAGCCGGATGGAAGAGCTGCGGCTCATTATCCAGCCAGTCATATAATTCCTGAGAGCCCATGGCAAGGTTCCAGGTAGAATAACCGTTGTCAATTTCTTTCTTCTTGTTGGTCAGCTTGCCAGCCTTATAGAGGGCTAAAAAAGCATCGCTGATGGTGCCGGTGTGGCAGCCGAGGTCAGTTTTGTCGGACTGTGCCAGCATATTGGCAACGGTAAACGGAACGCCGCCGACGCCCAGGGAAAGGACAGCGCCGTCCGGGATCTCCTCAACGACACGTTTGGCAATTTCAATATCAACGGCGCTCGGATCGCGGTAGGTGCGGATCGGAAGCGGCTCATGCTCGCCCTCGACGATGAAATCTGCCTCTGAGAGGTGGACACGGTGGGAACCATCGACGCCCTGTAAGCGCGGGAGGCGCTCATTGATCTCGAAGATGACGGTGCGCGCATTCTCAAAGATGGTGCGCCATGCATAGTTAGAAATACCCAGTCCGCAGTAACCGTCCGCATCCGGTCTGGAAACCGGTACAAAGGCAACATCCACGCGAATGTGGTGGCGGTACATTTCCGGCAGGGAACGCAGCATCATCGGCATAAACTTGCAGAGCCCACGGGTCTGCAGCTTGCGCTCATAATCGCCGATGTGCCAGCTGTAGTAGCTGAATGCTTTCTGCTCCGGGTCGCTTTCGACAACCTCGATGCGCGGGCGGATGACTAAACCGCCGCGGATCTTGACATCGGTCAGCTCATCCCTGCGTGCTGCCAGCGCACGGTCGAGAAGCTCCGGAAATCCAGCGCCAAAGCCATAATCCACCCAGTCGCCCGGTTGAACGGCCTTGACGGCGGTCTCAGCACTTACAAATTTGCCTGCGTAATTGTTAGACATAGTAAAAATCCTCCATCGGTATGAAATTCATAATTTTCTAGTTTCCATCATATCCCAGAAAGCGCTTTTTTGCAACTTCCAAAGACAATTCCAAAAGACAATTTTTAAGCTGGGTTTTAAGATGAGTTTAAGATAGGTTTAATACGGAAATAGTTGACAAAATAGGTGTTTATGATAAAATTAAGTGTTTAAATAAGAGTTGGTCTTTTACACAGCAGGCAGAAGTGCCTGTATTTTTATGTAATAGGAAATTTCTTGGAATCCCCTATTACACAAAAAGGCACTAACGTGCCAATGCACATTCTTTTTCATTGACTGTGACTGTAAAGAATACAACAAATATAGAAAGAGAGGAGTTACGACAAATGAAAACAAATACGGATTTATTTGAAAAAACACCCGTACCGAAGGCGGTCGCAACCATGGCGGTTCCGACCATGATTTCCATGCTGGTGGTTGTTATCTATAACATGGCGGATACATTTTTCATCGGTCAGACGAAGGATCCGCTGCAGGTGGCGGCAGTTTCGCTGGCAACGCCGGTCTTTATGATTTTTATGGCATTAGGCCATCTGTTCGGTATCGGCGGCAGCTCAGCGATATCGAGAGCACTGGGAGAACGCCATAAAGATCGGGCGTGTCATATCAGTTCATTCTGCTGCTATGGATCCCTGGGGCTGGGCGTGATAGTGGCTATCCTGTCTGTACTTGGAATGGAAACCATTCTGCATCTCATCGGTGCCAGTGTAAATACGATCGGTTTTGCGAGACAGTATTTGGCGATTATTGCAATTGGCGCGCCGTTTATTATGTTTTCAACTGCATTTGCGAATATTCTGCGGGGAGAAGGCGCATCGAGGGAATCGATGGTCGGAAACCTGTTAGGTACCGTAGTAAATATTATTTTGGATCCGATCATGATCCTGGTGCTTGGCTGGGGAGTGACCGGTGCAGCGCTTGCGACGATCATCGGCAATATTGCGGCCTGTCTTTACTATATTGCTTATTATCTACGGGGAAAATCGACACTGTCGATTCATTTCCGTGATTTTAAGATGGGAGATGGAATCGTTTCCGGCGTGGCAGGGATCGGTATTCCGGCATCCTTAAATAACATCCTGATGAGCTTTGCCAATATTATCCTGAACCAGGCGCTGGTCGGTTACGGTGACACACCGGTAGCGGCGATGGGGGTTGCGATGAAATCCAATATGCTTGTTGTCCTGCTGCAGATTGGTCTCTGCGTGGGAATCCAGCCGCTGATCGGTTATAATTATGGAGCGCGCAACAAGAAACGCCTGATGTCGGTATTCAAATTTACAGGATTTGTATCGATTATTATGGGAACGATTCTGACATTGTTTATGATTGTCGCAAGAAAGACAATGATTCAGATGTTTATTAATGATGCGGAAGTTGTCCAGTATGGTATTCAGATGGTGGTTGCCCTCCAGCTTTCTGCGCCATTCCTTGGTATCTTATTCCTCTGCATCAATACGATCCAGGGAATGGGAAAAGCGCTTCCGTCGCTGATTCTTACGATCTGCCGCCAGGGACTGATTTTTATTCCGCTGATTTTCGTGCTGAATGCGATGTTTGGCCTGGATGGAGTTATCTATGCACAGCCGGCGGCTGATTATCTGTCGATTGTGGTGGCGATTTTGATTTGTGCACATCTGTTCCGGACGATGGATCATAGAGAAGAGAAAGCAGAAGGCTGAGAAGATTCAATAGATTCAATAAGGAAAAATATGCTTAAAGAAAATAAAAGAGAAGAAATCACAAAGAACATAGAGAAGAGGGAAGCCCTTGTAGAACAGGTGGCAGATGGAATCTGGCGGATCGGTGTGGAATTGCCGCAGAATCCTTTGCGGGAACTCAACAGTTACCTGATCAAGGGAAAAGAAAACGAGCGTGATCTTCTGATTGACACCGGATTTCGGCGCGAGGAATGCCGAGAGGCGCTGTTTGCCGGGCTTCGGGCACTTGGAAGTAGCCCGGATCGGCTGGATATTCTTCTGACACACCTGCACTCGGATCACACAGGACTTGCCAGGGAGGCGGCAGGGGCGGACAGCCGCATCTATATCAGCGGGATCGATCTGGCGATCTTAAAGGACGGTTTTACACCGGAGCGCCCGCTTCGCCTGGCGGCGCAATTCCGTGCCGGTGGATTTCCGGAGGATGAAATGAAGAAAACGCAGGCGCTCAATCCGGCAGTCCGCTATAAGCTGGATCAGGTTGATGACCGTTTTGTTCCGATTGAGGCAGGCTGGAAATACACGGTAGGAGATTACACGCTGGAAATGATCTCCGTGCCGGGGCATACGCCGGGCAATGCGATGTTCTGGGCAAAGAAGCAGGGCATCATGTTCACGGGCGATCATATCTTGTTTGATATATCGCCGAATATTACTTCCTGGCTGGAATCGGAGGATTCGCTGGGCGATTATCTCGACAGCCTGCGCCTGGCCAGAAAATATCCGGTCTGCCTTGCCCTGCCGGGACACCGGAAGACGGGCGATTATGCGGCGCGCATCGAGGCGCTGCTGGCACACCATGAGCGGCGTCTGGCGGAGACGGAGGCGCTGCTTGCCGAACATCCGGGCATGACGGCATATGAGACGGCTGGAAAGATGCGCTGGAAGATCCGTGCCGCCAGTTGGGAAGAATTTCCACCGTCCCAGAAGTGGTTTGCGGTGGGAGAGTGCATGGCGCATCTGGACTACCTCCGCCTGCGCGGCAGAATCCGCCGGGAGATGGACGGAGAAGTGTGGAGATGGTTCACGGTAACGGCTAAATACTGTTAGAATTAACTAACAATTATTACCATTGACTAACAATAGTCTGACTGCATATAATGATAGTAAAGAAAGCGGTAACTGTTCAGTAGGTCTGCGCATTTACTGCGCTGACCGTACGAAAACATGGACCAGCAGGCAAAAATCCCATTGCCGTAGGCAATTTTTAATGGATTTTTGCGCGTGACTGTGAAGGTACTGAACAGTTACAGAAAGCGGAATATCAGTCAGGAGGTCGTTGTATGCAGTCGTTGGCAAAGGTGCAGGCGGGAGAGTCCTGTGAAATCAAGTGGATGTTTGGAAATGCGGATGTGATGAACTTTTTAGAGCGCTATGGAATCAAAGAAGGAAGCCGTATCCGGGTCCTTGGACGTGTGCTGGATGGTCTGATCATCGGAAATGGAAAGGTTCGGCTGGCACTGGGCGATGAAGTGGCAGAGCGGATTCAGGTGTAGGTTTGACGGTGATTGAAAGATTGTCGAATCTGTCGTTACTGTACACGGGTAGGCACTTTTGGAACCGAAAGTGCCGTAAGAAAACGT
>ENA-UOJV01001850-UOJV01001850.1-human-gut-metagenome-genome-assembly--contig:-C82-NODE-1850-length-20465-cov-7.235032_pt1 | contig 20465 bp, 19 predicted proteins | sample MGYA00242356_ERZ723903 | MGnify/ENA metagenome assembly ERZ723903
ATCAAAAAGCGGCCTGAGGCCGCTCTCACTTCCGCCAAAGTTTGCAAAAACTCAAACTTTCACATACGCGGCCCATTTGCTGCAATTTCCTACGAATTCAAAAAAAGGCGCAGGATTTCTCCCACGCCAATTTTCTGTTCGTTTCACACATGCAGCTGCCGCAGCGCCACTTCCTTTCCCACGCCGGCCAGCCTCAGCCGATGTGCCGCCTCAAGCATTTTCCCCATTTCTTCGCCGGGCTGCATGCCGCGCGCAATCAAATCCGCGCCCGTCACGTAAGGCCGCGCCATCGTCTCCTGAAACGCCGCAAACCTCTCGCCCATCTCCCGTTCCGTCTCTTCATACGGCGCGGCGTTCGCCCGCCCCAGATGATCCGCTTTCGCCAGCAGCATCAGGTCTTCCGGGCAGACGCTCTGGTCAAACAGCGTGTTCCACGCCCGCTGTCTGCTATTCTGCGCCGCATACAGGTTCGGCTTCATGTGCAGCTCCACCATGCTGACCACATAGCGGCAAAGATCCTTTTCGTTCGTCAGCCGCCTGATGAAACGCTGTGCCAGCGGCATGCCCTTCATTTCGTGTCCATACGCGTGGATCACGCCGTTTTTCTCCTGCATCGCCTCGGCTTTGCCCACGTCATGCAGCAGCGCCGCCAGCATCAGGCCGAGCGGATGTTCCGCCTTGTCTCTCAGCCTGGCCGCCTCGTCCACAACCCGCATCGTGTGCGTCCACGCGTCTCCCTCCGGGTGAGCATCCGCCCTTTGCCGCACGCCTTGAAGCGCGGCAACCTCCCGCATCCACGGCTCAATCTGTCCCATTTCCCGCAGCGCCTCAAAAAACCGGGAAGGCTTTTCGCTCTGCATCAGCGCCTTTTCCACTTCGCCCATCACGCGTTCCTTCGCCAGCCCGCGCAGTTCGAGCGTCCGGCAGACCGCCATCGTCTCCGGCGCAATCGCGAAATCAAACCTCGCCGCAAACTGCGCCGCCCGCATTGCCCGCAGCGGGTCGCGTCGGAATGTCTCCTCATCCACGTGTCGGATGACGCGCTTTCGGATATCCTCCCGCCCGCCGAAATCATCGAAGATTTCCCCCGTCAGCACATCCTGCATCATCGCGTTCATCGTGAAGTCGCGCCGCCTCTCCGCTTCCTTCCGTCCCATGAAGGGGTCGATGTCCGCGTCCTCGCCCTTTCCGCCGCCGCGCCGGGGCAGCGCAATGTCCAGCGTATACCCCCGCAGGCCGAACACGCCAAAGCTTGCGCCCATCTCCTTCCACGGCCCGATTTCGCCGAGCATCCCCCGCACCGCGTCCGCCGTCATCCCATGGATTTCAATGTCCACATCTTTGCTTTTGCGCCCCATCACGCCGTCGCGGACAAACCCGCCGACAAAGTAGACGCGTCCGCCCCTTTCGGTGGCCGTCCCCGCCATCCGCCTTGCCATCTCCAAATCCTTTTCCACTTTTCGCTCCTGATTTCCGCTCCGCATCGCGATGATTTCTTCCGTCGTCCCTCCGTCAGTTTTTTGTTTCAACCCGCCGATATTCCCCCTGTGCGAAAATCGGCTCAAAGCCCAGCGCTCGATAGAGGTGGTTGGTCACGGGGTTCCGTCTGTCCACGTTCAGCGCCGCGGTTTTCCCCGCCGTCAGGATCTCGTTTTTGATGGTGTTGACCACCTTTCGAGCATAGCCTTTCCCTCTGTATGCCTCGCGCGTATAGACGTTGGTGATGCGCATGCTTTCCCCAATGTCGCGCACCGCCTTGCCCACGCTGACGATTTTCCCATCCGCCCGAATCACGCGGAAACCTCCGATGTTCCTTCTCATCGCCTCGCGGTTCGGCTTGTCCTGCAAGTTGCATTCGACCAGAAATCGCTCCATGCACGCATAGATTTCGTCCAAATCGTCTTCATTCGCCGCTTCAACCTCCGGCGACGACGGCTCGGTGAGGGTTCTCGCCTCCATGAACGCCATCGCCAGCGCCTCTTCGTATCGCATGCCGAACCGCGCTTCCATCTCACGCGCCGCCGCGTCGCCCAGCGTCTTTTCGCTCAGATAGTTTTGGATTTCGTATCCCCCGCGCACCAAAAAATCCAGCAGCTCTCCCGCGCAGTCCGCGTCTCCGAACAGCTGCAAGTGATACGGCTCGACCTTCATTGCCAGCAGCATTTTTCCGTCCTTTTCGCATCTCGCCGCGTAATTGATTTTGTCCGTTTTTTCAAGCAGCGGCGCATCCAGCGCCATGAACGCCGAAATCTGAGGCTTGGTATCCAAAAACGCCTGATTTTCCGCCAAAAACGCCGCGCCGGAATCATACCTCCGAATCATGCTTTCATCTCCTCAAATTTTCCGTCTCATCGCGTCCACGTCCCGCTCATCCAGCCGCCGCACCTCATAGGCATCGGGCTGCGTTTCAATCTCCATGTTCATTTTTCCTTTTGTTCCAGCCCCATCACATACACCTGACACGGGTTCCATTCGTCCCACAGGTGCGGGAATACCTCGAACTCCTTGAACCCCATCGCCAGATAAAACCGGTTCGTCGCGTCATACTCGGCGTATTTTCCCATCTGCACCGTTTTCACCTGCATGAACGCATAGCCCGCCTCGCGGGCAGCTCGCCTGGCCGCCTCCACCAGTGCCCGCCCGACGCCCGTCCTGTGCCGCGCCTTCAAAACGCCCATTGCATACAGCTCGACCGTGTCGCGCCCCGTCTCTTTCAGATACAGAAAGCCGACGGGTTTTTCTCCGTCCATCGCGGCAAAAAAGAGCCCGTCCGCGCTCTCGCGGATGTATTCCTCCCGCGCTTCGGGAATGCCGAACCACTCCGGCAGGGCTTCCAAAATCGCGCGGCAGATTGTCCGCTTTTCCTCAGCATGTTCGATTTGCCGAATTTCGATTTTCATTTCACTTTTCTCCCATTCGCCCGTTATCGTTCCTTGTTCAGCTCAGACCAAAGGCTTGGATTGCGCAGCAATCCAATATGGAAAGTCCAGAAACCTCAGGTTTTTGGCGGGGTTTGGATCGGCGCCCCAACTTCCCCATCCCTACGCAAAAAGCGGCGCTGCAAAATACGACGCCGCTTTCCAAACTCTGTTTTTTTCTTACTTCGCGAACTCGGTGCAGCGGGTCTCGCGGATGACGTTGACCTTGATCTGTCCCGGATATTCCAGCTCATTTTCAATGCGCTTGGCAATTTCGCGGGCAAGCACATACGTGCCCTCGTCGGAGATATCCTCCGGCTTGACCATGATGCGCACCTCGCGGCCGGACTGAATCGCAAACGACTTTTCCACGCCGGGGAAGCTGTTGGAAATCTCCTCCAGCTTTTCCAGACGGCGGATGTAGTTCTCAATGCTCTCGCGGCGCGCGCCCGGACGGGCTGCGGAGATCGCGTCCGCCGCCTGAATCAGCACGGCCTCGACGGTCTGCGGCTCGACATCGTTGTGGTGCGCCGCGATGCAGTGGATCACTTCCGGCGGCTCGTGATAGCGCTTGGCCATCTCGACGCCCAGCTCGACGTGCGTGCCTTCCAGCTCGTGATCGACGGCTTTGCCGATGTCGTGGAGCAGGCCCGCGCGCTTGGCAAGCTGAACGTCCGCGCCCAGCTCCGCCGCCATCAGGCCCGCCAGATGGCTGACCTCGATGCTGTGCTGAAGCACGTTCTGGCCGTAGCTCGTGCGATAGCGCATGCGGCCCAGCAGCTTCACCAGCTCATGGTGAATGCCATGCATGTTCGTTTCAAAGATGGCCTGCTCGCCCGCCTCGCGGATCTGGTTGTCCACCTCGCGCTTGGCCTTATCGACCATTTCCTCGATGCGCGCCGGATGAATGCGGCCGTCGGCGATGAGCTTTTCCAGCGCAATTCGCGCAACCTCACGGCGGATGGGGTCAAACGCGGACACGATAACGGCTTCCGGCGTATCGTCGATGATGAGATCGACGCCGGTCGCGGTTTCCAGCGTGCGGATGTTGCGTCCCTCGCGGCCGATGATGCGGCCCTTCATGTCCTCGTTCGGCAGGGACACGACGGAAACCGTGGTCTCCGCCACATGGTCGCTCGCGCAGCGCTGAATCGCCATCGCAACGATGTTGCGCGCCTTTTTCTCGGCCTCGTCCTTCGCGTTCTGCTCGATCTCGCGAACCATCACGCCCGCGTCGTGGTAGGCTTCCTTCTGAATCCGCTGCACGATCATGTCGCGCGCTTCTTCCTGCGTCATCTTCGCGACGCGCTCCAGCTCGGCCTGGCTCTTTTCTTCCAGCTCTTTGGCGGTCTTCTCGGCCTCCTCGGCGGCGGCCTTCTGACGTGCGCCATACTCCTGCGCCTCGGCAGTCAGGCGGTCCAGTTCGGTCTGCTTGCGCTCAAGGCCGGTCTCGCGCGCGTCGAGGTTATCCGCCTTTTTGTCGAGCGTTTCCTCGCGCTGGGTGACGCGGCGCTCGCTGCGCTGCACTTCGGCGCGGCGGTCGCGGATTTCGCGATCCAGTTCGTTCTTAAGGCGGATGACCTCTTCCTTGGCCTCAAGAATGCTTTCCTTCTTCTTTTCTTCCGCGCGCTTCTGCGCTTCATCCAGCAGATTCCGGGCAAATTCCTCATTGCGCCCGATCTTCTTTTCCTGCACGTTTTTGCGGTACATATAGCCGCCCGCACCGCCTGCGGCCAGTGCGACGACGATCGCTAAAAAGGTAAAAATAAACGACGCCAACCTGCTTCACTCTCCTTCTTTTTGGATTCTCAATTTCAACGCAAATCAATCGTCCAAGAAAAAAGTGTACAGATTGGCGCCCGCCTTTGGCGATCCACAACCCATTTAGGCACAAAGAACCATGCCGACGCAGGGACGCTTTCTTCCCTCCGCGGCTTTGCCGCCTATCCAGTTTTGATGTATCAAACGCCCGGAAAAGTCGGCCTAAACGCGCTCCGATTTCCCCCGGCGCAATGTCCAGCACAGCATAATCTGCACACGCTTTCACTTTGACTATCTCTATTTTACATTTGATTCATCCGCATGTCAAGCGAATTTGTCAATCCGGTGAAATTTACGTATCATTTTTGAGCAAAACAGATAGAAACAGGCGGGCATTTCTGCCCGCCTGCTCACCTGTTTGTTTACCTGTGCGACGTGGCGGAACTCGTTCCGTCATATCCCGCGTCGTATAATTCGTCATACGTCTCTTCAGACCACGGCTCGATTACCGAATACTTCGTGGATACGTAAGCCGTCGTCGTCGAATTATACTGAATCTTATGTTTTTTTATTCGTCGTCGTCCGCCAGATCGGCCTTATGCGCCTCGATAATCTTGGCGGCGATGGCCTGCGGCACTTCTTCATAGCGCTCAAAGCTCATCTTGAACGAACCCTTCGCCTGCGTCATGGAGCGCAGATCCGTCGCGTATTTGAACATTTCGGCCTGCGGCACTTCGGCGATGATGAGCTGCCTGCCGTCATTCTGCTCCATGCCGAGGATGCGGCCGCGGCGCTTGTTCAGGTCGCCCATGATATCGCCCATGTACTCATCCGGCACGCTGATTTCCACGTGCATAATCGGCTCAAGCAGCACCGGGTTCGCGTTGATGCACTGCTTGTAGGCAATGCGCGCCGCCGTCTTGAACGCCATTTCGGAGGAATCGACCGGGTGATAGCTGCCGTCGTAGAGCTTGGCGCGCAGACCCGTCATCGGGAAGCCTGCCAGAACGCCCTTGACGAGGTTCTCGCGCAGGCCCTTTTCGACCGACGGAATGAAGTTGCGCGGCACCGCGCCGCCGACGACCGCGTCGACGAACTCGAAATCCGTGCCCGGTTCAGCCGGGGAGAACTCGATCCACACGTCGCCGAACTGGCCATGGCCGCCGCTCTGCTTCTTGTGACGGCCCTGCACCTGAATCGTCTTGCGGATGGACTCGCGGTAGGCGATCTTCGGATCTTTGAACACGGCTTCCGCGCCGAACTTGCTTTGCAGCTTCTGGCGCACGATTTCAAGCTCCAGTTCGCCCTGGCCGCTGATGAGGGTTTCGGTGGTCATCGGCTCTTTGGCGACGATGACGTCCGGCATTTCCTCGCACAGGCGCGCCAGACCGGAGAAGACCTTGTCTTCATCGCCCGCCTTCTTGGCGTACACCGCAAGGGAAATCTGCGGCGCGGGGAAATCGATGCTGTCATACTGAACGACCTTGCCGATTTCGCAGAGGCTGTCGCCCGTGGAGGTGTATTGCAGCTTGCTGAGCGCGCCGATGTCGCCCGCGCAGAGCATGCCGACCGGAATCTGCTTCTTGCCGCGCACCATGAAGATGCCCGCCGCTTTTTCCGGTTTATCCGCGTTCGCGTTGAACAGCGGGGTCGCCGGGGTCAGCACGCCGGAGATCACCTTAATCAGCGACAGCTTGCCCACGAACGGATCGGCGATCGTCTTAAACACCTGCGCGGTGAAGCTCTCGCTCATGTCCGCGTGGCGGATGTGCATGGATTTGGTCTTCGGGTTGATGCCGTGATAGGTGTGTTCCATCGGGCTGGGCATGTACATCGCCAGCTCATACATCAGCGGACGCACGCCGATGCCGTCCAGGCTGGAAACCGGCGCAACCGGCACAATGCTGCCCTCGTAAATGCCGGTGGACAGGCCGCGCAGCATGTCTTCTTCGCTGAGTTTGCCTTCGTCGAAGAATTTTTCCATCAATTCTTCGCTGGTGCTGGCCGCCGCCTCGTGGCAGGCTTCCAGCGCCTCTTCCACCAAGCCGGCCATGTCTTCCGGAATCGGGATTTCCTTGCGTTCTTTGCCCGCGCCGATGAAGGCTTTGCCCGTCAAAACATCCACAACGCCGCGGAAGGACGTGCCCTCGCCGATCGGCAGAACCGTCGGAATGATGCAGTTGCCGTAGGTACTGCGCAGATCGTCGAGCACCTTGCGGTAATTGATATGTTCACGATCGACCTGCGAGACGGCGATGAGGCGTGCCAGGCCATGCTTCGCGGTCGCGTTCCATGCTTTTTCAAAGCCGGTGGAGATGCCCGTCGCGGCGCTGATGACGATCACCGCGCCCTCCACGGCGTGCAGCGGGCCAGCCATTTCGCCCGCAAAATCAAAGTAACCGGGAACGTCAATGAGGTTGAGTTTTTTGCCGTGGATTTCAATCGGCGCCACGGACGCGCTGATGGAGATATGACGCTTGATTTCTTCGGAATCATAGTCACTGACCGTGTTTCCATCCTCGACACGACCCTGGCGGTCAGTCACGCCGGCAGCATAGAGCATCGACTCAACCAGCGTCGTTTTGCCTTCAGAGCCGTGTCCCAATACAGCGATGTTGCGTATGTCCTTCACCATGTAGTCCTTCATAAATCGTTCCTCCTTTGAAGCCTGTTATCGGCTGTTTTTTCAGGCGGCTTGTTCACGCCCGCCTGTCCGTTGGGTTCATTATATCAGATTGTATGAAAAAATGGAAGTGTTTTTAGACAATTTCTTTCCGTCCGTCAGTCAATCCGTCCAAATTTGTGTTCGTTTTTTGCGAACTTTCCGCATATTCTTCCGGCATTTGATCGCCTTTTCGGCGTTTTTTCGCATCAAAAAAACGCCCGACAGCCGCATGGAATCAGGCGCGCTGCAGACGCGCCTTTTTCGCTTTCGCCATCGAACGTTTGATTGTTTTCTATTTTTTTCGTTTATTTACAGGTTTTATACTGCATTTTTTCCTTCGTTAGCTCTCATTTTGCGCTTACGGCTCGTTTTTTTCCGTATCCGCTTCCCCCAGCTGCTCCATGATGGTCTGGTAGAGAAACGGCGCGCGGCTCGGCCAGCGCTCGCAGAATCGTTTGGCCTGCGCTCTGGTGGCCGCCGTCAGCGTCATGGAAAAGATTTCCGCGCCGCTTTCCAGCGCGCGCAGCGTGACGGAAAAACCGTTATCCGTCTCTTTCCACTCGGCGGGCATCTGCAATTCGTCGCGAATGCGCCGCTTCCATTCCGCCGCGTGGGTATCCAGCTTTTCCTGCTGAGACGCCCGAATGCGCGAGGCGAACATTTCCACGCTCTCGCGGCCCTGCGGGGTCAGAAACAGCAGCGCCCCTTCCATATGGCGCGCCTCGCGGATGAAGCCCGCTTCTTTCAGCCCGCCGAGCGCCAGGTAAAACTGAAACGGGTTCATCAGCCCGCTTTCAGCCAGAAAGCGCAGCAGCTGCTCCTGCGTGCATCCGCCCAGGCGGCTCAGCGAGGAAAGCAGAATCAGCTTGTCTTCTTCTTCCGTAGCATGCGCGTCAAGAGGCATGAGCCGCACCTCCGGTTCTGAATGATCGTTCCACGCCGGTTATTTGGAAGCGTTCTCCCCATCGTCCTTGACGATGTAGCCGTCCAGGTCGCGGAGCAGGTCGTCGCAGTCGTCGCTGTAAATCGACATCGTAATCGGGCGGGACAGATCAATGGAGAAAATGCCCAGAATCGATTTGGCGTCCACCACATAGCGGCCCGAACGCAGATCCATATCATACGGATAACGATTGACCAAGCTGACAAAGTTTTTCACATTGTCGGTCATCATCGTCAGGCGAATCGTCACTGTTTTCATATTCTTGCTCCTCATCGCGCGGCGGCGCGCGTCACAGTCCATCATTTGCCAACATGCTCTTTCATTATATCCAAAATACACATGAAATGCAAGCGCGGTTTTTGGTTGATGCAGTTCTTGACGCTTCCCATCCGTTGTGTTATTCTTTTCGCATTGCTTTTGATTTGAGGTGATCGGTCTTGTTTGCCCATCGTTCGCATCGCCAGGTGGAAATGACCGCCGGGCCTCTTCTGCCCAATGTGCTCGCGTTTACCGTGCCGCTGATTCTCTCCGGCGTGCTTCAGCTTCTATATAATTCCGCGGATATCATCGTCGTCGGACGCTTTGCAGATTCCGTCGCGATGGCCTCCGTCGGCGCGACGACCTCGCTTATTCATCTTCTGGTCAGCATGCTGATGGGTCTGAGCGTCGGCGCGTCCGTGGCCGTCGCCCGCGCGACCGGAGCCGGAGACCGGGACGGCGTGCGCTGCGCGGTGCATACCTCCATGGCGCTGGCCGTTCTTTCCGGCGTGCTGCTCGGCGCGCTGCTGCTGCTCCTCTCCGCCCCGCTGCTGGAACTGATGGGCTGCCCCGAAAACGTGCTGGCCGGCGCGAAGCTCTATCTCAATATTTACGCCGTCGGCCTGCCCGCCAGCCTCATCTATAACTATGGCGCGGCCATCCTCCGCGCCGTCGGCGATACCAAGCGCCCGCTGTATTACCTGACCATCAGCGGCGTGGTCAATATCATCCTCAACGTGCTGCTCGTCGCCGGGTTGAAGCTCAGCGTCGCGGGCGTCGCCATCGCGACCATCGTCAGCGAGTTCATCAGCGCGGCGCTTGTCCTCGCCAGCCTGATCACCAGCCACGGCGATATCCGCTTCGAGCCGAAAAAAACGCGCGTCGAGCGCCGCTCCCTCAGTCTGATTCTGCGCATCGGCATCCCCGCCGGTCTGCAAAGCAGCATGTTCTCCATCTCCAACGTGCTCATTCAGTCCGCCATCAATTCCTTCGGCGCGGCCGCCATTGCGGGCAATACCGCTGCCGCCAGCATCGAAGGCTTCGCCACCACCGTTTCCAACTCCATCTCGCAGGCAGCCCTTACGTTTTCCAGCCAGAATATGGGCGCGGAGAAATATCAGCGTGTGCGGCGCGTGCTCGCGGTCTGCCTCGCCGCGACCCTCGTGGGCGGCCTGACGCTCGGCCTGCTGATCTATGCGTTCGGCACGCCGCTGCTCTCCCTGTTTAACACCGATTCGGAGGTCATCGCCAACGGCCTCATCCGCGTCAGCCATAACATGCCGCTCTACGTCCTGTTCTGTATGCAGGACACCTTCGTCGGCCAGCTGCGCGGCATCGGCTATTCCCTTCTGCCGACCATCACGAGCCTGAGCGGCATCTGCCTGCTGCGCGTCGTCTGGCTCTATACCGCCTTCGCCGCCTCCCCCACCCTCGATACACTCTATCTCTCGTATCCCGTTTCGTGGGCCGCGACCCTCGCCGCGCTGGTCGTCTGCTACGCCGTCGTCGTGCGGAAACTGCCGAAAGCGTAACTCCTTCCGTCACGACTTCGTCGTGCCGCCTCCCTCTAAGAGGGAGGCTTTTCTTTATGTGACTTCCATATTATGGCGAAACCTTCTTGGAAAGCGATACTTTTCCCAATAGTTACGCTATTTTTGTTCGGCAGATTATACCCAAAGGCTCCCTCTTTGAGGGCGTTTTGCTTGCCACCCGCTGTGTGGAAAACAGGCATGCCAAACGCCGAAGGTCTGGCGCGCATAAGCGCGGCTGAAGGAGTGGAATTTAGAAGTTTTTCTAAATTCCTCTTGACACCCGCCTTCCGCCCTGCTACAATACAGCCGTAGCCTATTTAGATCAATTTCTAAACAGCAATGAAAGGAGGTCCCGCATGAGCTTTGCCGAAACCTTCAAGGCGCTTTCCGATCCCGCGCGGCGGGAAATTCTGCTGCTGCTTCGGGACGGACGCATGAGCGCGGGTGAAATCGCCGGGCATTTTGAGATGACGGGCGCAACGGTCTCCTATCATCTCAGCGTGCTGAAAAAGGCCGATCTCGTGTTCGAAACGCGCGAAAAAAACTTCATCTATTACGAGCTGAACACCTCCGTCGTCGAGGAGGTCATGCTCTGGCTCTCTCAACTGAAAGGAGACAACCATGAAAGCCATTCCTAAACGCACCCTGCTTGTTACCTGCATCATCATCCTGCTGCCGATGTTTTTCGGCCTCGCCCTGTGGAATCGCCTGCCCGAGCGCATGCCCACCCATTTCGATTTCAGCGGCACGGTGGACGACTATTCCGGCCGCCCGTTCGCGGTGATCGGCCTCCCGCTGTTCATCCTCGCCATGCAGCTCTTCTGCGCCGTCATGCTGCGCGCCGATCCCAAAAAGCAGAATATCTCCGAGAAGATGGCGCAGCTCGTCCTGTGGATCTGCCCCGCCGTCAGCCTTTTTGTCGGCATATCCATGTATTTGAGCGTGCTGGGCTTCGCCATCAACGTCTCGCGTTTCGGCATGGTTTTCGTCGGCCTGATCTTCATCGTCATCGGCAATTATCTGCCCAAGTGCCGCCATAACTACACCGTGGGCATCCGCCTCCCGTGGACGCTTGACAACGAGGATAACTGGAATCACACCCACCGTTTCGCGGGCTATGTATGGATCATCGCCGGGGTGGTCACGCTGCTTTCTGTCTTCCTCAGCCATGCAGCCGTCGTCTGGGTCGCCGCGATTTTTGTCGCGTCCCTCTCGCCGCTCGTCTATTCGTTCGTTTACGCGAAAAGGCACGGAAAAATCTGAACGCGCCCTGACCGAATGATTGCGTCTAAATAAAACGCCGCCCTTGACGAGCGGCATGGATCATGCTACAAGAAAAGCACGACCGACCTGTACAGGATAACACAGTTATCCTCTTCGCGCAAGAATCACGCAATCCTTAAAACATCCGCCCGGCTCTCACGCCGGGCGGATGTTTCATATTCCTCGATTTACCTGTTCAGAAAAGTCCCGATCTTCTCGGCGTCTTTCATGCCCTTATCATACATCATTTGCAGCTTTTCATGGCTCTTGCTGAGCGTAGACAGACCGCAGATATCATCCGGCGCGACGATGAGCAGCTTACCGAGCTTCTGATACTCTTTGGCAATCTCCACGCCGTCGTTATACAGGCGGTAGCGGTCGAGCAGCCGTTCGGCCGCCTTCGGATAGGTTTTAGCCAGCAGGCGCGCAGGCACGACGTCCTTCTTCTGTTCGCGCTTCTGCTCAATCGGGCGCGTGAGAATCAGCACGACCTTGTCGCAGCCATCTTCAAACGCCTTGAGCACCGGCACGGGATCGGAAATACCGCCATCCAGACAGGGGATATTTTCAACCCTATACGGCTTACAGAACATGGGCAGAGCGCACGACCCCTTGAAGATATCGTAATGATCTTTTTTCAGGCAGCTCTTGCTGAAATAGACGGCCTGCCCCGTGCGCGCGTCGCACGCGCCGACATAGAATTCGGCGGGGTTCTTCGCCAACGTTTCATAATCGATCGGATTTTCGCCGTCGCTGTTGGACAGGGTGCTGTACACATAATCCAGATCGACATAGTTGCGGGTCTTGAGCCAGTTATCCAGGCTGGCGTATTCCTTGCGGAACACATAATCCATATAGAAGGTATAATTCCGCCCGCGCTGTCTGGCCAGATAGGAAGCCAGGTTTGCGCTGCCCGCCGAAATTCCGATACAGTAATCAAAATTCACATCGTGGTCGAGGCACCAGTCAAAAACACCCGCGCCATAGATATCGCGAAAGCCTCCGCCCACGTCGATCACGCCTAATTTCATAAAGCCTCCTTTAGGGGCTGCATTGGGGCGCTGCCCCAAACCCCGGAAGGGAACTGAGTTCCCTTCACCTTCCATTTGTGGATTACTGCATAATCCACGAACCCATTTATTCTATTATACGCAAGAAGCAATAGCTTGTCAAAAAACTTCTCACTGAACCATCTTATTTTCTCCCCTGACCGCGCAGCGGTCAGTACGGGAGGTACAGGAACCTCAGGTTCCTTTGGGGGATTGAAGCCATGCGCCCGCTGTGCGGGATTCAGCATGGCGGAAATCGAAAATCGCAAGGAGCGCGTCTGCCGCAGGCAGAGGACAGCGCGACTATGCGAGTTTTCCGGACTTGGGGCAAAGCCCCAGCGTTTTTTCTCCAACGTCCTCCACGCAAAAAGGCGCGGAGCCAAGCCCCGCGCCAACGCGATTGCTCGCATCAGATGGCATTGTATTCCTTCAGGAACTTCTCGATGTCCGTGCCCTGAATCTTCTTGAGCACTTCCTTGAGCGCAATCTTCTCGATGAACGGAAGTTCCATATCGGTGATCTTCTTGCCGTCGCGCAGCTGCACGGTGGCGTTGATCAAATCGCGCAGATCATAGGTGCTGCCCCAGACCTCCGGCACGCCGCGATCCACATTCAGCAGGGTGTAAACCGCCTCCATGCCGGTGCGCATGGAATACTCGGTGGTGAAGATGGTGTCGCGGGCCGTCTCGGCGAACTGGCCGAGGAACGCGAAGTTCACGGCGCCCTTCGGCACGATGTCCGGACGATCGCCCTTAGCGCGCGGCATGAAGAACGCGTCGATGTACGGCATTATGACCGGCACGGTGTTGGCGCTCTTCTCCGCCAGCTCTTCGATCTGGTCCTCCGGCACGCCGATGTGATACAGCCACTCCATGCAGATTTCCTTGCCGGTGCAGTCACGCATGGGCTTCTTGACATAGTTGCCCGGCTTATCGGTGAACAGCGCATAGACCCAGACGCACAGCTGGTTCTTCGGCTGGTCGTGGAACTGCTGCTGACGGTTGAGCGTCCAGCTCATCAGCCAGTTGGAATCCTTCACGGTGACAATGCCGCCGGTGACGGTGTGGCCGGTGAACGGATCGCGCTTGCAGATCTTCTGAATGTACGGCGGGATCTTGTCGTCCAGCGTGGTGATGGTCGCGCTCTCCCAGTTGGTCTGCTCCGCGTCGTAGATGAACTTGTCCGGATGGCCGAAGCTCGGATCCTGCGCCGCGATCTTCTTCCAGAGATCCCAGCCGTTGCCCGGCTTGAGCTCCGGATCGAACTCGGCCGCCTCGTTCTGGCTGCCGATGGAGCTGTTCTCGACGCAGCCGCCGTTGGTGATGAACAGCAGGTCGTTTTCGGTCAGGTTGATGGTTTCCTGCTGACCGTCGCTCTCCACCACGATGCTGGAAGCCTGCTTGCGCTCGCCCTTGATGTCGAACTTCACATCCACGACCTTCGTGTTGTAGAAGAACTGCACGCCATGGCTCTTGAGGTAGCTGGTCATCGGCAGGATGATGGATTCATACTGATTGTAGCGCGTGAAGCGCAGGGCCTTGAAGTCCGGCAGGCCGCCGATGTGATGGATGTAGCGCTTGATGTAGAGCTTCATCTCCAGCGCGCTGTGCCAGTTTTCAAAGGCGAACATCGTGCGCCAGTAGAGCCAGAAGTTGGAAGAGAAAACCTCGTCGTCGAAGAAATCGGTGATGCGCTTATCCTGGAGCTGCTCATCCGGCGTGAAGAACAGGCGCATGATTTCCATCGCGCCCTTGTCGCTGATGGCGAACTTGCCGTCGGTGTGCGCGTCCTCGCCGCGGTTCACGGTCGCGCGGCAGAGCGAGGAATTCGGATCTTCTTTGTTCAGCCAGTAATACTCATCCAGCACGCTCTGGCCCTCATGCTCCAGGGACGGGATATCGTGCAGCAAATCCCACATGACCTCGAAATGGTTGTCCATCTCGCGGCCGCCGCGCATGACATAGCCGACGTCCATCTTGCGGCCGTCGCACGCGCCGCCCGCCACCGGATCTTTTTCAAAGACGTGGATGTGCTCGCCCTTCATCTGGCCGTCGCGCAAGAGGTAGCAGGCCGCGGTCAGCGCCGCAAGGCCGGAGCCGATGATGTATGCGGACTTGCCGTCCACACCTTCCGGCTTCTTGGGATGAGAGAACGCTTCATAGTTGCCGCTGCTGTAATACATAACCGAAACCTCCTTATGGTTCAGGCGATACCGCCGGGGGCTTTTGCCCGGCCGGCTTGTGTATCGCTCATTTCCTTTTGATGGCATTATTGTACCAAGGTCAAGCGGTTTTTAAAACGGGCAGAAAAAAAGCTGTGTCCCGTTTTTCGACACAGCTTCGATTTTGGATGATTTTTGGACACTTCGGGGAAAGTGTGGGATACGCCGAGGGATACGTTGGGGCGCTGCCCCAAACCCTGCCAGAAAACTGAGTTTTCTGGACTTTCCTCCTCCGCTTCGCGGCATGCCGCGAAGCCATGCGGAAGGTGAAGGGAACTCAGTTCCCTTCTGGGGTTTGGGACAAAGCCCCAACGTATCCTTTACTTATGCACTTTCCGGAACAGGCCCCTGTTCGTCGTGCGCCGCGCCAGCGCGTTGCCAAGGCTCTGCAAAATGAACACGACAATCAGCAGCACAACCACGCAGACGTTGACGATATCCTGATGGTTCTGGTTCTGGCCGTAGTTAATCGCGAAACTGCCGATGCCGCCCGCGCCGACCGCGCCCGCCATCGTCGTCAGGCCAATCAGGCTGATGGCGGTGACTGTCGTCACGCGGATCAGTTCCGGAACGGCTTCATGCAGATACACGCGGAAAATCAGCCCCAGCGTGCCGGAACCCATGCTGCGCGCGGCTTCCACCTTGCCCTCGTTCACGCCCGTCAGCGCAACTTCCACCTGGCGCGTGTAAAACGGCACCGTGCCGAACACCAGCGGCAAAATCGCGCCCTTCACGCCGATGGCCGAGCCGACCACCGCGCGCGTCAGCGGGATGAGGAAAATCAGCAGAATGATAAACGGAATCGAGCGGAACACGTTGATGACGATGTTCACAATCTGGTAAACGACGAGATTCTGACGCACGCCGCCCTTGCGCGTGATCACCAGCAGCACGCCGAAGAACAGGCCGACGACAAACGCGATGATGCCCGCCTTGGCGAACATCTCAAACGTCGCCGCGAAGCTGGTGAAGAAACGATCTCTGTATGCGTACAGATTCGGCGCAATCTGCTCAATCAGCTGCTCAAATGCTTCCATCGGCGATGACCTCCGTATACACATGGTTTTCATTCAGATAGTTCAGCGCGGCGGCCACCTGCTTTTCCTCGCCGCCGAGCAGGGCGATCATGCCGCCCAGCGGGTTATCCTCGATGACCTCGACATTGGCCAGCACGATGTTGATATCCACGCCGAAATCGCGGGAGACGGTGGAAATCACGTGTTCGCCGACGCAGTCCTTGTGGAACGTCAGGCGCACAAGCTTCTGATTCGCGGTGGGACGCACGAGCGTGCTCCCCTCTTCCATCAGCTTATCCACCTTGCTCAGCGCGGACGCGGAGGAAACGAATTTGCGCGTAATCGCCGCGCGCGGATGCGCGAAGATGTCGTATACGTCGCCCTCCTCGACCACGCGGCCATTTTCCATCACGGCCACGCGCTGGCAGATGGACTTGATGACCGCCATCTCGTGCGTGATGAGCACGATGGTCAATCCGAGTTTGCGGTTCAGGTCGCGAAGCAGGTTCAGAATGGCTTCCGTCGCATCCGGATCGAGCGCGCTGGTCGCCTCGTCGGAGAGCAGCACCTGCGGCTTGTTCGCCAAGGCGCGGGCAATCGCGACGCGCTGCTTCTGGCCGCCGGAAAGCTGGGAGGGATAGACGTCCGCCTTGTCGCGCAGATCGACCAGATCCAGCAGTTCAAACACGCGCGCTTCGATATCGGCCTTCTTCATGCCCGTGTAGCGCAACGGATAGGCGATGTTTTCAAACACGGTCGAGCGATCCAGCAGGTTGAAGTGCTGGAAGATCATGCCGATACCGCGGCGCATTGCGCCGAGCTTCTTTTCGGTCATCTTTCTGCCCTGCGCGTCGTAGGCCTTGCCGTCTTTGAGCGTAATCACGCCGGAATCGCCGACGCTGAGCGTGCCGCTGTCCGGCGTTTCCAGCAGGTTCAGGCAGCGCACCAGCGTCGACTTGCCCGCGCCGGAATAGCCGATGACGCCGTAAATCATGCCGTCGCCGATATTCAGCGTCACGTTATCCAGCGCGGTCACGTCGCCGCTCTTGAGGTGGAACACCTTATTCATCTTCTCGATTTGAATCATGGGGATACCTCGCTTCTTCTGTTATAGACAGGAAAAGCCGGTACGGCCTTTTTGAGGCCGTACCGGTTGAAAAGTGCTTACTTCGCGCCAGCGGCTTCCTTGATCGCGTCGATGGAATCATACTTCTCGGAGTAGATGCACAGCGGAGCGATCAGCGTGTCGCCGATGACGGTCAGGTCATAGCCGTTCGCGGAGCAGTCCTTGGCGAGATAAGCCTTGTGCTGGAACGCGTTCAGGTCGATGTCGCCGCTGTTGAGCGCTTCGTTCGGCAGGTTGTACGCGTCAAACTCCACAAGGTCGATGTAGATGTTCGCGCCCTCGTCGTCGAGCACCTTCTGGGTCGCGATCCACTGCTCGTTGTTGCCCACGCCGCCGCACACGCCGACCTTGACGACGGTCTTGCCATCCTTGGAGGACTTGTAGCCGGAGATTTCGGCAACGTTTTCCTCGGTGACGGAGAATGCGGCGTCCGCGTCATACGCAAAGGCCGGGTAGAACGTCTCGTGATAATTCACCAACAGGAACTCGGCGACCAGCTGGGTCTGATAGGCTTCGACAACCTTCTGATAGACTTCGTTGTCCTTGTCCGCGGTGCGGGCGACGATGACGTTCACATACGGGTTCTCGCCGTTCTCATCCTGCTTTTCGATGAGCAGCGCGTCGCGGGAAGGAATCAGGCCGTAAGGCACGGCGTAGGTGCCGTTGATGGTGGAAGCGGCGAAATCGCCCAGCGTGGAGGGCAGCGTGTTGGCTGCAACCGGGGTCACCTCGACGTTGTAGAGGTAGTCGGTGATATCCTTGATTTCCGGCGTGTAGCCCGCAGCCGGATCAACCTTGATGAAGCCCGCCGCCTCCAGCAGCTTGATGCCGCGGGAGAGGTTCGTGCCGTCGTCCGGCACGCCGAGCTGAAGCGGAGCGGCCGCCAGCGCGGCGGCAGAGGACAGGGTGAGCGCGGCCGTCGCGGCCACGGTGACGATTTTCTTGACGAAGCTGTTCATAAAACGCAATCTCCTTTGATCTGTTCGATAGGTTATATTGAAATGTTGCTTTGAGGCTGGAATCGGCAATCAGCGCATTCGGCTGTTGCTCCCGCCCGGATGAAACAGCATGTTCAAATCCTCCCGTTTTGTTTTGGTGAACGTTTTTTCTTTCGATGGATGTATTATACGAGAGAACAAGGGAAAGATCAAATCCCTGTTTCCTACGGCATGCCATAGGATAAAGCTATGGAAGCACAGTTTCATTTGTCTAAACCGATAAAAAGGGCATGCCCAGCCTTTGCGGACATGCCCCGTTTCAATCGTAGACTGCTTCGCAGTCTGCTCTGAAACTCCTTTTTTCTCATTTTATGGGTTACGATGGGCTGCCGCCCATACCCGCCTGAGGGGATTATCCCCTTAGACTCCCTTCTTCGCTTCGCGGCAGCTTTAACCCGCTTTTCCTTCGCTCACAAAGTGAACCGATATGGGAGGTGCAGGGACCTCAGGTTACGTCTCCCCTTACTCCGCGAACAGCGGCGTGGACAGATAGCGGTCGCCTGTGTCCGGCAGAAGCACAACGATGTTCTTGCCCGCGTTCTCCGGCCGCTTCGCCAGCTGAATCGCCGCATACACCGCCGCGCCGGAAGAAATGCCCACCAGCACGCCTTCGCTGCGGCCAATCTCGCGGCCCGTCGCAAACGCGTCCTCGTTCTTCACGGCGATGATTTCGTCGTAAACCTTCGTGTTCAAAACGTCCGGCACAAAGCCCGCGCCGATTCCCTGAATCTTGTGCGCGCCCGCAACGCCCTTGCTCAGCACCGGAGAGGTCGCCGGCTCAACCGCAACCACTTTCACGTTCGGGTTCTGCTCCTTCAGATACTCGCCCACGCCGGTGATCGTTCCGCCCGTGCCGACGCCCGCCACAAAGAGATCCACAGTGCCGTCGGTATCCGCCCAGATTTCCGGGCCGGTGCTCGCCTTGTGCACAGCCGGGTTCGCCGGGTTCACAAACTGCCCCGGAATAAAGCTGTTCGGAATTTCCGCCGCCAGCTCGTTCGCCTTGGCAATCGCGCCCTTCATGCCCTTCGCGCCTTCGCTGAGCACCAGCTCCGCGCCGTAGGCCTTCATCAGCTGGCGGCGCTCGACGCTCATCGTCTCCGGCATCACAATGATGATGCGGTAGCCGCGTGCCGCCGCGACGGACGCCAGGCCGATGCCCGTGTTGCCGGAGGTCGGCTCGATGATGACGCTGCCCGGCTTGAGCGCGCCCTTGGCTTCCGCATCGTCAATCATGCCCTTCGCAATACGATCCTTGACAGAACCGGCGGGATTGAAATACTCCAGCTTGGCCAGAATATGTGCGTTCAGGTTTTCCTTCTTCTCGATGTGGGTCAGCTCCAGCAGCGGGGTATGGCCGATCAGCTGGTCGGCGCTCGTATAAATCTTGCTCATGTTGAAATCCTCCCGTTTATGTTCTCATTCAATATGGTGAAGAACTTTTTCTGTAAACGCACACCCGTCGCTTCAACATCGTCTGCTCTGCGTTTTGCAAAATCCGACGCATGGGCAGCGGAACGGTTCGGCATGGCTCCTCATCATGATTCAGTCCCTCTTATCCGTTCGATATCCGTCCGGCATTAAACCTATCTTTCCGGTCGGTAAATGGATTATATCGCTATGAACGGATTCTGTCAAGCGGGTTTCGCAAAATTTTCTTGAACTCTTCATTTACCCCATGGTATAATAGGTAATAAGGATTCACCCTTCCACCGCTCACATTTTTTCTTCCCGACGGCGGGGAGATTGGGCCATCATGATCGGGAGGGCGCAAAGGAGGCAATACCGATGATGATCTCGACCAAAGGCCGCTACGCGCTGCGCATGCTGGTGGATATGGCTGAACACGAGCGGGGAAACACCTATGTACCGCTCAAGGAAATCGCCGCGCGGCAGGAGATTTCCGAAAAATATCTGGAAAGCATCGTCAAGCTGCTCGTGCAGAACAACGTGCTCATCGGCGTGCGCGGCAAGGGCGGCGGCTATCGGCTCAACGGCACGCCGGATCAGTTTACCGTCCGCAAAATTCTGGAAATCACGGAAGGCCAGCTTGCGCCCGTCGCCTGCCTCTGCGAACCGCATGAGCCGTGCGCCCGCATGGTGAACTGCCGCACTTACCCGATGTGGCAGGGGCTCAGCAAGCTGATTTATGATTATCTGGAAAGCTATACCCTGGCCGATTTGATGAAAAACGACGACGCGGGGTTTGACTATATCATTTAAATCATGACCACCGGCTTAGCCGGTGGTTTGACTAAGCCCTGTAAGGGCATATTGCCGGCGGCGCTCACGCGCATTGAAGATCCGCCAACCGCACCGCTTTCACTGGCAGCCCCTAAAGGGGCTGTTTTCTATGCCCTCTTTTACCAACTTCGACCATTAATGGTCGTCTTTTTTCTTGTTCCTATCTACCGGCTCACCCGTAAACGGGTCAATCAGCTCTTTCATCGTCAACTGTTCATATTGTTTGTCTTCAGCCAACTGATTGCGAATATATTCTTCAATCGCCTTTTTATTTCGTCCTACCGTATCTACATAATATCCTCTACACCAAAATTGGCGATTCCCATATCTATATTTCATATTTGCAAACTGATCAAATATCATCAATGAGCTTTTCCCTTTCAAATATCCCATGAACTCAGAAACGCTATATTTGGGTGGTATACTCACCAACATATGATTACTTCCTATTAGGAACACTGTAAATACAAG
>ENA-UOJV01001852-UOJV01001852.1-human-gut-metagenome-genome-assembly--contig:-C82-NODE-1852-length-20452-cov-101.630975_pt1 | contig 20452 bp, 30 predicted proteins | sample MGYA00242356_ERZ723903 | MGnify/ENA metagenome assembly ERZ723903
TTTTTTGCTGCATAAGATTTACTCTTTTTTGTAAACCTTTTTCAGGACGGGACACCCGAAGCCGAAAAGTACGAAAGTTACTGGTATTATTCCTATGAAGCCGAACGGGTTCTTACGGCGGAGGATCTCTCCGCGGACGACTTCACGCCCTATACGCTGGGCAGCCTGGGCGACACGCTCTTCGTAGCCTGCAATGCGGACAACAGTCTGCTGCTCTTCGACACCCAACGGGAAAAGGTGCTGCGCACGCTGGATTCATGGGATTTCAACGGCGAGCAGAAACATTTCGACAGCAGAATCGAAGCCATCGTCCCGACTGCCGGCCGTCTCTATGTCGCCGAACGGGAGTCGAGGATTCACTGCTTCACGCTCCCGGCACTCGAATACGCCGGGTGCATCGGCAACGGCAACTGGAACAACGCCGTGTTTCAGGCGCAGGCCGTGGCTGTGGCCGACGGACTGGTGTTCAGCCGGGACAAGAACGGTACCGTAAGCCTCTACCGGGAAGCGGACGTAACGCCTGCGAACTACCAGCAGGTATCCCGCTACCGCCGCAGTGCGGCGGTAGGCGCCGTGAACAACAATTTCGCAACGCACTGTATGCGCCCTGACGGAGCGGGACGCCTGTTGCTGACGGATTACAACCAGCGGAAAATCCACGTGCTGGATATTTCTGCGGCAGCGGAGATGGAGAACGATGCCGCCCTCGACCTGCCGGAACAGGCTCTTTCACCCGCCTTCGCTCCCACGGGACTGGCCGTAACTCCCGAACGCTATTATGTTACGGGCGGGAACGGCATCCATATATACGACCGGGCCGATGGGAATTGGAGCAAAAGCCTGCCGGCAATCGGAGGACATGCCTTTTCGCAGCCCGCATACATTCAGGCACAGGCCGATTCCGTATTCTGGATCTCGGATATCTCGAAGCGGGCTCTGGTGAAAATGGCCGTGCACAAGAACGAAATCCGCGAATACGAACGGGCGGGCAGGCATCTGCTGCGGGTTTCGGAGCCGGCGGCACGCGGAGCTTCGCGCGAATTCTTCGTGGACATGCGGACGCACGAAATCGTCGAAGAGCCATCCGTACAATAACAACCGAGTGTCAAACCTGTAAAACGACCGATTTATGTTTATTCGAAACAGCATCGCAAAAATCAGACTCTTCGCTGCGGCCGGCCTTTGCATCTTATTCTGGAACTGCTCGGAAGAGAACCTCGATACGCCGCTCGGCGGAAATCCGGATGCGGCCGGACTCTCGGGGCTTATCCACATGGCCTCCCCGGAAGACTATACCTCCGAGAACCATATTATCATGTTGCAGGACGATGAACCGGAGAGCATTTTCCTCGATCCGGCGCAACGTTCGTTCGATCCCCGCCGGCCGGTTCAGGTCTCCGTGACCGAAAACCGGGAGTTGCAGCTGCGGGCCTACTCGCCGCGGCGCATCCGCGACCTGAAAGTCTGGGCCTCGGTCGAGGGCTATCCGGACGAATTCCTGCTGGCGCAGTTCGACATTGTGCCTCCGTTCCTTGAATTCCGGACGCCCGTTCCCTTCGTTTCAGCGGACAAGGAGTATACGACCGCGGCGGGGAAGACCATTCTTATCCTGAAAAACCCGCATCTGGGATCGGAGGATCTTGCCCTGCGCATCGAATGCGAAGATCCCTATTACAAGAAGTTCGCGGCCATCAAGACTACATGGAGCATCAGCTTCTCCAATTTCGAATACCCGAATCACCCTTACTGGCTCGCCATGAACCCCGCGCATTGCCGCGAGGCCGTGGCCATGTCGCTGAACATGGCCTACCTGTTCTCGACACAGGAGTATCAGGATTCGCTGCGGGTCAACGACCACCGCTTCGTCGACAACGCGCTCAATACGCTGAGCGCCGAGACGCTGCTTTCGCAATCCCTGACCCGTCCGAGTTTCGCGTGGGGAACGCTCCACGTTCAGGGCGGATTGGGCGGCGGCGGTACGCTGGGGTTGCAGGACGTCTGCTTTCTGGGACACTATGCCGACGACAAGAGCGACAACATGGCGCTCTTCCACGAGTTCGGTCACGGCATGGGCTATGCCCACGGCAACAATACCGTCATCAGCGAGAGCGGCGGCAAATACAGCTGGCGGCAGATGTGCCAGTCGATCTATCTCCGGTTGAGCCTCACCAAGGAGCTCCCCGTCTACTCGCGGCGTTTCATGCACAGCCGACGCAACCATTACGACCAGTGGAGCGACAACCGGCTGGCCTATTTCGGAGCTGCGGGGCGTTACTACCGCGGCCAGTATGTCATCGAAGATCCCGAGTTGGACGAGCTGGACGGCGGGTTGGCCGGCGGAGCGGATTTTCTGAAAACGGACAGCGGCGGCAACAAAGGCGACGCACTGCGTTTCCGGTTCGACTATGCGGCGGCCGGAGTAGACCAGCGCGACTATGCTCCGCGCGACCTCTATGTCTACGACAATTTGCTCTATGTCGCCAACGATATGCGGGCCGGAGATTATAGCCTCGATATCTTCGACCTCTCGACCGGCAGCCCGAAACTGCTGAAGCGCATCACCGCATGGAAAGATCCCCAGTCCGGAGCCGAGGTGACGCTCGGCAAACCCACGGGAATCTACCGCTCCTACGATAAAATCTATCTGTCCGGAACCGGCAGCCGCGTCTACGTGTTCGACGCCAAGACGTATGAATGCCTGAATTTCCTGACGCCCGCGGGAGGTGCTTTCAGCGTGGCCGTCGCAGACGGGGTGGTATATAGCATACTAGATGCCGTGTATGCCATGCCGGAGCATCTGGTGACATCCCAGCATGCGGGCAGCGTTCCTACGCTCGCAACAAGTGCCAAATGGAGCCGCTCGGAAGACAATACACTTGCACGCGACCCCAAGGGAGAAATATATGCCGTGGTCGGCGGCTCCCGGAAAATCATGCGCCTGGACAGGAGTCTGCTGATGTCCGGAAGGTTGGGCGTCGCACATGAGCTGACTTTCGAGCAGACACCCCGCGGAGTCTGCTTCGCAGACGACGGACGCATGTTCGTGAGTTTCGGAAATTCCTCGAAAGTGCGTTTCGCCCGTGTGAATCCCGAATCGGGCGAAGTGCTCGAAGACCTGACGAAAATCGGCGATGTCGAATTCAAGAATCCTTACAAATGCCTCATTCGACGCAATACGCTTTTCGTCGTGGATCGCCTGCCCGACTTTTGCGTCTACGCCATTCCGCTAAAAGATTTGGAATGAAAAGTCAGCGAGGCACAAACGATGCGAACGGGCTGCCGGAAAGTTATCCGGCAGCCCGTTCTGTTTCGGACGGCATCCGGGGAAACTCTCCGGTCTGGAAATGCTGCGAACGAAACGAAAACCGCAGCGGCGGGAAATAGGAATCGCACAAAGGCAAGCCTCCGCCTCCCGAACATTTTGCCTGACAATTTCTTGTTCTGTCGCTGATGTTTAACGGCAGTTAATCTGCGAACCTGTTGCTTAAATCCATCCGTTCGTGAAGGATGCGTACGACCTCGATCGCCCCGTCGGCCGGAATACGGTAAAAGATGATGTATTTGTTGACCTTGAAGCCGTACGCTTTCTCCCCGAGTTCCTTGTATTCCCGGCCGAACAGCACGGGATTGCCTGCCAGCTTGCGGCAGGAGGCGATCAGTAACCTGTAATAAGTGTCCGCCTGTCGTTCCGACCACTTATCCGCCGTATAGTTCCAGATGTCGGAGAGGTCTTCGACCGCTTTGCGGGCAACCCGTATTTCAGCCATTCGCCCGCTTCGCTTTCAGGGTTTTCAGATGCTCTTCCGGATCGAATTCCTCGGCTACACCGCTGTCGACTCCTTCGCGGATCGCAGCTTTCAACTCCGTCAGACGGCTCTCGTTCTCCTCCAAAAGCCGCAAGCCGGCCCGAATAACCTCGCTGGCATTGTTATAACGCCCCTGTGCGATTTTTGCCTTGATGAAATCCTCGAAATAAACCCCGAGGGCTACCGATGTCGTTTTCATAATCACGCTGTCTTTACGCAAAATTACCAATATTTAATAATAAAAACAAAATCCCGGCCGGATTTATTGCTTCGGCCGGGATCGACGATTCGGATTTCGACTTTTCAGGTGTGGATCATCCAGCCGTGAAATGGCTCGTCGATGAAACAATGCGATTGATCCGGGTGGCCGTGATAGACCAGTCCGCCAACGAGGCCCAAACGCCCGTCGGGATAGCGTTTCTTGAAGAGGTACGAATAGGGCGCGAAGTCCCTGTAAAGTTCGATCTGGCACGGGCAGCAGGGATTCCGGTCCCTGCGTTCGAGACGCTCCAGGCACTCCCGGAGCATATTGTCGCCGATGCTTTCGGCGTATTGTACTACCTTGTCGTAGTGTTCCTGACACATGATTTTCATAATGTTCGTTTTTTTAAGTTCAACTTTATCCGTACCAACTGCACCGGCAGGGCTGCCCGTCCCATTTCCATGCGATTCGGCACGAGTCTATGCGGATGTAGTTTTTCGTCATATAATGCGACAGCGCTTCACCTTTGAAAGCACCGGGAATCATCACGGTAGTCCCGCACATGTAGCCGTTTTCGGTAATCCGCAGATCGAGCAGCCGCAGTCGCATCGTGCAGCCCCGGATCCTTATGACCTGATGGCGGGTTGGCAACAACATTCTCACATAGGAAGTCTATCTCATAGAACTGCATCCGCAGTGCGGCGGCTTCGATGGTGAAAAAGGTTCGCTCCCAAACCGTACATTTCTTGTCCTGATAAAATTTGTAACATGTTATGTTTTTATCATTTGAGGTTAATATTTCATGACACAAAATCCTGTAGGTGTCATCGAGAGTGAATAACCCGCCTCATGCAGCTCCTGGAGAACCGAGGCATTGTTCTCATGGATAAGATGCGGATAGCCGTGGGAGTAGTTGTCGGTGATCGGTGTGTTGAACGACACCGTGATTCGGTTTTTCGGGTAATGATTTCCAGCGCACGCCAGAAATCGGATTCCTGTATATTCATTTGAAAGCGTTTTTAATGATTATCGGATACAGGCTTGAAAGCCACACGCAGGATAAAATACCCGTAGAAGGTATAACTGATCTTCTGTTTGAATTTTCGTCGCATAATGTTTAAGAGTTGTCGTTGTTGCTTTCAGACCATTCGTCGAAAGCCGTCACATCGTAGATGCCGTACCAGCGTATTCCGGCGTATGCCTTTCCTGTCTGAAGGAGGGGCTGCCGGGAAACGAACGTCCCGGTGAAGTTTGCAAAAGCCAGCGGCACGAGCCACTGAAAATCGCTGCCTCGGCCGCCCATAACTTCGCTCAAGTGAAAATCTACAGGAAGGGTTTCAGGATCAAGGCGATACGTAGTGAAAAGAGCCGGGATGCCGTTGATCTCGGCGTCGCGAAAATCCCTGATGTCCGCGAAAGGGATAGATGATTCGTATGCCATGCTATCGAAATTATGCCGCCCGTTCGTTTCGGAGCAGACGGCAGGTGATTAAAGGAAGCTTCTGTACCACGTTCCGCTCAGGTAGACGTTACCTTCCACCTAGAGCGTATATAAGTCCGCAGAAACAATCCGCAGGAACAGCGTCCTGTCGCCGTGCAGTTTCCCGATCTGACACCGGAACGCCCCGGCGGGAAAGAGCTTATGCGAGATGAAACGTCCGCGAATCTCGCCATCCGAGGGGAGGTATTCGTACATGCGATAATTGAGCGCCAGCCAGCGAAGGATTTTGCGGCGGGCTTCCACATCGCCTGTCTGCAGTGTGAAACGGTTGAAACAAAGATTGTTCATCGTAAATCGGAGTTAGTTCTGCGACAAGGCCAGACAGAAATAGTCCGTATAATCGAAGTCCAGTCCCAGTCCCGAGCAAGCCGTTTCAAGATCGCCGTAGCACAGCGCGCCAGTATCCCGCAGTTCCCGCAGGTTGCGAAGTTCACCGGCCAGATATTCCTCGGCACGCTGTTCGCCGCAGTGGCATGCGGAGCAGATATTTTCGATAATAATGTTTCGTTCCATGGGCCATTTTCATTTCAAGCTATATAAGTGTGAGTTTGTTGTCGGAAAGTGCCAGGAAATCGTCGAGCGTGTGACACCGATCATCCAACGAAATCCGTTCGCTATAAACTGTCTGCCGAATCTCGAAAGTATAAGTCAGCCCATGCCGCGTGATATGGCAGCGGCTTTTGTTGTCGAGCCAAACCACATCAAGTATCGCCTCCAACCGGTTGCGGTACCCGATTATTTTTCGTTCGTTCTCCGCATCGATACGTTCGAGGTTCCGGAAACCTTGCGTGAGGTATTCCCCCCAGTCGTCGATCTTCCTTTTTGTGAAAACCCCGATACGATTAGGTTCGGATTGCTTGTCGAAAGCCTTGCCGTAGGAGTAGTTGTCCGCATATCGGAGGAATGACCAATCGCAATGAAGCTCGTAATAGGTTTTCGGGTAGGTGTATCTGCGGACGAAAAACAGAATGCCGTTTCTTCGGAAACCGGCACATGCTTCCTCGAAATAGTTCTTCAGGCTCTCCGCAGCATGTGTAACACGGTAGAACAAGGCCGCCTCCGGAACGAACTCCTGCACCGCTTCCAACACGGTAGATGCGCTTTTAAAGGCCCGTTCTATGTTATCCTCGGCATTGGCGAGCAGCAGTTCGTCAAAGGTCAACTGATCGGTCCACTTTCTCATCGCTGAGCAACCTGTCTGCGGCAGGATTCAGTTTCCCGCAGGTAGTCGTTCAACGCAGGGGTAAGGATCGTACACTCGGCATCGGGTTGTCTGAGAAAACATTTCACCTTTACCGCTGCCTCCACGCCGTCCCGGGCGTAGGTCTTGAAGCGGTAGTCGTAACCTGCTACCGCAATTTCGAACTTCTGATTCTTCATCTTCGAAATGAATTTTGGTTTGACATACGGCCGGCGAATACCCGCTATGAAAGTGAGACGCCGGCTTCGGGGCAGAATATTCAGCGGCAGGGGCAGCCCGCAGTCGGTCTTTTTCGTGCGATACGACCCGGAGGGTGGAGATCGCGCGAAAAAGTCGAAAAGGGCGTAAGCCCCTGACGCTATCTTGCCCCGCAGACGGCGATCACATGGGATATTATCTGAATATTTTCGTCGGAATGTCTGAAACAAAAGGCCGCCTGGTGCGAAACGGACGGCCTTACAAAGAGAGGTGAAAATGAAGTATGCAAGGAATGCCCTGTGCCGTATGCCGGCAGCGGATTCAACGGATAGCGAAACGTACGGCCGCAGAGAGCATACGCTGGATTTTACGGCGCTGAAGACGTTCCGTAAGGGTAATCAGATCGTAGGCGCTGTACATCATCTGTCCATTGACACTCCGGGCTTTGATAATGCGTTTACGCCGATGTTGTTCCAGTGCAGTGCGTTCCAGCCCAGCACTTCGCAAACTTTATCCGATGAGAGGAACATCGGGCGGTCGCTCTGGCTGCACAGGTGCTCGAAGAGCAAGGTGGATTGGATCAGTGCGAAATGTGTGCGGAGCAGGCTTTCAAAAGTGCCGGTCTCCACCAGATAGTAAGTTCTTTCAGGAGGTTGAGAGGACATGATACTGGATATTAGATGTTACGGATAGCCTTTTTAAGCTGTTTGCGTCGCTGGTACTCCAACTCCGTACGCTCGATGAACTGCGTGATCTCGGCGGTGGAGAACAGAAGGCGCCGCCCGAAGCGGAAGCCCGTAAGTTGTCCGCTCGTCCGATAGCGGCGCAGTTGGCGGTCGCTCATCTTCAGCAGGTCGCAGACTTCGGCGACTTCCAGAATCGGCATCCCGCAAAGCATATTACGATGCCGTTTCATATAGGAAATATCCTCACGGATATCCCGAACGATTTCAAGTATCTCTTCCGTATTTTCCATAAGCGGTTTGTTCTAAGTGTTGCTGCTGCAAAGATGGCACGAAGGTATGAGGTGTTTATATCAGTAAGCGCTTACTGATATGATATTTATCGTAATATGCTTGGATCCAGCAGGAGTCAGACGCCCGAAAATTTGTCCGCCAGCTTTTCTTTGAGCATATCGACTTCCCGGGCGATCATCGGATAGGTTACCTTCGCGTAGATCTGCGTCGTCGTGATGTTCTTATGTCCCAGCATTTTTGAAAGAGTTTCCAGAGATACGCCGTTCGACAGGCAGATCGTGGTGGCATAGGTATGCCTCGCAAGGTGGAACGAGAGACGTTTGTCGATGCCGCAGGCGCGGGCGATATGTTTCAGGCTGTCGTCGATGGAATCAAGCGTAGACATACTGAACAGATAGCGCTTGCCGGCAAGGCCCCGGTATTTATCCAGCAGGAAGAGCGGATAAGGCAGAAGTTTGACGACATATTTCGTCTCGGTCTTCTGGCGATTGCCGCTGATCCACCAATCCCCGTTCGCATCCTGTTCAAGTTGGTCGTAGGTCAGCGAGGCCATATCGGCATAGCAGATGCCCGTAAAACAGGAGAACAGGAACATGTCGCAGTTATAATCCTGACGCTTATAGCGCAAAGGAGTCGTCATCATCCGCAGCAGCTCCTCTTCGGTCAGAAAAATACGATCCGGATTCGGGGCCGTGTACTGATAAAGGGCAAAGGGATTGCGGGGCATCCAGCCGTTGTTGAAGGCGATCTTGACAACATATTTCAGGCAGCGGAGATACCCGCAGACCGTCGTGGGTTGCAAACCAAGATCCGATTTCAGGTAGACGTGATACTGTTCGATGAACGACTGTTCCAGCTCTGCAAGAGGCATGTCGCTAACACGGTACTCCTTGCGCATGAAGGAACGTAAATGATCGATGGATTTGCAATAGCGTTTCCATGTACCACAACTACGGTCTATGCCGACCCGTTTTTGGAGATCGGAGGTAAATTTCTCGAAGGCTTCGAGAAGCAGGCGATATTTGTCTCCGAAACCCAGATAGGCATTTTTGACTTTCTCGGCCGTGACGAACGATTCCCGGTCGCAGATGGCTTGATAGTGCTTGCCGATCTGGGTGCGGATATTGTCCAGATGGCGGTTGATGCGATCCGCTTCGACACTCTTGCCTTTGGCGCGACCGCCGCTGACTTCCCAAAGACTCTCCGGGACACTGAGCTTCGCACTGAACTGGGCGATACTCCCGTTGACCGTAATACGGCCCATGACGGGGACGGCAAACTGCTTTTTGTCTTTGTTCCTTTCAAGGTAGAACAGAACCTTGAAGGTACTTCGCATACGCTCTGCTTTTTAATGGTTGCAAATATAATCGAGACAGAGTCGTAAGACAAGATGAATAAATTCGAAACTGATTGTAAATCACATTCATATGAAGAATATAGCAAAATAAACGAGGTAACGATTTGGGAACCGTAACCTCGTTTATCATTACCTTATCGGGGCCTTTTATGAAAACCGGAACTCCGAAAGAAAGTGCATAATTCATTGATTATATTGAACTTTGCACTTTCTTGGAAAAATTAGTAATTAATACCGTTTCTATTCGTAAGTGCCGGGATTTTTCATGTCCGCAGCCCCGATCCCGGCTATCCCGTGCCGGCTGAATAGCTTCCGCCGGATACAGGAAGCGACGGCGGAAGTTGCAAAAGTGTGATCCGCAAAATCCGAAAAACACATATCACGGCACGAGTGTTGTACGTCGTTCAGGCGACAAGGCAGCGCATCGGAGAGGTCGTCCCCAGCCGGGATGGGATCCTGTGACTAATTGACAACCACTTGATTATTCATATAAAATTAAACTGAAAGCCATGAAAAAAATTCTTCTGATCGCAACCGCGGCATTGTTTGCCTGGACGGCGTCCGCCCAGGACAACAACTACCGCAACACCCGTGACAACAACCGCAATGCGGCCCAGGCAGGCAATTACCGCAGCACGCCGGACAATTACCGCAGCGCCGTGGGCCCGCGCGTGAACTTCTATACCAATACGGGCGACGCATCCGTCGGGATCGGTGCTTACTACCGGTACAGTTTCGATTCCCACTGGCGTATCGAACCGTCGATCTATGTCCTGACGGAAAAGGACAGTTCGGTCGACATCAATTTCGACGCCCACTACGTATTCCGCATCGCCGACTGGTGGGGCGTCTATCCCCAGGTGGGCGTTGTCGCCAATGACATCAAGGACTGGGCATTCGGCATGAGCGTCGGCGGTGGTTTCGACTTCAACGTCGCGCGCCGCTGGAATATCTCCGCAGGTCTGAAATACGAACCCATGTTCGACAGCGGCCGCAGCAATCCGCTCGTGGTCTTCGTAGGCGCAGCATACAGGTTCTGACAGAGGCCGTTCCTGACGCAGACCGGCTTGCCTGACAAGTCCGCATTTTACGATTTCACCCCCGCCAGAACAATCTCTGGCAGGGGTGCGTTTTATCTTGGGAGCTTGTCAGGCAGCCCCTTTCCCGTTTCGTCATGCGGCAAAACCGCCGGCTCCCCGGGGCTGTGCCGCTGGCAACAGCCGGGGCGAACGTCCCGTTTGCCTTTGCATGGCCGGAACAACTTTTCCGCCGGACGCAACCTGCTGCACAGGCGACAGGCCGATCCCGCGGACGCATGGCCCCGGCATACGGGTCATTTGGTCTTATACGCGCAGCGGTATTTGCCCTTTGCCAGGTTCATCAGCTTTCCTTTCAGCAGGTTGCGGCGCAGGGGCGAAATCCGGTCGGTGAAGACGATGCCCTCGATGTGGTCGTATTCGTGCTGGATGACCCAGGCCTTCAGCCCGTGGAACTCTTCGTCGTGCTCGACGAAATCCTCGTCCATATAACGCATCCGGATCGCCAGCGAGCGGGGCACGTCAGCATGGATGCCGGGGAACGAGAGGCATCCCTCGTTGTAGGTCTTCTTTTCCTCCGACAAGGCATAGATCTCGGGGTTGATAAAGGCGCGCTTGTAGTCGGCGCACTCCGGGTCGTCCTCGCCCCAGGGTGTACAATCGACGATAAAAAGGCGGATATTCTTGCCGATCTGCGGTGCTGCCAGCCCGACGCCCTCGGCTTCGCCGAGCGTCAGGAACATGTCTTCCACGAGTTTCTTCACCTCGGGATAATCGGGCGTGATCCGCTCGCAGGGCTTGCGCAGCACGTCCGAACCATAAATTACTATCGGATAAATCATTTGTTAAACTCCATATAACTCTGTAAAATAATCGTGGCCGAGATCTTGTCCACCAGCGCCTTGTCCCGGCGCGCCATCTTGCCGATACCGCTTTCGAGCATCGTGCGGTGCGCCATCACCGAGGTGAAACGCTCGTCGTGGAAGACGACCTCCTTGTCGGGCCAGGCCTTCCGCAGGCGCACGGCCAGCGGCTCGATGAAACGCCACGTTTCCGAAGGCGTGCCGTCCATGCGCGAGGGCTTTCCCACCACGATGGTACTAACGTCCTCCGAGGCGAAATATTTTGCCAGCCACGCCTCAAGTCCCTTCGTATCGACCGTATCGAGCCCCCCGGCGATCAGACGCAGCGGATCGCTCACGGCAATCCCCGTGCGCTTCGTCCCGTAGTCTATGGCAAGTATCCGTCCCACGCACTAAAGGTTCGGGCCGGATTCGCCGCCCATATAACAGTAGTTCCTCAGCAGCCAGTCGGCCAGCATTCCGGCCGCCAGGCAAAGCAGCAGCGCCCACCAGGGGAAACGCCGTTTTTCACCCTCGACGATGCTGTCGGAATCGAAAATATTGAACCGGCCCATAATCGCCCCGCTACAGGTTCATTTTCCGGAACAGCTTGCGGTACGAGCACTCCTCTTCGACGAGCGAAGGCAGCGACTCGATCATGACGCGCTCCTGCTCCATCGTATCGCGGTGGCGCACCGTCACGGTGCCGTCCTCGAGCGTCTGCCCGTCGACGGTCACGCAGAACGGCGTACCGATGGCATCCTGGCGGCGGTAGCGCTTGCCGACGGAATCCTTCTCGTCGTAAACGACGTTGTAATCGTATTTGAGGTCGTCGACGATCCGCTGCGCCACCTCGGGCATGCCGTCTTTCTTCACCAGCGGCAGCACGGCCACCTTCACGGGCGCCAGCGCAGCCGGCAAACGCAGCACGACGCGCGAATCGCCGCCATCGAGCTGCTCCTCGGTGTAAGCCGCCGACATTACCTGCAGGAACATGCGGTCGACACCGATCGAGGTCTCGACGACATAGGGTACGTAGCTCTCGCCTGTTTCCGGGTCGAAATACTGGATCTTCTTGCCCGAGAATTTCTGGTGGTTGCCCAGGTCGAAATCCGTACGCGAATGGATGCCCTCGACCTCCTTGAAACCGAACGGGAAGTTGTATTCGATGTCGGTCGCGGCATTGGCATAGTGCGCCAGTTTGTCGTGGTCGTGGAAACGGTAGCGGTCGTCGCCGAAGCCCAGTGCACGGTGCCAGGCCATACGGGTCTCCTTCCACTGCTGCCACCACTTCATCTCCTCGCCGGGACGTACGAAGAACTGCATCTCCATCTGCTCGAATTCGCGCATGCGGAAGATGAACTGGCGGGCCACGATCTCGTTGCGGAACGCCTTTCCGATCTGCGCGATTCCGAACGGCAGTTTCATGCGGCCGGTCTTCTGCACGTTCAGGAAATTGACGAAGATACCCTGTGCCGTCTCGGGACGCAGGTAGATCGTATTGGCACCCTCGGACGTCGAGCCCATCTGGGTCGAGAACATCAGGTTGAACTGGCGCACCTCCGTCCAGTTGCGCGTACCCGAAATCGGGCACACGATCTCGCAGTCGACGATGATCTGGCGCAGTTCATTCAGGTCATTGGCGTTCTGGGCGGCCACGAAACGCTTGTGCACCTCGTCGCGCTTGGCCAGGGTCTCGGCCACGCGGGGCGAAGTCTCGCGGTACTTGGCCTCGTCGAACGACTCCCCGAAGCGCTTGCGGGCCTTCTCGACCTCTTTTTCGACCTTTTCATCCTGCTTGGCCAGCCAGTCTTCGATCAGCACGTCAGCGCGGTAACGCTTCTTCGAGTCCTTGTTGTCGATCAGCGGGTCGTTGAACGCACCGACATGGCCCGAAGCCTCCCACGTGCGGGGATGCATGAAGATCGCGGCATCCAGCCCCACGATATTCTCGTGCAGCTTGACCATCGAATCCCACCAATAACGCTTGATGTTATTCTTCAACTCCACGCCGTTCTGGCCGTAGTCGTAGACGGCGCCGAGCCCGTCGTATATCTCGCTCGAGGGGAATACGAACCCGTACTCCTTGCAGTGCGCCACCAGTTTTTTGAAAAGTTCTTCCTGCGTCATTTTATCTTGTTTTTAAATTATTTTCCGAATTACAAAAGTACAAAATAATTGGGAACTACGTCTTTCCGTAGCGAATTTATTTCTATATTTGCCACGGCGGCCTGCCATGGGCCGCCGACATAAGAGACAAAAAAAGTGCATCGGCTTTTTTCTTCCGGCAGAAAATTGGACACTTTCCCGGACGGTAAGGAACGAAGGTTGATGCTCTCGCTGTTTTTCAGCGCGGGCATATTCTACCATTCTACCGTTCGGGTCGTCCAATACCTCTGCCGTGGATGTAGGATCGAGTCCGCGCTTTTGCGTCCCGCCCCGACGAAACGACCCAAACAAATGACGGGAACGATGAAACTTCTGATTGCGCTCATTGCCATCGCTATCATAGCAATATGCGGCAATGCCGGAAGTAAGAAATAGTGCTACACCAGCCCGGCGCGCAGGAACGAGAAATCGCCTTCGCGCGCTATGATTATGTGATCCAACAGCCGGATGTCGAACAACGCCGCAGCCTGTGCGACACGCTCGGTGAGCACCTTGTCCTGCGGACTGGGCGCCGCAGCCCCCGAAGGGTGGTTGTGAATCAGCACCAGCTGTGTGGCGAGCAGTTCCAACGCCCGTTTAACAACCAGCCTATGGTCGACGACCGTTCCCTGCACCCCGCCCTGGCTTATGCGCTGGCGCTCGATGATGCGGTTGGAAGAGGTGAGGTAAACCGCCCAACACTCCTCATAGGCAAGCGTTTCCAGCTGCGGGCGGAACAGCGCCACCACGTCGTCGCTCGTCGCAATGACATCCGCTTCCGCAGCCCGCGACGCCGCGACGCGGCGGCCGAACTCGGCGGCAGCAAGCAGCAGGCGGGCACGCCTGAGCCCCAACCCGCCGACCATCCGCAGGCGGGCTGCATCTTCCGACCCGATACGCGCGAGCGCCCCTCCGCAGGCCGCAAGCAACGCCCCGGCCGTCTGTTCGTCATCGGTCAGCACGGCCAGCAACTCCGCATCGCTGAGGGATTCGACGCCCCTCGCCGTCATCTTATCGGTAATCGTCTTCATAGGGAAAATATCAGGCAGGAAATCGGGTCTATATCGCGCAGTATGCGGAAAAGTTATCGGTCACAAAATCGAGCCGCATATCGTAAGCATCCGGCCGGCCCAGGGCATCAGCCGGGCTTTCCGCCGGCACCGGATTATAACCGAAAGTTATTGCGTCAGCCGGTCGACCCTGTCCAGCAGCGACGCGCACTGCTCGTCGGTCATGTACTCCGCCACGGAGAATGCGGCATGCTGCTCGGCCTCTTTCTTCGATTCGCCCGAGCCGTGCCCCACCTCTATGCCGTCGACCAGCACCGTGGAGTAAAATACGGGGTGGTTCGAGGAGTACTCCTTGTCGTTGCCCGTGCGGAATACAATCTTGAGGTGGTTTTTCTGGCACCACTCGATCAGCCGGCTCTTGAAGTCGGTCTCCGACTCGGTCAGTTCGTCGAGGTTCAGGGCCTGGAAATAAATTCGGTTGATCAGCAGCCGGTTGGTGAACTCATATCCCTGGTCGAGGTAAACGGCGCCTATCATCGCTTCGAAGGCATCGCCGTAGATGTGTTTCTGGGTAATGCTCGTACTGGCGTTCGAGATGACATGCCGATCCAGGCCGATTTTCACGGCCAACTCGTTGAGCGACTGCCTCGACACGATCTTCGACCGCAGCTGCGTGAGGAACCCCTCGTCCCGGTCGGGATACTCGATGAAAAGGTAGTCCGAGGTAACGGCCTCTATCACGGCGTCGCCCAGGAATTCGAGCCGCTCGTTGTTGATCGGGCGCCCATCCTCCAGAACCAAAGAAGCTGACTTGTGAATCAAAGCCAGCTTGTAAAGTTCGATGTTGTTCGGGATAAACCCGAACATATCATCGACAACCTTATAATACGCCTTATCCCGCCCGAAATTCCTTCTAAGGGGGCGCAGTATGAAATCGAACACGGGCCCGGACGGTTTTAAGGTAATCAGATCTTACGGAAAATGACCGTGGAGTTATGTCCGCCGAAACCGAACGTATTGCTCAGGGCACATCTTACTTCGCGCTTCTGCGCCTTGTTCAGCGTGAGGTTCAGGTTCGGGTCGATCTCCGGGTCGAGGTTCTCGCAGTTGATGGTCGGGGGAACCACGCCGTGCGTGATGGCGAAGATGCAGGCCAGGGCCTCGGCAGCCCCGGCAGCACCCAGCAGGTGACCGGTCATCGACTTGGTGGAAGAGATATTGACGTTATAAACGTGGTCGCCCAACACACCGGCGACAGCCTTCAGTTCGGGGATGTCGCCCGCGGGGGTCGAGGTACCGTGGACATTCACATAATCAATATCTTCGGGTTTGATGCCGGCGTCCTTGATGGCGTCGCGCATCGACTTCATGGCACCCTTCCCTTCGGGATGAGGGGCGGTGAAGTGGTAAGCGTCGGCAGAAGCGCCGCCGCCGATGATTTCGCAGTAGATCTTGGCACCGCGGGCCTTGGCATGTTCATACTCCTCGAAGATCAGGGCTCCGGCGCCTTCGCCGATCACGAAACCGTCGCGATCCTTGTCGAACGGACGCGAAGCGTGCTGGGGATCGTCGTTGCGCGTGGAGAGCGCCTGCATGGAGTTGAACCCGCCGACACTCGGCTCGTTGACCGCAGCTTCGGAGCCTCCGGCCACCATCACGTCGGCCTTCCCGTAGCGGATGGCGTCGAACGCGGCGATCATGCCGTGGTTCGAAGATGCGCACGCCGACACCGTGCAGTAGTTGGGCCCCATGAAGCCGTACTTCATGGAGATGAAACCGGCTGCGATGTCGGAGATCATGCGGGGAATAAAGAACGGGCTAAACCGCGGGGTTCCATCCCCTGCGGCCCAGCCCAGACACTCATCGAAGAAAGATTTGATTCCTCCGATGCCCGAACTCCAGATCACCCCCACCTGTTCCTTGTCGACGGCCTCGAGGTCGAGCGCCGAATCCTCGACGGCCTGCGTGGCCGCGATCAGGGCATACTGGGTGAAAAGGTCGTACTTGCGTACTTCCTTACGGTCGAAATAGAGGTTCGAGTCGTAATTCTTTACTTCACAAGCAAACTTCGTCTTAAACTTCTCTGCATCGAAATGAGTAATCGGTGCGGCACCGCTGACTCCCTTCTCCAAATTCGAAAAATACTCTTCAATATTATTACCGAGCGGGTTGATCGTACCGATGCCCGTAACAACTACTCTTCTTTCTGTCATAAATTTAAGGCTATAAGAGGCTGTGAATGCTCTTTTTATAAATTATTTCTTGTGCTCTTCGATATACTTGATAGCGTCGCCAACGGTAGCGATCTTCTCAGCGTCCTCGTCCGGAATCTGGATATCGAAAGCCTTCTCGAACTCCATGATCAATTCTACGGTGTCGAGCGAATCAGCACCCAGATGGTTGGTGAAGCTTGCTTCGGGTACAACCTCCGATTCCTTGACACCCAGTTTGTCGACGATGATCTCGACAACTTTTGATTGAACTTCTGACATAATTTTAATTTTTTAGTTAAACAATTATTTGGAAATAGTTCTTTCGTATTTCCGGGGTAATTTTGCGCAAAAGTAACACTTTTTTTATTACTTTTGACAAAACAGACCTTTTTTTTATTCACAACTTTTTCGACATTTAGCACATTTTTCAAATTAACCGATTCAAAACCATAGGCTTATGAAATTGCTTCTGATCTCGAATTCGACCAACGCCGGAGAGGAATACCTCCGCTATCCGATGCCCGAAATCGGGCGTTTCCTGCAGGGCGTCAGCGAAATCGTATTCGTCCCCTATGCCGCCGTGACATTTTCCTACGCCGAGTACGAAAAAAAGGTGCAGGCACGCCTCTCGGAGCTGGGTATCCGCGTGCGCTCGGTACACCGGGCCAAAGACCCCGCGCGCATGGTACGCGAAGCGGAAGCCCTGTGCGTCGGGGGCGGCAACACCTTCGCGCTGGCAAAAAAGATGCAGGAGCAGGGGCTTATGGCTGCCATCCTGCGTAAAATCAAGGCCGGGACTCCCTATGTCGGCTGGTCGGCGGGCAGCAACGTGGCATGTCCCACCATCTGCACCACAAACGACATGCCCATCGTCGAGCCACAGTCGTTCAGGGCTGTCGGAGCCGTAAAGTTCCAGATAAACCCCCACTACCTCGACGCCAACCCCGAGGGGCACGCCGGAGAGACGCGCGAGCAGCGCATCCTCGAATACATCGAGGCCAACCCGCGGCGCTGGGTCGCCGGGCTGCGCGAAGGGTGCATGCTCCGCCATGCGGAGGGGAAACTCGAACTGATCGGCAAGCGCCCGATGCGCATGTTCCGCAAGGGCATGGAGCCCTTCGAAGTACAACCGGGCAGCGACCTGTCGTTCCTGCTCTAATCCCCGGCCGGAAGCGCTTCTGGCCGCAATCAAAAATATTTATATAAATAGGTATGAAAGTTCTGATAGCGGGCATGGGCCTCATAGGCGGCTCTTTTGCCCTCGCGTTGCGCGACCGCGGCATAGCGGACGAAATACTCGGCACAGACAGTTCCGAGGAGAACGCCGCCGAGGCACTGCGGCTCGGGCTGGCCGACCGCATCGTGGCGTTCGAAGAGGGCATCCCACAGGCCGACCTCGTGGTGCTGGCCACCCCTGTCGATACAATTCCCCTGATGGCCGTAAAAGCCCTCAACCGCGTAAACGGCAGCCAGGTGGTGATGGATTTGGGTTCCATCAAGGCCGAATTGTGCGAAGTTATCTCGATGCACGCCCGCCGCGGGCGCTTCGTAGCCGCCCATCCGATGTGGGGCACCGAATACAGCGGGCCGCGCGCCGCACAGCACGGCGCCTTCACGGGGCGCAACGTCGTATTGTGCGAAGTGGAGCGGAGCGACCCCGACGCGCTGGCGATGGCCGAGCGGATCTTCCGCACGCTGGAGGCACCCGCCGTCTACATGGACGCCGAGGAGCACGACCTGCATGCGGCCTATGTGTCGCACATCTCCCACATCACCTCGTTCGCGCTGGCGCTGACCGTGCTCGAGAAGGAACGCGAGGAGCGGCACATCTTCGACCTGGCGGGCGGCGGGTTCGAGAGCACCGTGCGGCTGGCCAAGAGCTCGGCCGCCACGTGGGTGCCGATCATGCTGCGCAACAAATACAACCTGCTGGACGTGCTGCGCGAGCATATCCACCAGTTGCAGATCATGCGCCGGATGATCGAGCGCGACGACGCCGAAGGGCTGAAGGCCGCCTTCGACCGGGCCAACTCGATCCAGCGCATCATCCACTGACAGGCATGAGTACGACGGCCGAAACGGGACGTGCGGGCGAACGGGCCGCGGCGGAGTACCTCCGCCGTGCGGGGTATGAAATCTGCGCCCTCAACTGGCGCAGCGGCCGCTACGAACTGGACATCGTGGCCCGCAAGGCGGGAATCGTGCATTTCGTGGAGGTCAAGACCCGCAGGGCCGGCTCCCTGACGCCGCCCGAGGCTGCCGTCACGCCGCAGAAGTTCCGCGCACTGACGCGGGCGGCCGTGCGTTACCTGGCCGCAACGGGCGGGCAGGACGAGGCGCAGTTCGACCTGGCGGCCGTGGACGTGATGCCCGACGGGCACATGGAGGTACGCCTGGTGGAGCAGGCGATGGAATACAACTGGTAATTTTGCATTTCCGACAAATTATACTACCTTTGTCGCACTGAAAATGAAAGCCCTGCGTACAGGGCCGGAAAACCCGGGCCCGCCCGGCGAACGTTAACGTATAGTATTTCAACACCGCAAACCGTAAACACCGATGTGGTTATATAATTTCGGTCTGACACTCTATGTGTGGCTCATCCGGCTGGTCGCACCGAGGCATCCGAAGGCACGGCTATGGATAGACGGGCGCAAAGACCTCTATAAACGCATGGCCGAGACCATCGACCCGACCGACCGCATCGTCTGGGTGCACGTCGCGTCGCTCGGCGAATTCGAACAGGGGCGCCCCATCATCGAACGCATCCGCAAGACCCATCCCGAATACAAGATCCTGCTCACGTTCTTCTCGCCTTCGGGCTACGAAGTCCGCAAGAATTACCAGGGCGTGGATTACATCTTCTACCTGCCGATCGACACGCCGCGCAACGCCCGCCGGTTCCTCGATGCGGCGCATCCCGAAATCGCAATCTTCGTAAAATACGAATTCTGGCTTAACCTGCTGCGCGACCTGCGCCGCCGCAAGGTGCGCACCTATATCGTCTCGGCCATCTTCCGCCGCAACTCGATCTTCTTCCGCCCCTACGGCGGCATGTGGAGGCAGGCGCTGGAGTCCTTCGACGTGATGTTCGTGCAGAACGAGGAGTCGAAAAAGCTGCTGGCCGGGCTGGGCTTCGACAACGTGATCGTAGCGGGCGACACGCGTTTCGACCGCGTGGCCGAAATCGCCGCCGCAGCCAAACATATCGACATCATAGACCGGTTCAAGGGGGACAAACGCCTCTTCGTGGCGGGTTCGACCTGGAACCCGGACGAAGAGCTGCTGATCCGCCTGATAAACGACAACCCCGACGTGAAATTCATCGTGGCTCCGCACGAGATGGACGAAGGCCGCATGGCACGCCTCGCGGCCGAGGCCAAGGGCGGGACGCTCCGCTACACGCAGTGCACGCCCCACACGGCCTACGGGTCGAAGCAACTGCTGATCCTCGACACGGTGGGGATCCTGGCGTCGGTCTACGGCTACGCGACGTGGAGCTATATCGGCGGCGGGTTCGGCGTGGGGATACACAACACGCTCGAAGCGGCGACATTCGGGCTTCCGGTGGCATTCGGCCCCAACTACGCGAAATTCAAGGAGGCACGCGACCTGGTGACGCTCGGCGCTGCCCGTCCGGTGAAAAACTACGACGAACTGCGCACGTGGTTCATCCCCTTGCGCGACAACGAGGATTTCCTGCAGAAAACAAGCCGTATAGCCAAAGACTACACCACCCGTCACCAGGGCGCCACGAACATCATCGTCAAGACCATCTTCCATTAGCCGTCCCCAAAGAGGGGACTATCGGTGGCCCCCCCGGAAAGGCCGCGAAAAAAGCCACGGAAAGGCCACGGAAAGGCCACGGAAAGGCCGCGGAAAGGCCGCGGAAAGGCCGCGGAAAAGCCGCGGAAAAGCCGCGGAAAAGCCGCGGAAAAGCCGCGGAAAAGCCGCGGAAAA
>ENA-UOJV01001857-UOJV01001857.1-human-gut-metagenome-genome-assembly--contig:-C82-NODE-1857-length-20381-cov-11.902686_pt1 | contig 20381 bp, 11 predicted proteins | sample MGYA00242356_ERZ723903 | MGnify/ENA metagenome assembly ERZ723903
AACCGTATCAGTGCGTTGCCCCCAAACCTTGCACTTGGAATGAAAACTCACAATTCTTGACGTTGTCTGGAGCGCCCTCAAGGCATTGGGGCTTTCTCGGAAGGAGATCGCGGCAAAGGCCGGACTTCCCTCTGATCTCGGCCGGGGAGAAAAGCTGACTGGTAAACAGTTTTTTGCGATCTGGAACGCCGCGGCCGCACTGAGCAGGGATCCCGGCATTGGCTTCAGAATAGCGGCCATGCTCGCCATGCCGGCGCACACGCCTCCCATCTTCGCCCTGATTCCTGCGTCTCTGGCTTCGGCCATTCACGCCAGGGACTTCACCGATGCTGTGCGCCGCATTTCGCGGTTCCGCATTGTTTCCGCTCCCAGGGAGATCCTCGTTGAGGAGGATGAAGGAACTGTGGCCTGTGTGGTCCGGGCCCGCAGGCCGGAGGAAACGGGCGAAGACGTCCCTTCGGTTATTGTGGACGCCGACTTCTACGCCATGGTTCTGCTGCTGAGGCGGGGAACGTGCCGGGAACTCTCACCGGAGACCGTGGAACTACGGCGTGCGCCAGGCAGCGAAAAATTTCTGGAGAGGTACTACGGCTGTCCCGTGGTCTGCGGCGCGAACCGCAACGCCCTCATCCTGTCCCGGGTAAACGCGTACTATCCTTTCGTCGACTACAATAAGGAACTCTTCGAGCTGCTCACGCGTCATGAGCCTGAAGTGGAAGGCTCGGGCTTCATCTCCCAGGTGGGCTGGATTGTTGACCGTCTTCTTTCCGGCGGAAGGCCAGGCATCGGGGAAGTGGCTTCGGAAATGGCCCTTGGCAAGCGTACGTTCCAGCGCATGCTGAGCGCCTCGGGCACCACGTTCCATAAGGTGGTCGCGGACCGGCGCATGCAGCGTGCCCGGGAGTATCTCAAGGACGGAAATCTGAGCCTGTCGCAGGTAAGCTGCCTGCTCGGCTTCGACAATCAGAACTCCTTCTCCCGCTCCTTCAGGTCGTGGTTCGGATGTACGCCCAGCGAGTGGCGCTCTTCCCACGTGGCAGAGGGAAAATAAGACTGCCCTGATTGCGTACTGCAGAATTTTCGTTCTTTGCAGGTTCTCTCCTCTGTGATATTAAAAAGAACATGCGTTGCCGCAGGGGCATAAGCCTGTACTTCTTCAGAGGAAGGAATCCATGGAACTTTCAGATGACTTTATCGCTATGCGCCGCCTCGGAGAGGTGAGCAAAAAACTCTGCGAGCCGGAATCGCTGAACTCGGTCTGGCATGATCCTGCCCACGGCGAACCCATGCCTTCGCTGGAAAGCCTCAAGGAAATCATGGAGCGCCTGAGGGCGGCTCTTTTCCCCGGCTTCTATGGCTCCACCCGTATCTGGCGCGAATCCATAGGCTACCACGTGTCCGCCAACCTCGACAGCATTTACCGGAAGCTGGCCGAGCAGATTAAGCGCGGCTTCTGTTTCGCCTGCGAGGGCAACGATCTCTGCACTGACTGTGAGCAGCGCGGCAAGGAATGCGCCCTGCAGCTCATGGATCAGTTGCCCGAGATTCGCCGCCAGCTGGTGGGCGACGCCGAGGCGGCCTATGACGGGGATCCCGCGGCCACGAGCCCGGGCGAGACCATTTTCTGCTATCCCTCCATGCACGCCATTATCAACCACCGTATCGCCCATGTGCTTTACGAGTGCAAGGTGCCGCTTATCCCACGCATCATCAACGAGATGGCCCATTCGCGCACAGGCATCGATATCCATCCCGGCGCCTCCATCGGCGAGAACTTCTTCATAGATCACGGCACAGGCGTGGTGATCGGCGAGACCTGCATCATCGGCGACAACTGCCGTCTCTATCAGGGCGTGACCCTTGGCGCGTTGTCGTTCCGCAAGAATGACGACGGCACCTTGGTCAAGGGCGTCCCGCGTCATCCCATTCTCGGCAATAATGTCACTGTCTACGCAGGCGCCAATATCCTCGGTCGCATCAGGGTCGGAGACGGTGCAGTTATCGGCGGCAATGTCTGGGTCACCTCCGACGTGCCTGCAGGAGCCAAGCTCACCCAGAGCAGGGCCCACCGCGACAAGGTCGCGAAGAACGAGGGACAGGTGACCAGGGAAGACGGAGCTGTCGAAAAGTAAGCCTCCGTCATTTATGAAAAAGGAAGGCCCCCTTTCCGGCCAGGTGGAAAACTTGGGCAGGGAAGGGAGCTTTTTTGCGCCCTGAACCAAAGGAAAACTTCACTTTCAGTTTTAAAGCAGGTGGGGTGACGAAGACTCTATACCTCGTCAGTTTGACGAGCAGTGTCGGAAGTGTCTCCTAAGATTCTTAGGAGGGGCTCTGAAGTTGATCTGCATCTAGTTGATTTCTGCATGTTCGGATCACCTCGTCCGGCGTTCAGAGCACTCTGTCCGCGCTTTAGAAAACCTACCGGAATCCTTTCGTAGAATGAAGTTAGGGCGCAATTCTGCTCCGAATTCCACGAAAGGAGGCCGATTATGGCAAATGTATGAATTCACGTGAAGCTGATCCTTCAACTTCGGGATGAGGGCATGTCTAGACGGGCGATCGCATCCACACGGCACATCTCAAGGAACTCTGTCTGCGAGGTCTTCCGTTGCAGATGGCGGAACCTCGGAGAAAATGAGATGTACCGCCTCATTTACCTGCTAATGTCATAATTGCAGCTCTTTTCTCTTCGGAAAGGTGATGATATGCTCTTTACAGAATCATGCCGTTCTCCTGTGAACCGTTTGGTTAGTGTGGCACACAGGATTACTGCATGGGGGGGGTATTCCAGCCCGTCGAAACCGAACTTTTTCCGCATAGGGAGGGGAATTCCCTCCCTATGCGGAAAAAGTTCAGGGCACACTACGCTGAGATAGTTCCTTAAATTGCAGAACCGTATCAGAGCGTTGCCTCTAAACCTTGCACTTGAAATGAAAATTCATAGGAATTGGAATACAAGGTGAATTTTCATTCCAAGTGCAAGCTCCTAGGCGGAGTTACGCAGGGATGACGCATCAAACTTCTGTAAGGCGAAAATATAATTAACCCTTTAAATGAACTATCTCGCAACGGGGTAGGTGATTTCCTCCGGAAGCGAAGGCCTTGCGGGCTGGGGTGCCTCCTTCTGTTCCGCACTGGTTCCCTCACTGGGAAGTGTGCTCGGAGCCTTTTCTTCCCGGGATGGGGGAGGAGTCTCTTTCGGGAGTGAAGGCACAGAGGTGCGGGCAGACTCCTTATGTTCCGTGCCGGTGGCTGCTGAGGGAAGAATTTCTGTCTCCTTCCGGGAAGCTTTCGGAGACTCCTCCGGAAGCGTGACAAGATCCATTGGCATGATGTTTTCCGTGAAGAGGGTAACGGCGTAGTTAAGGAAAACCTTCGGCCCCTTTTTGAATGCTTTGTCCGGGGTAAAGCTTCCACCCTCGTACTCATTGTCGCTGACGCGGCAGCGGCTCTTGCCGCGTACCGCGTATTTGGTACCCTTCTCGTACATGATGAGCTTCATGGGTATGGGGCTCACATCGCTGGAGCAGTGGACTACGTAGCCTGACCAGATTTCCGCGGATCCGTTCCCGTCAAGGTCTGTGACCTGCAGCATGGGAGGAACATACCCCAGCGTCAGCCCGTAGGGGCAGTCCTGAACAAAATCGTAAATCCGCCATTTTCTCTTCCATGTCCCGTTCTCTTTCGTGTAGCGGTAGACATTGAGGTTTTGGCTGCGGCATATATCCCCGTCTTCAGAGGGAGTCTTCGATGCCTTTTCCTTTGTGATGGTGTAGAGCACAGTGTGCTCGCCATCCCTGTCAGCGAAGCGCAGCGCCTTTACAGGGATCCCCTCAGCGCCGGGAAAGTTCTCCAGGCTGACGGAGGCGGTGACATCTTCGGTGGCGATGCTGCCCGGGGCGGCAGAAACGGCCTGGCAGAACAGAAGAATGACGGCTAGGGACAGAACGGGTGACTTCATCATGGCGCGTGTACCTCGCTGGCTTTGCCCGCCCGGCGCACCTAGGTCTGAAAACGGAATCCGCGCCGTACGGTTCTTTATTCTTAGGTTCCATATCAATGATATGGAAGCCGCGTCAAACTTTTCCCTGATTTTGGTTCAAAGGGGAAAAGCAAAAATGGTTGACACGAAAATTTTTTCCTGCTTATCCTGATTCCAACTTGTATCCGCTGAGGATCGGACGTCCGGTCTGCCGCGGCGAAACAAGGGAGGTGAAGTAGATGAACAGAATCCTTTCACACTGTGTACCTCTTGTCCTTATGGCTCTTCTCTGCTTTCCCGCACACGGTTTCTGCGCCGGCGGGAAGGAAAAGGTCCTGCTGGATACGGACATGGTTGAGATGTTTGACGACGGTGTGGCGCTGGCCATGCTCGCGAAGGATCCGAAGATCGAGCTTGTGGGCGTCACGACAGTAACCGGCAATTCCTGGGTTGAGGAGGGGACGGCCTGGGCCGCGCGTCAGATTGAGCACCTTGGCGAAAAAATTCCTGTGGCCGCCGGCGCGTCCCTGCCCATGAGGCCCGGGCGCCACGCCCTTTTCCCGAAGGAACGCGAGCTTTTCGGCAGAGGTCAGGATACCTGGGTAGGCTCCTTCGGTCATCCCGAACCCGCGTCCTGGCAGGCCTTTTATAAGGAACACTATGGCGCGGATCCGAAGTTCACCCTGGACAGGCGCCATGGCTCCGACTTCATCATCGATGCCGTGCGCGCCAATCCGCACGAAATCACCATCGCTGCCATAGGTCCCTGCACCAATCTGGCTCTGGCCATCATCAAGGCTCCCGACATCGTTCCTCTGGTGAAGCGTGTGGTCTACATGGGCGGCTCCTTTTTCAAGCCCGGCAACGTAACGCCTGCCGCCGAGTTCAACTGGTGGGCCGATCCCGAGGCTGCGCAGATTGCCCTGCGCGCGCCCTTTGCCGAGCAGATTATTTTCGGCCTGGACGTCTGTGAAAAGGTCATATTCACGAAGGATAACTACGACCGCCTGCTGAAGGTCATGGGCAGCGGACCGCAGTCCGACATGCTGAAGAAGACGTTCCTTGGCCAGAGTTTCGCGAAGGATCCCCACTTCAGCTTCTTCGTGTGGGATGTGCTTGTGGCCGCGGCCATTATCGATCCTTCGATCATCACCTCCGAGAAGCTGCTTCCCGTGGACATGAACACGCAGTTCGGGGTATCCTACGGTCAGTCCCTGGCCTTTGAGGGGCAGGCTCCCCTTGGCACGCAGAAGGCCCGCATCATCCTCGATGTGGATAAGAAGCGTTTCTGGGACATGGTCTGCGACGGAAAGTACTGGACCGGGAAGAAGAACTAGATTTTTTATGAATGCGCCAGGGGGAAGCGGACTGAAAGGCTCTGCTTCCCCCTTTGTGGTTTTTAAACAACAGGTTCCGAAGAGGAGGACGCCATGACAGAATTACGCCGCGGCGCCGCGGCCCTTGTCCTAATCCTTGTTCTGCCGTTCATGATAAACGGCTGCGCCGGAAAACACGGCGCGCGGGGGCAGGAGGACGGTCTCGAACTGACCATACTTCATACCAATGACACGCATTCGCGCGTGGCGGGCTTTGACGAAAAGGGCAACGCCTGCCTCTCGGATGAAAACTGCACGGGCGGTTCGGGCCGTATTGCCGCAGCTATACGCAGCGCGAAGGAGAAAAACGACAACGTCATCGCCCTGGACGCCGGCGATCAGTTCCAGGGCACACTCTTCTTCACGGTCAGTAAGTGGCCTATGCTCGCTGAAATTGACGCGCATATCCCCTACGACGCCATGACGCTCGGCAACCACGAATTCGATGACGGGTGCCTGGAGCTTGAAAAGTTCACGGAGACCTTGAAGTTTCCGGTTCTCGCCGCCAATTTGGCGCCTGAAAAGGGCTGCCCGCTCTTAAAGAGTCCGGTGAAGCCGTACATCGTGCGCGAGGTGCGCGGCGTGAAGGTAGGCATCATCGGCCTCGCCAACGATGAAGTCCGTTCCCTGTCAAAGGCCTGTGAGCACACGCTCTTCACAGCGGCCAGGGAGACGCTTTCGAAGACGGCGAAGGAACTGAAGGCGCAGGGCGTCAATGTCATCGTGGCCGTGACCCATCTCGGCCTGCCTGCGGATCGCGAGCTCGCCAGAAGCGTGGATGATGTTGACGTCATCGTGGGCGGTCACACCCATTCCTATATCGGCCCCGGCTCCGAAGAAGGGCCGTATCCCGTGGTGGAACGCTCACCTTCCGGCGCTCCTGTGCTCGTCGTGACGGCGAAGTACCGCACCCAGTATCTTGGCGAGCTGAACGTGAAGTTTGACAGAAATGGCGTGCCGGTGAGCTGGAGCGGCGGTCCGCTCGAGCTTAAGCCTTCCTATCCCTCAGATCCCGAAATCCGCGCCATCGTGAAGAAGTACGCGGCGAAGCTCTCGGAATTCACGTCCGAGAAGATAGCCACGCTCCAGCCCTTCTCCCTGCCGGGAGGTGAGGATCTCTGCCGCAGGGGCGAGTGCCTCGAGGCCATGCTCCTCGCCGACGCCATGCTTGATTACGGGCGTCCCGAAGGCGCCGTGGCCGCCATCACCAACGGCGGCGGCATCCGCGCGGCCCTGCCGGCCGGGGAAATCAACCGCGGCCAGCTCATGGCCATGCTGCCCTTCGGCACGGGCGTGAAGCTTGGAGAGGTCACGGGCGAGCAGCTTCTTGCCGCGCTTGAACACGGCGTCTCCGGTGAGAGAGGGCAGGGCCCCGAGCTTTTGCAGGTCTCAGGCCTGCGCTACACTGTGGACCCCTCGCGTCCCGCGGGCTCGCGCGTCTCAAAGGCAGAGTTCACCGAAGCTTCCGGAAAGACCGTGCCCCTGAAGCTCAACCGCCGCTACAGGATCGTCATGAACAGTTTCATTGCAGGCGGGGGCGACGGCTATAGCATGCTGAAGGAGGCGAAGCCCCTCAGCCTGAAGCCCGTGACGGATGAGGAACTCCTGGAAAACTATCTGAAGAAGCGCTCTACGGTGACGGCTCCGGCCGCAGGCCGCATCGTGTACCGCTAGAACGTATCCTTTGGACAAAGAAAGACCCTCCCGGACAGGCTGTCTGCCTGGGAGGGTCTTATGTGTTTCTCCGGATTAACTCTGGCAGAGCGTGAGGAAGGGGCAGTTCATGCAGTGGAGGCCGCGCCGCTGCTCCAGGGTTTCGGCCATGCTCAGGGAGAGGAGGACGATCTCGGGCAGGAGATGGGCGTGGGGAAGGGCGAAGTCCCTGATTGCCCTGATCTCCGCATCGTCTCCTGCAGAGATGTCGCAGAAGGATTTTTCCTCGCCCCTGTCGCGGAGTTCCACGAAGCAGGCGTCCGTGACCTCGCCCGGGATTCTGAAGGTTTTTCTGTCTCCGGCGCTGATGAACCGGCGTTTTGCGCTCCGGGCTATGGTGATGTAGGCGGGCAGCTGGACGCTGGCCTTTTCCCTGCGGATTTCCTCCAGGAGCTCAGTCACGCTCTCAGGATGCGGGGCGGGCTGGCTGAGGATGTTTTCCGCGTCATCAAAGAATTCCGTGTTTTTCCAGAATTTTCCGGAGAAGGAATGAATGGTGCCTGTCTTGTAGTCGAGGATGGTAAGCCCGTTCCCCCTCTGATCCATTCTGTCGAAACGACCTCCCAGCGTGAAGGTCCTTCCGCAGACGGTGACGGGCGCCTGGAAGTCCGTTTCCAGCCTGATGGGGCAGGCGTCATCAGGCTGTCTGTCCAGGTAATCCCTGAGCCTGCGTCCCGCGGAGGCGGTCAGGGCGTACAGGCTTTCCGGAGGAAGGGTCGACCTGAGAAGGCCGGAGGGGGCGTGCAGCCGCTCTTCGAAGAGAGCGATGAGCTCGTCTTTGAGGGGGCCGCGGTCTGCCGCTGGCGGCAGTTTCTGGCCAAGCCGGCGCTCGTGGAATATCTGCAGCACCTCGTGCAGGAGCTTGCCCACTTCCGCGGGGTTGTCGCCCTCGTTGACCTCGTCGGGCTCCGTGAAGTGGGAGAGGCGGTAGAAGCCGAACTGGGCCGGGCAGCGCACGTACATGTCGAGAGCGCTCGGAGATATCTTCCTCTGAAGCAGGGCGTCCATTTCCGCGCGCACGCGCGCATTGCGGGAGAGATCGAGAATCCTGTCGGCCGGTCCCATGGGGGTAAGCTTTACGGCCGGCAGGCCCAGGGGAGGCTGGCCGCGCCTGAAGATCCTCTTCTCTTCCTTTTCGCGCTCCCAGATGTATTCCTCGACGAAGCGGCTCCTGGTGCGGCGCTCGTTGAACATGCCGGAGCGTACGCCTTCCTGCCAGTAGAAATGCACATGACGGGCGCTTCTGCAGAGGCGCATGATGGCGTAGCCCTTTTCCACGTTGCCGGCGTTGAGGTCGGGAAGGCCGAGCAGGCTGCGCAGGGAGTCAGGCAGGATGGGATCGCGTTTTTTCACGCCGGGGAGACGCTCGTCCGTGGCCTCGATGATGTAGACGCTGTCAAAGTCGAGGAGCAGGCTTTCCATAACGCCCATGATCTGCAGAAGAACGAGACGGGAGGCCGGCGGCTCGAAGAAGATAAGCTGGCGGTTCATGAGTCCGTCTATAATGAGGGCGAGCGTCTCGAGGGGAAGCTGGCTTTTGGCCATAAGGCTGTCCCTGAGTGCGGGAATGATGGTGTTCTGGAGCCGGTAGAGGCATTCCATGTCCATGGAAGCGCGGGCTCTGGCCTCTTCGGTGATGTGGCGGCGCACATAGGTCATGAGGCCCGTCAGGGCGAGGCCGGCCTTTTCAGGGGTGTCCGCGTCCGAGAAGGCGGTGACGGTCACTTCAAGCACTTCCCTGAGGGCGGCGACCTCGGCTTCGCGTCCGCTGAAAAGGACGTGATATTCCGTGGCCACATCCGTGAAGGGATCGGTGTAGCGGCGTCCCGTGCGCACGGCGCGGCAGGCCCGTTCGAGAACAGGCTGCAGGGGCTGGCCGCCGGAAGAGGTGAGACCTGAGAGCAGGGGGCTCGAGATCACGTCCAGAAGCTCTTTCCAGTGATAGCGCGTGCCGAGCCTCTTCAGCTGCAGGATGGTCAGCGCGTGGATGAGCTGGAAGACGGGCGCTTCGGCCAGGGGCACGCCGAGGGAGACGTTGACGTCCGGACGGTCCTCATCGGGAAGATGGTGCAGGACAGGCATGAGGACGCGCGGGTAGGGGAGGATGATCGCGGAGGAGGTCCTGCGGTTTCTCTTTGAAAGGTCCTCCCCGAGCTGCCCGAGCTGCGAGTGCAGATCGAAGCCCGGGAAAAAAGTCTCTTTTGCTTTCGGGGAGGCTGCGGGTTCCCCGGCGGGCACGGCTTCGGCGTGCCACTCCTCCATCCATGTCCTGAAGCGGCGGCAGACCCAGTGCACGGGGCCGCCTCCGGCCAGCGCCGGATCCGCGTGCAGGCAGACGGCCGCTCCGGCCTGCCAGAGTGCCTTCAGCACGGCGTCTTTTCCGGCGCTCAGAGTATGGAAGCCGATGAGGTAGACGGGACGCTCCTCTGACGGCGCGAGAGGAGCGGGTATGCCCTCTCCGGCTTTTTCAGCCACGCGTTTCAGCATGATGCCGGGCGTGGTCATCCCGTGCTTTTCAAGCTCGCTGAGGTAAAAGGCTGAGATATTCCCGAGCTTTGCCAGCAGATCAGCGGCGTAGGGCAGGACTTCGCCTTCGAGGCCGGGGATGTCCGCCGGGGTCACGAGATTCGCGAACATCTCGTCGAGGAGGTCGGCGAGGCGCAGGCCCCAGGGGAAGAAGCCCGCGAGATCGAGGTCGCGGAGACTGTGCCGGCCTTCTTCCCCTCCTGCGGCCTGCACGGCGCGGTAGAGGATTTCCACCTGATCGAGCGGGCCGGCAGGAAGCTCGGCCTTCCCGTGCACCGCGGCGTACCAGCTCTCCACCACCTCATCGAGCGTCATGAAGCGCGGCAGAAGCCGTGAGGGCTCGTTCTTTCCGCGTTCGGCCTCGCGCAGATACATGGAGCGCAGGTACTGGCCTGGCCAGGTGGAGCGGCTGATGACGAGGGGGATGGCGCCTCTTTCCGCGTCCTTCAGGAAGAGTTTGCGGAAAGCGGGGAGGAAGGGGGCGTTCCAGGAAAAGATCAGAAAGGGGTTAGACATTGGCTCTCTCCCTCATGGCGGCTATGGCGGCGGTGAGTCCCTGTGCGTCGGTTTTGAGCGTGGCTCCCGCCGCGTTCACCACGCAACATTCGCGGCGGGTCAGGTAGCAGAGCACGGCGAGGGGCTGTTTCAGCCCGGTGTCCCCGAGGCTCTTCAGGTAGAGGCGCATCTTGGCCTCGTATTTTCTCTCAACTTCCGGGCTCCGCACCTCCTCCGAGCCGTGCTTGTAGTCGATGACGAGGGCGCCGTCAGGATCCGGCACAATCAGGTCGGCCCTGAGCATTTTCGGATCCGCGCCGCCCCTGAGGAGGTTCTGCTCGGCAAGGCCCCTGTCCATCCAGTCCCCGGCGCCGGGGAGGGAGAGAAACCAGGATATTTCCGCTTCGGCTTGTCCGCGGAAGGGGACGGGAGCGGCGCCGCGGCCTGGCGAATACGGCACTTCATTGAGCCAGGGCTTTTTGCGGAAGTTCCGGCTGAGCACAAGATCTACGTCCCGCGCCGCGGCCGGGAGCTTCGCGAGCTCCTCGAGGCAGGAGTGGATAAAGATGCCCTGCTCGCGGGCCGGGTTCAGGGGATGGCTTTCGTCCATGTAGTCGAGATGCACGTGGAGTTTCGGCACCCAGCTCATGGGAGCCCAGGGCTTTTCGTCCGCGCCGCTCTCTTCCGGGAATGGTTCCGGCCCGGCCGTGATATCGTTTTCCGGCGCGGCCGTTTCCCACCCGGGGGGTTCGGGCGGCCAGGCGTCTTCCGGAGGCACGTCATCGTCGAAAACGGTCATCTCAAAACCGTCTTCATCGGGGATGATCCGGCCTTCGGGATACCCGGAATCGTCAGAAGAAGGGAAGATGCCGTCCTCTTCCTGCTCCCCGCCCCAGCGGGGTGTGTCGCTGATGCAGCCCCGCATGACGCGCTCGCCGCTTCCGTCTTCTCCGTCTCCGTTCTCCGTCTCTCCGGCTGTCACGTCCGGCTCTGTGCCAGCCTCTGCTCCGGATGCTTCGACTGTGGCGTCCGCAGTCACGATTTCGGGCACGCCCGGAGCGCCGGCGCAGGAGGTGAGCATGGCGGCCATCATGGGCCCGAGGAGGCTGTCCTTTTCCGAGTACAGGACCCAGAGATCCTTTTCGGCGCGTGTGAAGGCCACGTAAAAGGTGTTGAGGGTTTCAAAACCGTCCATGGCGAGGGCCTGATACGCTCCCTGCGGGTACCGGGTTCCTGTCTCGCCCAGGCCGCGGAAGGTTCTGTTCAGATGGTCGGTGTATTCGATGAACCCGAGTTTTCCCCTGTGGGGGTGTCTCCTCTCAAGGAGGGGGTAGATGACCACGGGGGCCTGGAGGCCTTTCGACTTGTGGACGGTCATGATGCTTACGGCCTGCATGCCTTCGGGCATGGGCACCTTTTCCTCGCCGCCGTGCTCCTTCCACTGGGTGAGGAAGTCGGAGAGGGAGATGATGCCTTGGGACGCGCAGGCGCTGATAATCTCAAGGAAGCGCTTCAGGAAGGGGGCGGATTCCTCAAAGCGGCTGTACACGTCCTCGTGCCTGTACCACTCGCAGATGATGTCATAGACGGTCATGACCGGAAGGCTCCGGAGGAGAGGGGCGATGTGCTCCTCAAAGATCCGGGGATGGGCCGCGCGCCAGAGTTCGTACAGCGGAACAGGCGGCCTGGGATCGTCCAGGCTCCTCGGATGCCTGCTGTTCTCGTCCGCGAGGAGGCTGATAATGTCGTCGTCGAGATCGCGGCGGGTGATGCCTTCCCCGTCCGAGAGGCAGTGGGAAAAGATGCTGCCCGTGACCACGGTCCAGAAGGCTGTGTCGTTCTGGGGATTGAGCAGGAAGGTGAGGAGGGCCTCGGACTGCACGATGAGGGGGTGATCCCTGACGAGAAGGCTGTCTTCCGTGACAACGGGGATGTTTTCCGCCGAGAGGCGCCGGGCCAGGGACTGGGCGCTTTTCCCGGTGCGCACGAGAATGAGCATATCCTCCCAGCCGTGCCCGGCTTCGTGCTCCGTTCGCAGGGCCTCAATCACGCCTTCCTCTACGGGATCCGCTTCTCCGGCTTCCAGTTCGCTGTTTTTCGGCCTGCCGCTGTAGTTCACGAGGTGGACGGAGCCGCCTTCCTTTGTGTCCGGCGTGCATTCCTGGGACGCGTCCTTATACGTATCCGCGACCCTGGCCGCGAAGTAGTCCGTGAGGTTTTCGGCCGGAGCGGGGCCGTCCGGCTGATCGCAGAGGCCCGGCACCTCGCCGCAGCTGAAAGACTGGATGTTTTCCTTCCCCTCGCCGCCGAAGCGGGAAAGAAGGACTTCCAACGCGTTTTCCCGCTTTCCGAGAGCGGAGAAGATGGCGTTGTTGAAGGCGATGATCTCTTTATAGCTTCTGTAGTTGCGGGGAAGGTTCTGGAGCACCGGGATGCCGGACGGAGCCAGAAGCTCCGGATCCCTGGCCACCCTGCCGAAAAGTTCGGAATTGCCGCCGCGGAATCCGTAAATGGCCTGCTTCACGTCTCCCACCCAGGTGAGCGTGCCGCCTTCGGAGAGCGCCTCGATGACGAGAGGCCTCAGGGCCTGCCACTGGGAGTCGTTGGTGTCCTGGAACTCGTCGATGAGAAAGTGTCTGAGACGGATCCCAAGCCGGCAGACGGCCTCGGGGACGCCCCCGTTTTCAAGGATGTCCCGCACGCGGCCGGGTATGCTGTCGTTGAGAACAGTGCCGTTCTTCTCGGCTTCCTTATAAAGATCGTACACGCGCCAGGCGAGATCGAGAAAGCAGCCGTATACGGCCGTGCTGCCCGCGAGACGATCCACGAGGTCGAAGTCGGCGGTGTTTTCCGAGAGCTCCCGCTGCAGGCCATCGCGGAGCTCGATGTCAGCGGGGCCGGCGGTTGCGCTCTTGTTGATTTTTGCTTCTTCGTATCTCAGGCTTTTGCTGCCGAGCCTTTTGTCTCCGGCCCTGATGCGGATTTTCGCGAAGTCCTCCGATGACGCGGGCTCATTCTCTCCACCCAGGGCCTTCCATTCTTCAAGAAAGGCGTCAGCGGCCTTCCTGAGACCCTTGGTATATGTCTTGTTCATGGGAGCGGGGGGAGCGTCGAGCCTCAGGAGCTGTTTCGCGTTCGTATAGATGGCCTGTTTGTAGCCGGAGACGGCTTCTTCGAAATCCTTCTGCTCCGTGAGGAGGAGAGCCTTTCCCTGGCCATCCCCCTCATCCTCCTTCACGCGGGGATCCTTAAGCGTGCCGCTGAAGATGAGCGGCATGAGATTTGTCAGCCTCTTTTCAATGGTGCCCTTCGCGAGGAAGCCCTTCTGCTGATCCTCGATGATAAGCTGGTTCCAGGCCTTTTCGATGAGCTTCCTGAGTCCGGCGTCGCCCTGCCAGGCCTGATCCATGAGCGTGTCCAGACAAGGGGTGAGGATGTCTTCGATGTTGAAGACGGGCGCGAAGTCGGGGGGCAGCCCCTCGGGCAGGGCGCACAGGCGCAGGATGAGGTTCAGGAGACTGTCGATGGTGGAAATGTTGAGGCTGTCCCTGTCACGGAGGATGCGGTCTATCCAGACCCTGGCCGCCTCCGGCGTAACGGGATCCCCGCTTTTCTGCCCTGAGCTGAGGGCTATCTTTTTGAGGACGGAGAGCACGCGGTCCTGCATTTCCGTGGCCGCGGCGTTGGTGAAGGTGATGGCCAGGATGCCCCGCCAGTCATCGGATCCGCCGGGACCGGCTTCCTGCTCCTCCCTGACCCTGGCGCGGCAGGCGTCCTGCCTCGCCCCTCCGGGGAAACACTTCACGAGCAGCTTTAAGAATTCCCGCGTGAGGGTGTAGGTCTTTCCCGCGCCGGCGGACGCTTTGATCTGGTGCATTCCTGACATGGGTTTCCTCCGTCTGACAGCATGGCGGCGGGAAGCGTTCTGTCCGCCGCAGAGTATTTGTGAATACGTCCTGCCGGAAAGTGCGTCAACGGACCGGAAAACGGAAAGGGGGAACCGCGTAGCGGTCCCCCCTGTAACAGCGGACTGAAGAAGTCCCTTTATTTGCCGAGATCGGGCTGCATGCCTTTGAGGCAGCCCTGGCCCGTTGACTCAAGCACGGCGCGCCAGAAATCGGAAAGGATGTTGATGTGCCTGCGCTCCTTGGTCACGAGCTCGAGCGGCAGGTGCACGTAGCGGCCCTGCAGCTGGGCCACAACCATACCTGTGCGGCCGGCCATGGCGGCGTGCAGGGCGTACTGGCCGAGGAAGCCGCAGTAGACCTTGTCGCCGGCAGTGGCGGGCACGGAACGGATGATGTAGCTCGGGTCGATGTACTTGATGCTGGGATGCACGACCGGGTCATCCTTAAAGTAATTCTTGATGGCGTCCTTGAGGAAGGCGCCTATGTCGCCCAGCACACGGTTGCCCGAAGCGTCGTGAGCCGTTGTCCGGGAGAGGAGGTGCTGTCCTGCGCCCTCGGCCACCACGATGACGGCGTGTCCGCGGTTTTCGAGACGCTCACGCAGGGCGGGGAGGAGGCCACCCTCGCCATCGAGGGTGAACTGGGCCTCGGGAATGAGCACAAAGTTCACTTCCTTCATGGCCAGGGCGGCGCGGGCGGCGATGAAGCCGGACTCGCGGCCCATGAGCTTGACGATGCCCACGCCGAAGGGACAGCCGAGAGCTTCGGTGTGCGCGCACTCAATGGCCTCCGCGGCCTTGGCCACGGCGGTCTGGAAGCCAAAGGACTCCTGGATGAAGCAGATGTCGTTGTCGATGGTCTTGGGGATGCCGATGATGGCGATTTTGAGGTTGCGCCTCGTCACTTCCTCGAAGATGGCGCGCCCGGCTTTCATGGTGCCGTCGCCGCCGATGATGAAGAGCATGTTGACGTTGCTGCGCTCCAGTGTGTCGACGATCTCGCCGGGATCCTGCGGCCCGCGGGAGGAGCCGAGCACCGTGCCGCCGAAAAGATGGATGTCCCTTACCCTGTCAGGGGTGAGCTCGATGTAGCGGTGCCCGTATTTCGGAATGAAGCCCTCGAGGCCGAAGGGAATGCCGAGGACGCCGGCCATGTGGTAGTGATGGTAGGCTTCCATGACAATGGCGCGGATGACGTCGTTCAGTCCGGGGCACAGGCCGCCGCACGTGACGACGGCCGCCTTGGTGCGCAGGGGGTCAAAGTAAAGGTGCCTGCGCGGGCCTGCGGCTTCGAATTCCAGGGTCGTGGGTTCCTCCGCCTCAGCGTAGAGGCTCTGATCCACCACGAGGGGATAATGCATGTGGTCTTCCCACACGGAGAGGGGGAGGGGGGATTCGATTTTGCGGGGGCCGAGTACAGGGATGCTCGTGTCAATGCTCTGCTTCAGTTGTTCCTTATTCATGGAATTCTCCAGAAAAAAGTTTGGCCGCCCGGACCAGCGCCTTTGGGTGTCGGCTTCGGGGAAAGTCTGGCAAAAAGCGTGCCGATGCGCGTATAGTGGCCCAGGTCGGTGGAAAAGGCAATCTCTGGGAAGAAAGGTATATATCCATACGAAAGAGGCAACCCTGTGCGCGGAATGTGACGGGAGCGTGGCGCCGCAGGGGCCTGAAAGTTGACAGGGCCCTGCAGATGGGCGAAATTAGCCCGACTTACAACCGAGGAACTATCACTTATATGCCCATATACGGTTTATCTTATCATAAGCTTGCCCAGACCAGCTATTTTCAGGCGGACGAGGAATTCGCCCGCGGTGACAGGGCCGTGATCGGAATGGATCAGGGGCAGACCCTGGGACGCGTTGTCTCCGGTCCCCATGCCGATCTCGAGAATCTCGAGGAAGATTCCCTGCCGCACGTGGTGCGCAGGGCCACGGAAGCCGATCTGGAGCAGGAGAAAGCCAACGAGGTGCTGGCCGGCAGGGCCCGTAATTTCTGGCAGGACTGCGTAAACCGCAGGCATCTCGACATGAAGCTCGTGGACGTGGAAGTCTTCCTCGACCGCAGCAAGTTCATCTTCTACTTTACGGCGCCGGCCCGCATCGACTTCCGCGAACTCGTCAAGGATCTCGTGCACGAGTACCGCGTGCGCATCGAGCTCAGGCAGATCGGCGTGCGCCATGAAACCCAGATGATTGGCGCCGTGGGCAACTGCGGCATGGTCTGCTGCTGCCGCAGGTATCTGCGGCAGTTCGCTCCCGTCACCATACGCATGGCCAAGGAGCAGAATCTCTTCCTCAATCCCACCAAAGTGTCCGGCATCTGCGGCCGTCTCCTCTGCTGTCTCGCCTACGAGCAGGAGAGCTACGACGCCTTCCACAGGGACAGTCCGCGCCTCGGCAAGCGCTATCAGACGAGCCGTGGGCCCCTGCGGGTCATCCGCACCAATATGTTCTGCAATGACGTGACCTGTCTCACCGATCAGAACGAGGAAGTTAAATTTTCGCTGGAAGAATGGAAGGCTCTCGGTCCCACGCGCCCCGAGCAGCCGCCGTGCAGCCAGGGGCAGGCCGGCCAGCCCGCGAAACCCCAGCAGCCCCAGCACGATCTCATGGTTCTGCAGGCCACGGAAGAGAGCGTCACGGATCCCGACTTCTTTGACGACTATTTCCCGCCGGGCATGGAAAACGAGGCTCAGGGCCCGGCCATTCCCGACGGCCCGGTCATGGAGCCCGGCGAGGACGAGGCACGCCCCCGCAAGAAGCATCACCGCCATCCCGTGCGCGGGCGCATGGTGACGGGCCGCAGGGGCTCCTCCCTGCATCCCGGAGAACAGACGGCGAGTCCCGATCCGGCAGCGGGCGGCGGAATCCCCTTCCGCGAAGGCACCCGCCCGGAAATGAGCCAGCCGAAAGGCGGGCGCAGACGGGATCGTCAGGACGGGGAAAAACACCCTCAGGGCGACAGGACGGAAAATTCAGAAAAGCAGGACGCCTCATCCGCGTCCGCAAACATACAAGCGAGCAGGGAGAATGGAGACTAAGACTTTTTATATCACGACCCCGATTTACTACGTCAACGCCAACCCGCATCTCGGCCATGCCTATTCCACGGTCGTCTGCGACGCCCTTGCCCGTTTTCACAAGCTGAGGGGCGAGGATGTGCGCTTCCTCACCGGCACCGACGAGCACGGTGACAAGATTGCCAAGTCCGCGGCGAAGCAGGGCAGGAGCCCGCAGGAATTTGTCGACGAGATAAGCTCGCACTTCAGGAACCTCTGGCCGAAACTGGACATCCAGAACGACTACTTCATGCGCACCACCAACCCGGAACACGTGCGCCTCGTCCAGAAGTTCCTTCAGAAAGTCTACGACAACGGGGACATCTATTTCGGCGAATTCGGCGGCCATTACTGCACAGGCTGCGAACGCTTCTATACCGAAAAGGAGCTCGTCAACGGTCTCTGTCCGCAGCACCTCACCAAGCCCGAGTACATCAAGGAGAAAAACTACTTCTTCCGCATGTCCAAGTACATGCCCTGGCTCAGGCAGTACGTGATTGATCATCCGGACCTCGTGCGTCCCGAGCGCTACCGCACGGAACTTCTCGGCCTCATCGATTCCGGCGGTCTCGAGGATCTCTGCATTTCCCGTCCCAAGAGCCGTCTCTCCTGGGGCATCGAGCTTCCTTTCGACAAGGACTACGTCACCTACGTCTGGTTCGACGCGCTCCTCAACTACATCACCGCCCTCGGCTGGCCCGACGGACCTGACTATAAGAAGTACTGGCCCGGCGAACACCTGGTTGCCAAGGACATCCTCAAGCCCCACGGCGTCTTCTGGCCCTGCATGCTCCATTCCGCCGGACTGCCCGTGTATCAGCATCTCAACGTGCACGGCTACTGGCTCATGCGCGACACCAAGATGTCCAAGAGCCTCGGCAACGTCGTCCATCCTGAGCGCATGATCGAGCTCTTCGGCTCCGACGCCTTCCGCTACTTCATGCTTGCCGAGATGCACTTCGGCTCCGACGCCAACTTCAATTACGATGCCCTCATCACCCGCATCAACTCCGACCTCGCCAACGATCTCGGCAACCTGTTCAGCCGCGTGCTGACCATGACCGCCAAGTACGAGAACAGCGTTGTGCCCCAGCCGAGGGACAAGACGGAAGAGGACAGGGCCATCACCGACCTCTGCAGCACGGCCCTGCGCAATTTCTCGGATCTTTTTGGCAACGTGCATTTCGCCCGCGCCATTGACGCCCTCTGGGAACTCGTCCGCGCTCTCAACAAGTACGTCGACACCCAGGCCCCCTGGGCCCTCGCCAAGGAAGGCAAGACCGAGCGCCTCAAGACCGTGCTCTACGTGCTCCTGGCTTCCATGCGCAAGGTGGCCCTGGCTCTGTGGCCCGTCATGCCCCACGCCGCCACCATCATGCTGCAGCAGCTCGGCGAGGAAATTAAGGAAGGTGAGAAGCCCAATCTGACCATCGATGATGAGATCGCCTGCTTCGGCGGCCTCTATCCCGGCACGAAGGTGGCGGCCAGTTCCAACATCTTCCCCCGCATCGATACAAAGGCCATGCTTGAACTTCTTGAGAAGGAATCAAAGGCCGAAATGGAAAAGGCCGCGGCCGCGAAGAAGGTGGCTGAAGGCGCCGCCGAAGCCAAAAAGGACGATGCGGTGCTTCCCAATGTGACCTTCGATCAGTTCAAGGCCTGCGACCTCAGGGTCGGCACGGTCAAAGTCTGCGAAAAGCTTCCCAAGTCCGACCGCATCCTGCGGCTCATGATCGATTTCGCTGAGGGACAGCCCCGTCAGATTCTCTCTGGTCTCGCCGAGTTCTACAAGCCCGAAGAACTGGTCGGCAGACAGGTCATCGCCGTCCTCAATCTCGAGCCCCGCAAGATCCGCGGCGCCATGAGCAACGGTATGGTGCTGACCGCCGAAAAAGACGGAAAACTGACCCTGATCGCGCCTTCCGTGCCCATGCCGGACGGCAGCCGCATCGGCTAGTCTCACTCTTATCTTCTGACTGAAAACAGGCCGGATCCTCTGCGGGGTCCGGCCTGTTTTGCGCTCAGCCGCCCGGGAATTCCGGAGGGAGACCGTCATACTGATGCCGCGCCGTCTGCCGGAAGCATTCCGGCCCGGTGGGAAAGGCATCTGAAAGCCTGCATGAGAACGATTCATGGGGAAAGGTTCTGACTGCCGGCCCGGGACACGGAAACAGCCGTTCCCTTTCCGGTTTTTTCTATCTGGAAAATATTTTTGTGCGCTTTTGTTACGGTCCCGTGTCTTTTTTTGCTATCGGGTAAAATTGGAAAGACACTGGAATTTTTCCTGGTTTTATTATATAGTTGATAACTTGGCTTTTTTTGTATACCTTTGGAAAGCCCAAAGAGGGCGGAGCTTTTGCTCCGTTGGGCAGAAACGTGAAGGGGGAAAAAGTCATGGAACAGAGAACGTGGCTTATTACCGGGGTGAGCAGCGGCCTCGGCAAAGCTATGGCCGGACAGCTTCTCGCACGGGGCGACCGGGTCATCGGAACCGTGCGTTACCGTGGCAAGGTCGCAGATCTTCTTAAGCAGTATCCCTGGACGTTCAAGGCAGAATGCCTGGATCTGACCAAGGTGCAGGACATCCACTCTCTTGTCGATCATGCCTTTCTTGAGGGGCAGGTGGACGTCGTTGTCAGCAACGCGGGCTACGGTCTCTTCGGCGCGGCTGAAGAGGTGTCTGACTCCGAAATCGATCATATCATTGCTACCAACCTTGTGGGATCCATGCAGTTCATCCGAACCGCTATCCCCCACATGCGCCGCCAGCACTCCGGCCGTATCATTCAGATTTCGTCGTATGGCGGTATCGTGGCATATCCCGGCAGTTCCGTCTACCATGCCACCAAGTTCGGCATCGAGGGCTTCTGCGAGGCCGTGGCCCGGGAGATAGCTCCCTTCGGTATCGGCATGACCATCGTGGAGCCAGGCGGCGCCCGCACCCAGTTCCGTTACGGCAACGCCAAGGTGGCCAGGGATATCCCAGCCTATGACGGCACGCCTGCCCACGCTTTTCTGAGCATGCTCAACCCTGCCAACGGCCTCGCCCCCGGCGATCCCGAACGCATGGCGAAGCTCATCATCGCGAGCGTTGATCAGAATCCGGCCCCGCTGCGTCTCATGCTCGGCGCCAGGGCCCTGAAGCGTTCCATCGCTAATCTGAAGAAGCGTCTTGCGGAGTACGAGAAGCAGGCCGACACAGCGGCACTGGCTGATTTTCCCGAAACACAGGGTGCCAGTGACGCCCAGTAGCACTTTTTTCAGAAAACATGCAGGGCTGACGCACCAAAAAAATCTGATAGTATCAAGGCATGAAAAACACGC
>ENA-UOJV01001861-UOJV01001861.1-human-gut-metagenome-genome-assembly--contig:-C82-NODE-1861-length-20342-cov-39.694090_pt1 | contig 20342 bp, 19 predicted proteins | sample MGYA00242356_ERZ723903 | MGnify/ENA metagenome assembly ERZ723903
CGACATCGGTTGACATAACGGAATCCAAAAGCCTTGCGTTCAGCTATGTCATCCTCGCCCTGCGCTTTGCCGCAGAGAGCCTGCCCGCGCTGCTCGCCGCCGCGACAGCGTACTTCGCCATCGGCCTGCTCGACACGATGGAAGACGGCGCATTTACGCAGGAGAGCGCCGCCTACGCGCCAAAGCTCGCCGAATGGTGCGTCAAGGTGCTCAAGATCAGCGTGCTGTTTGCGCTCGCGGTCAACGTTTTACAGGCAGTTTGCGCGCCGCTCATCCTCAGCACCAGCATTTCCATCCGCCTGCCGGTCCTCGAGCTGTGCTTCGTGCTCGCCGCGCTCCTTGGCGCGCGGCTCATCGTCTCGAACGTCGCTCTTGCGGCGGACAATGACCTTTTTATCTGAGGGTGCGGCCATGGCGATCACGGTACATCTGGACGAGGTGTTGAAAGTGCGCGGCATGACAAGCAAGGAACTTTGTGCCATCGTCGGCATCACGGAGGCGAATCTATCCATTCTGCGCAGCGGCAAGGCCAAGGGCGTGCGATTTTCGACGCTCAACCGCATCTGCTGCGCGCTCGAGTGCAATGTGAGCGATATTCTGCAATGCGACGGAGAATTGGAGACGGAACATGAAGAGTAAAACGAAAACGATTTTGATTTTTGCTGCGATCCTTGCGGCGGTCTTTCTCGTCGCCTTTCTCGACGGCAGTGCGGTGCGGTCCGATGCTGCGGAGGAAGCGGGCGTGCTCATCGGCGCGTATGTTTCGGAGGAAGATCTCGACCTGGATGATCTCATCGTCACCGCAACGGGCAAATTCCAGTGGAAGAGCGGGCGGATCTACGCCGAGCAGACGGGGAAAAGTTGGTATTTCCCGACACTTGACGATGGCGGCGGGATATTCTGCGCGCAGATCAGCGAGGAAGGGACGGACTATCCGACCGTTGTGCATTTCGGCGGTCTCGGCAAGGCGCGCAGCAGGGTCAATGTCAGTGACGCGGACGGCATCCGCACGACGGATATTGACCTCTCCGGCGAGGTCTACGCCTGCGGCGATGAGCACAGGATCTTCAACTTCTATCCCATCTATCAAACGCCGGATGGCAGCGTTTATCTGACAAGCGGCAGCAGCATAGGCGTGTCCGGCGACGACGGCGGCAGCATGACCCACACGCTTACAAGCGATAAAACCGAGAGCATCGGCGGCAAGTCCGAGCGCGTGAAGGTCAAAGTTGCCATCACCGTTGCTGCCCGCGCGACGCCGACGAAGTTCACCGTCGCGCACATGGACGAAGGCGACAACCTTTTGAAGCTCGAAGAATTCGCGCCCGACGCACTGCCCGAGTCCATCACCGCCGCGGACGGCGCGGCGTATCTCATCGGCACGAGCTGCGGCATCGACCGGGACGGCGAGACGGCGGAATACGATATTTGCAGCCGCAGCGATGACGGCGGGCTGCATACCTTCCGCTATCGGAACGGCAGCCTGACCGCGGTAGAGATCAGGGTGGATTGGAAGGGGGAGACGGCATGAAACGACTGATCGCCTTTGCGCTGGCACTCGCGGCAGTATTCGGTGTGAGCTTTGCGCTCTACCGGCCGGAACTGGCGCAAAACGCAGCGCAGGACTCTGCGGACGACGAGTGGGTCGGCTATTTCTTCTCGCTCGAGCCGTTCGACGGCAAGCGCTATGCGGAAAGGGCCGATGACCGATACGACTTCGGCGTCCCCGGTGTGCCGATGTTTGTAAGCATTACGGCCTTTTCACCGGATGATCCCTACTATGAAGAGGATTCTGCGTTCAATTACTCCATCGGCATGGCTTCGTCGGAAGAGGTGGAGCGCGGCGGGCTTCATGTTTTCGGCGACGACAACGGCGACCGCTATGAGACCGGCGGCAGTATCCTTCTTGACGCACAGTGCAGCACAGAGTTGTATGCGTGCGATGTATTCCGCACGGCGGACGGGCGGTATTATGCCGTCTGCACCGGCGAGGGCTGCTGCGGCGACAGCTTTGGCCTGAGCCGCTCGGAAACGCTTTCCTGGACGCCGAACGGCAAAAAGCAGAGCCGTACCGTCAGCGTGAGCGCTTCGCTCGAGGTGCACACGGCGGCGGAGTCTGCCGCCTTTGTCTGGATGGACGGCGAAAAGAACGTGCTTTCGCGCGCGGAATATCCTGCTGACGCCATTCCCGAAGCCCTGTCCGCCCCGGAGGGCGCGGAACTGCTGGTCGTAACGAAAAAAACGCGGACGGCACGCTGGATCGCGCGCTTTTTACGGCGGAGGATATGTCTGCCGAGGTCTACGTTCCTTCGGCGCTTTCCGGCTTTCTGCGCGTCGTTTATGTGACGCTCGACTGGGGGAAAACTACGGCTTAACAAACTTTTAATAAAGAATACGCTAAGAAAATCATTGCAAAGTGCGGGAAAAGCGGGTAAGATGAAGTTAACTCAAAGAAAAGAGGAACCTGCCATGCGTCCCGACGGAACCCGCGTCAAAGAAGCCTCCACCATCGTGTCGGCGCTGCCCTATATCATGCCCCGGCGCTACGACGCGCAGAATTTCATCACCGAATACGCTGATATGGAGATTCTGCGCCGCTACATTCAGGAAAAACGGCGCGAGGGCATCCGCATCCCCTATATGACGCTCCTGCTCGCGGCCTATTTCAAGGCCTATCAGGAAAATCCCAAGATCAACCGCTTCATCATGAACAGCAAGATCTATCAGCGCAATCACTTCTGCGTCAGCTTCGTTATCCTGAAAAATCGCGCCGACGGCCGACCTGATGAAACGTCCATCAAGGTCTTCTTTGAAGACGGCGATGACATTTTCTCCATCAACCGCAAGATCGAAGAGGCGGTCGCGCAGAATCAGGTCGCCACACACAACAACAGCACGGATAAGTTTGCCAACTTCGTTTTTTCTATCCCGCTGCTGCCGGGGCTCCTGTTCGGCCTTGTGAAGCTGATGGACCGCTGCGGCGTTTTACCGCGGAAAATCATTGATCTGAGCCCGTTCCACACGAGCCTTTTTATCACGAACCTTGCCTCCATCAATACGAATTCGATCTTTCACCACTGCTACGAGTTCGGCACGACGGGCGTGTTCGTCAGCATGGGCAAGCCTATTGCAAATTATCTCACAGGCGAGTACAATAAAAAACTGATCCCGCTCTCCGTTGTCATGGATGAGCGTATCTGCACCGGCCACGAGTACGCCCTCTTCTGGGCCAGCCTGCGCCGCTACCTGAAGCACCCCGAGCTTTTGGAGGGGGACACGGGCGGCGCGTGCCATGAGCCGGCGTGCGCGCAGGCATAAGATCAGCATAAGCGGCGGCAGGGCGCACACCGCGCCCGCCGCCTTTTTCGTTTTCAGAAAGGAGCCGCGATCACCGTGCCCAGTCCGCAGACCACCCTGTACGGTGAAGACGCCGCCGTGCTGCACCGCGATGAAGAATGTACCGTCTACCGCTTTTCCGCGGCGGGCGGTGAGGTGCGGCGGACGGTCTACCCCGTTTTTCCGGGCATCTCTCTCATTTATAATGACGTGCACCGGTGCGCCTGCCGCCTTGAGCGGCTCGAGCCGCCGGGCCTTCTCGAGATCCACCACTGCCGCGAGGGGCGCATCGAGTACGAGTGCGGGGGCGAGCACTACTTCCTTGCCCCCGGCGACCTTTCCGTCGTCAGCAGGGAGGATGGCTCAGGCGCGGCGTGCTTCCCCACGGGGCACTATCACGGCATCACCGTCACGCTCGATCCGAAGCGCGCGCCGGACTGCCTTTCTTGCATTTTGCAGGATGTCGACGTTCGTCCGGACGCACTGACAGAGAAGTTCTGCGCAGGCAGCGGCTGCTTCGTCGCGCGGTCCAGCGCACGTGTCGAACACATTTTTTCCGAGCTTTACGCCGTCCCCGATGAGCTGCGGCGCGGCTACTTCAAGGTCAAGGTGCTCGAGCTGCTGCTCTTTTTGAGCGCGCTCGACGTCGCCCAGGAGCGCAGAGGCTACAGCGGCGCGCAGGTGCGCCTCGCGCAGGCTGCGCGCGACCTTCTGCTGCAGAATACCGAGGAGAACATCACCACGGCGGAGCTTGCGCAAAGGCTTGGCGCGTCGTCCTCGCAGCTCGCCGCGAGCTTTCGCGGCGTCTATGGCATGACGCCGGCGGCCTTCCTGCGCGCGCAGAAGATGCACGGCGCCGCGCGGCTTCTGCGCACGGGCGACCGCACGGTGCTTGATATCGCGGGGCAGTTCGGCTACGACAACGCCAGCAAGTTCGCCAAGGCCTTCCGCAGCGTGATCGGCGTGTCGCCCAGCGCCTACCGCGCGGGCGCGGAGCGCGATAGCTGCGCGCCGCGGCAGGAAACGGATGGATAAATTTTGGAGCCTTATCCGAGCAGTTTGGAGCGGATAAGGCTCCTTTCCTCTGCTATCATAGCACCATCGGCAGTGAGCTTTGTGCAGCGTTAGTTAGATAAATCTAACTGTTAGATGAGTCTAATCGTGACTGAAAATGCCGCTGTCCGGGGATACTGACCCCAAACGCCGAGAAGGAGGGAAGAGCCCATGCCCGAGGAGATCCTCATCCGTCAGGCCGCGCCGACGCTCGCGGGCATCAAGACCGGCAGCCTCTTCCCCTGCCCCTGCGACGATAAGGAGGAGCTGCTCGCGGATATCCGCCATCTCAATCGGCTGCTCGTTCCGAAGGGGCTGTGCCTTCTGCCCATCCGGTTTCTCGAGGGACAGGCGCTGCTGTACCTTTACCGCCCGCAGGACCTGTGCCGCGATTTGCAGGACGAGCAGGCGCTCGAGATCCTGCGCCGCGCGGGTTACGGCAGCACGAGCCACAGCGGTCGCTGTGTTGCAAACCTCATCCGCCGCTTTCGCGAAGGCGGCGAGTTCCCCCATGAGGTCGGACTTTTCCTCTCCTATCCGCCCGAGGATGTCAAGGGCTTCATCGACCACCGCGCCTGCGATTTCAAGTGCGCGGGGCTGTGGAAGGTGTACGGCGACGAAAAGAAGGCGCGCGAGCAGTTCGCGCGATTCAAAAAATGCACGGAGATCTACTGCGCACTCTTTCAGGCGGGCTCGGGCATCGAGCAGCTTGCCGTGGCAGTGTGATAAATTTTTCAAACAGGAAAGGACATTGAAAATATGAAAAAGATCGCAGTTGTTTACTGGAGCGGCACGGGCAACACCGAGGCCATGGCCAAGGCCGTCGCCGAGGGCGCGGAGAGCGCCGGCGCGCAGGTCACCCTGCTCACCCCCGATAAGGTGAATGCTTCCGAGCTCGGCTCCTATGATGCCATCGGCTTCGGCTGCCCCGCCATGGGCAGCGAGGTGCTCGAGGAGATGGAGTTCCAGCCCATGTTCGACGAGGTCAAGCGCAGTCTCGGCGGCAAGAGCGCCGCGCTGTTCGGCTCCTACGGCTGGGGCGACGGCGAATGGATGCGCAGCTGGGAGAAGGACTGTGACGATTCCGGCCTTCGCCTTGTGTGCGAGAGCGTGACCTGCTGCGAGACGCCCGATGACGCCGCGCTGGACGCCTGCCGCGCGCTGGGCAAAGAGCTGGCCAAGTGAGGATTCCTCTGTGGACGAAAAGCGCGCGATGAGGAAGCTCAGGCGGAAAGCACCTGTGCTCATTGCGCTCGCGGTCATCCTGCTGAGTCTTGCCATCAGCAGCCGGCTGCCTTTCTGACACCACGATGCGAGAGAGAGCCGCACACATCATGTGTGCGGCTCTCTCAAATTTTGTCCGCAGTTCGGTATTTTCACGGGATAGATATAAGCTCAGCTTATGAATATGTATATTATCATCAAAAAAGCAAAGAAAGCGGCGCGCAGGATTCTCTCTATTGTCGCATGGACGAAAGGAGGCGCCTGTGTTACTATATTGCTTGTCAAGTTGAGCTCTTTGTAACTGACGGAAGCGTGGGTCACCACAGGGGAGCAGAGAGCGTTTTTTTTGCTGAATCTTCAGCAGCCGACCGTCTGGGCACTTCAACTGCACATTGAGGCAGTGGAGCGCCCATTTTTGCTTTTAAGGAGGCAGAACTATGAGAAAGGTAGCCGTTATTATGGGCAGCACGAGCGACCTGCCCGTCGCCGAGAAGGCGATCCAGACGCTCAAGGAGTATGGGATCGAGACCGAGGTCCGCGTGTTATCCGCCCACCGGTGCCCGAACGAGGCAAGAGAGTTTGCAGCGTCGGCACGGGAGAGCGGATTTTCTTGTATCATCGCGCTGGCGGGCATGGCTGCGCATCTGGCGGGCGCCATGGCCGCGAACACAACGCTTCCCGTCATCGGCGTGCCGTGCAGCGGCGCAAAATTGGACGGCATGGACGCGCTGCTCTCGACCGTCCAGATGCCGAGCGGCATTCCCGTTGCCACCGTCGCCGTCGACGGGGCGAAAAACGCCGCCATCCTTGCCGTCCAGATCATGGCTGTGAGCGACGAGGGCCTTGCCCACAAGCTCCAGGCCGCACGTGACGAGGGCACCGCCGCTGTCCTGAAGGCCGATGCCGAGCTGCGCGAGCGCTACAAAAACTGAGAAGCCATTTCTCTGCTTCGAACGACAAAAAATATAACAATATAACAATAAAACAATAAAAGGAGAACAGTCATCATGGAAAAGAAAGAACAGCTCTACGAAGGCAAGGCCAAGAAGGTTTACGCCACCGAGGATCCCAACCTCGTCATCGTTTCCTACAAGGACGACGCCACCGCCTTTGACGGCGCGAAGAAGGGCACCATCGTCGGCAAGGGCGTCATCAACAACCAGATGACCAACCGCCTGATGGCCAGAATGGAGAAGACCGGCATCCCGACGCACTTTGTCGAGGAGCTCAGCGAGCGCGATACGCTCGTCAAGAAGGTCTCCATCGTCCCGCTCGAGGTCATCATCCGCAACATCTCCGCCGGTCACTTTGCCTCCCGCTACGGCGTGGAGGAGGGTATCGTCTTCTCCGAGCCCACGATCGAGTTCTCCTACAAGAACGACGATCTGCACGACCCCCTGATGAACGCCTACCACGCCGTCGCTCTCAAGCTCGCGACCTGGGAGGAGATCGAGCTCATCAAGAAGTACGCCTTCGCCGTCAATGATACGCTCAAGGCCTTCTGGAGCGAGTGCGGCGTCACGCTCGTCGACTTCAAGCTCGAATTCGGCAAGACCGCCGACGGCCAGATCGTTCTTGCCGACGAGATCAGCCCCGACACCTGCCGCCTGTGGGACAGCAAGACGAATGAAAAGCTCGACAAGGACCGCTTCCGCCGCGACCTCGGCGGCGTGGAGGACGCCTATGCCGAAGTCATGAAGCGCCTGATGGCCCACGACGCACAGTAAAATCGAACATGATAGAGAATCACAACATCTTCCCGGCGCGCCACATTCACGAAGAATGCGGCGTGTTCGGCATCTTTACCCCACAGGAATCGGACGTCGCGTCCTACGCCTACTACGCGCTCTATTCCCTCCAGCACCGCGGGCAGGAGAGCGCGGGCATCGTCGTCAACGACGACGGGCTGTTCCGCTCCCTGCGCGATACCGGCCTTGTGAGCGAGGTGTTTCCGCCCGAGCAGCTCAAAAGCCTCGGCAAGGGCACGATCGCCGTCGGGCACGTGCGCTACGGCACGACCGGCAGCGACAATAAGCGCAACGTTCAGCCGATTTTAGTGAACCACTTCAAGGGCCGCATGGCGCTCGCGCACAACGGCAACCTGACGAACTCTCACGAGCTGAGGCAGGAGCTTGAGAGCAAAGGCTCCATCTTCCAGACCACGACCGACAGCGAGGTCATCGCCTACATCATCGTGCAGGAGAGACTGAAGAAGGGCTCCATCGAGGCGGCCGTCTCCGCGGCGATGGACCGCATCGAGGGCGCGTATTCCCTCGTCCTCTCGTCGCCGACGAAGCTCATCGCCGCGCGCGACGTTCATGGCTTCCGCCCGCTCTGCATGGGCAGACTGAAGGACGGCTCCGTCGTCTTCGCCTCCGAGTCCTGCGCGCTCGACGCCATCGGCGCCGAGTTTGAACGCGATATTCGCCCCGGCGAGATCGTCGTGGTCGATGCAAACGGCGTCCGCTCGGATACGAGTCACTGCGGCAAAGCGCCGAAAAAGCTCTGCGTTTTCGAGTTTATCTACTTTGCCCGCCCCGACTCCGTCATCGACGGCAGCAGCGTCCACGTCGCGCGCCAGCGCGCGGGCGCGTTTCTCGCGCTCGAGCATCCCGTGCAGGCGGACGTTGTCATCGGCGTGCCGGATTCCGGCCTTGACGCGGCGCTCGGCTACGCGCGCCAGAGCGGTATCCCCTACGGCATCGGCTTTATCAAGAATAAATACATTGGCCGCACGTTCATCTCGCCCACGCAGACCATGCGCGAAAACGAGGTCAACATCAAGCTCAATCCCATCCGCTCCGTGGTCGAGGGCAAGCGCGTCGTGCTCATTGACGACTCCATCGTCCGCGGCACGACCTGCCGCCGCACGATCGACCTGCTCCGCAAGGCGGGCGCGAAGGAGATCCATATGCGCGTCAGCGCGCCGCCGTTTGTCTCCGAGTGCTACTACGGCACGGACATCGACGACAAGAACAACCTCATCGCCACGCACCACACGGTCGATGAGATCGCGAAGATCATCGGCGTCGACTCGCTCGGCTACTTAAGCATCGAGGACGTCATCAAGCTCGCCGACAACACCGAAAACGGCTTCTGCACGGCCTGCTTCGGCGGCGGCTATCCGACCAATATTCCAAAAGACGGCGGCAAGGACCGCTTTGAGTGTAAGATCAGTGAAGGGGAGAAGAAAAAGAATGCGTAGTTTTTCCGAGAGCTACCGTGATGCCGGTGTGAATATCGAGGCCGGCTATGAGGGCGTCAAGCTGATGAAAAAGCACGTCCGGCGCACCATGATCCCGGGCGTCGTGTCCGATATCGGCGGCTTCGGCGGCCTGTTCGCGCCCGACCTCACCGGCATGAAGGAGCCTGTGCTCGTCTCCGGTACAGACGGCGTCGGCACGAAGCAGCGCATTGCGCAGCTGATGGACAAGCACGACTCTGTCGGCATCGACTGTGTCGCCATGTGCGTCAACGATATCATCTGCTGCGGCGCAAAGCCCATCTTCTTCCTTGACTACATCGCCATCGGCAAGAACGAGCCGGAGAAGGTCGCGACGCTCGTCTCCGGCGTGGCCGAGGGCTGCGTGCAGTCCGGCTGCGCGCTCATCGGCGGCGAGACCGCCGAGCACCCCGGTACCATGGCTGCCGACGACTATGACCTCGCGGGCTTTGCCGTCGGCATCGTCGACCGCGAGAAGATCATCGACCACGACCGCATGAAGGCGGGCGACGTTGTGCTTGCGCTGCCCTCGAGCGGCGTCCACTCCAACGGCTACTCCCTTGTGCGCAAGGTCTTCAACATTGAGCACGCCGACCTGAACGCCTATATCGATGAACTCGGCTGCACGCTGGGCGAAGAGCTGCTGCGCCCGACGAAAATTTACGTGAAGCCCGTCCTCGCCGCGATGGAAGCGGCCGACGTCCACGGCGTGAGCCATATCACGGGCGGCGGCTTCTACGAAAATATTCCCCGCTGCATTCCGGACGGCCTGTGCGCAAGGATCGACAAGTCCTCTCTGCGCACGCCGCCGATCTTCGCGATGCTCCAGCGCATGGGCGGCATCCCCGAGCATGATATGTTCAACACCTACAACATGGGCGTCGGCATGACGATGGTCGTCGCCAAGGACGACGTCGACAAGGCGCTTGCCGCGCTGAAGGAAAACGGGCAGGACGCCTACGTCATCGGCGAGATCGTGAGCGGGGAAGAGAAGGTCACCTTATGCTGAAAAGCGCGCGCATTGCCGTCCTCGTCTCGGGCGGCGGCACAAATTTGCAGGCTCTGCTCGACGCGCAGGCAGACGGCAGGATCCCACACGGCGAGATCGCGCTTGTCATCTCGTCTCAGGCGGGCGCTTACGCGCTGGAACGCGCGAAAAAGGCGAATGTCCCTGCGCATACCGTGCCGTCGAGCCTCATTCAGCACGACTTCGAGGGAGCCATCGGGCTGCTGCTGGAGCAGTACCGGATCGACGTCATCGTTTTAGCGGGCTTTTTGAGCATTTTGAGTGAAAACTTCACGAAAAAGTGGCCGCGCCGCATTCTGAATATCCATCCGTCGCTGATCCCATCGTTCTGCGGCAAGGGAATGTACGGCTTAAAGGTTCACGAGGCCGCGCTCGCGCGCGGCGTAAAGGTCACGGGCGCGACGGTGCACTTTGTCAACGAAATTCCCGACGGCGGCGAGATCATCCTGCAAAAAGCGGTCGAGATCGAAGAGGGCGACACGCCCGAGACCTTACAGCGCCGCGTGATGGAGCAGGCCGAATGGAAGCTCCTGCCGCGCGCGACGGAGCTTGTCTGCCGCGCCATCACAGAAGAGGAGAACTGAAATGGTCGACTTTTTGCACTTTCTGAAAAATACGTCTTATCCCGGCCGCGGCATTTTAGTCGGCAAGGACCGCGTCTATTATTTCATCATGGGCCGCAGCGAGAACAGCCGCAACCGCGTCTTTGTTAAGACCGACGACGGCATCCGCACCGAGGCCTTTGACCCCGCCAAGCTCGCCGACCCGAGCCTCATCATCTATCACCCCGTCCGCACGATGGGCAGTGACCTCGTTGTGACGAACGGCGACCAGACCGACACGGTCTGCGAGCACGGCGACTTCCGCCGCGGCCTGATGACGCGCGAGTACGAGCCCGACGAGCCGAACTGGACGCCGCGTATTTCCGCCATCGTGCATGAGGACGGCTCGTTCGAGATGTCCATCCTCAAGCATAACAACGGCCGGTGCCTGCGCGAGTTCTTCTGCTACGAGGGCTGCGACGCGGACAAGGCCTACTTCATCAGCACCTATCAGGGCGACGGCACGCCGCTGCCGACCTTCGCCGGCGAGCCGATGGAGGTGAGCGTCCCCAGCCCCGAAGAGGTCTGGGACGCGCTCAACGAGGACAACAAGGTGTCCCTTTACGCAAACGTGAACGGCGAAGTCAAGCTGTTCAACAAGAATTTAGGCGATTGAGGAGAACGATATGAACGAGCTCGAACTCAAATATGGCTGCAACCCCAACCAGAAGCCTGCGCGCGTCTTTATGAAAGACGGCGGCGACCTGCCGTTCACCGTGCTGAACGGCAAGCCAGGCTACATCAATCTGCTCGATGCCTTCAACTCCTTCCAGCTCGTGCGCGAGCTTAAGGAGGCCACGGGCCTGCCCGCCGCGGCGAGTTTCAAGCACGTCTCTCCCGCGGGAGCGGCGCTCGGCCTGCCGCTCGACGAGGTGGACAAGCAGATTTACTTTGTTGAGCCTGACGAGGCCCTTTCGTCCATCGCCTGCGCCTACATCCGCGCCCGCGGCGCGGACCGCCTCTGCTCCTATGGTGACTGGGCGGCGCTCTCCGACGAGTGCGACGCCGCCACCGCCGAGTATCTCAAGGGCGAAGTCTCCGACGGCATCATCGCCCCCTCGTTCAGCGAGGAGGCGCTTGCCATCCTGAAGACGAAAAAGGGCGGCAAGTACAACATCGTGCAGATGGACCCCGCCTACATTCCCGCCCCGCAGGAGCAGAAGGACGTCTTCGGCGTCACGTTCGAGCAGGGCCGCAACAACTGCAAGATCGACGAGTCGCTGCTTGCGAACATCGTCACCGAAAATAAGAATCTTCCCGATGACGCGAAGCGCGACATGATTGTCTCGCTCATCACGCTCAAATACACGCAGTCGAATTCCGTCTGCTATGCCAAAGACGGCCAGACCATCGGCGTCGGCGCCGGCCAGCAGAGCCGCATCCACTGTACGCGCCTTGCCGGCGGCAAGGCGGACAACTGGTATCTCCGCCGCCATCCGAAGGTGCTTGCGCTGCCGTTTGTGGACGGCATTCGCCGTCCCGACCGCGACAACGCCATCGATGTCTACATCTCCGACGAGTGCGAGGATGTGCTCGCTGACGGCGCGTGGCAGCGCGTTTTCAAGGAGCGCCCCGAGGCGCTGAGCGCGCAGGAGCGCAAGGACTTCCTCGCGCGCCAGAGCGGTGTGACCGTCGGCTCCGATGCTTTCTTCCCGTTCGGCGACAACGTCGAGCGCGCAAGAAAGAGCGGCGTCACCTATATCGTCGAGCCCGGCGGCTCGATCCGCGACGACAACGTGATCGAGACCGCGAACAAATACGGCATTACCATGGCCTTTACCGGCCAGCGGCTGTTCCATCACTGAACAGGAGGAACAAAGCAAATGAAGCTCATGGTCATCGGCGGCGGAGGCCGCGAACACGCCATCATCAAGAAATTAAAGGAAAATCCCGCGGCCGAGGTCATCTACTGTCTGCCCGGCAACGGCGGCATTGCCGCCGACGCGACGTGCGTGCCGGAGATCGGCGCAAAGGACATCCCCGCGCAGGTCGAATTTGCAAAAGCGCACCGGATCGACTACGCCGTCGTCGCGCCGGACGATCCGCTGGCCCTCGGCGCGGTGGACGCGCTGACCGAGGCGGGCATCCCGTGCTTCGGGCCCGATAAAAAGGCCGCCGTCATCGAGGCGAGCAAGGCCTTTTCCAAGGACCTGATGAAAAAGTACGGCATTCTCACGGCGAAGTACGAGCTCTTCACCGAGGTGGATGCTGCCTGCGCCTATATCGACGCGCAGGGCGCGCCCATCGTCGTCAAGGCGGACGGCCTCGCGCTCGGCAAGGGCGTCGTCGTTGCGCAGACGGCGGAGGAGGCAAAGGCCGCCGTGCGCTCCATGATCGAGGACAAGGCCTTCGGGCAGAGCGGTGCGCGCGTCGTCATCGAAGAGTTCATGGAGGGCCCCGAGGTCTCTGTGCTCAGCTTTACCGACGGCGAGACCGTCGTTCCCATGGTGTCGTCCATGGACCACAAGTGCGCGCTCGACGGCGACAAGGGTCCCAACACCGGCGGCATGGGCACGATCGCGCCCAATCCCTACTATACAAAGAAGATCGCGGACGAGTGCATGGAAAAGATCTTCCTGCCCACCATCCGCGCGATGAAGGCCGAGGGCCGTCCGTTCAGGGGCTGTCTGTACTTCGGTTTGATGCTCACAAAGAACGGCCCCAAGGTCGTGGAGTACAACTGTCGCTTCGGCGACCCCGAGACGCAGGTCGTGCTGCCGCTTCTCAAATCCGATCTGCTCACGGTTATGCAGGCCACGACGAGCGGCACGCTCAAGGACGTCCCCGTCGAATTTTCGACCGATTCCGCCTGCTGCGTCGTCCTCGCCTCAAACGGGTACCCCAAGAAGTACGAGAGCGGCTTCCCCATCGCAATGAGCGAAGAGGCCGCTGCGCACACCTACGTTGCGGGCGCGAAGAAAGACGGAGACAGGCTCCTGACCGCGGGCGGCCGCGTGCTCGGCGTCACGGCGGTCGCCCCCACGCTTGAGCGCGCCGTGCAGGAGGCCTACCGACTTGCCGGCGAAGTTGAATTTGCCAACAAATACTGCCGCAGCGATATTGGCCGCCGAGCCCTCGCCGCGCAAAAGGAGAGAGAGTAAATGGTCTATCGCGTCTGTGTTGAAAAAAAGCCCGGCCTTGCGCCCGAGTGCGCGAGCCTCCTTTCCGACTGCCGCTCGTTTCTGGACCTCAAGAGTCTTGAAAATGTGCGCATTTGGAACCGCTACGACGTCGAGGGCATCGACGAGGCCCTCTTTGCCTATGCCACAAATACCGTTTTCTCCGAGCCGCAGCTCGACCTGACGAGCGGGGAGATCGACGCGAGCGGCGCCGCCGCCGTCTTCGCCGTCGAGCCCCTGCCCGGTCAGTTCGACCAGCGCGCCGACAGCGCGGCCCAGTGCATCCAGCTTTTGAGTCAGGGCGAGCGTCCGCGCATCCGCACGGCGAAGGTCTACGCGCTCTACGGCACGCTCTCTGAAAAGGACGTCGAGGCCGTCAAGCACCACGTGATCAACCCTGTCGAGAGCCGCGAGGCGTCGCTTGCAAAGCCTGAGACGCTTGCCGAAAATCTGACGGAGCCCAAGCCTGTCGCGTCGGTCGACGGCTTTACCGCGATGGACGAGGCAGCGCTCTCCGCACTCCTTTCTGCGATGGGCCTTGCGATGGATCTGGATGATCTCAAGATGCTGCAGGCTTACTTCCGCGACGAAGAACACCGCGACCCCACTGTGACCGAGGTGCGCGTGGTCGATACCTACTGGTCCGACCACTGCCGCCACACGACCTTCTCCACGCACCTTGACGAGATCACGATCAACGATCCTGCCGTCAAGGGCGCGTATGAGCGCTACCTCGCCGCGCGCGAGGAGGTCTACGGTGCGGAGAAGGCCGCCAAGCGCCCCCAGACGCTCATGGACATCGCGACCATCGGCACCAAGACGCTCAAGAAACGAGGCCTTCTCCCCGAGCTCGACGAGAGCGAGGAGATCAACGCCTGCTCTATCCACGTTCCCGCCAAGGTGAACGGCGAGGAACAGGACTGGCTGCTGATGTTCAAAAACGAGACCCACAACCACCCCACCGAGATCGAGCCCTTCGGCGGTGCGGCCACCTGCATCGGCGGCTGCATCCGTGACCCGCTTTCCGGACGCGCTTACGTCCATCAGGCGATGCGCGTAACAGGCGGCGGAGACCCGCGCAAGACGCTTGCGGAGACCCTTTCCGGCAAGCTCCCCCAGCGCAAGCTGGCGCAGACCGCGGCGGCGGGCTATTCGTCCTACGGCAACCAGATCGGCCTTGCCACCGGCCATGTCGCCGAGCTCTATCACGAGGGCTATATCGCAAAACGCCTTGAATGCGGCGCGGTCGTCGCCGCGGCGCCCGCAAAGAATGTAGTGCGCGAGCGTCCCGCCCCGGGCGACGTGGTCATCCTGCTCGGCGGCCGCACGGGGCGCGACGGTATCGGCGGCGCAACGGGCTCATCGAAGAGCCACGACTTGAAGTCTCTGACCACCATGGCGAGCGAGGTCCAGAAGGGCAACGCGCCCGAGGAGCGCAAGATCCAGCGCCTGTTCCGCAACGGCGAGGTCACGCGCCTCATCAAGCGCTGCAACGACTTTGGCGCGGGCGGCGTGTCCGTCGCCATCGGCGAGCTGGCCGACGGCCTTGCAATCAACCTCGACGCCGTGCGCAAGAAGTACGAAGGTCTCGACGGCACTGAGCTTGCGATCTCCGAATCGCAGGAGCGCATGGCCGTCGTCGTGGCGCCGGAGGATGAAGAAAAGTTCATTGCCGCGGCGCAGGCGGAAAACCTTGAAGCCTACCGCGTCGCGGTCGTGACCGAAAGTCCCCGCATGGTCATGCGTTGGCGCGGCGAGACGGTCGCCGACCTCTCTCGCGCCTTCCTCGATACGAACGGCGCGGTCAAGCACGCGCGTGTTCGCGTTGAAGCGGGGGAGGAAAAGCCGTCTTCCGCGCCGCATACGCTGCGTGACATGGCGGGCAGCCTCAAGAGCGCGTCCCGCCGGGGCCTGACGGAGCGTTTCGACTCCACCGTCGGCGCGTTCACGCTGCTCATGCCCTTTGGCGGCAAAACGCAGCGCAGCCCCTCGCAGGCGATGGCGGCGCTGCTGCCGGTGCTGCCGGGCAATACGACCGAGCAGGGCAGCGTGATGGCCTGGGGCTGCGACCCCGACGCACTGAGCGCCGATCCTTACACGGGCGCGCACAGCGCGGTCTACACCTCGGTCGCCAAGATCGTCGCCGCGGGCGCGGACTATCATCAAACATATCTCACCCTACAGGAATTTTTTGAAAAGCTGCGCAATGAGCCCGTCCGCTGGGGCAAGCCTTTTGCCGCGCTCCTCGGTGCGCTCGACGCCCAGCTCGAGCTCGGCGCCGCCGCCATCGGCGGCAAGGACTCCATGTCCGGCACGTTCCTTGACCATGACGTGCCGCCCACGCTCATCTCCTTCGCCATTGCGCCGGTACGTGCGGGCGAGATCGTGACGACCGACTTCAAGTCCGCCGGTCACGGCGTGTATCTTTTCTGCGGCGGCACGGCAGAGCAGAAGACCGCTGCATGGGAGCGCTTTACCGCGCTTGCCCGTGCGGGCAGGGTCGCGAGCGCGTGGGCCGTTGAAAACGGCCTTGCCGAGGCCGTCTTCAAGATGTCGCTCGGCAACGAGATCGGCTTTGCCGCCGAAAAGTCCGCGCGCGACTGGTTTGCTCCCATGCCCGGCGCGATCATCGCCGAGCTCACGGAAGAAGTATCCGATGCCGTCTGCATCGGCGTCACAACGGCGGAGAAGACGATCGCCATTGGCAATGATGAAGCGAGCATCGCCGAGCTGCTCGCCCTGAACGATGCCGTCCTCGAATCCGTCTATCCCACGAAGACCGAACAGACCGGCACGGTCAAGCGCTTCAGCTATGAGACGGAGCGCCGCGCCGCGCCCGCTGTCAAAGCTGCGCGCCCCAAGGCGCTGATCCCCGTCTTCCCCGGCACGAACTGCGAGTATGACACCCAGCGCGCTCTGCTCGAAGCGGGCGCGGATGCCGAGCAGTTCATCATCCGCAACCTGACGAGCGCGGATGTTGCCGACAGCGTGGAGCGCTTTGCCAAGGCCGTGGGCGAGAGCCAGATCATCGTCGTTCCCGGCGGCTTCTCCGGCGGTGACGAGCCGGACGGCAGCGCCAAGCTCATCACGGCCTTCTTCCGCAACGCCGCCGTCAAGGAGCAGATCACCGCGCTCCTCGAGCAGCGCGACGGATTGATGCTCGGCATCTGCAACGGCTTCCAGGCGCTCATCAAGCTCGGCCTTGTGCCCTACGGCAAGATCATGGACACCGATGCCGACTGCCCGACGCTCACCTATAATGTCATCGGCCGTCACCAGTCGCGCCTTGTGCGCACGCGCGTGTGCTCCAACAAGTCCCCCTGGCTTGCGGGTACGAAGGTCGGCGACATTTACACCGTGCCCATTTCGCACGGCGAGGGCCGCTTCCTCGCATCCGAAGAGCTGGTAAGGAAGCTCGCTGAAAACGGCCAGATCGCCACGCAGTACGTAGACCTTGACGGGTGTGCTACAATGGATGCAGCATTCAACCCCAACGGCTCGATCTGCGCCATTGAGGGCATCACCTCGCCCGATGGCCGCGTATTCGGCAAGATGGGGCATACCGAGCGCATCGGCAGGGAGCTTTACCGCAACGTTCCCGGAAAGTATGAGATGGAGCTGTTCACCTCTGCCGTGCGCTATTTCAAGTAATTCAAGAAGAGAGGAGCAGACCCATGGCTTACTACTATCCCGAACCGTCTCACACGTTCAGCGAATATCTGCTCGTCCCCGGCTACACGTCCGAGGACTGCATTCCCGACAACGTCTCGCTCAAAACCCCCCTTGTGCGCTACCGCAAGGGGCAGGAGGAGTGTCCCATCAGCCTGAATATCCCGATGGTCTCGGCGATCATGCAGTCCGTTTCGAACGACACGCTGGCCATCGCCCTTGCCAAGGAGGGCGGCCTTTCCTTCATCTTCGGCTCTCAGTCCATCGAGAGCGAGGCCGAGATGGTGCGCCGCGTGAAGAGCAACAAGGCGGGCTTTGTGCCCTCCGCCTCCAACCTGACGCCTGAGCACACGCTTGCGGACGTGCTCGCGCTCAAGGAGGAGAACGGCTTTTCCACCGTCGCCGTCACCGAGGATGCAACGCCCAACGGCAAGCTCCTCGGCATTGTGACGAGCCGCGACTATCGTGTCAGCCGTATGAGCACGGACGTGAAGGTGGGCGAGTTCATGACGCCGCGCGAAAAGCTCGTCACCGCTCCTGCGTCGACCACGCTCAAGGAGGCTAACGACATCATCTGGGAGCACAAGCTCAACGCGCTGCCCATCGTGGATGAAAACGACCACCTACTCTACTTCGTCTTCCGCAAGGACTACGCCGAGCACAAGGAGCACCCCCTCGCGCTTCAGGACGACAAGAAGCGCTACCTCGTCGGCGCGGGCATCAACTCCCGCGACTATGCCGAGCGCATCCCCGCGCTCGTGGAGGCCGGCGCGGATGTGCTGTGCATCGACTCGTCCGAGGGATACTCCGTCTGGCAGAAGAAGGTCATCGACTACGTGCGCACAAACTATGGCAATACCATCAAAATCGGCGCGGGCAACGTCGTCGACCGCGACGGCTTCCGCTTCCTCGCCGAGAGCGGCGCGGACTTTGTCAAAGTCGGCATCGGCGGCGGCTCCATCTGCATCACGCGCGAAACGAAGGGTATCGGCCGCGGCCAGGCCACCGCGCTCATTGAGGTGAGCGCCGCGCGCGACGAATACTTCCGCGAGACCGGCGTGTATGTCCCCATCTGCTCCGACGGCGGCATCGTGCACGACTATCACATGACGCTCGCGCTCGCCATGGGCGCGGACTTCCTGATGCTGGGCCGCTACTTCGCCCGCTTCGACGAATCGCCGACGAACAAGCTGCTTGTCAACGGCGTGTACGTCAAGGAATACTGGGGCGAGGGTTCGAACCGCGCGCGCAACTGGCAGCGCTACGACCTCGGCGGCAAGACGGGTCTTGCCTTCGAAGAGGGCGTCGATTCCTACGTCACCTACGCAGGCTCTTTGCAGGATAACGTCGCAAGAAGCCTTTATAAGGTCAAGTCGACCATGTGCAACTGCGGCGTGACCACGATCCCCGACCTGCAGAAGAACGCGAAGCTCACGCTCGTCTCCGCCACCAGCATCGTCGAGGGCGGCTATCACGACGTCACCCTCCGCGCCACCAGCGGCAGCAACAACTGAATTTTTGCAAAGCAGCAAAAAAGAGGTTCTCGATCCGAGAACCTCTTTTTTTCGGCGTTCCGAACAAACACGCTTTATTTTTGGAATGTTACGCACGACTGCGAGGCGGTTTTGCCGTCGGGCTTGACGATAGCGATGCGGCACGTGCCGTCGTCCGACAGCTTTTTGTAGACCGCCAGCTCCTCGCCCTCGAAGCAAGGCGTTGAATAGTGCAGCTCGACCGACCGGATCTGCCCGCTTGCGAGCTCCTTTGCCGAGAAGCAGTCGAGCAGCAGGCGCACGTAGGCCACGTTGTTCATATGGCGGCCGAGGTCGATGTCCGTCGGACGCACGGCGTAGTGCGAAAAGAAGTCGGTATCCTCGAACTTTTCATGGAAGCGCTGCAATTTTTCGGGGATGGCGCTCTCGGCGGGGAAGGGATAATCCTTCGGAAAGCCAGAGTCGCCGAAGCGGATGACCTTTTTCTCCGGCCCTAAGATCGCCCACTCGGTCTTGCCGCGAGCGATGACGGTCTCACCGCGCGAGAGCGTGTAGCTGCGATACGTGCGCACATCGCGCTCGCTGCAGGATTCGGCCCAGGTGCGCACGCTTAGCTCGTCCATCAGGTATGCGCGCGCAAAAAGATCGACGCGCGTGTGGACCGTGAGCCAGAATTCGCCTTTTTTGGCCATCGCCGCGCTGCCGACGCCCAGCGCCTCCGCGTGCTGCGCCGCGATGCCCTGAAAGATCGTAAACGCCGCCAGCGGCGACAGTGCGCCCGACGCATCGCAATAATCGGGGGTGACAATGAGATCTCGTTCAAAAATGCTCTCCATGCGGTTTTCTCCTTTGCTGCTGTTTTCTTAGCAGCAGTATAACATGGAAATGTTTATGCCTCAAGCGGGCAAATTTGTTTGTTCGTCAGAACATTTCCCGCGCCGCGCGGGGGGAGGGGCAGCGCCGACGGCGCTGCACGGGGCAAAGGGGGTATTCTCTTTCCGAAGAGAATACCCCCTTTGAAACCCCCAGAGAAAGGCGAGGGGAGTCCCCCTCGACCCCCGCATTGGCAGTCGGGGGCTTGAAGAGCTGCTCAGCCTGCGGAATCGGGTGCAGTGTACATGGCTTCGCCATGAATCTTCTGCGAGTCGCAACCGGTTGCAACCGCGCCCTACTCCGTGGGGCGCGAGTGACGTTGTCTTGGCGGCAGACTGCTTGCCGAATGCGGCATTGCTGCGCTCGCCGCGTTTGTTTGCGCCACCGGTAGAAGGTGATTCGTCTGCACCGACGCAAGATCAGCAGAGCGGCAGCGGATAATAGGAGTAAGTCAAATCGTATAGCAAAACCAATGGCGGCGAGCGCAGCAATGCCGCCACGCAGAGACTCTCATTCCCCAGGCGCCGTACCCCTTCGAGCTGCAAGCTTGCAATGCAATTTTCTCTGGGTGGGTCTAAGGGAGGGGTATCTCTTTTTCAAAAAGAGATACCCCTCCCTTGTCCGTGCAGCGCCATCGGCGCTGCCATCCCCCACATGGTGTGGGGCCGACATTATTCCGATAATAAAATCCGGTCGTTATCCAGCTCGTGTCCGGCTCCGGCC
>ENA-UOJV01001866-UOJV01001866.1-human-gut-metagenome-genome-assembly--contig:-C82-NODE-1866-length-20289-cov-30.223288_pt1 | contig 20289 bp, 18 predicted proteins | sample MGYA00242356_ERZ723903 | MGnify/ENA metagenome assembly ERZ723903
GGAACGGGCAGCAAGTGGCGGTCAATCACCGCGCCCCCGGCTGCAAGCCGAAAGATTTAATCGGTATTCCGTGGCTTGTCGCCCTTGCCTTGCGGGGCGACGGTTGGTATTTGCGCAGTTCTATTATCTGGTACAAAACAAACGCCATGCCGGAAAGCTGCAAAGACCGTCCGACACGCTGCTATGAGTATGTGTTTTTGCTCACCAAGTCGAAGAAATATTACTACGATTGGCAGGCCATAGCCGAGCCGATAGCCCCGGCAACGGCGGGGCGGCTGAAAAGCGGAGTTGGCAAAGGCAACAAGTATAGCGTTACTGTTCCGGGGCAGAACCAGCCGCAGAAAATCAACCGTCCCCGCGAAAAGGGCGCATACGCCGACGAGATGATTTCCCCCGTCCGCAGCCGGCGCAACGTTTGGCAGATCAACAATGTTGCCTATCGCGGCGGGCATTTCGCAGCTTTCCCGCCCAAACTTGCGGAAACGTGCATTTTGGCGGGCTGTCCCGTGGGCGGGATTGTCCTTGACCCCTTTTTAGGCAGCGGGACCACCGCAGCGGCGGCAAAACACCTTTCCCGCCGCTATATCGGCATTGAGTTAAACCCCGGCTATTGCGACCTTGCAAAACAGCGGATTGACGGGAACAGTAAAAAAATGAAAGGAAGAATGTGCGTATGAAAGATGAACAATATATCATTTCCGGGAGCAGCTACCGTCTGTTGATTTGGGATTTATTTACTATCCTTGTGCAGTATATCAGTTTGGCGCGTCGGCTGTCCGAAGCGGAAACAGAAAAGGACTTTAAGCGTCTGCAACGGGGCGTTGCCAACTATGAAAAATGGGTGTACCGCCGCTTTCGCCGCTGGGGGATTTCCCCAGACTGTAAATCCTTTGCTTGCGACACCTTGCAAAACGGCGTTATGGCGCAGCACCTTACTCCGCTATCAGATCGTTTTGAGGACGACGCCCACCTTGACGAAATTGAAGTATGAAAAATGCGTTTCCCCGCGAACGCAAGTTGGAGGTGATGAAAATTGAGCAAGGAACTGAAAGCCCCCGACAAGGTAACGCAGAAAATGACCCGCGACGGGGCGGTTGCGGAAAACCTTACGACGGGCGAAACAACGAGTATCAGCGACAGGCCGCAGGAGGAAAATTATGCAGCCCCCGCAGGTGCGGCAGTGGAAAAAGTTGTGCAGCACATCGGCGCAGAGGTTGACCGCCATTTGTCAAAAAGCGCAGAGAAAAAAGCCCTTGACGCGGCGCAGCTTAAAACCCATACTTCCCGCTTGCAGTTTTCCGAAGCGGAACGGGCAACGCCGGAATTGCAGAAAGCTATCCGTAAATCCAATAAGGCGGCAGACCGTTTAGACGCGGCGCGGGCGGCTATCCCCAAGCAGACCAAAATCAAGAAAGAGCGCGTTTTTGACGAAGCGAAAGGCAAGGCAAAGACGCGCCTTTCCTTTGAAAAGACGGATAAGCCCCCAAACGGCAAGTTGCGGCATAACCCCTTATCCCGTCCGGCACAGGAGTTAAACAGTACCGTACATGGGAAAATCTACGAGGTAGAGAAAGAAAACGTCGGTGTGGAAAGCGGGCACCGGGTAGAACTTGCGGGCGAGAAAGCGGGCGGCATGGCGGCGCGGGCAGTTAAGGGCGGCATACGCAGCCATAAACTGAAACCTTATCGGGCAGCGGCGGCAGCGGAGAAAAAAGCGGTAAAGGCAAACGCAGATTTCCTCTATCAAAAGGCGCTGCACGATAACCCCGCCCTTGCGCATTCTAACCCTCTTTCCCGTTTTTGGCAGAAGAAGCGCATTAAGAGGCAGTATGCAAAGACGCTGAAAACGGGCGGCAAGGTGAAAAAGACCGCCGAAGCCACCGCAAAGGCGGCGAAGAAAACGGCGCAGGAAACCAAACGGGCGACGTTCTTTGTCGTCCGGCATTGGAAAGGCTGCTTGATTGTGGGCGGGATTGCCTTTATCGTGCTGCTGCTTTTCGGCGGGCTGTCCTCTTGCTCCCTCTTTGGCGGCAACAGCGGCAGCGGCTTGATTGCGTCGTCCTATCTCTCCGAGGACGCGGATATTACGGGCGCGGAAAGCGCGTATGCCGCTATGGAAGCCGAGTTACAAGATATGCTGGACAATATCGAAAGCGAATACCCCGGCTATGACGAATACCGGGTAAACGCGGACGAGATCGAGCATGACCCCTATGTGCTAATTTCTATCCTTTCCGCGCTGCATGAGGGCGTGTTTACCCTTGACGAAGCGCAAAGCACCCTTGAAATGCTCTTTGAGAAACAGTATATCTTGACGGTTACGGAGGAAGTCGAGGTACGCTACCGCACCGAAACGCGGACGGACAGCGAGGGCAACGAATACGAGGTTGAAGTACCCTACAACTATTACATTCTCCATGTGGATTTGGAAAACTTTGACCTATCCCATGTCCCCGTTTACATTATGGGCGAAGAACAGCTATCCATGTACGCTATGTATATGTCGTCGCTGGGAAACCGCCCCGACCTGTTCCCGCAATCCGGCTATGTTTCAAAATACTATGAAAACCCGCCCGCCGATTATGAAGTACCCGCCGCGCTGCTTAATTCCGATGAAACGTTTGCGCGATTGATTGAAGAAGCTGAAAAGTATGTCGGCTTTCCCTATGTGTGGGGCGACAGCAGCCCGGAAACCTCTTTTGATTGCAGCGGTTTTGTCAGCTATGTTTTGACGAACAGCGGCCTATACAATACGGGCAGACTTGGGGCGCAAGGGCTATATAACATTTCAACCCGCGTTTCCAGCCCGCAGCCGGGGGATTTGGTTTTCTTTACGGGTACATACGATACCCCCGGCGTTTCCCATGTGGGGATTTATGTAGGCGAGGACGGGGACGGAAGCCCTGTCATGCTGCATTGTGGCGACCCTATCCAGTATTCAAGGCTGGACACAAGCTATTGGCAATCCCATTTCTACGCCTACGGGCGGTTACATTACAACTGATTTGAAAGGAGTAAATGACTATGGCGAACACGAAACTTGACCGTATCGAAAGGGATATTGAGAAAACGAGGGCAAAAATCCTTGAACAGCAAAAGAAGCTGAAAGACCTTGAAGCGCAGAAAGTCGAGGAAGAAAACGCGCAGATCGTGCAAATGGTAAAGGCGGTACACCTTGACGGGACGCAGCTTGCCGCGTTCCTCTCCGCTTACGCCAGCGGCGAAATCACCTTGCCGCAGCCGGAAGCCACTTACCCCGCCGAACAGGAGGACAACGACAATGAAGAATAAAAAGATAATCCGAAAGTTTACCGTATTGCTTGCCGCACTGGTTATCATGTGCGGCTTTTCTGTTACCGCTTATGCGGGCGGTGGCGATGAAAGCGACGACACGCCTACCCCCGTAACCGAGGAAACCCCCGCGCCGGAAACCGAGCCGGAAGAAACGACGGGCGGCTATGAGCCGCAGCCCCTTACCCCGGACGGGAATATGTCCCTTGTGGACGATATTACGGGGGAAGCGTCGGGCGATAAGCAGTTTATCACCGTCGTTACCAAAAGCGGCAACTATTTTTACATCATCATTGACCGCGCCGAGGACGGGGAAAATACCGTCCATTTCCTTAACCAAGTGGACGAAGCGGATTTAACCGCCCTTATGGAGGACGGGCAGACCGAAGCCCCCGTTTGTAGCTGCACCGATAAATGCGTTGCCGGAAGCGTCAACACCGCTTGCCCGGTTTGCAGCGTCAACATGAGCGAGTGCGCGGGTGTGGAAGCCGAGCCGGAGCCGGAAGAAACCGAGCAGCCGCCGGAAGAAGAAAAAGGCGGCGGCATGGGTATTCTGCTTGTCGTGCTGCTTGTTGCCGCAGCGGGCGGCGGCGCGTTCTACTACTTTAAGATTTTGAAGCCCAAAAAGGACGCGGCGAAAGGCAGCAGCAGCCTTGACGACCTTGATTTTGACGAGGACGACGAGGAAACGGAAGTAGTCGAAACCGAACAGACCGAGCAGGAGGACGATAATCTATGAAACTTGTAATTGCAGAAAAACCGAGCGTCGGGGCGGCGATTGCCGCCGTTATGGGCGCGAATGAAAAGCGCAGCGGATATTTTGAGGGCGGCGGCTACCTTGTGTCGTGGTGTATCGGGCATTTGATTAGCCTTGCAGACGCGGCGACCTACAATGAACAATTCCGTAAATGGAAGTACGACGATCTTCCCATTGTCCCGCAGGAGTGGCAGTTTATTGTTGCCAGCGGCAAGGAGCAGCAGTTTTCCATTCTCAAAGACCTTATGCACCGCAGCGACGTTACCGAGATTATCAATGCTTGCGACAGCGGGCGCGAGGGGGAACTCATTTTCCGCTTTGTCTATGAACAGGCGAATTGCAAAAAGCCCTTTTCCCGCCTTTGGATTAGCAGCATGGAAGCAAGTGCAATCCGCGAGGGCTTTTCAAATCTCAAAGACGGGCGCGGCTATGACAACCTCTATCAATCCGCGCTTTGCAGAGCAAAGGCCGATTGGCTCATTGGCATTAACGCGACCCGCCTTTTCTCTATCCTCTACCATAAAACATTGAATGTCGGCAGAGTGCAAACGCCCACCCTTGCTATGCTGGTAAACCGCGACTATGCAATCAGCAGCTTTAAGAAAGAGAAATATCATGTCGTCCGGCTGGACGTTGGCGGCGTTGCCGCCCTTTCCGAAAGGCAGGACGACGAAGCGGCGGCGCGGCAGATGAAAGCGGCTTGCGAGAAATCGCAGGCCGTTTGTACTTCCCTTAAAAAAGAGAAAAAGACCGCAGCCCCGCCGAAACTGTTTGACCTCACCGCCTTGCAGCGGGAAGCAAACCGTTTGTATGGGTTTACGGCGAAACAGACCCTTGACTATGCGCAAGCCCTTTATGAAAAACGGCTTTTGACCTATCCCCGCACCGACAGCAAATATATCACTTCCGATATGGAGGGCAGCACAAAGGAACTTATCACCGGCCTTTGCGCTGCTCTCCCCTTTATGCAGGGCGTGAAGCTGCAAGCCGACCTTGCGAGGATTTGCGACAACAGCAAAGTAACCGACCATCACGCCATTTTGCCGACAGCGGAGTTTGTGAAAACGGGCTTTTCTTCCCTTGCCGAAAGTGAGAAAAAGCTAATGACCCTTGTGTGCGCAAAACTGCTTTGCGCCGTTGCCGCGCCCTATGAGTATGAAGCGGTTACGGCGGTTTTCACTTGCGGCGGCTATACCTTTACCGCAAAGGGCAGGACGACGCTTTGCGAGGGTTGGCGCGAGATTGAAAGACTATCCCGCGCCGCGTCCGGGGAACAGGACGAGGACGCAGAGCCGGAAGCGGTTTTACCCCCGCTTGCCGAGGGGCAGACCTTTGACAATCCGGCAGCGGAGATCTCCGAACGTTACACGCAGCCCCCAAAGGCATTTACCGAAGATACGTTACTTTCGGCTATGGAGAGTGCGGGAAAGGAGGACACGCCGGAGGACGCGGAGCGCAAAGGGTTAGGCACCACCGCGACGCGGGCGGGTATCATTGAAAAACTCATTAGCGCGGGCTTTGCCGAGCGCAAGGGCAAAAAGCTAATCCCCACAAAGGACGGGTATAACCTTGTCGCTATTCTGCCCGACAGCCTTACGTCCCCGCAGCTTACGGCAGAATGGGAAACGCGCCTTACCGGGATTGCAAAGGGCAGCGACAGCCCCGCCGACTTCATGCGCGGGATTGAGGAAATGACAGCGGGGCTTGTCAAGACCTATTCCGCGATTTCCGAGGATAAAGCGAAGCTGTTTACCCCGCAGCGGGAAGCAATCGGCACTTGCCCCCGTTGCGGCGCGGCGGTTTACGAGGGCAAGAAAAACTTTTACTGCTCCGACAGGGCTTGCAGCTTTGTGATGTGGAAGAATGACCGCTTTTTTGAGCAGCGCAAAAAGGCTTTCACAAAGGCGATTGCCGCCGCCCTTTTGAAAGACGGAAAGGTAAAAATCAAAGGTATGTACTCGACCAAGACGGGAAAGACCTTTGACGGAGTTGTGCTGCTTGCCGACACAGGCGGCAAGTATGTAAACTTCCGCGTCGAGCAGAACCGAAAATGATAAGGCTTGATGAAAAGCAATACCGCGCCGTAAAGAAAATGACCCGCGCCGCTTGTGCAAACAACGATTGCGGGAATTGTCTGCTGCTGGACGACGGGGAAACTTGCGTTTGTGTGCAGAGTATCAGCTATTCGCTGCTATGCCGCTATTTCCGCGAAGCGGTATTACCCGCCGACAGGCAGCTTTGCGAACAGATCACCCGCAGCGGGGAAACCGATTTGAAGCGTTGCGCGGTATGCGGCAGCACGTTTGCGGCGGGCAGCAACCGGGCGAAATACTGCCCCGATTGCGCGGCAAAGATACGCCGCAGACAGAAAGCCCAAAGCGAGAGAAACAGGCGTTTACGGATAAAAACAACTACATAGCAAGCACAGCAAACGAGTACCCGTTTGCGAGAAATGCCCGCGCTTCCCATAGAGTAGCGCGGGCATTTTGCTTGTTGGGATAGTCCCAAACCCTTAAAAACCGAGAAAGGAGCGTGTAAAACAATATGCCGTATTCCTCATACGACCATGACAAATTAGAAGCCGCCGAAACTATGCGGATAGAACGCCGGATATATTTTGAAGCAAAGGACGGGGAGATTGCCCCCTATGTTTCTTTGCCGCCCGAACAGCTACACACCATGCGCGAGGAAAGCGCGGCAGCGGAACAGGCGGTTTTTGACGACCTTGCAAGACGCGCCGCTGCATGGGAGGAACAGGCGGGAAAAACGCTTTTGCTCGACAAAGCGATTGAATACACGAGGACAACCGTTGTGCAGCACACCTCTAACCAGTGGCATGAAAACGAGTATAACCGCCACACCCGCAGCAACCGGGTCTATCAGATGAATTACTACATTTATGAGAATACCCGTTATGACAGCGAGAAGCAGAAAAGCGTCCCTTACTCCTATTCCCTTACATGGGGCGTTTACACCAACAGCCCAAACAGGAACGGGCAAGCGAAGATCGCCGGACAGGACAGAAAGGTTTTCCCCGATAAGGCGGCTATGGAAAAGTATCTGAATGGGCGTATCAAAGCATACGACCGTCTGTTTACGGAAATCTCCCCGCCTATCCCGCAGGAGTACGCCGAGCATTTCAAAGTAAACGGTATGCTCTTGCCGGGTTACACCGTCGAGGGAGAGGAACCCCCGCAGCCGGAGCAGGCCGAAGCAAAGGAAGCCCCGGCAGAACAGGCGGCTATCCCCGAAAATACCAATCAGCAAAAGGAGCGTGAACACATGAGCGGACAGTTTTCTATTATGATAGGCAACCGTAGCCGCTTTGAAGCGGGCGACCCCAGCGGCTATTGGCTGGATATGCCAGCGACAAAGGAGCAGCTTCACGAAGCTATGCAGAGCGTCGGCATTACCGCCGACAACCCGCAGGATTTTTCCATTCGCGGCTATTCCGACGACCCGGAAAAACATATTGCCTTGCCTTATGAAATGGTATGCGCCGCCGACGTGGACGAACTCAATTTTCTTGCGGCGCGGCTGGAACAGATTGACCCCGCCGAGGTTGGCAAGCTGAACGCGGCCTTGCAGCAGGAAAACGGGCTTGCAACTATCGGGCAGGTAATTAACTTCACCTATAACGTGGATTTTTACGTCCATATCCCCGAAGTACATACCTACCGCGATTTGGGCGACTACTACTTAAATCAATCCGGCATGGTACAAATGCCCGAAGAATGGAAAAGCGGCATTGACCTTGCTGCTTTTGGCAGGAACGCCGCCGAGCAGGAAAAGGGAGCGTTTACCGAATACGGGTATATCGTGGAAAGCGGCGACGAGTGGGAACGGCAGTTTGAGGGGCGCGAAGTGCCGGAAGAATACCGCATTATGAGTTACCCGCAGCCGGAGCGCGGCGAACAGGACAAAGCCTATATGGACGCAGCCGAAACGCAGCAAGCAGACGCACAGGCCGCAGAGCCGCAGCAGCCCCGCCCCGTCGTCCCCATTATCCTTACTTCCGAAAAGCCCGCCGAAAAGGTAAAGGAGATCACCGCGCGTTTGGAACAGGGCGTACAGGCGATTTTTGACAGCGACCGCTACAAAGAGTTCCTAACCGCTATGTCAAAGTTTCACGATTACAGCCTGAATAACACTATCCTAATCGCCATGCAGGGCGGCAATCTGGTTAAGGGCTATACACAATGGCAGAAAGACTTTGACCGCCATGTAAAAGGCGGCGAGAAAGGCATTAAAATCTTTGCCCCCGCGCCCTACAAGGTAAAAAAGCTGGTGGACAAAATCGACCCCGCAACAAGACAGCCCATGTTTGACCGCGAGGGCAAGCCGGTTAAGGAAGAAAAGGAAATCACCGTCCCCGCCTTTAAGGTTGTTTCCGTCTTTGATATTTCGCAGACCGAGGGCAAGGAGTTTCCCGACCTTTCTGTAAAACCGCTGCTTGCCGACGTGGAGCAGTACGAGGACTTTTTCGCTTCCCTTGAAAAAGCGTCCCCCGTCCCGATTGCCTTTGAGCAGATAAGCAGCGGCGCAAACGGGTATTTCAGCTTGACCGACAAGCGTATTGCAATCAAAGAGGGCGTGAGCGAGTTACAGGCGGTAAAGACCGCCATTCACGAAATCGCCCATGCAAAGCTGCACGACGTGGACTTGAACGCCCCGCCGGAGCAGCAAAACCGCGTTGACCGCCATACCCGCGAGGTAGAAGCGGAAAGCGTCGCTTATACCGTGTGCCAGCACTTCGGCCTTGATACGTCGGATTACTCTTTCGGCTATGTGGCGGGTTGGAGCAGCGGCAAGGAAATGACCGAACTAAAAGCGTCCCTTGAAACGATACAGGCTACCGCAAAGGAACTCATTACCGAGATTGAGGGGCATTTTACCGAGTTGCAGCAAAAGCGGCAAGCCGAGCAGGAGCAGCAGACCCCCGTATTTGACAAGCTGCCGCCCGAACAGCAGCAAGCCTTGTCCGACACCGTAAAAGATACTTTGCAAATGCTGGTTGACGCAGACAAGCGGATTTATGGCGACGTTACGGGCAAGACCCTTGAAGCAATCGCGGCGCAAGGATATTCCTACAAGGACGGGCAGCTTGAAAAGCAGCAGCCGGAAGCGACCCCCGACAGCCTTTTGACGGGTGAAACCGTTAGAACGCCGAGGGGCAATTTTCATATTACCGATATGAGCCGTGAACAGATCGAAGCGGCGGGATTTGGTTTTCACCATGCGTCGGAGGACGGGAAGTATCTCATTATGGGGAATGGTACACAGGCTTACGCCATAGCCGCCGAGCAGCCGCAGCGGGATAATCCCTTAAAGCACGTCGAGGACACCATAGAGCAGAACGACAACAATTTTGACGGGCTTATCAATAACACGCCGCAAACGCCCACCGTCGCGGATTTTGAGCAGCGGGCAAAGGCGGGCGAAGCGATTTCCGTTACCGACCTTGCGAAAGCGGTAAAAGCCGAGAAACGGGAGCAGCCGCAAAAGAAACCGTCCATTTTGAAGAAGCTGGACGAGTACAAGAAACAGGCGGCGCAGCAGCCAAAAAAGCCGCAACGGGAACAAAACAAGGATTTGGAGGTTTGACGTTATGAATATCCGATTTACCACCCCGGAAGAAAACATTGTTGCGATCTACGCAGAGGGAAGCCGGAAAACGACAGTTGAAAATATCCTTGCCGCCATGCCCTACATGGACGGGGATATGCGCCAGCTTGCCGCCGCAGCGGTGAACAAGCTGCAAGCCATGACGGACGACGAGTTTTCCGAACAGGAGTTTATCTTAACCGACGACGAATAACCCAACACGCAGCAGGGGCGCGGTTGCCAATCAAGGCAGCCGCGCCCCTGTTCTTTTTTTGTCTTTGCGTGGACAATTAGAAAGCCGTTTTTTGAGGTTTGAATATACTTTATCGTCTATGCCGTTTCCGCACTCTGAAAGCCGCAGAAACACAGGCGTTTTCAGCCCCTAATGTTCCATGTCCTGCCCCTTGTTTATGCCTTGTCCCTTGCTTTGACGTGCAGCGATAGCATAATGACAAAGGAAAGGCCGCAGACTACATAAAACCAAACCTGATCGGCATTAGAGATAAGGAAAGCCAGCAGCCCGAAAATGACCGCCCATACAGCGGACAGCAGCACCCCGATAATCCAAAAGCCGAAACGTGTATTTTGCAGGAACAGCAGCAGCACGAACACAGCCGCGCCGATCAACACGCACAAGGCGGGGTGCAGCGTGAAAAAATGATTGCAGCACACGCCGGAGATAATACCGAGCGCGATACTGTCAAAAACAATGATATGCCCGATAAACAGCCCTATTACCATAGCGATAAAACCGATTGCAAGCGCGATAACCCAATATGCGCCCAATGCCGCCAGATAGCCCATGCCCCAAAATCCCCCTTTATTTTTCTGTAATGCAGCTACCGCAAAGGACGCGGACGGCATTCATCACCGTTTCCCATGCAATACCCGCCGCATAGCTGTTTTTCTTTTGATAGCTCTCCCACAGCCCGCGCATAACGCGGCTTGTATAGATTTCATCAAGTGTGCGTCCATATTCCGGCAGGACGGTTTCGCTTCCTCGTTTGCGGCAAGTAGCGGCGAGAGCCGCCGAAAGCGTCCCTGTATCAATCTGCATTTCCGTCTGTTGCAGGATATATAAATCGTAAAAATCCCGCAGGCGCGTGTTCAACACGCCCCGCGACAATACCGTTTCTATCTTTTCCGCAAGCACCGTTTCGAGGGGATAAGCCCATAGGGATATATACCGCTGCTCAAACATCAGCTTATAGCGGTACTCGATTTCGGCGGGCGTGATTGCGTCCCCTGTCGATATGTCAACTTTCAGCGGGATTTTCATAGTGTCTAAAAATGCGTCGAGGGAAAGGCGCACACCGCCGTACTCCGCTTCGTCCATAATGTTTGAAACGTCCTTAATGGAAAAGCGGATATTATCGTCAATTTCTACGGCGGCAATTTCTTCAACAATATTTCTTGCGTGTTCCGCGTCAAGAGGGAAATTGCGGATTGTCGTGTCAATATCCATTGTCGCCCGGTTTTCAAGTCCGACCATAGCGGAAACGAGCATACCGCCCTTTAGGATAAAATTGTCCTTGTACTTTGAGAGGGCGACGCGCTCTAAAAAGCGTTCCATGCCATAATTGCGGATAAAAAGCGCGGATTTATCGCTGTCGCCTTTCGCCTTGTTTCGGATTAAATCTTTTAACTGCCTTGAAGTCTTTATCATCAGAACAGCACCCCCATTGTTTCGCTCATTTGTTTTTCGATATGAAGCGCAACGGCATACCGGCTCAAAACGGAAATACGCTTGTCCTTGCACTTCATGTATTCTCTGACCGCATAATTGAATACGGCAATATCCATATCAGCCCTTTTGCGCAGTATGTCGCAGATCGTGCGTTCCATGTCATACGCTTTTACAAAATGTCCCCCCGGCGTTTGGATTTCGCAAAGCCCCATACTGTACCATTCCTGTTTGACATAGTACGCCTTAACGCCTTTTCTTATCAGCCCGCCGCCGTTATAGCTTGACGGGACGGTAACGGTAAAGGGGATTGGCTCTTTTTCCGCGAGATCGTGCAGATACAAGGCCGCTTCATGGGAGTAGACCGCTTTAGGGAATTGCGCTTGCAGCAGGTACATTTCATCTGTCAGGCAATCCGGCGAAAGGTAAATGCCATGCGCCGCCTTTTCCAGCCCCGCAGCTTTCACATATTTGTAAAAAGTTTCTTTGGAAATGCCAGCGGCGACAACATCAGCCGTTTTCAATATGCCGTTGTTTTCCGTAAGCAGTTTTTCAATCGTTTCCTGCTTCAAAACCATCACCAACTTTCACGCTGAAATTATATTATAAAATCAGCGTAAAAGTCAATAGTATTTTTTTGAAAATTAAAACCGTCGCGTCACCGCTCCTGCTCCCGCGCCTTGCTTTGGGACGGGTAAAGAATACTATCGACGTTCTTTTTGACAATCCCGTATTCCTGCATTTGCTTTTTCGCTTGGCGGTAATCCTCATACAATTTGCTTTTCCTGTCGTTTAGGCCGCTGTACTCCTTGCGCAGCGCGGCGAGATCGGGCAGCTTCTTTACCTGCATTTCCTTTAATGCCCTTGCCGCAGCTTCAAACAGGATAATTTCGCTTTCATGCCCCCGCAGATACTTTTCCTTGTCCGGCGATTTTCGGTATTCATCGTAAATCGGTTTTAACTGTCGGTATGTGGTGGTGTGCTTGATAAGCAGCGACAAATCGGACATACGCTGTTCTACCTCTTTAACCGCCCTTGCCGCCGCGTCATGGGCGGTCATAATATCCGCGATTTTGCTTTCAAGGTCGCTGTAATACTCAATCTTGTTTTCGGTCAAGAAGTTCATGCTTTTTGCGGCCTGTTTCAGATTATGGATTTTCGCCCACCGTTCATAGCCCGCCGACTGTTGCGCTTTGATACTGTTTTCAAGATCGACGACAAGCCGGATTTTCCTATCTTCCCGCAGCGTTTTTGTTTTGGCAATATATACGCCCTTGATACGCTCCTTAATCGCTTCTTCCGTATAGGCCGCGCCCAGCGTCTTTGCGCGGGTAAACCGTTCCTGTCCGGCGGCGCGGAAAGAAATATATTTGCCCTGTTTGATTTCATACCCCATTTCCTGCAAGCGGCGCAGCAGTTCGTCAAAATCTTTCACTTGGGGAATGAGGGTATCTATCGCCGTTTTCAGCTTGGCTTTGTAGCTTGTCCCTTGCTTTTCGGCGGTATATTCCGCATAGCTTTTCCCTTTGTCCTGCCCCGGCACGACAACGGACAGCCCATGCTCTTTACATATCCTGTCGCTGGTGCGCCGGATAAAGTGATAGCTTTGCTTGTTGGAATGGTACTTTTTGTAGTCAACGAAGCTAACCGCGTTGAAAATCAAGTGATTATGCAGATGGTCTTTATCGACGTGAGTTGTCAAAACAAACTCATACTTGCCGCCTAATACCGCCCCGGCAAGTTCCATGCCGATTTTGTGCGCTTCTTCCGGTGTGGTTTCTCCCACCGCAAAGGATTGTATCAAGTGCCGCCCTAAATGTGTGCCGCGATCTCCGGCAGCTTCCCGCGTCCATGCAAACTCAATATCGGCGGTTTCCAGCCCGCAGCCGAAAGAGGACGCAAGCAGCTTCCCGTCTGTCTTTTCGGGATTTAAGATATAGTCTATCGCGGCCTTTAAGGTTGATTTAATAGGGTGCGTCTTTGTAACCGCCATATTTCGTCCACCGCCTTTTTAATGTCCTCAATGTCCTGCTCATAAACCGTCCCCGTCGCGTTGGCGCGTTTGGCAATCTGGTTGATGTTGCGGCTCACCGCTTGCAACTGACGGATATATGCTTTTGTGTCGCTTCGGTCAATGACAAGGATATACCCGTCTATCGCCATTTTTCGGAAGTATGCCCCATACTGCTTTATGGGAAGCTGCTTCATCTTCCCGTCGATCAGCCGCTTTTCTTCTTCCGTAACGTAAAACTTCATTTGGATATTCCGTTTTCGGTTTTCCATGCTCACACCGCCTTTTCGTCCTCGCAAGCTGCATATCGTTCATTTCCGCTTTGCAGCGGAAAGTCGCTCATTCCGCTGCTCGTCCTCTCCCCAGGCTTTGCGGGGCACCCCGCGTAAGGGTTTGGGATTATCCCAACACCGGGGTCCCCGAAAAGTCGCAAGACTTTTTGGGGTGGGAGCAGGCAATTTTCGCAAACGGGTACTCGTTTGCTGTGCTTGCTATCTGCTCATTTCTCCTATTACTACTACGGGGAAAACGCCTTGTTTGGGAAACAGGGGTAGCAACTTTTTTGAAAATCCCTCTCGTTTGATGTTGAAATCCGCCGTGTTTCTCTATATAATTATTGTGTATAGCTGTGCATAAATTGACGCAGGAGGGGGAATTAGCCGTATGGCGGCTTATCAAAGCGAATTGGCGGTCATCACAAAAGCAAAAGACCTTTGTTCCTATGTGATGACGGTAACGGATAAATCGCCTAAACGTTTCCGCTTTACCCTTGTTGCAAAGCTGCAAAGTTACGCGCTGAATACGATAGAAAATCTGTACCGTGCAAATGAAGTATTCGTAAAAGCCGGGGACAGGGGCAAAGCCGCGCAGCGGGTAGATTTTCAACATCAGGCTCTAACAGAACTAAAGCTGCTCGGTTATATAGCACAGCTATCTATGGAACAAGGCTGTATATTGCCGAAGCAGTATGAGAAAATCACAAAGAAAGTGCATGACTGCCAAAATATGCTCGGCGCATGGCTGAATAGCGACAGGAAACGGTTAGGGATATAGGCCGCAAGGCTTTATATCATATACGGGATAGGGTTGTATAATCTTTGAGCGCCGGTGTGTGGTGGCTCCGCTCGCCTAACGCAAACAATACCAACAATGCGGGCGCGGTCAACAACAATGGGAATGTGAACAACAACAACGTGAACAATGACTGGGCGGCTCGTCCCGCGTCGCCTTATTGCCCGAAGTATGCCGCAGGCGCGTCATACCCGTGCAGGCCGGAAAAAAGGCTTGCTTGCATAAGGCAAAGGAACCCTATTCCCTTTCGCGCAGGGGTGTCATGGAGAAGCAAAGCGCGGAAAAACACATGCCGCCGGAGCAGCCGGACGCAAACGGGGCAAGCGGCAGAGCAAGCCCGGCAGGACGCTTTCGGTTTCTTTGAAAGAGCAGCCCATTATGGCCTTTGAAACGCTCTTTCCCGGCGGTGAGATAAGGAGCATAGTCCGCATGACGGAGTATGAGAAAATATATCAGTTTGAAAACCTGTACCGGGCATATAAAATGGCGGCGCGGTGCAAGCGTACAAAAAGGGAAGTGATCGAGTTTGAACTAAACCTTGCGGAAAACCTCTGGAAGCTGCACGATGAGTTGGAGAACAGACGCTATCAAACGCCGCCCTACCACCGCTTTATGATTTACGACCCGAAGAAGCGGGAAATACAAGCCCTCTCTTTTCGGGGACGTGTGGTGCAGCACAGCCTATGCGACAACGTATTGAAGCCGTATTTTGAAAAACGGTTGATTTACGATTGCGCGGCTTGCCGGGAAAATAAGGGGACGCATTTTGCCATGAAACGTTTGACAGGGTTTTTACAGGCGTTTTACAAAGAGCATGGCACAAAGGGATATTTTCTGAAATGCGACGTGCGAAAATATTTTGACAGTATCGACCACGGCGTATTGAAGTACTTACTCCGGCGTTTTCCCGATAAAGAGGTTTTGACGTTTCTGTATCAGGTCATCGACAGCTTTAACGCCGATACGGGAAAAGGGCTGCCGATGGGAAATCAGTCAAGCCAATGGTTTGCCCTGTACTATCTTGACCGGATAGACCGTATCATTAAGGAAAAGTACAAAATCAAATACTATACCCGGTATATGGACGATTTGATTTTGCTGCATGAGGATAAAGAACACTTAAAAACCTGCCTTGCGGAAATCCGGGCGTTTGCGGCTGAAAAGCTGAAACTTGAGTTTAACGAGAAAACGCAGATTTTCCCCGTTTCGGAGGGCGTGGATTATCTCGGCTGGAGGTTTTATCTGACCGATACGGGCAAGGTCATACGGCGGCTTCGGACAAGCAATAAGCGGCGGTTTAAGAGGCGGCTGAAAGCCTTTCAAGAGAAATACCGCAGCGGGGAGATGGATTTTGACGCAATCAAGCGCAGCCTTGCAAGCTACGACGGGCATTTGCAGCATGGGCATACATGGAAGCTGCAAGCGAAGATATATGGAAAGTTTGTACTGACAAAAGCCCCGAAAGGAGAAGTAATGGCAGTTCCGGGTGAAACGCCCGAAAACGCATAAAGATGTGAAGAAAAGGACAGGAGGACATAAAATGAAACCGAAACGAAAAATAATCAGCTTACTGCTTGCCATCTGTCTTGTGGCAGGGCTCTTGCCACAGGTCGCTTTTGCGGCGGGAACAGATACCGGCAAGGCGATACAGCTTGTGGACAGCGGGACTGCCGCCAATATCAGCGGCGGGCAGGCCGATAACATCTATTTCGGGACATGGGAGGAAAACCCAATCAAATGGCGGGTTTTGGACGACCAGACCAACACCGGGGGAAGCGGCCTTTTCCTGCTCTCCGACGCGCTGCTTGGAACAGGCAGTTTCGGAGATGTGTATTTTGATAACAGCGGAAACGGCAGCAACGTATGGCAAGGCAGTACGGCGCAGGACTGGTGTAGAACCTTTTACAACGGCAATTTTTCCGAGGGCGAGCAGGGCGCGGTGCTTGCAACCACGAAAAGCGATGGAGCATTTACCAGCAGTACATATAGCGTACCATTTGCCGCCTCTGAAAATATCCTAAACGGGGACAAGGTATTTTTCCTCTCGGCAGAGGAAGCGGAAAACAGCGCATACGGTTTTACCGATGACAATACGCGTATTGCCAATTATGGCAATAGCGCCGGTGTGTGGTGGCTCCGCTCGCCTAACGCTTACAATACCAACTATGCGGGCGCGGTCTACGACTATGGGGGTGTGTTCCGCAACTACGTGTACTATGACTGGGCGGCTCGTCCCGCTTTTAATTTAGATCTGAACTCTGTCCTCTTCACATCTGCCGCCGAAGGCGGCAAAATCCCCGCCGCCAACGGCGGCGGTAATCAAGGCGGCGAAGCCGCCGACGCGATTTTTGAAATTGGCGATTATGACGGAAACGAGTGGAAGCTGACGCTGTTAGATGATAGCCGCGAGTTTGGCGTAACGGAAGAAACCGCCAGCGGCAAGCCCGGCGATACCATTACGCTGAATTACACCGGGGCGGCCACCGGGGCGAATGAATATATCTCCGTCATCATTGCGGATAAAAGCGGCGCACAGTATTATGGCAGAGTGGCGCAGACGAACAACGCAAGCGGACAAATCAAAATTAAAATCCCGGCTTCCCTTGCAGAAGGGACATATACCCTTAATGTGTTCAGCGAACAATATAACGGCGGTGAAAACGACGATACCAAGCTGACCGACTATGCCAGCGCGTTTGAAGCAGTTACCCTCAACGTTTCCAGCGATACCACCGCCCCGACGCTGACAGGAGGCGGCGCGACCCGCACCAGCGAAACCGCCGCGACGGTGAAGTTTACCAGCAACGAAGCGGGCAGCTATTACTATACAGTCGTGGAAAGCGGTGCAGCCGAGCCGGACGTTAGTACCAGCGGGACGGGTACTGCTTGCGATACAACCGAGCAGACCATTTCCCTTACAAGCCTTGCCGGGGCGGGCGCAAAGGATATTTACATCGTCGTAAAGGACGCGGCGGGAAATATAAGCGGCAAGCTGAAAATCGAGATACCCGCCTATGTTGCGCCGAGTTACGGCATTTCCGCTGACCCGTCCGCGCTGGATTTTGGCAGCGCGATGGAGGGCTATTCGTCCGCGCCCGCAGCGCAGACCGTAACCATCACCAATACGGGCAATCAGACAATTACCCTCAATCAGCCTACGGCAACGGATTTTAATATCGGCACTCTGTCCACGACCGACCTTGCGGCGGGCGGTACGGCGACATTCACCGTCCAGCCGAAAACCGGGCTTACCGCAGGAAACCACAGCGAAACGCTTACCATTTCCGGCAGCAACGGCGCAAGCGCACAGGTTGCGATTTCCTTTACGGTAACGGAAACCGCCCCGGCTACTTACACCCTCACAGTGGAACTAAACGGCGGTAGCGGCGCCACCGCAGGCGGCGAGTACGCCGAGGGCGCGGTTATCAATATCAATGCGGGAAGCCGCAGCAATTACCACTTTGACGGGTGGACAACCTCAAACGGCGGCTCGTTTTCCGACGCTTCCAGCGCAAGCACCACCTTTACCATGCCCGCAGCCAATACAACAATTACGGCAAATTGGAAGTATAACGGCGGGGGCGGTACAGGCGGCAGCACAACCGATTATTACCGCCTGACATTTGAAACCAACGGCGGCAGCGCGATCGCTTCTATCCGCCGCGCCGAATATACGACGGTTGACCTTTCGGGCTACAAGCCGACCCGCGAGGGCTACGACTTTACCGGCTGGTATGCCGACAAGGGTTTGACGGATAAAATCACAAGCATACGCCTTACCCGCAACACGACGGTTTACGCCGGGTGGGAAGAAAAGAAAGAAAATCCGAGTACAGGCTTTGAAAACCCGTTTACCGACGTTTCGGAAAACGACTGGTTTTATGACGACGTAATGTTTGTGCTTGCAAACGATCTGATGGTTGGCACAAGCGATAACACCTTTGACCCTTACGGTACGACCACCCGCGCTATGGTTGCCACGACAATATGGCGTATGGAGGGAAAGCCGGAGCCGGAGGGTGATAATCCCTTTACAGATGTAAAAAACGGCGAGTGGTACACCGACGCGATTGTATGGGCGAATGAAAACGGCATTGCCGTGGGCTACGGCAATAATCTGTTCGGCACAAACGACCCGGTAACAAGAGAACAGCTTGCAGCGTTTTTCTATCGCTACGCCGAGTACAAAGGCTATGACACCGAAATAACGGGCAGCCTTGACCGCTTTGCCGACAAGGACGATATTTCCGAGTGGGCGCAGGAAGCTATGGCGTGGGCTGTCGGCTACGGGATTTTTGAGGGCAGGGACAACGGTATGCTCGACCCGCAGGGCAACGCTACGAGAGCCGAGTTTGCGGCTATGCTGCACCGTTTCTGTGAAAAAAACGATCTCGAAAAAGGCGTGACCGCAGCGGGCGGCATGGGCTGGATAAACCCGGACAAAACGGCGAATATCCCGCAGACGGGCGACGCGGGGAACAGCGGTTTTTGGCTTTCCCTGCTGCTCTGTTCCCTTGCGGCCTGTATTGCTTTGGCGGCGGGCTTGAAACGGCGCGGGGGAAACGGCGGGGACGACGCGCAGCCTATTCATTCATAACCTTAACCTCTTACGGGGCGCGGGCGTATCTGCCCCGCGCCCCGTTTTCTCTTTTTGTAAACCGGAAACGCCCCTTTCGCAGCGGCGCGGCTGATTTTCGGAACATTCCGGGCGGGCGCGGTGGATAACCGCACCCGCTTTCTTTTTCATGCCCAAATCCGCGCAAAAGGCGCACAGGCAGGACGAAAAACCTGCTTGTGCGCCTTTTTGTTTTTCTGCCTTTCCTGCCGCGCCCCGCCCTTCTGCCCGCTGTTTCAAATGCGGACGGGAGGCGGGCTGATTGGAAGCGAAAATATTTTTTTCAAAGCGCCCCGCCGCTTCTTTTCCTAAATGGGATAACCCCACCGTAGTAGTGGTGAAAGGGAGGACAACAATCACCCGCTTTCGCGGCAGCGAAAGGAGGTGAGAAGATGAAATCTCAATCCCATGAAGAACATATCCGGCATACCTTTGACGCATTTTGCAAAAAGGTATTGCGCAACGAAGCGCGGGACTATCTCGACGAGATCGTACGGAAACGAAGCCGGGAAATCTCCCTGTCGGAACTCCCCGCAGAAGCTATGGCGCAGTTTGCGGCGTATGACCGTTACTTTGCGGAGGACAGCGCGTTTGATATTTTAGGCTGCACTGTCTATGTGGACAATCCCGAACTTGCACAGGCGATTGCCGCGCTCCCAAAGGACAAGCAGGAGGTTATCTTGCTGTTCTACTTCCTTGAAATGTCTGATTATGAGATTGCAAGGCGGCTGAACATGATACGCCGTTCCGTAACTTACCGGCGGACAAGCACTTTGAAGCTGTTGAAAGAATGGATTGGAGGAAACGCAGATGAAAAATGAAAGACCGCTTCTGCCTTTCCCCGTCATTTCGGCGGCGGCAAAGGGCGACGCGGAAGCGATGAACAGGGTGCTCAAACATTATGCGGGGTATATTGCGAAGCTCTCCATGCTGCAATATTCCGATGAAAGCGGAAGCCCCCGTATGTATGTTGACGAGGAAATGCGCCGCAGGCTGGAAACAAAGCTGATTGCGGCTATCCTGACATTCCGGGCTGACTGACCCCACGGGGCGGGGCGTATTTATCTTCCCTTTCTACGCCCCGCCCTTTTTGTACCTTGACAAAGAAAGCCCGCCAGCGGCGGGCAGCATAACAGGCAAACGGGTACATTCCGTCTGTATCGAGCCGGGCGGCGGGTACGCCATGACGCTTTTCCCCTACGGGGAAAAGCCGAGCGAGAACTACCGCGCCGTAAAACAGGTTTAGCAGCTTGTGG
>ENA-UOJV01001867-UOJV01001867.1-human-gut-metagenome-genome-assembly--contig:-C82-NODE-1867-length-20269-cov-9.500544_pt1 | contig 20269 bp, 23 predicted proteins | sample MGYA00242356_ERZ723903 | MGnify/ENA metagenome assembly ERZ723903
GAGTGCTTGGAAACCTACCGCAGCAATGTGGCAAGGCGCTGGGTGCTTACCCTACTGTATGCTGCGCTGGCCCCCATCCCCCTGTCTACTTTTGCCGGGGAACCCAGCCAGAATGTGGGCAAGAGCTTTCTCAAAAGTTATGCCGCCGTCTGTCTGGAGGGAGCCGTCATCGTGCTGGCCTGTATCATCTTCTCCGTGTTCGCCAGTTCCCCGCCTGTTGTTGACCCGGACGCTGCGGCGGCCTCGATGGTGTGGAGCTACATTGGCGAAATTACCTTTAATATGCTTATTTTGGTGGGCAGCGTCAAAATGTCCGACCATGTGGTACGGGAGATGATGGGCTTATAGGAGGCACATTGGATGAAACGGTTTTATGTATTCAAGGACGGGACCCAGCAAGGGAGTACTGCCACGAGAGAGTTGGCGGTTGACCTGATCCGTCAGCATCAGAAATTGGAAACTCACCCCTTCCTGCGCGTGGAGTTCAGCATTATTGAGGGAGAGGAAGAATTTATCCCCTATCCATCCCAACAGAAACCGCCCAGGCAGAAACGGGGCATGGAGCGATAAGGAGGAGCAGCCATGAGTTTTGAAGATGAGTACCGCGAATTGACGGAAAAGCCCATTGAGGAGATCAAAGAAGATATTTTCTTCCGTATGGACAATTTTCAACATGAACCGTGGTATGGTGAATTTGAGTTATTTCTGGTAGCGGGCGTCTGCCAGCCCCCGGAGGAACAAGCCCTGCAAGTCCGCAAGGCCCTGAAGGTGGTGGGCTACGACACCCACACTGTCAGCAGGGATGGCAGGACCTATATCCTTCCCGGCGGGGTGCGGCAGGCCGCGCGGAAGCCGGTGCCCAAAAAGCATGATGACCGGGAGCGATAACCGTCAGCGGGAAAGGAGCAGATTATGCGCCGGTTTTATCTATTCAAAGACGGGGTGCAGAAGGGCAGCATGGAGACACGGGAGGAAGCGTTGGAGATGATCCACCTATGGCAGAGCCGCGAAACCCACCCCTTCCTGCGTCCGCAGTTTAGTATCATTGAGGGAGAGGAAGAAGTGATCCCCTATCTATCCCAACAGAAACCGCCCAGGCAGAAGCGGGGCATGGAACGATAAAGGAGGATATTTTGGAAGTCAAAATCAACCGCGAGATCCGCAACTACACGGAGAGTTTGTTTTTCGGGCTGTCTCTGCGGCAGCTCATTTTTTCTGCTCTGGCGGTGTCCGTCGCCGTGGGGCTGTACTTTCTGATGAAGCCCTATGTCGGCACGGAAACCGTGTCCTGGGTGTGCGTCCTGAGTGCAGCCCCCTTTGCCGCCCTGGGCTTTTTCACCTACCACGGCATGGCGGCGGAGCAATTCATCTGGGCATGGCTGCGCTCGGAGGTGCTGGAACCCAGAGAACTGCGCTTTGAAGCGTCCACCCTCTATTACGATCTCTTGAAGCCCAGCATAGACAAGTGGGAAAAGGAGGAATACAAGCGCTATGATTAGAAGTATCAAGGCCATCATGCGGCAGGACCGGGAGCCGTACCGCATCCCCCGCAGGGTGCAGGATGTGATCCCCATTCAATGCGTCTGGCCGGACGGCATTTTTAAGGTAGGCATCAAGTTCTCCAAGACCTACCGCTTCACCGACATCAATTACAAGGTGGCCGGTCAGGAGGATAAAGAAACCATGTTTCGGGTCTACTCAGAACTGCTGAACAGCCTGGATTGCGCCGCTACCACCAAGCTCACCATCTGCAACCGCCGTCAAAGCCAAGCGGACTTTGAGCAGTCTGTCCTCATGCCCATGCGGGAGGACGGACTGGACAAGTACCGCAGGGAGTACAATCAAATGCTCATGGACAAGGCGACCGGGGCCAATGGCATCACTCAGGAGAAGTATGTCACCATCACAGTCTACAAGCGGGATATTGAGGACGCCCGCGCCTATTTCACCCGGATCGGGGCCGACCTGACTGCCCGCTTCGCCGCCCTTGGCTCCAAGTGCGTGGAGCTGGACGCCACGGACCGGCTCCGTATTCTCCACGATTTCTACCGGGCCGGGGACGAGGGCAATTTTCATTTTGATATGGCGGATATGGCCCGGAAGGGTCACGACTTCAAGGACTACATCTGCCCGGACGGGATTGAGAAGCACAGTGACTATCTGAAGCTGGGCGACCGCTATTGCCGGGTGCTGTTCCTGAAGGACTATGCCAACTATATCCAGGACGAGATCGTGACGAACCTGACTGACCTGGACCGCAATATGATGTTGTCCATCGACATCCTCAATGTGCCCACGGACGAGGCTGTGCGGGAGGTGGAGAACCGTCTGCTGGGGGTAGAGACGAATATCACGAACTGGCAGCGCCGGCAAAATCAGAACAACAACTTCTCCGCCATCGTCCCCTACGATATGGAATTACAGCGCAGGGAGAGCAAGGAGTTTTTGGCCGACCTGACCACCCGCGACCAGCGGATGATGCAGGCCGTCCTCACTCTGGTTCTCACCGCCGACACCAAGCAGCAGCTTGACACCGACACAGAGAAGATACGCTCCCTGTCCGGGCGGTGCCAGCTGGCGGTGTTGAAATACCAGCAGATCGACGGTCTGAACACGGTCCTGCCCATCGGCACCCGGAAGATCAATGCCTTCCGCACCCTGACCACCGAGAGTCTGGCCGTGTTCATGCCCTTCAAGGTGCAGGAGATTATGGACCGGGGCGGCATCTACTTCGGGGAGAATGCCATCTCCCACAACCTTATCATGTGCAACAAGGCCAATCTGCTCAATCAGTCCTCCTTCCGGCTGGGCGTTCCCGGCTCCGGCAAGTCGTTCAGTGTGAAAGAGGAAATTGTGTTCCTCATTCTCAATACGGATGATGACATTCTCATAGCAGACCCGGAGGGAGAATACGCCCCCCTCATTGAAGCCATGGACGGTGTGGGGAGCGTGATCCGGGTGGCCGCTGGGGGGAAAGACCGGCTCAACGCCATGTATATGGTGGACGGCTACGGCGAAAACAACCCCATTGTGGTGAAGTCGCAGTTCATCATGTCTCTGGTAGAGCGCATTGACCCCAAGGGCGTAGGCCCCCAGCACAATTCCATCATTGACCGCTGTACGGGGGACTTGTATGAAGAAGCGGAACAGAACGACACTGTACCCACCCTCGCCGCCCTCCGAGAAAAGTTGATAGAACAGCCGGAGGCGGAAGCGCGGGAGATCGCCCTGGCGCTGGAGCTGTTCACCACCGGCTCCCTGGACATCTTCGGCCATGGCAGCACCGTGGACCTAGACAAGCGGGTGGTGGTGTTCGACATCCACGGCCTGGGCGAACAGTTGAAGCCCATCGGCCATCTGGTCATCACCGATACCATGCTCAACCGCGTCACCTTAAACTGGAAGAAGGGCAGGCGCACCCATGTCTTTATCGACGAGTTCCATGTGATGTTTGAGAACGAGTTTTCCGCCGCCTTTTTCAACTCCGCGTGGCGGCAGTTCCGCAAGCGCAACGCCTATCCCACCGCCATTACCCAGAATGTGGAGTATCTTCTGGACTCCGTACAGGCCAGCACCATGCTCAGTAACTCCGAGTTCATCGTCATGCTCAATCAGGCGGCGGGCGACCGGGAGAAGCTGGCCCATCTGTTGAATATTTCCGAGGAGCAGATGAGCTATATCACCAATGCAGACGCCGGGTGCGGCCTGATTAAATACGGTTCTGCCCTGGTGCCTTTCGTCAATCGTTTTCCGCACAACACGGAGCTGTACCGCTTGATGACCACCAAGCCCGGTGAGGGCCGCTTTTCCGGGGGACGGGCCTGATGCCTGTCCCCCTTTTGATTGGAGGGATGAAAATGCCATTGAACATCAAGCCCTGCCATCTGCGGGCCGCGAGGGACTATGTGGGCCGGCATCACCGGCACAGCATCCCGCCCGTGGGCGGCAAATTTGCCGTGGCCTGCTATGATGGGGACCGGCTATGCGGTGTCGCCATTTGTGGCCGTCCCGTTGCCCGGTATCTGGACGATGGGCTGACCCTTGAAATCCTGCGCTGCTGTACGGATGGTACAGGTAACGCCTGCTCCAAACTTTACGGTGCCTGTTGCCGCGTGGGGTTTGCGATGGGCTATGAATGTATCATCACCTATACGCTGGTATCAGAAACCGGGGCATCTTTGCGGGCCTCCGGCTTTGCTTTTGACGGCATAGCCGGAGGGCAGACATGGACGGGCCAGCGCCGCAGGGACTACTATGTGGCTCCCGCCGAGCGGAAACACCGTTGGATAAAAAGACGGGCTGGTGTGCGAGCATGAGTAAGATCAAGATCCGTGAAAAGGGAAAAGACATTAAGGTGCTGGACAAATCCGCCATGATCGGGCAGCGCATGAAAAGCGCCTTCATCCGCTCTAAGCGAAATGCAGAAGCCCTGCTGGATAACCGGCAGGCTACCCCCAACGAATATGCCGTGGACAAGACGGAGCTTGCCACGGATGATCTGGCCCACGATACGGCAAATGTGGTCGCGTCCGGTACGAAAACGGCGGTGCGGCAGGGCCGGAAGCTGTTTCAGCGCCAGCGGGAGAAGTGGGCGGCAGAAAAGCGTCAAGAGAATACGGCCCCCGCTGAACAGTCCCACGCCCCTGGACCGGCCCAGGGTATAGCCCCAGATGGGCATACTCCGCAGCGAAACGGAGGGACGGCCCCAGAACACCAGCGCCTTCCGCAGCATAAGCGCATGGCGGAGCGCCCACCCACCCAGGCCGGCATAGAGCGCCCAACGGATGCCACAAGCCCTTATGTGGAGAGAGGTCGGGCCTTTGCCAAGAAGCAGGCCAAGCGGAAACGGCAAATTAGAGATCGGGCTGTTCAGTCTGACCAGCCATCGCGGATCAAGACCTCAAACGCCACACAAGTGCCCCGGCAGGCGGAACTCTCCGTAAAAACGGCAAAGCAGCCCGCCCAGGCTATGGCGAAGGACACCGGCATAAGTACGAAGAACACCATCAAGCGCGCCCAGCGAACGATAAAAACTGCCCAGCATACCGCCAAGACTGCTCCACGCACGGCGAAAACCGCCATCAAAACAGCAGACCATACGGCAAAAACGGCGCAGGTCACAGCCAGAGCCGCAAGAGCGACCGCCCAGGCCGCCCGCGTCACAGGAAAGGCCACCGCCACCACCGCAAAAGCCGCTGCAAAAGGCGCATCCGCTGCGGCAAAGGCCCTGCTTGCGTCCATTAAGGCGCTGGTGACCGCTATCGCCGCTGGAGGATGGGTTGCCATCCTTGCCATTGTGGTGATCTGCTTGATTGGCCTGATCGCCGCCTCTCCCTTTGGCATCTTCTTTTCTGGTGAGGACAGCGGCACGGGCCAGACCATGCCCACCGTTGTCCGGGAGATCAACTTGGAATACGAGAGCAAGCTGGGAGAAATTGAGAGCAGCACCGCACATGACCGCCTGGAACTGTCCGGCTCCCGTGCTGTCTGGCCCGAAGTGCTGGCAGTCTATGCCGTGAAAACTACCACTGACCCGGATGATCCACAGGAAGTCGCCACGATGGATGATGGAAAAAAAGAACTTCTGAAAGAGATATTTTGGGCTATGAACGAGATAAGCCACCGGACAGAAACGACAACCACCACCCAAACCGTGGAAACTGATGATGGAAAGGGCAATATCATTGTGGAAGAAGTCGAGGTAACGGCCACGACCCTTTATATTACCGTGACCCACAAAACCACGGATGAAATGGCGGACATCTACAATTTTACAGCTAACCAGCGGGAGATGCTTGCGGAGCTACTGGCTGAAGAAAACAGCGGTATGTGGAGCGCCGTCTTATACGGCATTGGCACAGGTGATGGAGAGATCGTGGCGGTGGCCCTCTCCCAGCTCGGCAATGTAGGCGGTCAGCCCTATTGGTCCTGGTATGGCTTCGAGAGCCGGGTGGATTGGTGCGCCTGCTTTATTTCCTGGTGCGCCAATGAGTGCGGCTATCTGGATGCCGGCGTGATCCCCAGGTTCGCAAGCTGCTCTATCGGCATCCAGTGGTTCCGGGAGAGAGGATTGTGGCAAGACAGTAGCTATAAACCGCGCCCCGGCGACCTGATCTTTTTCGATTGGGACGATGAGGACGAAGGCCAGGACGGAGCTGCGGACCATGTAGGCATTGTGGAAAAGGTGGAGGGCGGGATCGTCTACACTGTAGAAGGCAACTCAGGCAATGCCTGCAGGGAACGCCAGTATGCCATAGGACACTATGAGATTTATGGGTACGGTACCCCATTGTATTGAAAGCAATAGGTTCTGTAAACGAGTAGAAAAACCGCCCTCAGCAGGGGAGAATAGAGGTACATCCTCTAATTTCCACCAAGGCAAAATTCGCAGTCATTACATTGCGCCCGCGCTGCAATGATGAGCGAACCAAGGCTTGACAGATTTACAAAACTCGGGCTAAAATGACTACACCGCACAATTGGTCTCTTGCTTCACTAATCCAGAGCAAGATAAATATATCCAAATTTGATATGGGTTATAAGGCAGATCATGCGGCATTTTTTGTGGCAGAATGGAGATGCGTTGTTTTGGAGAGCAATATGGCTTCATCACTGTTTGACATTGAAATTGACGGCGTGAGGCAAGGAGTAGTCGAGGTAACAAATCCATTTCCTCAGACAATCGAACTTGGTTTGGCTCCATTTGAGGGACTGAACGATGGAAAACCGCACCAGATCCGACTAGTAGAAGCGGCTGCATCAGAATAGACTGTCAATTATATCGTTTCTGATTGCCAGCGTAATGAGAGGGGTTCAACTTGAACAAGGAATGGATCGACAATCTGGTTGCAATTCACAAGGTGGACGGCGCTCTGTTGACAAATTCGCACGGGATATATCATATCACACGAAAAGATATTGGCCTACTGAAACTGCGCTCCGGGCAGATCATGATTGCAGATCCGTTGGTCAGGTATCGGGCCGAGGATTTTGCGCGCAAAGCATTGGCAGTCACTGTAAAACCGGGAATTTATTCTGTAGAGGTCTATATGGCAGGCAGTAGCGACGATTGCTTCTTGGCCTTTGCCAGCATCCGATTTCGCAACAACACCCCGGTGGCCTTTGCACCGGCAAAGACGGCCTATGACCTGGAACACAAACGCAGACCACCATTTCGTTATGTAGTAGAAGATTGCAGAACAGGTTTTATGGATGCAGATGTTTTTCACGCTATCTGTGCCCTTCCCAGATATGCCCGTGCCGATAATCTGCTGGATTTTGATGATACAGAAGATGAAGTATTCCGATGTGCTGTCGGAAACTCCGAGGACGGAGAATTGACCGCCGCACTGGTGACAATCAGGAAGAGCGGTGTGTATTATTGGTATTGGGGTATAGACTGTAATAATGAGGTCTGTTGCTTGATAGCAGACTTTTTCACCTATCAATAGGTACGCAAAAAGCCAGCCGGAAATCTTGAAGAGTTCCGGCTGGCTTTTTTTATCTAGAATCAGTACACTACGCTATCTATCCAGATAGCAAAGCAAACTAAAAGCTACGCCGCACAGGCAGCGTAGTTTTTAGTTCGGTTACTTAGTATGTTCAACCACTAAAAGGAGTATCATCCAGAAAAATATCCGGGTAGTTTTTCAAAACTTATCCGACAGCCTTTTATATCAGAACTTGATAAACTCTGTACCCACACCGGGCGTTTCCTTTATAAAACGGCCATGCTCAAATTTTGCTTCTTCCTCATTATGAATGGTGGCATACTCCGGATAAAATTCACAGATCGCATTCAGTAGTGCAGCTACATCAACCACACCGCTTTCCTCTATTTCTGAATGAAGAAGGGAAAGCTCGTATAATGGGATGATACTGTTCTGCTTGGAGAAAAAGAGATAGCCAAGGGTATTATCAATTCCGTGTATCTGATCATATTCCAACTGTTCCCCCTGATTTTGTTCAGGGACAGTAATGTCTCCTTGCCAGATCGGATAACAAACTGCCAGCATCTCCTCACAGCGATCTGTTTCCAGCCAATACACACCGTTCAGAATGGTCTTATGCCGTACTGTGAACCCTCTTGGAGTAAAGGAGGGAACAAGGAAATCACCAAAATAATCCGGGTGTTCTTCCGCTCCATAAAGCGCCGCAGTATATAGGGACTCCTCGTCCTCGATTTCCGGTAGGTGGCATTTTATCTGATACCGGCGCATTTCAAAATCTATCACGTACCTTCCGCTTTTTGGTTGGAGAGTATCATAGATACGCAGATCGGGATGGCCGGGAAATTCCTGTCCATAAGTCCGGGCTTTCTCAGATATAGCTGGAGCATCAGCCGTCACAACATATACCTCTGGACACTCTGGAATATCTCCCGCTTTCCTGGTCGCAATGTAATATACGCCGGGACTTTTTAGTTCCGCTGCTACAACTTCTCCTAATTCTGCAGAAAGGTCAAATGGCAGATCATTGGGGGTAATTTCCCCCTGATAGAATTTTTGTATTTTCTTTAACTCGGCTATCCACTCATTTTTCTTCTCTTTGCTTTTTTTCATGCGATTTCACTCACTTCTTGATGTTCAGAATTGTTAATCCTGCGCCCTTATTTTTTCGAGTATAGCTAGTTCTTTTAATATCCTTTCCGCATCTTCTTCGAGCAAATCCTCGATGTGCCCCTTATATTCCTTTAATCTCTCTGCACGCTTGGAAATGGCTGCTTGCTCTAAGCCCTTTAGATGATCTACTGGCACAAGCCCTGCCAAAAATATAATAATTTTCGTCAGGGCTTCTTCCTGTTCTTCCTCCGGCAAGTTTGAAATACTGAAAAAAACCTGATCTTGCGCAAAACAAACCGCGAACCCCAATTCGTCAGGACGCATTTGCAGCGTCAGCCGGTCGATCACTTCTCCGATGGTTAACCCTGTTCCCTCCATCAGTATTTGCAGGCCCTCTACTGTCTGCGGCATAACTGTAGCTTTGATCTCTTTCAGTATTGATTTTTTCTGCTTCACACTCAATTCCTCCCTGTTTAGTCAATTTGGGATTCTTTCAGCTCAAAAATAAACTCTAGTGAAAAGTCCCGCAATAATGTAACATCACTGATTTTAAGAAAATTGATTGGTACACCATACCTCTTGAATGAACGGTTTGTTTCCATCCGTTGGATTACTCGTTGATATATTTCGTGCTGATATTTCTTCACTTCACTTTGCAGGGCTTCCCACGAATTGAACTGGTATCGGGGGAGGCCAACAGTTATGCGAATACGGTCAAATGTTTTTACATTGTCGTTGCCTGGAACGCGCTCGTATACAGGCCGGGCTATGTACTGTATAAGTTGGTCAAGGGGAGTTAGTTCCTGCGGGGTCCTATGGGCCAGTTTTGTTTCTACAAAAATCCCGATACACTCTTTCAGCGACATTCCAACTTCAAATCGGGATGTAGCTTTAATCCAAACGCCTGAATTGAAAAATGCTGTATCTGGCCCTGTGACTGTAAAAATATGTCTTATTCTTCCTTCGTATGGAAATAATTCGCTCTCATTATCAAGAGAATAAATCTCATTCTTGTCAAAATAATATGTGTTCCCCTTGCGTCGCTGAATGGGCTGATCGAGTATGCCGTTCTCTATTAGGAAATCTCTTGTTATAGAAATCAGTTCTGAATCAGGAATATTTTGCAGGTATTCATCCATTTCTGGTAACAAAAATTTCACCACATTTTCGTCCAACCTGCTATCAATATGGAATTTGCTGACTGCCTGTGTCCATATCCCCTCGTCAATGAAAGATGGGACCCATAACGGCTCTTCTGTTAGTTTATGAGTGGTATTCCCGGCAACACATACCCAATCACCTCCGCAGTCGATCACCCGGAGCCAACCAGAGCGTTTACAGTGCTCCTTTTTTGCGATTGTTTTGCCAATGATTCCATCGGCAATTAGATTTCGAGTGACTGTTTTAGCCGCTATGCTTAAAGTGCAACCCTTCCCTGTTGTCCTATCTATAACCATAATGTTGCCTCCGGCATCTACCTTCTTTGTCGGCAAGGATGTGTCTGGCAAGGGCATCGGTAGAATCATAAGTAGACATCTCACATACCCTCCTGCTCTTACGGGAACGGATAGAAGTCAGTACCAACATCAGGTGTTGGTTTGATTCTGTAGGTTTCCGAGGGCTGTAGATTATTGTAGGCATCCGCATATCTCGGGAAAAACGCCAAAATCGCATTTTCCAGTGCCGCCCGGTTGATCTTTTGCGCCCAGGTGTCTTTTGCGTAGTCCAGCAGCCAAAAGATAGGGATGCAGCTGGATTCATAGGTATAGAAACGATACCCGCAAGTGTAGTTAATGCCCCGTTTCCGGTCATCTTCCGTCAGCATCCCAGAGGCCGTTACATTATCGGGAAGATCATTGCAAAGGGAATAGCCCACCGCCAAGCCCCATCCGGCCTGTTTGGTTTTCAGCCAGTACAGACCATTCCAGAGACGGTTATGCCGAATGGGCCGCCCCCAGGGGGTGTCTGTGGGCACCGGGTACTCTCCAAAATACTCCGGACAAACCTCCATGCCCGTGGCTTTGTCATCCGGTAGGGAGTAGCCATCCGGTAGAGGAAGGCCATGCTCAACAAGGTATCTGTGAGCTTCATAAACAACAACATGCTGTCCCTTGTCAAAATAATCCCCTACATGATAAAGCCACAGCTTTGGCGTTGTGGACAGAGCTGTTCCGTAGGCCAGGGCTCGGGAAGGAATCGCAGGAGATCCCTCTATCACTACAATATATTCCCCGCAAGAGTATGGACTTGCTATACAGGGGGCGGTTGTCACATAATATACGCCCGGACAGATCATCTCCCCGTCACGGAGCGAGCCATACTGGTTCTCCACCCCCCGGAAGTTAAACGGCAGCTCTGTGGCTGGAATTTCTGGATTCCTACTCATACCCTGTTCCTCCATTTTCTGTCTGCTCACGGTCCACACTTTCTTTTCCTAAAATTTCAAACACAGTAGTTCATAGATACTGCATTGTGAGTAAAATCTTTTCCTTCCCAATCAACTATTTATAGTTAATTGAAGGTTTTTTTACTGCTATCATGGAAACAATGATACAAAAGTATCGCTGTCCGATGATAGCAGAAGGATATTATGAACCGAAAATATGCTGATATTATTCTATCCAGGATACTTTCACTCTGCGAGTTGCGGGGTATCACAATCAACAAACTTGCAGATATGAGTGGTATTAGGCAGTCAACACTTCATAATTTAGTGTGTGGAGCCTCGGTTAATCCGACAATGCGCACAATGCATAAAATTGCTATTGCGTTCAACATGACGTTGGCAGAATTTCTCGACTTCCCAGACTTAAACAATTATTCATTCGACGATGACGAAGAGGAAAAATGCAAAGAATAGTCCCTGTTTAGGTACGGGGACTATTTTATATTATCCACATGTAAGGATATCCTTAAAAAAGGGGAATGTCAACAAGGGGAACCATTGGTAAAATAAAGATAGTGAGGTGAACCGGCTTGAAGGGCATTATACATTATCAGACTGAAGAATATGGCTGTATCAAGGTAAAATTGTCTGGTGTCCTTGAAAGCCTGGGAATTACTCGTAACCAGTTGAGAACATTAACTGGCGTCAAATACGATGTCATAGATCGGTATTATAAAGGTGAAGATATTTATATGGCTGATTTGAACTTTTTGGCTAAAGTATGCTATTCATTAGAATGTAAAATAGAAGATTTGCTCGAATATTGTCCCCCTAACAACGAAAATAAATAAGGGCTATTGTATTGCAACCACGTTACTATCCTGTATTGGAATAGCAAAGTTAACGTCACCTCCGGGTGGCGTTTTTGCTTTTATGACTGCGCTTCGGTTGTCATGGCATCAAAATTATCATAATGGCCGATGAAGAAACAGATTTTCATATCGGCGGTCCCCTACTCACATTCCAAGATATGCTATCATATTTGTTATATATTATAATAAAAGTAGATGGTTATAGCCAATGCCACCATTAGTTAGACTAACAAAAAAAGGTGGTGTTGCTATGAAAGAGAAAAAACCAATCAATCTCGAAATCGGCCAAAATGTAAAATATATACGGGAAAATGCTGGGCTGACGCAAGAACGCCTTGCGGAATTGATTGGCCTTGGTGTAAAACACCTTTCGGCTATTGAATGTGGTGCTGTCGGCGTGTCGCTGGCTACGCTGAAACAACTCTGTGTTTTGCTGTCTGTGCCTGCTGACACAATTTTGTTTGGCATTGAGGGCGGTAACAGTGAGCTTGAACGGACTGCCGCCCTCCAGTTCCTCACAGATCGTCTCTCTCGTTTACCTGACGCTGATTTCTGGGCTACAAAAGAAATTTTAGATAAGCTATTGGAGGTTATGGCTAGAAGCCGGTAATGTTAGGCCGGGGCTGCGGCTGCAAAACTGTCCCACAATAGGCAATATACCTCTTTTGAGTTATTTTAACTCAAAAGAGGTAATCATTACAAGTTCAATCGGCTATCTTCAATATAGGAGAGGTGATACCCGTGGATATTGGAGAGGCAGTTAGGGCGAGGATCTTAGAATTATGCCGTGAGCGCAATTTATCTATCAATAAGTTGTGCCTTTTGAGCGGTGTTACGCAGTCCACGGTGAATAATATTGTCAGCAGACGCAATCACAGCACCACAGTTACAACTATAAAAAAGTTATGTGATGGTCTTGGAATTTCAATAGGAGATTTTTTCAGCTCGGAGCTGTTTCGAGGGTTAGATCAAGAAGTGAAGTAGTTTTTGTTCGTAAAATGCATTGATAGACACCAAAAACGGTTGCTTGAATGCTCTCTTAATATATCCTGATCAGCAGTGCCAGCGTCATGTGGGGGCCGGCGTTTGCAATCCCGTCCGCTTTTGCCGGAACATCGCAAAATAATTGGGGCAGACACATTGGGGAGACGGAGGCTCCCGCCTTCACACCTTTTGTGCTTCTGCTGCCCCAGAAATAGTTGAATGATAGACCGCCCCTTTTGAACCTCCGTGCTCTTCTTTCAGGGCGAGTTGCCCAAATGTACTGCCAAATTTCCATCAAGAGGTGCAGGACAGCCGTTGCGCTGAAGTCCGCGCTGGGCAGGGCACTGCATTATCTGCGGGAGCAGTGGACATACCTGATTCGGTTTCTGAAAGACGGGAGGCAGGAAGTGAGCAACAACCGAGCAGAACGTAGCGTGAAGCCCATTGTGATGGGCCGGAAGAACTTGTTTGCAAATACGGAAGGCGGGGTCCAGAGCAGCGCGATGATTTACAGCTTGATTGAAACCGCGAAGAAAAATTGTCTTACTCCCTACCGCTACTTGGTTTATGTGCCGGCGGGGTCTACCAGGCTGGGGGCTAAGGGAGACTGCTGGGCAGAGGAACTGCTGCAGGAATGTATAAAGGAGGGATGTTGCGGCGTATTGAAAAGTAAAGATTGATTTGTAAGGGACAGGTTCACAATCTATGTGGGCCTGTTCTTGCTTTTTCCGGAATCCGTAGCGCGCTCCGTGGAAAATTTTCCCACCTTCTGTATAATTTAGTACAACGAGGTGGAAGAATGCCGGAATTGAGAATTTTTGCTGTGAGGGTAAAGAAAATCCGCACAAAAATGGGACTGACGCAAGCGGAGTTTGCGGCTATGGTGGGTATTAGCGAAGAGGAAGTAAGCCTGATCGAACGCGAAAAACTGACCGATGTGAAATTAAGCACATTGCAGAAGGTGGCCGCGCTGACTGGCCTTACCGTTTCAGAACTGTTGAGCGTCGAAATGACAGAAGAAGAATCTGGTCTTGTGGGCGGTTCAGTATAACCAGGTGAAATCTATGATTTGGAGGGAAGAGCCTTGTACTATTTCAAAGTGATGGAACTGTACAGCCTGGGCAGCTGCCAGCCATCTTATGGAATTCTGGCATCTGTGCTGGAGAGTAATACTTGTACTTATGTAGCCTGCGTCCCAGACATCTCCTGCGACAGGTGCTTTGTTGACGAACTTGCTCACCGATGCAACGAAGGACAGCTCAGCCCTATGCACCTGATTGATGTAGTGCTGGATGCACTGGCCTGATTCCTTCTCCCGACGGGGCGTGGCATTAGCCACGCCCCCGCTCATTTATTGCCCTCTTGTATTTGATGTTTACATCTCAAGGAGTTCAGCTTCTATAGAGCTGAACTCCTTTTGTTTCCGCAAACGGATTTACCTCTACCGCCGGGTGGCAGTCGATTCCCTGTAAATCAATCAGCGAACCCAATAACAGAAAGTGGCGCGTATACTGTATTACTTCATCCGTATTTTCAAGTACGCCCTTCCCGTAGTCCATCACCTCCGGCTACAGAATCTTACGACATCATGATTTTTGCGCGAAAGCGTCCACGTCGGCCTTGGCGGCCTGCATGAAGAGGTAGGTGTCGCAGGAGTAGCCGATAAACTTCACGCCCAGATTACGCCACTTCATACCACCCTCCACGGTGTCGGCGAAGCAGCCCAGCTTTACGCCCTTGGCGTTGGCCTTGGCGATGATGCCCTTGATGCACTCCACCACCTCGGGGTGGTCGATCTCGCCTACGTGGCCCAGGGAGCTGGAGAGGTCATAGGGTCCCACGAATACCACGTCCACGCCGGGGACGTCAAGGATCTCGTCCAGATTCTCCACAGCCTGCCTGCCCTCGGCCTGCAGGATCACCGCTGTGTCCTGCGCCTTGGAGAAGTATTCGCTGCCGGGCACGGCGCCGAAGCCCGCGGAGCGGACGAACCGGCAGGTGCCGCGGGTGCCCACAGGAGAGAACTTGGCGGCGGAGACGGCGGCGCGGGCCTGCTCTGCCGTATCAATCTGCGGGATCATGATGGCGCCGGCCCCCACATCCAGGGCCTGATCAATCCAGATGTCCGTGCCGCGGGGGACCCGGACTACCGGGCACACGCCCGCCACATTGGCGGCGCGGATCAGATGGGGAAGGGTCTGAAAGGTGGTGGTGCCATGCTCCATATCCAGCAGCACAAAGTCATAGCCGGCATAGCCGGCGGCCTCCACAAAGGCAGGGTCAGTACCGATCATGAAGGGACCCAGAGCGCCTTTGTCGGAATCCATGGCAGCCTTGAACCGGGCCACACTGTCCATAGTGGGCATATTCACAGAATACATTGAGATCATCCTTTCTTGCGGGCCCGCGGCAATCTGCCGCGCGACTCTATTTTTCCATTCTATCTTCCGGAAAGATTTGTCAACCAGCAGCCGGAAACGGATCAGGCCTTGTACTGGGTATCGTAGTCCCAGGGGGCGCCGCCGCAGAGACAGCCGCCGTCGATGTGGTACGCCTGGCCGGTCATGTAGCTGGAAGCATCGGAGGCAAGCAGGATCGCCATGCCTACCAGCTCTTCGGGGCTGCCGGGACGCTTCATGGCGATGCGCTCCCGCAGCCAGGGCGCCCGGGTCGGATGGTCCCAGGTAACCTGTGTCAGGTCGGTCAGGATATGGCCGGGGCTGATGGCGTTGGCCCGGATGCCATATTGGGCGAACTCAATGGCCATAGCCCGGGTCAGAGCTACCACGCCGCTCTTGGTGGCGCCGTAGACAGAGCATCCGCCCAGCATCCCCTCGTCGTTGTGGGAGCCGATATTGATGATGCTGCCGGTGCGGCGCTTGTACATCTCCCGGGCCACCGCCTGGCTCATGAAGAACAGGCCCTTCAGGTTGGTGTCCATGATACGGTCATAGTCCGCCTCCTCCACGTCCAGAAGGCCCTCCCGCTTGTTGATCCCGGCCACATTGAACAGCACGTCGATCTTGCCGTATTTGGCCATGACCTCATCCACACAGGCGTGGATGCTGTCCAGGCTGGTGACGTCCAGCTGGTGAACCGAGGCGGTGCCGCCTTCGGCAATGATCCGGTCCGCCAGGGGCTTGCACTTGGCGGTTGTGCGGTTGCACAAGGCAACCTCCGCTCCGGCGCGGAGCAGGCCCTCACTGATAGCCAGTCCGATGCCACCGCCGGCGCCGGTGACCACAATGGTCTTGCCTTCCAGGCCGAAGAGGGACGTGAGATAGCTGTCACTTTTAATTGCCATTACCATTCCATCCTTTCCGAAGCTGCTGTTGTCCGCACTGGAAATGCGGCCGCCCCGGCCGTTTGGGGCCGGGGCGGGGCGATTCATTCGAAACGCGGACACCGGCAGTCTGTCATGTTATCCTGCGGGGAGGCCCTGCGCCGGAGCGGAGGGAGCCGCTGCAGAAGCTGTGTCTTTTCGTTCCGTATGTGCTTACTCCAGGCCAGCGCCCTTCATGGCGGAGAGGGCATGATCGGTGTAGAGCTTGTAGAAGCCCTTGCGGGGTTCGCGGGGGATGATACCGGCCTTGGAACGCTCCTCCAGAACCTTGGCGGCCTCCTCCACAGAGCAGGGGGCGCCGTGGATGCCGGTGAGGTTGATGGTGCGGTTCTCCACGCTGTAGGAGACCAGGTCGCCCTCCTCAATGAAGGCGATGGGGCCGCCGGCAGCAGCCTCTGGGCTGACGTGGCCGATGGCGGCGCCGCGGGTGGCGCCGGAGAAACGGCCGTCGGTGATCAGAGCCACAGAGCCGTTGATCCGCTCGTCGCAAACGATGGCCTCGGTGGTCATCAGCATCTCGGGCATACCGCAGCCGCGGGGGCCCTCATAGCGGATGATGACCACCTCGCCGGGATTGATCTGGTTGTCCACCACCGCGTCATGGGCGTCCTCCTCGCTGTTGAACACGCGGGCCACGGCGTTGACCACCTCCCGCTGGTTCATGGCGCAGGCGGAGTACTTCAGCACAGCGCCCTCGGGGGCGATGTTGCCTTTCAGGATGGCCACGGAACCCTTCTCGGGGGCCTTCTCCACGGGGAAGATCACCTGGTCCCGGGTCAGGCCGTAGTTGGCCAGGTATCCCAGGTTCCGGTCGAACCAGTTGTCCTTCTGCAGGTCCTCCAGGTTCTCGCCCAGTGTCTTGCCGGTGACGGTCATCACGTCCAGATCCAGCATATCCCGCAGCATCCACTGTACCATGGGCACGCCGCCGGCAAACCAGAAGGACTCGGTCAGCTGGGTGCCGGAGGGGTTGATGTTGCCCAGGTGGGGGACCTGGTGGTTGATCTCGTCGAACAGCTCGATGGGCAGGTCATAGCCCAGCTCCCGGGCGATGGAGGGCAGGTGAATGGTGGCGTTGGTGGAGCCGCCGATGGCGCTGTGGACAATGATGGCGTTGCGGAAAGCGGCGGGCGTCATGATCTGGGAGGGAGTGATGTTCTTCTCCACCAGCTCCATGATCTTCCGGCCGGCATAGCGGGAGTACTGCAGCAGGTCCCGCATGGTGGCGGGCACCAGGGCCGCGCCGGGCAGGGTCAGGCCCAGAGCCTCGGCCATGCACTGCATGGTGGAGGCGGTGCCCAGGAAGGTGCAGGCGCCGACGGAGGGGCAGCCGGTGAGCTTGTAATCCCGGACCTCCTGCTCCGTGATGGCGTCCTTGCGCTTCTGGCGCAGGGAGATGTCGCCGGCCACCAGAGAGGTGGTCATGTTGGGGCCGGGCCGCATGGAGCCGCCGGGCATGAAGATGGTGGGCACATCCATCCGGGCCGCCGCCTTCAGGTGGGCGGGGATGGACTTGTCACAGCTGGAGGCCAGGATGATGCCGTCCCAGGGCACTGCGGAGGCGTGGACCTCCACCATGTTGGCGATGGCCTCCCGGGAAGCCAGGACCACGTTCATGCCGTCATGGCCCTGAGCGCAGCCGTCACAGATGTCGGTGGCATAGTATTTGGCTGGCTTGCCGCCGCGCTCATACACGCCGTAGACCGCCTGCTCCACCATTTGATTCAGATGATAACTGCCGGGGTGGGAGTCGCCGTAAACGCTCTCCACCATGATCTGAGGTTTGAGGATGTCGGTGTCGTCCCAGCCGGTGCCCATTTCCAGGGAATCGAACTGAGCCCAAAGCATCCGGTCGTCATGGCTCTTTTGAATCATAAAGCATTCTCCTTATTTATATACAACAAACCTGTGGGGGATCTGAAAAGAGGGGAGGCGGCCCGGTCTTTCGACGGGCCGCCTCTCTTATGCCGCGGAGCTTTGCCCTTTCCGGAGGCAGAACTCCCTGGCGGCAGGGGTGCGGATCAGTGCAGCAGACCTACGGAGGCCAGGATGAAGACACAGATGAAGCCGATCACACCGGCCACGGCGTCCGGGATGGTGATGTACTTCAAGCCCTGCTTCAGGTCCAGATTGAAGAACTTGCTGACAACCCAGAAACCGGAGTTGGTCACATGGTTGAAAATCAGGGTGCCAGCTCCGATGGCCAGAGCGGTGGAGACAGGCTCCAGGCCCAGCAGATCCATCATGGGAGCCACCACACCAACGGCGGTCACGCCGGCGGTCGTCATGGAGCCAACGGCGGTCATCATGATGGCGCCTACCAGGAACGGGATCAGCAGGCCGGGCACGCCGGAATCCTGGATCAGCAGAGCCAGATCGTTGATGCCGGGGAAGGTCTTGATAACCTGGGAGAAGCCGCCGCCCATGGCGGTGACCAGCAGGGCGATCAGGGCGACCTCCATGCCGCGGGCGATCCAGCTGTTGAGGATGACCTCACGGAAAGACTGGGGGTCTTTCCCGGTAGCATCCAGGTTGCTCTTGCGAACAGAAGCCTTGTGGCTCAGGGCCAGGAACATGGTGTAGATCACGCCCATGGACAGGGCCACGACCTTATCGCTGGCGATGGCCACCAAGGTGCGGACCATAGCGTCGTCGGGGGTGGACTCGGGAATCAGCATACCAACAAAGGAGCCGCCGGCGATCAGGATGACGGGAATCAGGATAGTCAGGAAGGAAGCGAAGGTGTTGGGCAGATCCTTGTCCTTGATGATCAGATCGCTTACCTCGTCGGAGGAGGTTTCCTTGATTTCCGCGGTGACCGCAGGCACCGCGGGGATCCACTCCTTGGCGGTCCAGCGTTTCAGAATGAGCCAAGTCAGGAAGAAGGTGATGACGGTGATGACAATGCCCCAGGAAATCACCATACCCAGGTCAGCACTCAAGGCCACGGAAACGGCCAGAATGCCGGGAGTGGGAGGGACCATGGCGTGGGTCAGGTTCAGACCGGTCTGGGTGAAAGAAGCCATGGTGGACATAGAAATGTGCTTACGCTTGCCCAGCACGTTGGCGATGTTGGAACAAAGGATAGTTGTAATATCGCCGAACACGGGGATAGACACCACATAAGCCGTCAAGGACGGGGCCAGCTCCAGATTCTTGCCGCGGAAAAGGCGGATGAAGAAGTTGGCGATAGACTTGGCGGCGCCAGTGTCCTGCACGCCCATGGCCAGCACAGCGCCCAGAATGATGGGCATACCCAGGCTGCCCAAGGTGTTGCCAAAGCCGGTGGTAATCAAGGTCAGAGTCTCCATAAAGGAGTACCCTTCGGTCCCAAAGATACCCAGGGTAACACCGAAGCCTAATGCTACCACGAACAGGGACATAACGGGATTGAGTTTCACCTTTGTCATGAGCAACATCAGTGCGATGATGGCAATGACAAGGAGAACCAGAAATCCAATTGCAGACATGGTTGTTGTTACTCTCCTTTCCAAATGTAAGCGACCGGCAGAGCCGGTACTGCCTGATGGCGGACGCCGAAAGAGAGACCGCTTTCAGGCCACACACGAGATGGCACGGTCTGCTCCGGAAAAACAGACTGCCAACCCACAGAATTTTATACAATATTTTTCGACACAAGTCAATTCAAAAATTTGGTGGTGTTCCATGACGGAAATATTCCCTCCTTCTGCGTTTTGGCTAAAGAGCAGGACTGCTTTTTGTTATATGGAGCGAACTGTCAAGATGCTGTTAAATAATCAAAAAAGCCGGTGAAAAAACGGTTATTTGCCAAAAAGCCCAACAGTCAAAAGTTTTTTGTTGCACGTATGCATTCGTGTGGTATATAGTTATATATGCGTGTCAAGAAGGCACACGTGTCAGATGCGGCGGCGCCCCAAGGGGTTCGGAATCTTCGATTGAATCGCAGTTTTGCCGGAGACGGTGTTCAGACCCGGACCGCTGCCGTGAAAACTATTCCAATCAAAAGAAGAGACGCCGTCCAGCGCCGCTGGCTGGTGTCACAAGGAGGAATTTATGGAGCGCAGTGAAAAAATTTTGCAGGGCCTGGGGAACCAGTACTACCGGGCGACGCTGAAGTCCATGGGCTTCACCACGGAGGACC
>ENA-UOJV01001872-UOJV01001872.1-human-gut-metagenome-genome-assembly--contig:-C82-NODE-1872-length-20232-cov-17.862318_pt1 | contig 20232 bp, 10 predicted proteins | sample MGYA00242356_ERZ723903 | MGnify/ENA metagenome assembly ERZ723903
CAAGCAGATGGCGTGCAAAGTCGCCAGACGCTCTTTGTGCGGTATTGCCTAAAATCAAAATATCACAAAAACCCCCTGCCCTTGCAGCCATTGCCGCGAGGACAGGGGGTTGATTTTCTTTCAGAGAGGGTTCAGAACAGGTTGGTTTTTATCCCTTTTTCTTTGCCCAGAATGCGATGCCGCCGCTGATTGCCAGCACTGCGAACACACCGTAGATTTCCATATCGCCGGTCTTGGGAGAAGCGTTTTTCCCCTTTGTGCCGGACGTGCTTCCGCTGCCGGAAGATGACTGCCCAGCGGTTACAGAACCGCCTGCATCATTCGCAAATGTCACCGCGGTGGTAGTTGTCAGCGTGGTCGTACCTGTGGCAACCTCCGCCGTAGTTCCCTCTACAGCAGCCGTCAGATTCGTCAGCGTAAATGTCACAGTAATTTGATTGGTTTCCAGTTCCGACTGCAACGGGGTAAACGTGCCGACAAAGCCGGTAATTGCACCGGCAGCGTATCCCATATCCGTTTTGGACACCCTAAGCAGTCCGTCACCGTCCCGCAGCTTGGCTCCGGTTTCTGTGCCGTTCAGCTGTACCGAATCAATGGTCAGCGTCGTACTGCTGTCGCCCAGCGGCGTGGGATCGATATTGTCAACTACCAGCGTAAGCGTATCCGTTTCCTGCACGGCAGCCACATCACACGAAAGCGTGTTCTGCCCGTCCGTAAAGAGGTTGAGCGTAGAGCTGACGGTGTTCCCATTCAGCTGCAAGTATGCCACGCCCACCTGCTTCGCACCGATCACAGGCGTTTTCGCCTCACAGTGCATCGGCAGCATGACCGCCGACACCGCAGCTGCACATGCCAGTGTCCCTGCCAGCAGCCCGCATCTTTTTCGATTCTTTCTTAACATATTTTTCTTTCCCAAAAATTTTTCGCACCCAAATTACCGGATCAGCATTTCCTTTTACTGCTCCGATGTGTGTAATTTTCAAGCTTCGTAGAAAGCAGTCTTTCTTTCCAGCACCTTCTTGCCGATCGGCGAGCTGATCGGAGCCACCACGCAGGAACCATACTTGTTGATTGCCTTTGCCACGTGGTCAGCGATCTCACGGACATTGTTTTCGTTTTCCAGTTCCAGAACTACCACGAAACCGTCTGTGTTGTTCGCCTTGACACCATCGATGTATGCTTTCTTGACATCTGCATTTTCTGCAAAGTATGCTTTCAGGTCGTCTTCCATGCCCTCCGGAGTGGAGTCAATATCCCGCATTGCCAGACGCGGCTGAATGTTCATTGCCTGCTCCTTGCTGAATGCCAGCCCCATGGTGAACGGATCGAGCACGATGCCGGCAGCTGTGCTCTTGGGATCAGACAGCATTGCCACATAGTTTGCCATGCTCATAGGAACTGCCTTGCAGTCCGGTGCCCCGTTCCACTTCTGTAGTTCTGACAGGCTGGTGAACAGCGGCATGTACTTTCCGCCCTCGTGATTCAGCATGATGAACTCTGCCTGTGCATTGACCTTTTCGCCAGCCTTGACTTCCTTCGGCACTTCCATCAGCACCGGAGCCACAAAGCGTGCTTTCCGCATTGCCTCAAACATATTGTTGCGGGCAGGTTCGTTGTTTTCCCGACGCAGACGGTCTGCGGCAACGATCACTTCCGGATTGGTGACCTTTTCGCAGCCAAACAGCGGGAGAATGTTGTTCTTCTTCGGAGCTTCCTGCGGCTGTTCTGCCTCCAGAGAAACGCCCTTCATCTCTGCCATTTTTTCCTTGCGGATCACGATGTTGGTTTCTGCCGGATTGATGACGATACCGCTGACATCGACACCCTGCTTCAGCAGGATCCCGCAGTACTGGTCAAATGTAATTACCATTGTGTCCGCGTCCGGATCGTTCTTCCACTTCAGGAATTCCAGCCAGTCGGTGAAAGCCGGAAAGAACTTTACACCGTCCTTGTTGGAAACAGCCATGAGAGAAGCCTCCATGTGACGCTGACCATTCTCGTCCGGTTCTACCTCGTTCAGCTTGTTCTGCAACGTGATCGGAGCAATAAACGATGCTGCTGCAATTGCGTCCAGCATTTCTTTTTCGGTCTGTACGCTCTGCTGTTTTTTGAATTCCGCCATTGCGGCAACCAGATCAGGGTTTTTGATTGTGGGTTTTTTCAGTTGTGACAATTTGATTCACCTCATCTAAAATTTATCGCCCGAAAACGCCGCCGTGCCCGCAGGCAGCGGAAGCGACAGGGATAGAAATGAAAACACTTTTCCATGTCAGACTTCCAAATCCGGCATGGGTGCTGTCTATAGTATAACATATCCCGTAAAAAAAAGCAAGTCAAATTGTACAAAAAAACCGAAAAAAGCGGAATTGCTTTTCACGCAAAAATGGCAGCCGAAAACATCGGCTGCCATTTGCAGAATGAAGATCTATTTCTTTTCCGGAGAATCGGTTATTCCGTTACCGGCAGGGAGGTAACTATGCGTACCAGGAATTGCAGCAGAACTGTCGAATCGTTGGTAGAGAGTTCTCCGTCCGCCATGCAGTCGGCATTCTTCTGCTGGCTGGCGTTCAGCGTTACCACACCGGCAACCGCCTTGTTCAGCAGAACTGCATCGGTAATATCCACCTTGCCGTCCAAGTTCACATCGCCGTACAGGGACTGAGAGGTCACTTCCGAAGCGGTGGTCTGCGTGGTTTCTGTGTTGCTGTCGCCGCTGCTGACTGGTGTAGTGGCAGTCGACTGTTCCGTGGTGTCCGCCGTATCCGAAGTTGCCGGAGCAGCTGTGGTTTCAGTGGGCTGTGCGGAAGTTTCACTGGTCTTTACAGCAGTTTCTGTCGGCTGTGCAGAAGTTTCCGAACCAGTTGTGGTTTCAGTGGGCTGCACTGCTGTGGTAGTAGTAGTGGTGGTTTGCTGTTCAGAAGAAGTGCTTGTGGTTGTTGTCGGCGGAACGACAATGCTGCCGTTATACATATGGTAACCCATTGTCTTATAGCTGCTGGAATCCGCAGTTTCATACAAACCGCCCGGATTCAGCGAACCGTCTGCATTTCTCCATACAGCATCAAAATCGGTGCCCTGTTCCGGAGCCTTTGCCATTGTGATAAAGTCAGAAGCTGCCGGAGCCGCAGAAAGCTTTGTGCCGATCTTCGCACCGTTTTTGATCGCAGTCTTTGCATCTACCTGATAGTAGCCGCTGTTGTAGTACACGCCGTTTTCATAAGTACCAACATACTTGTCGTTAGAAGCACCGCCTTTCAGCTTTGCGTCAGACATAAATACAGAATCATCATAATAAGACATCATATTCTCAAAGATTGCACCCGGATCTGTGCAGCGATAGCAGGAGAAGTTCGGCTTTCCCTTGCCTTCGCCGTTGTTGTTGACTGCGGTACAGTTGGTCAGACTGCCCAGTCTCGGGTTATTGTTATCGGTGAAGCCGCAGTGAAGGTTCTCGAATGCCAGACAGTTCTTCAAGATATGTGCAGAACCGATACCAGAGCCGCCCAGCTTGAAGCCGTTGCCGTCGCAATTGCCGTAGCCCTCGCCGAATTCCGTAAAGCCGTTGCGGAATGCAATACAATTCTGAATGGTGACAACACCGATAGGACCGGTAGCACTTTTTGCAAACAGATCCCAGCCGTCGTCACTGTTGTTGTATGCCATACAGCCGTCAAAGACGTTGCCCTCGCCGCAGGTCAGCTTTGCTGCAAAACCGTCAGCATTTTCCATGCTGGCGTTGTCGCAGTTGTTCTTGGAAGTGCAGTTCAGGATCAGGTTATTGCTGGGCCAGTCGGCAATGGTTGCTGCACTGGTATTATAACGGGACAGCTGCAAACCAGTGTCCTGATTGTCGTTGAATACCATGCGTTCGATCTTATTGTTGTTGCCGGAGAGGAGCATGCCGTTATCGGCTGCCTTAGTGATCTCAAAATCATAGAAGTGCCAGTAGTCACCGTCCAGCACAATGCCACGCTTGCTGCCGTCTGCATCGCCCTGTCCGGAGAAGTCGAACACCACATCTGCACCGTTATAAGGCTTGATCGTCTTCATTGCATTGGCAGTACCGCTGTTCTGAGCGTCAATGAGGATCATTTCCGAGAACTTGTATGTACCGCCCAGCAGGTAAATGGTGTGGCCTGCGGACAGCTTGGAGATCGCATCGGTAACAGAAGCCGGATCCTTTTCGGAAGAACCGCTGCCGGTACCGGTAGGCGAACAGAAGATGTCCCCTGCCACCGGCACGTCCGGTGTGGTAGGCGTGGTGTTCTTGGTGGTAGCAGTGGTCAGAGCCGTTGCGGTCGTATCCTTGGACACGCTGACGGTGGTGGTCACTGTAGTAGTCTTGGTTTCCTCAGTGGTGACAACCGGATCTGTGGTGCTGTCGGTAAAGCCGCTGCCGATCGCCACGATAGAGGACTTGTAATTGACCAGAGCGTCTTTCAATGCCTGATTGACCGCATAGCTGGTATCGTCCACGGAGTTGTCAAACTTCCACTGGAGATCACCGCCCTGTACGCGTCCGGCCTTGGCAGTAACGATAGCCGGCACATCAGCCGCTGCATCTGCCTTGTAGCTGTACATGATGTTGGAATCGGTATCGAAGTTGTTGTAGCCTGTGCCGCCGGAAACCGTCTTGACGCTGTCCGGTACTTTTTCAGACGGGCTGGAAACTTCATAGGCATCGAACGAGGTGCTGTTCTGCGAATACGGGATATAGCTGGAAGCACCCTCGATATAGTTGCCGCAAGCCTTGATGATACCGCCGGCTTCGCCGGAGAATGTACCCTCACCCAGTGCATCAGTACCCTGTCCGGAACTCATCATCGGGTTCTTACAGTTGCGGAAGTAGTTGTTTTCCGCGAAAGCAGAAGATCCCATGGTGACGCCGATGCCGTACTTGGCATTGCCGTCGAAGTAGTTGTTATAGCTGTGTACAGAGCAGGTGCGGATTCTGGGGTGACGGGAATCAGAGTGATCGTACCAGTTGTGGTGATAGGTCACATAGTTGGTTTCCTTTTCCGATTTCATGCCCTGCAGGTTGCACTTTCCGTTGTCCCAGAAGTGGTTGTAGGAATGTGTTACATAGGTGGAAGTCTTGGTGTCCAGTGCACCGTCGCCCTTGACCTGATCGGCATCTGAACCGGCATCACCATAGAAGAAATCACAGTTATGCACCCAGATGTGGTCGTTGCCCTGCTGCAAGCCGCAGTCATCGCCCTCGCTGCTGTTGCAGTTCATGAAGCCGATATTGCGGACTTCTACGTTAGAGCAGTTCTTCATGACCAGACCAAAACCGTTGAATACGGTATCGGTACCAATACCCTCCACGGTGATGCCAGCCTTTGCGGTGTCGATCATCAGATCGCCCTTGGGCATGTCTGCCGGATCGGTGATATTACCGATAAACCGCAGGCACAGCGGACGCTTTTCTTTATTTTTCTTATAAGCCGTAATGATGTTCTGCACACCAGTCACATCGGTCGCGCCCTTGCCGGTGGCGTCAATGCTTGCCGTCACGGTGTCCTTGTTGGCATCGGTGACATATACCACAATGGCATCTGCTTTCAGCGTGCCGTCCTCGTTGTATGCACCGGAAGAAGTGCCCTTTGCAAAGCCAAAACCGCTTCTGTCGTGAGCCTCTACCTGAAGTCCCGCAGTTTCTGCTGCCTTAGAAGCATCTTCCTTGCCGTTAATCACCGGCACGATCTTCATGGTGTAGCTGCCGGCTTTCAGACCTACTGCATCAGCACGGAAGCGATCCGGATACTGGCGTACCAGCATGGTATCCAGCTGCGTGTAGCTGCCGCCTGCCGGCTTGATATACACGTTGTAGCCGGTCGCATTGGATACAGCACCCCATTCCGCATAGGCAGCTTCCAGGTCGCCGCTGGCATCGATCACAGACACCGAAGCACTGGCTGCCACAATCGCCGGAACGTTGTCAGTTACAGTTCCCAGATCTGCTGCCAGAACCGGCTGTGCACCGGCTGCGGCAGTGGCCGCCGCCAGCAGAAATGCCAGAATACTGGTTCCGATTTTTTTGTTCTTCATCATTCATTCCTCCTGTTCGTCCGATGTGTGCATACACCGGACATCAGCTGAAAAATTTCCGGAAGCCTCATTGCCCGGAATATTTCTCATATTTCTCCTTATAGCTCAAATTGTGGTGGATAGCTCACATTGTGGTGACACATTTTTCCACCCAATTTCCACCTTCATTTTACGCCTTTTTCCCTGTAATGTCAATCTGCTTTTTCAACAAAAATGCAATGTTTTCAGTGTGCACATTACACAACATATTTGCATTTTTTGTTAGTTTTCATCGCATAAAGTAACAGAATATATGACTGATTTTCCGCATACATTACAACAGCCCGCCGATAAAATTTCAATGTGCATTTGGAAACAAATCGGTAAAGGATGTTTACAATTTATATTTCATGTCGAAAAGTGTTGACAAACAGAAATCCAGTGGGTATAATAATAAAGAATGGCTCTGGCGAATATCCACGCTGCAGAGCCCGCTTCTCTCAATGTAATATTTTTTTAATTTTTCCAGAAACAGAGGTTCTACTGTCTTCGGACTGACCGCAGCTGTCATCAGTTTGTCAACATACTCGGAACGCCGACACGCGGTGAAGTTCAATGATGCTGTATTCCGCACAGCCCTCGTACCATGGAAGAAAGGAAAGATGACAGTGAACAATAAAGACCAATCCCCTGCCGGAAATGCTCCCAAGCAGCATCTGACCAAAGACGAAATGCGGGAAAAAATCAAAGCTTCTCTCGCTGCAAAAGAGGCAACAGAATTTCAGTCATCATCGCCGAAACCGTCTTCTGAACGCTTTTCCGGACAGAATCGTCCGGCTTCCCGCAGCCCTGAAAACGGCTCCGCTTCGGAACGCACCCGTTCGGACAAGGCACGGCAGATCCATGATGCCGTTTCTTCCGGCTATGCCTATGACCAGCCGCGGCAGCAGCGTGCACCACAACCACAGCACCAGCAGCGTTCCGGAGGCAATGTGGCAACAGCACAGCGTCCGCCCCGCCCTACACCGCCCAGACATTACGAACCGGTGCGGGAGGAGTCCAACGCCGGAAAGATCTGCATCATCATTGGTATTGCCGTGCTGGCTGTACTCCTGCTGAGCTACATCGCCGGACTGGCTGTCTATCACAGCAAGTTTCTTCCTAAAACTTACGTCAACGGCGTGGACATCGGCGGCATGACCGCGGAGGAAGCCAGTGACGCAGTTCTGAATACCGCACAGGATATGGGGCTGACATTCATTCCCAAAAGCGGCGACCCGATCACCTTCAAGGGCTCCTCATTCGGCTGCACCGTTACCCTGCCTGACAACGCTCTGACAGAGCCGGCAGACGAAAGTCACGCCCTCTGGTTCAGGAAGCTGTTCTCCAAAACCGAGTATACAGTCAAGATGCAGGATTCCTACTCGGAAGATGCACTGGTCAGCCTGATCGCCGCCTATGACTGGGGCAATGTACCGCCCACCGATGCCAAGGTTGTCCAGAACGAGGACGGTTCCTTTACCATTCAGCCGGAAGATAACGGCAACATGGTAGACACCCAGAAGCTGTCCGACTACACGGTCGCACAGATGCGGGAGGGCAACAACACCATTCAGATGGCAGACAGTGACTGCTACAAAAAGGCAGCTGTCACTGCGGAAAGTCTGGAGCCTACACTGGCACTGTACAACAAGATCGGTGCTGTAGAGATCACCTATGACATGACTGACCGCGAGGAAATTTTCGATCCGGTTGGCACGGAAAAGCTGGATCACGCTACTATCATGGACTGGATCACCACGGACGGCGATGACATCACTGTGGACACCGACAAAGCTTCCGCATGGGTGCAGGAACATATCGCTGACAAGTACGACACACTGGTGACCGGCTACAACTTCAAGTTCAAAGCCACCGAAGACGGAGAGATTACCCTGCCGATCGGTTCTGACGGCATCTACGGCTGGAAAACCAATGTTTCTGCCACTGTGGAAAAGCTGGTAGATTACATCAAAGCCGGCGAGGCAGTAACCATTGAACCGGTATATAAGGTAGAGGGATTCCGCATGAATTCCAACGCCGGCGTTACCTATACCGGAAACACCTACATTGAAGTGGACATCTGCCACCAGCACTTGTGGTACTATGTCAATGGCGAACTGTTCCTGGAGTCCGATGTGGTTACCGGTAAGGAGTCCGATCCGACACGTGCCACACCGCCGGGAGCATACAAGGTATGGTCCAGAGAATCTCCGCGAAAGCTGGGGACTTACGCAGTGCAGGGCTATGAAACATGGGTAAATTACTGGATGCCCGTCACCTATACCGGCATCGGTCTGCACGATCTGAACCGCAGTGCCTACGGCGGTGACATCTACATCAACAACGGTTCCCACGGCTGTATCAACCTGCCGCTGGACGTTGCCAAAAAGATCTATGACAAGGTCACTATCAACACTCCGGTTATGATCGTCCCGTAAACCGCAGCCACTATAACAACGAAAAAAGCGTACCGTTTTCTTGTGAAACGGTACGCTTTTTGTTATGGCAGCATGGCACAAAACTGTGCGGTATTGCCTTTTGTATTATCCGCGGCGTACTGCCGGCATCATGCTGGTGAATGCTGCTTCGTCTTCGGTAACTTCTCCCTCCGGATACTGGAACCGGATCAGACGATCTCCCTGAAAAGTCAGCTGTCCCTGCTGATGAAACGGGGTTTCGATATACGCTTTTTTGCTGGTAACAATATGCAGCACATCACCCTTGCGGGTCTTGAAAATCAACTCATAGTATTCGTTGTACAGTTTCAAAGTACCGCTGGGATCCATGGTTCTGCGGCGTTCATCTACCTTTTGTACCAGAACAGCAATCACGGTACGGGGTGGATTTTTTCCGCGGTTTGGTTTACGCATTGCTCTTTCTCCTGTGATATAATATTCCCGATTAAACTCCAGCGACTGCCGTTTGTCAGCAGTGTTTGGATTCTGTACCAGAAGCCGGCTCAGCTTCTGCCGGAACGGGCTTTGCCGAGAACCCAGCATTACCACCAGCAGCAGCACCACGGCAACAGCAACCATGATAATCAGGAAATTATCGATCGCATTTCCGAATCTGCCTGTCATATGTATTCCTTTCTGTGGGAACGCATTTTCGTAAACGGATTACGAAAGCAGCTTCTCACATTCCATTGGGATTCTGCTTTGTGAAACGCCAGCTGTCGGCACACATCTGCTGCAAATCTGCAGTTGCTTCCCAGCCAAGCAGTTTCTTTGCTTTCGACGGATCTGCATACGAGGTGGCAATATCTCCGGCACGGCGTTCCGTGATCTCTATCGGAATCTTCTTGCCGCACGCCTTTTCATACGCATGCACCACGTCCAGCACGCTGCTGCCATGACCGGTACCCAGATTGATCGGTTCAAAGCCACGGTGCTCCAGTCCGTATGCCACGGCTGCCACGTGACCGGTTGCCAGATCCATAACATGGATATAGTCCCGCACACCAGTGCCGTCCGGCGTGTCGTAGTCATCACCGAATATCCGCACATGATCCAGCTTGCCCAGTGCCACCTGTGCCACATAGGGCACCAGATTGTTGGGGATTCCGTTGGGATTCTCGCCCAGCAGACCGCTGATGTGAGCACCGATCGGGTTGAAATACCGCAGAGCCACAGCCGTGAACTCCGGATTGGCAGTGCAAACGTCCCGCAGAATCTGTTCGATCATGACCTTGGTGTAGCCATAGGGATTCGTTGCAGAGGTCGGCATTTCCTCCACGTAGGGTGCCTCATTGTTGCAGCCGTAAACGGTCGCACTGGAGGAGAAAATTATCACATTGCAGTGATACTCCCGCATGACACGCAGCAGGGAGAGTGTACCGCTGATGTTGTTCTCGTAGTATTCCAGCGGCTTTTCCACCGATTCGCCAACTGCCTTCAGACCGGCAAAGTGAATTACGGCATCGATCTTGTTGTCCTCAAAAATCTGCCGCATGTCCTCCTCGTCACGCATATCTGTACGATAGAACCGCACATGCCTTCCGGTGATCATCTCGATACGGGCAACTGCCTCCACCTTTGAATTGCAGAGATTGTCCATAATCACGACCTGATAGCCGGCATTGATCAATGCCACACAAGTATGACTGCCGATAAAGCCAGTACCGCCAGTGACCAGAATTTTTCCCATGTTACTTTACGCTTCCTTTCAATTTCTGTCAAATGGAGAGGGAATTTTCCCTCCTATCAGTTTGCCCTGAAAGGCAAACTTTCAGCAGCACTGCACAAAAGCACAATGCTGCCTTATATCAATACAGTCATGCCGCCAACAGAACGAATTCGCAGCACGTGGCAGCAGCCCTTTCCCAGAACGGATTCCATACCCTCCTGAAACTGGGACAGCAGCACAGCCGGCACAAATGCCTGTACTGTTCCGCCGAAACCGCCGCCGTGTACACGGATCGCTCCCCTGCCGCCCAGCACTGCCGAGCCGACTGCAAGGGCAATGGAGATGGGCTGGTCTTCCGGTGCTGAGGACGGGTAGACGTTTTGCAGCAGGCAATAGGAAGACTGTCCGGAGTTCTGTACCAGGTGCAGGAACGCCTCGAAATCGCCCCGATCCAGTGCATCAGATTCGCCCTGTACCCGTCCGTCCTCCCGATAAAAGTGCATCGCACGGAGCACTGCACGGTCACCGAAGGCTTTCCGCAGTTCCGGAATGGAACGCAGCACCTGTGCCGACGGAACTTCCGCCAGAACGTCCTTGCCGAAATACTTTGCCACTTCCTGCATTTCTGCCGGAATCGCAGCGTATTCCGCTGTCAGGTCTGCGTGGTTTCCGCCGGTATCCACAATGCAAAGTACATAACCAGTTCTGGAAAAGTCAAATGCAACTGGGTGCACTGCCGGCAGCATCGGATTGGCAAAGTCAATGGCAACAACACCGCCTACTGACGAAGCCATCTGATCCATTAACCCGCAGGGCTTCTGGAAATACACGTTTTCCGCATACTGCCCCATTTGTGCCAGTTCTACCGGTGTGAACCGATTTTCGGCATACAGGGCATTGCAGATATTTCCCAGCAGAACCTCAAAAGCTGCTGATGAGGACAGACCAGAGCCCGCCATGACCTGCGAGGTGGTGTATGCATCAAAACCGGTTTCCAGCGGACATCCGTACTGCTTGAAGCGGGCAGCGATTCCGCGGATCAGTTCCGCTGCTGTGGGCTTTTTATCCGTTACCGGTTCCAGTTCTTCCAGAGAGATCTCATCTTCCGGAAAGCCCTCTGAATGCACCCGGATCGTGGTATCTTCCCGTCTTGCCACAACAGCGATCACGTCCAGATTGATGCTTGCCGCCAGTACGTGACCATGCTGGTGGTCGGTGTGGTTTCCGCCCAGTTCTGTCCGTCCCGGTGCAGAAAAAATGGCAATTTCCCGACCGCTGCCGTACAGCTGCACAAAACTGTCAATGGCACACAGCAGCCGGTTCCGATAAGCTTCCGCCAGATCTTCACCGCCGCCAAGTACTGCCGCGATGTGCATGAATTCTTCCGACTGCAGCAGTCTGCGAGCCTCCTCAATTGTCTTCAATATGATGCCCCTTTCTCAAATCGCTTTTTCGGGAAACTGCGGTATTGCCCTTGGTTCCCCGAAAGCGGCAATCTGCGTTCCTACAATTCTCCACTATTCAGTATAACCGATTTTTCACGATTTTGCAAGCATTCTTTGTGATTTTTTCTATCTCGATACAGAATTCGAAAAAAGCAAAGCCTCAGCCTTGAAAATTGAAGCAAATCTTGCCTTACGCTTGCAAACAAAAACCCGATACGGGAATGCTCCCGCATCGGGTTTTTCTTATGCTGTCATAGCCTTGTTGTCAGAAACGCTTACGCGTTCGAAATCAGGGAATCTGATTATTCAGCCCACATAGAGCCCTTCAGGTTCTTCAGATCCGGGCAAACCGGATTGTCCCAGGTAGTGCTCTTATGACCAGCACCAACCAGAGCAACATAGTATGCCTGGTAGAAGATGTCAGTTGCTTCCAGCTTGCCGTCTGCAGAATTCTCTCCTGCCTTGCTTTCGGTATCAATATCCGTCAGGAAGAAGGACAGTTTCTCCAGATTCTCATCCTGTGCGTGCTCTGTGCCGTCCAGAAGCTTTGCATCCTTAATACCAGCACCCTGTCTTGCAATGTAGTAGCTGCTGTAGTACATATCAGTAGCCTCTACCTTACCGGACAAGTCAGTATCGCCCTTTACGCCGATGTAAACCTTTGCAGTAGCAACCTTTTCACCCTTATACAGGATATCGAGGTCGGTATCTACATATGCCTTGCCTTCGCTGTCGAACAGTGCCTTCGGGCTTTCTGCACCAAAGGTCAGATCGTCCATGACGCTCTCGCCGTTTACAGTTGCAGACTTCACAAGATCAGCAGCGTTGAAATTACGTCCGTCAATAGACAGATAGAAGTTTGCATCCGGATTTACTTCGATTTCCAGTTCTGCTTCTGCAGTCGTGGTGGTTACTTCTGTAGTAGTGGTAGCTTCGGTAGAAGCTGTCGTGTTTTCTGTGGTAGTGGTTGCTTCTGTAACAGTTGTCGTAGCTTCTGTGGTAGTTGCTTCTGTAGTAGAAGAAACAGCTGCCGGTGTGGTAGTAGTTTCTTCAGTGGTTGCTTCAGTAGTTGCTTCCGTGGTTTCTTCTGTAGTAGTTGTTGTTGTGGTAGTTGTGCTGGTAGTTGTCTTCTTGCTGAAGTCCGGCAGCTCTTCTGTTGTAGAAGCTGTTGTCTTCTTGCTGAAGTCCGGCAGCTCTTCTGTTGTAGCAGTTGTAGTTGCCTTTGTAGTAGTTGTTTCAGATTCTGTTACAGTAGTGGTTGTTGCACTGGTGCTGGTGGTTGTCGGGCCTGCACTGGTGCTGGTTGCCGTAGCAGTTGTTGCTTTAGTAGTAACAGTCGTTGCTTCGGTAGTAGTGGTAGTGGTAGTTGCTTCGGTAGTCGTTACAATAGGTTCTTCGGTAGTGGTGGTTGTAGCAGCAGTCGTTGTTGTAGTGGTTGCTGCAGTTGTGGTGGTGACAGTCGTAGCCTCTGTAGCAGTTGTAGTCTGCGGTTTTTCTGTGGTAGTAGTCGTTGCCGCAGAAGTTGCAGTTGTAGTGGTGGTAGCTGTTGTAGTAGTTGTAGCAGTTGTTGTTTCGGTGGTTTCCACGACATCATTCATGATTACGCGGATCGCACCATCCTTCAGACCAACCATTTCGTCGAAGATGTCTTCGCCGGTTACGCCCTCGCCGTTCAGGTAGTTGAAACGCTTGACATCTACCATCGTGGTGCCGCTGGGCAGTTTGTCAGAACCATTCGGTGCCCAGTCTACAGGGAACTCATAGTACTCAACATTCTTGCCATCGTATTCACCAGTCTGGAGTGTCAGACCATATTCGTCAGCCAGTGCCTGTACAGTATCCTTATCCGGCACATTGAAGATCATGCGGAATACCTGATTCATCTTTGTCGGGTCAGTTGCACCTTCGGCAGAACGTGCACCAATGAAACGGATCCAGCGGTCGCTGCCGTCAGTAATGGTAGAAGTGCCGTCCTTGTATGCAATGAAATCATTTGCATTCGGAATACCGCTGCCGAAGTCGTTGACAACAAATGCTCTCTTTTTCAGCAGCTTGGACGGAATGGTGTACAGCTTTGCAGTTGCTTCCGGCAGGTTGACAACGCAGTTGATACCATAGCTGGTTGCGTCTACGCCTTCCTTGGCAGTTACCTTCACGCCCAGAGTGTAGTTCTTCAGAGAAGTGGCATCCTTTTCACTGGGATATACGAATACTTCGTCAATGTCCAGATTGATGTCCTTTTCTTCTGTTACAGTGGTGGTTGTGGTTGTAGTAATCGTGTCAGTTGTAGTGGTTTCAGTCTGTGCATCTGTGTAAACGCGGATACCGCCGTTGTAGTAAACTACATCAGTGGTCGCAATATCTGTGCCGTTTTCGTCAATGTACTGACGGTTCGGAGCCAGATAGCCGTCGCCGTGTGTACCCTCAAAGTCCCAGTTTACCTTCTGATACTCTGCAAAGTTTACCGGGAACAGATAGTAGCTGTCGCCGTTTTCATCTGTCTGCAGTTCCAGACCGTATTCCTTTGCGATGTCCACTGCGTTTTCTGCAATGGTGCAGTTGATGTCGATCACCTTGTCACCGCTGATCGTGATCGTGCTGGTACTGGAAGTCCACTGGAAATACATCCAACGCTTGGACGGCTCAACGCTCATATCCTGACCGTTTGCCTCATAGCCCTTCAGGTTCTGCGGAGAAGGAGCCAGGTCGCCGCTGACATAAACGTCCCTATAACCATAGTCCTTCTTGTTCTTCGGGTTCTTGTAGATCGTCAGGATCTTGGAAGTAACTTCCGGAACTTCCAGAGCGAAGTTGAAGCCCTGTGCGTCCACATAGTTTTCAACCAGAACGGACAGCGGGATCTTTGCATAGTTGCTTGCAGTCTTGACCTGTGCTTCGTCTACCTTGAAGATGATGCCCTTGCCCTTCGGAGCTTCTGTCGTGGTGGTGCCGATGGACTTGGTAGTGGTTACAACAGTGGTGTCTGCCTTTGTAGCAGTGGTCTGTTTTGCTGTGGTTGTTGCAGCAGATGCAGAAGTTTCTGTAGCCTTGCTGGTTTCAGCAGATGCTTCTGTCGAAGTAGAAGCAGTGGTTTTTGCTGTAGTGTCAGCTGTGGTAGCTACAGTTGTAACTGTGGTTTCCTTAGTAGTTTCCTTAGTAGTTTCCTTGGAAGTAACAGTAGTTTCTTCTGTCGTTGCAGAAACGGTGCTTTCTTCTGTGGTTGCAACTGTTTCAGTGGTTACAGTGGTCACAGTTGTGGAAGTAGTGGTCTGATCCGGATCTTCGTCGAAGCACAGTACGATCTTGTCGATGGTTACATCGCCGAACTTCGGATAATAAACCATGAACTGTACAGTTTCACCAACAGTCTTCGGAATATCATAAGATACGATGACCTGCTTGTTTGCCGGTACAGCCAGATCCTTGAATTCCGTGCTCTGCCATTCTTCACCTTCCGGCAGGCTGTCGTTCCATGTGCCAAACGCACCGCTTGTGTTCTTGTCATTTGTCTTTACGGTGTAGTAAGCAATTGCCTTGTATGCACCCATGGGATCAAATTCAACCTTGGTGTTGCTTGCCTTGCCGTCAGTACCCTTGTCTTCCTCTGCCTTCGGAGTCAGTTCCTTGGTGTACTTTGCGGAAACTGTAGTGGTCGGCTGTGTGGTCACAGTGGTTGCAGCAGTCGTAGTGATCGTTGCATCATCTGTGTAAATCACAACAGAATCCACAGTGAAGTCCTCATAGGTACCGTCGCCCCAGGCACCAAACTTCAGAGAACCATCATATTCCTTCTGAATGGTTGCGTCCACAGTCTTGGTGATGTCCCAGGTGAATTCGCCGGACTTGCCCAGAGTTTTGTTTTCCTGTGTGGTCTGTGTCCAATAATCCGGTGCTTTCTGTGTAGAAGAACCGAACATATAGTTGTATGTGCCGATTTCCTTATCAGAGGAAACGTTGACAACGACCTTCTTGACAACATTGCTGTTGGTGATGCCAAAGTCAGCCCACTTCCAGCCGATCATGCCTTCCTTCGGGTCAGCCTTCTGTGCATCCTTCAGCAGTTCGCTGTAGGTCTTGCCGACAGTGATCTTTTTCACGCCCTTTTCCTCTGCGGTAGTCGCTGTAGTGACAGCAGAGGTTGCAGTGGTTTCGCTGGAAGCAACCGTGGTTTCCGCGGTAGTTTCCGCAGTGGTTTCGCTGGTTGTTGTGGTAGTGGTGACTTCATTTGCCAGCTCTACTGTGAAGCTAACTGAAATCACTTCGCCTGCTGCCGGCATATCCCAGCCAGTTGGGTTGATTTCCAGCTTGCTGCAAGTGAAACTCCAATCATCATCATTATCTGCTGCCTGCATAGAAGCCGGTGTAAACGTGGTGTATTCCTGATTGATCTCATGAGTTGTTTCACCGATCTTTACAGAATCAATTGTGATCTTCTTATACAGAGATTTACCGTCGTAAAGATCCGGATCCTGAACGCACAAGTCGAAGAAATTGTAGGAACTCAGAGCATCACCCCAGTTGCCTCTTTTTACAGAAACTTCATAAGAGCCGCTCTTATCAATGGTAACATCAGTTCCCATGCCTACCTTATAGTTGTTCAGCGACCATTTGCCATCGCTACTCTGAATGTGCAGAAACGCAATCGGTGCATCATCTGCCGCTGTCGCAGCGAGGGACATCATCGGGGTCACCAATGCACTGGTCAGAATGGTCGTTGCCGCCATTACGCCAGCTGTCAGAGATGAAAGAAACTTTTTCATCTTCATGATTATCATTCTTCCTTTCTTGAATTGATGCGGCGTATTGCCGCTTGGTTGTGTGCAGAGAAGCTTTTTGCATTTCAAAAAACGAATGCCGCCGCACTGTTTTTCACGTCCCCCTTTCCGCTTTCAAATTGTACAGCCGTGCGATTTGTCCTCTGAAATCTGCCCAGTGCTTTCCTGCACCCTACTTCTCCATATACCAGCATAGCATATTTATCGTTATTTTGCAAGTATTTTTTTCATTTTCCACATATTTTTATACAGCACCAATAAAAGCAAACCCTGTTTTTGTGCATTTTTTCTAAATCTCGAATTGCCAGTGAAAAACAACTTGATAATCTGATACGACACGCCGGTGAATTTTGCATTTTTCAAATGTCAATTTCCGGAAACATTATGAACGTCATCACGGGGTGCGGCGGCGATCTCCTGCAAATCCTGTTCCAGCTGACTGTCCAGCATACGGCAATTGTTCCGGTCATAGAACACACCGGTAACATCCCACAGCATGGGACACATACCTTTGGTATACGCCGCCTGTGCCACCGCGGTGAGGAATGTCCGGACAGTTTCTTCCGTCTTGTTCTTGGTGGAACAGCCGTACTCCCCGATGATCACCGGCACGCCGTTATCCAGAAACCGGCTTTGCAGCTTGTCCATGTCGTTTTCCAGAATCCTCTGATCTCTGGGTGAACCCCATGTGGTCTTGGCTTTTCCCCAGTCGGCATCTTCTTCCAGAATGCAGAACGTAGGCGGCGTATAATAATGTACCGAAACCGCACATCGTCCGGCTTTGTCCTGCGGCATCTGAAAGGCTTCGTCACAGGTCAGGTCTACGTCAGTGGCATAACCGGCGATCAGTAGATGCCGCCTGGGGTTGTTTTCCCTGGAACCGCGTACCAGATCCACAAACTGCTGGTTGATGCGGTTGACAATGCCGTACGCCTCCGCCTTGCCGTCATCAGAGCCGCTGTAGCGGTTCCACAGATCGTCAAAACAGCCTTCTTCGTTCATGGATTCCAGAATCAGGTGGTCACCGTAATCTGCAAACCGTTCTGTCACCTGCTCCCAGATGCTGGTATATTTTTCCATACAGGTGTCATAGTCCATTGATGCCCAGCCCCATTTCTTCCACAATCTGGCTGGTAGTCATGTCGTCCCGCATTTCAGTGCGGGGGTTGCTGTCGGCTTCCTCCTTGCTACTCTCCTCTTTAGAGGAATTGCCGCAGCTGCACGACAACACCGCCAGCACCCCTGCCAGCAGCAGAGAAACGACTTTTTTTCCGTTTCGCATGTAACACCTCTTATCCCTTTTTCGGCGGCTTCATGGTGAGAGCGATGCGTTTCCGCTTCAAGTCCACGTCCAGCACCCAGACTTTCACCACCTCGCCGACCTTGACAGCCTCCAGTGGGTGCTTGATGAACCGGTCACAGATCTGGGAAATGTGCACCAGTCCGTCCTCATGAACGCCCACGTCTACGAAACAGCCAAAGTCAATGACATTCCGCACAGTACCCACCAGTTCCATGCCCGGTTTCAGGTCTTTCAGTTCCATAATGTCCCCACTCCGGAGCAGCGGCGGCGGCAGTTCGTCACGGGGGTCACGCCCCGGCTTTTCCAGTTCCTTGAGAATGTCCCGCACAGTGGGTTCGCCTACGCCTGCCTTTTTCGCAATGGCAGAAATGCCGTGCTGCTTGGCAATAGCACCGATCTCGCTGCGATCCTGTCCGGCAATGTCTGCCAGCCGGAAGCCGCACTCCTGCAAGATCTGCTCTGCTGCCCCGTAGCTTTCCGGATGCACTGCTGTATTGTCCAGCGGGTTCTTGGCTCCGGACACCCGCAGGAATCCAGCACACTGCTCGAATGCCTTCGGGCCCAGTTTTGCCACCTTTTTCAGCTGCTTCCGGTCGGTGAACGCCCCGTTTTCCGTCCGGTATGTCACGATGTTCTTGGCAATGGTCTGGTTGATGCCGGCAATGTGGGACAGCAGAGAGAACGAAGCCGTGTTCAGGTCTACGCCCACATGGTTCACGCAGTCCTCCACCACGCCGTCCAGTGCGGCAGACAGTTCCGCCTTGGGCATGTCATGCTGATACTGTCCCACGCCGATCGCCTGCGGATCGATCTTTACCAGTTCCGCCAGCGGATCCTGTAACCGTCTGGCAATGGAAACGGCACTCCGGAGAGAAACGTCATACTCCGGAAATTCCTCCGCCGCCAGCTTGGACGCAGAATATACCGAAGCCCCTGCCTCGGAAACCACCATGTACGCCGCGGAATAAGGCAGTTCTTTCAGCAGTTCCGCCACGACCGCTTCCGACTCTCTGGAAGCCGTGCCATTGCCGATTGCCACCGCGGTCACGTGGTGCTTCCGCAGCATCTTTCGGATCACGTCCTTTTCCCGTTCCAGCGAAGCCCCCTTGCTGACGGTGATATGTGCCACGCCGGTGTCCAGTACCTTGCCGGTTTCGTCCACCACTGCCAGCTTGCAGCCGGTGCGATAACCGGGGTCTACGCCCAGAACGATGCGGTTTTTCAGCGGTGCCGCCATGAGCAGCTGCCGCAGATTGGACGAGAACACGCCGATTGCCGCCGTTGCCGCCTGCTCTGTCAGAGTCTTGCGGGTTTCCCGTTCCACCGCCGGAAACAGCAGTCGCTGGAATGCATCTTCTGCGGCAGTCTGCACCAGTTTGCCGCAGGGGCTCTGGTTCTTCACGAACTTCTGAATCAGCAGCGAAGCCCCGTGTCCTTCCGGCAGCGTAACTGCCACTTTTAGAGCACCCTCCCGTTCGCCGCGGTCAATGGCAAGGATCCGGTGCCCCACAATGCGTTTCACCGACTCTGCATAGTCGTAGTAGTTCTGGTACGGCGTATCCGCATCTTCCTCTGTGGCACGGGACTGTATCGTTCCGGCAGACATCACCAGCCGACGCATCTGCTTTCGCAGGTCGGCATCATTTGCCATTTCCTCCGCCAGAATGTCCATTGCCCCCTGCAATGCCGCTTCGGTGTCCGGCACTTCCTCCTGCAAAAAAGCTTCTGCTTCCTGAGCCGGATTCGTCCGGGGATTCTGTGCCATGAGGATTCGTGCCAGCGGTTCCAGTCCGCGGGCAATCGCCATAGATGCCCGTGTTTTCCGCTTGGGACGATAGGGCAGGTACAAGTCCTCGGTTTCCACCAGTGTTTCCGCACCGCGGATCTTTTCTTCCAGTTCCGGTGTCAGCTTGCCCTGTGCTTCAATCGCCGTGCAGATTTCTTCTTTCCGCTGTTCCAGCTTCCGCAGATATTGCAGCCGGTTGTCAATGGCACGAAGCACCTGATCGTCCAGCGAGCCGGTACGCTCTTTCCGGTACCGTGCAATAAACGGGATCGTCTTGCCGTCGTCCAGCAAGGCAATGGTATTGTCGATCTGTTCCTGCCGCAGTTGGAATTCGGCAGCCAGTTTCTGTGGAATATTCAAATAGAGTTCCTCCGTTTCTGTGATTTCAATCGGACTGTTATAATAGTATAACAAACTTTTGGAGAAATTGCAAGGGACAGTTTGTATAAAACCATGCCGCCGCACAAAAAGCAGGACAATACCGCACAAAGATTGTGCGACAGATGCGTTGTCAAATTTTTCGTCAGATGAAACAAAAAGCGGAGTGAATACTGGATGTATTCACGAGCATTTTTGTGAAATATGAGAGTCTGTTTCGTATCTGACGTATGCAGATTGCGTCGTCAGATTTTTTGAGAGATGAAGGGAAAAACGGAGAAAATCCTTTGTGGATTTTCGAGTATTTTCCCGAAATATCTCGGAAAATATGCACGCAAGATGCATGCG
>ENA-UOJV01001873-UOJV01001873.1-human-gut-metagenome-genome-assembly--contig:-C82-NODE-1873-length-20232-cov-10.288249_pt1 | contig 20232 bp, 18 predicted proteins | sample MGYA00242356_ERZ723903 | MGnify/ENA metagenome assembly ERZ723903
ACCAACTGAGCCACAGTAGCATGGCGCGATTTGCGTGAATTATTGTACTTCATTTTGCGGAATTTGTCAAGCCATATTTTTGCTATTTCAGAAAATTCAATTTCTGGGCCGTTCTTGTGAAAGCTGCACAGCATTGTGTCCCTGCATGACGGATTCTTCGTCGGTTTTTGGGATTGACTTTGAATAAAAATTGATATAGAATGTATATAAATTCAAACGATAAAGCGGACACGCTCCGCCGAAACATGAAGGAGAATGAAAGCATGAAAAAATGGATCGTCCTGACGCTGGCCCTTGTGCTGGCGCTGTCTCTGTTTGCGGGCTGCGGCAAGAGCGCAGACGCAGATGAAACCGATTATGCATCCATGTCCATCGAGGAGCTGAAGCCTCTGCTGAAGACGGTCACGGACGGCAAGCTGACCGTCGCGACCAGTCCGGACTTCGCGCCGTATGAATTCTATTCCATCGATGAGAACGAGAATCCGACGCTTGTGGGCTTCGACATTGCGCTTGCACAGTACATCGCTGATTACCTCGGTCTGGAGCTTGAGATCATCCCCATGGACTTCGATGGCACGCTCAGCGAGCTCAGCGCGAAGAAGGTCGACCTTGCGCTCTCCGGTTACTCTCCCGATCCCACCCGTGAGGACAAGATGGACTTCTCGGATATCTACTATGTCGGCGGCCAGTCGTTCGTGACCGTGCAGGACAAGGCGGATTCCTTCTCCACGCTGGCCGACGCCAACAAGGCGGAGTACCAGATCGGCGCGCAGCTCGGCTCCATTCAGGCCGACCTCGCCAAGGAGAACACGCCGGACGCCGATATCGTGGAGCTCTCGAAGGTCACGGATATCATTGCCGAGCTGCTGAGCGGCAAGCTGGACGGTGCGTTCATCGAGACGGTCGTTGCCGAGGCCTATGCCAAGAACTACCCGGCGCTGTGCGTCAAGTTCGCGGTCCCCTATGAGCAGGAGGGCTCCGTCGTCGGTGTGAGCAAGGACAATGGCGCACTGCTGGCTGCCGTGAACCTCGCCATTGCAGCCGCCAAGGAGGACGGCTCCATGGACAAGTTCGTCGCCGAGGCCAACACGCTTGCCGAGGGCAATACCTACGAAGGTCTGCTGGATAATCAGGGGTAAGCACGCATCTGAAAGAGTAAGGAAATCGCAGACTTCTCCCGCCGGAACGGCGAGAGAAGTCTGCCTGTCTGTCAAAATAAAAAAGGAGGGACCCCCGTTGCTTTCTGTCAATGGCTTCCGCGCCGCCCTGCGATACCTGACCATGTTCAAGGAGGGCATGATCTGCACCGTCTCGCTGTCGTTCCTGACGGTCGTGTTTGGCTTTCTGCTGGCTCTCGTTCTGGCGTTGATGCGTATGAGCCGCATCAAGCCTCTGAGCATTTTTGCTTCCATCTATGTGGAGGTGTTCCGCGCGACGCCGATGCTCGTGCAGCTGTTCATCATCTATTATATCGTTTTCGGCGGCGTATCGCTGCCGTCGTTCAAGCTGTTCGGCTTCATTCGCTTTGAGCGCTTTCTGCCGGGCGTCATTTCGCTGGCGCTGAACTCCGCTGCCTACCTCAGCGAGATCATCCGCGCCGGTATCCAGAGCATCGACCCCGGCCAGTCGGAGGCCGCCCGCAGCCTCGGCCTGACGCGCCGCCAGACGCTGCAGTCCATCGTGCTGCCGCAGGCCATCAAGAACATCCTCCCGGCCATCGCCAATGAGTTCGTGACGATCATCAAGGAGTCGTCCATCTGCTATACCATCGGCGTGCAGGAGATCATGTCCGCAGTGAACTCCGTGAAGTCCGCGACGTTCTCCATTGGCGAGCCGCTGATCATCGCTGCCTGCGTGTATTTCTGCCTGACGTTCCCGACGTCGAAGATCATCCAGTATTTCGAGAGGAGAATGAGCCGTGGCGACCGCAGATAATGTCATCATCTCCGTGCAGAATCTCTGCAAGTATTTCAAAAAGGACGCCATCCGCGCGCTGGACGGCATCTCCGTCGATATCCGGCAGGGCGATGTCATCGCGGCCATCGGCCCCTCCGGCTCCGGCAAAAGCACGTTCCTGCGCAGCCTGAACCTGCTGGAGATGCCGACGAGCGGATCTATCCTGTTCCACGGCGTCGATATCACGCAGAAAAAGGTCAACATCGACCAGCTGCGCCAGAAGATGGGCATGGTCTTCCAGCATTTCAACCTCTTCCCGCACCGAACCATCCTGCAGAATATGACGCTGGCGCCGGAAAAGGTGCTCCGTATGCCGCGCGAAATGGCCACGGAAAAGGCCCTGCAGCTGCTGCGCCGCGTCGGCCTCGAGGACCGTGCCGACGCCTATCCCATCCAGCTCTCCGGCGGCCAGAAGCAGCGTGTGGCCATCGTGCGCGCGCTCATGATGGAGCCGGAGGTCATGCTGTTCGACGAGCCGACATCCGCGCTCGACCCCGAGATGGTCGGCGAGGTGCTCGACGTCATGAAGGAGCTGGCGCACACCGGCATGACCATGGTCGTCGTCACGCATGAGATGGGCTTTGCCCGCGAGGTCGGAAACCGCGTACTCTTCCTCGATCAGGGCAAGCTCGTCGAGGAGGGCACGCCGGAGCAGATCTTCGGCGCGCCGAAAAACCCGCGCCTGCAGGATTTCCTTGCAAAAGTGCTTTGAGTTTCAAAAAACGGGATCGCCTCGTCGGCGGTCCCGTTTGCTGTATCAGGTATGCTCCTGCCCGGCGCGGTAGACGCTCGGGGAGCAGCCCTCGCTGGCGGCAAACACGCGCGAGAAATAGAGCGCGTCCGGGTAGCCGACGGACCACGCGATCTCGGAGATATGCATCGTCGTGCCGCGCAGCAGGGTGCGCGCCGTTTTCAGCCGGGTCTCCCGCAGCAGGGCGGTGGGGGAGCGGCCGAAGCGCTGCATGAAGCCGCGGTAGAGCCAGCTGCGGCTCACCCCGGCAAAGGTGGCGATGTCGTCGACGGTGATGGGCTCGGCGTAGTTGTTCTCGATATAGGCCGCCGCGCGGTCGATGACGTCTCCGCGGTCCTCTGGGCCTTCCCGTCCCTCGATGAGCTTGCCGAGCAGCAGGTAGGCATAGCCCAGCATCTGCGTCCGGCTCCACGCGGACTGGCCGCGCGCCTCGTAGATCGCGGTGATGTAGCGCTGGAACGTCCGCCCGAAGTCGATGTGCAGCACGGGCGCGTCCGGGCGCAGGTCCGTGCGCGCCAGCAGGGCGGCGGCATCCGGCCCGCTGAAGCCGAGCCAGTAGTATTCCCACGGCGATTCCGCGTCTGCCTCGTAGCTCACCACGACGTTCGGCCAGACGAGAAAGACCTCACCCGCGCGCACGGGGAAGGCCCGCCCGGCCGCCGTAAACGTCCCGCGGCCGGAGACAACGTAGTGGATGAGATAATGATCCCGCACGCCCGCGCCCCAGCGGTAGCCGGGCGTGCACTGCTGAAACCCGACATTTTTTACCGACAGCGGCAGAACGGCGCCGTCGGATTTATAGGAATTCTTGAAGTAAACTGCCATGATACCCGCCTCCCGTACCAGAATACCACAAAAGGCAACAAATTTCCATATCAGCGCTTGAAAATTCCATTGCATCCGCAACATATTTCCCTAAAATAAAGATATCGGTAATAAAAAGCGATCAAAAAGAAATCACAGAAAGGTGCGTCATTCCGATGTACGAATCTCTCAAGAAGCGATTTACAGAGCAGTTCGGCACGAAGCCCGGCTTCGTATTCTCCGCACCCGGCCGCACGGAGATCGGCGGCAACCACACGGACCATCAGCACGGCTGCGTGCTGGCGGGCGCCGTGAACCTCGACACCGTGGCGGCCGTCGCCCGCAGCGAGCGCGGCGCGATCCGCGTGCTGTCCGAGGGCTATCCCCTCTGCGAGGTCTCCCTGTCGGAGCTGGAGGCCGTCCCCGCCGAGGCGGGCACGACGAAGGCCCTCATCCGCGGCATTGCCGCGCGGTTCGCCGCGCTGGGCCATGCGCCCGTGGCCTTTGACGCCTATGTGACCTCCACGGTGCTGCCGGGCAGCGGCCTGTCGTCCTCGGCGGCGTTCGAGGTTCTTATCGGTGTGATCCTGAACCACCTCGGCAGCTGCGGCCTGACGGCCCCGGAGATCGCGCAGGTCGGCCAGTATGCCGAGAATGTCTACTTCGGAAAACCCTGCGGCCTGATGGATCAGACGGCCTCCGCCGTCGGCAACATCATCGGCATCGATTTTGCCGATCCGGCCCATCCGAAGATCCAGCCCGTCGCCTTTGACTTCGCGTCCTGCGGCTACAGCCTGTGCATCATCGATTCCGGCGCGAGCCACAGCGACCTGACGGACTGCTACGCCGCCATCACGAACGAGCTGAAGGCCGTGTGCAGCGTGTTCGGCAAGGAGGCCCTGCGCGATGTGCCGGAGGACGAGTTCTACGCCCGCCTCGGCGAGGTGCGGCAGGCGGCAGGGGACCGCGCCGTGCTGCGCGCGATCCATGTCTATGAGGACAACAAGCGCGTTCGTCTGCAGCTGCGCGCGCTTGAGAACGACAATTTCCCCGCCTTCCTCGAGTATGTCAAGGACTCCGGCGATTCGTCGTGGATGTATCTGCAGAATGTGATCCCCGAGGGCCGCACGGCCCGTCAAGAGGTCGCGTTTGCGCTGGCGCTGGCCAAGCACCTGCTGGGCGGACATGGCGCATGCCGCGTGCACGGCGGCGGCTTTGCGGGCACCATTCAGGCCTTCGTGCCGAATGAGCAGCTCGAGGAATTCCGCGGCGGCATCGAGGCCGTCCTGGGCGAGGGCAGCTGCCATGTGCTGTCCATCCGCCCGGAGGGCGGCATTCTGGCGGAGGTGTGCAGCCATGATTGACGCCTGCATCGGCGGCCTGCTCCGCTATGCGGAGGATACCGGCCTCATTGAGGCGGACGACCGCCTCTGGGCGCGCAACCGTCTGCTTGAGGCCCTGCAGCTCGACGGCTGCGACCCTGACTGCGCCCCGGCGGAGCTGCCGCTGGCGGACCTGCTCCGCGAACTGACGGAGGACGCCGTTTCCCGCGGCGTTGCACAGGATAATTCCGTGGCGCGCGACCTGTTTGATACGAAGCTGATGGGCGTGCTGACACCTGCTCCGCATGAGGTGCGGGCTAAATTCCGCAGCCTGTATGCCGTCTCACCGGAGCGGGCGACGGACTGGTTCTACGCCTTCAGCCAGAACACGAATTATATCCGCCGCGACCGCATCGCGCGCGATCAGAAGTGGGTCTACGAGAGCGCCTACGGCCCGCTGGACATCACGATCAACCTCTCCAAGCCGGAGAAGGACCCGCGCGCCATTGCGGCTGCCAAGCTCGCGCCGCAGTCCGGCTATCCCAAGTGCGCTCTCTGCGCCGAAAACGAGGGCTATGCCGGACGGATGAACCACCCGGCCCGCCAGAATCACCGTGTCATTCCCGTGACGATCAACGGCAGCGGCTGGTATCTGCAGTATTCGCCGTATGTCTATTATAACGAGCACTGCATCGTCTTCAACGGCACGCATACGCCGATGAAGATCGACCGCGCGGCCTTCCGCAAGCTGCTGGACTTCGTCGGCCAGTTCCCGCACTACTTTGTCGGCTCGAACGCCGACCTGCCCATCGTCGGCGGCTCCATCCTGAGCCACGACCATTTCCAGGGCGGGCACTACACGTTCGCCATGGAACGTGCGCCTGTCGAGGAGCCTGTCCGCTTCCGCGGCTTTGACGATATCCGCGCAGGCATCGTCAAGTGGCCGATGTCCGTTCTGCGCCTGACCGGCCCGGACAGCGACCGCCTTGTGGAGCTGGCCGACCGTATCCTGCGCGCATGGCGCGGCTACACGGACGAAAGTGCCTTCGTCTTTGCCGAGACGGACGGCGAGCCGCACAACACCATCACACCCATTGCCCGCCGCCGCGGCATAGACTATGAGCTGGACCTCGTCCTGCGCAACAACATCACAACGCCGGAGCATCCGCTCGGCGTGTTCCACCCGCATGCGGCCCTGCACCATATCAAAAAAGAGAACATCGGCCTCATCGAGGTCATGGGCCTTGCCGTTCTGCCCGCCCGCCTGAAGGGCGAGCTGGCCGCACTGGAGCAGGCCATCCTGTCCGGCGCGGACATCCGCGCAGACGAGACCCTCGGCAAGCATGCCGACTGGGTCGACGAACTGAAAACACGTTATACGTTCACGCCGGAAAACACGGCGGACATTCTGCGCCGGGAGGTCGGCGCGGTGTTTGCGCAGGTGCTGGAGGACGCGGGCGTCTTCAAACGAAATGAAGCCGGGCGGGCGGCATTCCGCCGCTTCCTCGGCACTGCAGATCAGGAGGGATCGTTATGAAAATTCTGGTAACCGGCGGCGCGGGCTTCATCGGCAGCCACACCTGCGTCGAGCTGCTTGAGGCGGGCCACGACGTCGTCATTCTGGACGACCTGTCCAATGCGTCCGGTACGGTCATCGACAAGATCGAGACCATCACGGGCAAGCGCCCCGCGTTCTATCAGGCGGATGCGAAGGACCGCGCCGTCCTGCATGAGATCTTCACGGCGCACCGCATCGATGCCGTCGTGCATTTTGCGGGCTTCAAGGCGGTCGGCGAGAGCTGCCATATCCCGCTGGCCTATTACCGCAACAATCTGGATTCCACGCTGGCCCTGCTCGAGGAAATGGCGCAGGCGGGCTGCACGCGCTTCGTGTTCTCGTCCTCCGCGACGGTCTATGGCCCGGACAACGCCATCCCCTATGTCGAGACGATGCCCACCTATGTCGCAACGAACCCCTACGGCTGGACGAAGGTCATGATCGAGCAGATCCTGCGCGACTACTGCACCGCGACGCCGGGCTTCACGGCCGTGCTGCTGCGCTACTTCAACCCCATCGGCGGCCATCCCTCGGGCCTGCTCGGCGACGATCCGAACGGCATTCCGAACAATCTCATGCCCTATATCGCCCGCGTGGCGGCCGGTCAGCTGGACAAGCTGACGATCTTCGGCGACGACTATCCCACGCCGGACGGCACCTGCCGCCGCGACTATCTGCATGTCGTCGATCTGGCCAAGGGCCATCTCAAGGCCATCGACTATGCCATGGAGCACACGGGCGCGGAGGCCTTCAATCTGGGCACCGGCCACGCCGTGAGCGTGCTGGAGCTGGTGAACACGTTTATGGAGGCCACGGGCGTGAACGTGCCCTATGTCATCGGCCCGCGCCGCGAGGGCGACCTGCCCCAGATGTGGGCGGACACGCACAAGGCGGAGACCGTCCTCGGTTGGAAGGCCGAGAAGACCGTGGCCGATATGTGCCGCGACAGCTGGAACTTCGTCTGCAGCGTGAAGAAGCAGTAATGTCCGGTCAGGAATCGGAATAACAAAACAGCCGTCTCATTACGAGACGGCTGTTTTTGCTGTCTGCATCTCGTCGATCCCGGCGGCGCAGTCGTGCGGGATCGGCTTCCAGTCCACATGGGAGAACAGCGCGATGACCGTGCTGATGCGGCCGATGACGTCGAACAGCGGGAACGTCACGGCAAACCAGAGCTTCCGGTACCACGGCAGGGCGGGCATGTGCCGCCGCTCCGTCAGGAAGACATAGAGCGCGATGACCGCGTTCCGCAGCCAGCGCTTCCCGAAGCCGGCGGCCCATGCCAGCAGCGCCGCGCCGACCACGCCGAAGCTCTCCTTTGTGAACAGCCACAGCGCAATGGCGCACAGCAGCCGGGCGGCGTAGGTGAAGATGCTCCACAGCGCGCGGGGGCAGACGAGCAGGAACATGTCGTAGGACATGAAGGCCGTCGGGGCGTCGTGCGACGTGAACACATGCTTCCACAGCGGCCAGCCCGTCTCGGCAAAGGCCTGCAGGTGGCCCTTGGCCCAGCGGATGCGCTGGCGCAGGGCGATGCGCAGGGAGACGGGTTGCTCGTCATAGAACACGGCTGCATCGCAGTAGGAGATGGGATAGCCTGCAGCGACGGCATCGGCAGTAAAGGCACGGTCCTCCGTCAGGGAGGTGTAGTGCCAGCCGTTTTTGACAAGCCCGGAGGCGAACAGGAAGCCCGTGCCCTGAATGCGCGTGGCAAGTCCGAACACAGAGCGGGCACGGTGCTCCATGCGCACGGTTCGCAGCCAGTGCAGGGCATAGGAGGCGGAGATCCAGTTGTCGCCGAAATTTTTGCTGGCGCGGCAGGACGTTACGATGCGCTCGCCTGCGTCAAAGGCCTCATTCATGCGCGAGACATAGTCGCGGTTGAGCAGGTTGTCTGCGTCAAATACAAAATAGCCCTCAAAGGCATCCGTTCCGTAGTCCCGCGCGATGCAGGAGAACAGATATTCCAGCGCGTAGCCCTTTGTGCGGTGGTCCGGGTCGCAGCGCTCATAGCAGACCGCACCGCCGAGGCGTGCCGCCTGCGCCGTCCCGTCCGTGCAGTTGTCGGCCACGACAAAGACCGTGAGCAGCTCCGACGGGTAGTCCTGCAGGCGGATGCTCTCGAGCAGACGGCCGATGACGGCCTCTTCGTTGCGGGCTGCAATGACGATGGCATAGCGGTGCTGCCGCCGTGCGGGTGCAAAGCGCCGTGTGGCGAACAGACCGACGATGGCGTAGACGGTATAATAGCAGCTCATCGCGCCGAGCAGGGCGCCGATGGCGGCAAAAATTTTGGGCAGCAGATGCAGCATAGGCGGCACTTCCTCTTTCGAACTCAAAATGCACGCCTGATTATAGCACAGAAGGTCGAAAAAGGAAATGCCGCCCGGATTAAGATTTTATGAACGTTAGATGTGTTGACGCAGTGCCGCAAGAGCCTTTTTCTCGATGCGGGAGATCTGCACCTGCGAAACGCCGAGAATTTTGGCCGTTTTGTCCTGCGTCAGGCCGTGAAAATAGCGCAGGCGGATGACCATCTGCTCGCGGTCGGTGAGCTGGGCGATCGCCTCGCGCAGCGCAATGCGTTCCAATATTTTCTCCTCCATTTCTCCCTCGGTCAGGACGTCCTCCAGCGCAAAGCCGTCCTCGCCGGAGCGCCGCTGCAGGGACTCCGTCGCGCAGGTGGCTGTCTCGGCTACGGCGATGTCCTCCGGCTGCAGGGCCGTGGCCTCGCTCAGCTCTGCCAGCGTTGGCTCGCGGCCGAGCGTGCCGGTCAGCCGCTGACGCGCGGTGCGGATGAGGGCGGCGCGTTCCTTCAGGCTGCGGCTGACCTTGATGGTGCCGTCGTCCCGCAGAAAGCGGCGGATCTCGCCCGCGATCTTCGGCACGGCATAGGTGGAAAACTGCGTGCCGTAGCTCAGGTCGAACCCGGCCACGGCCTTGAGAAAGCCGAGGCAGCCGAGCTGATACAGGTCGTCCGGGTCGACGCCGCGCCCGAAAAATCGCCGCGCGACGGACCAAACGAGGCCGGAATTCGCCTGAATCAGCGCCTCTCCCGCCTCGCGGTCTCCGTCGCGGGCGCGGATGAGCAGCTCCTCCTGATTCATTTTTTTCCACCCCGGCGTACAATCCGGCGCTTCATATGGACGGTCGTACCCTTGCCGGGCACGGAGCTGATGCGGAACTCGGTCATAAAGCTTTCCATGATGGTAATGCCCATGCCGGAGCGCTCCTCTCCACCGGTCGTGAACATGGGACGGCAGGCCTGCTCAAGGTCCGCGATGCCGCAGCCGCGGTCCTTGACCATAATGTCCAGCACATTGTCCGGCAGCAGCCGTGCCCGCAGGATGACCGGCCCGATCGTCTCGGGGTAGGCGTGGACGATGCAGTTCGTCACGGCCTCGGACACGGCCGTCTTGATGTCGCCCAGCTCGTCGAGCGTCGGGTCGAGCTGCGCGGCAAAGCAGGCAATGGCAGAGCGCGCAAAGGCCTCATTGGCCGAGCGGCTGGGAAATTCCAGATTCATGTAGTTTTCGCTCTTCATCGGTTGCATTCCTCCCTGATCTCCGTGATTTTTTCGATGCCCGCCGCGCGCAGCACCTTATAGGGCTGGGGCGGGATGTTCTGCAGCAGCAGGCGGCCCTGCAGCGTGTTCATGCGGCGCAGCGTATGGATGACCACGGCGATCCCGCTGGAATCCATGAATGTCACATCGCGGAAGTCCAGAATGCAGCGAAGGGGAAGGTAGAGATCGATCTTGGCTGACAGCGCCTGCATGATTTCCCGGGCGGCATGGTGGTCGATCTCGCCCCGCAGAGCGATTGTCAGCTGCCTGTCCTGCACATAGCTCGTCAGATTCATTGGTATGGTTCGCCTCCAGCAAAAAAATAACGCACACGGAACCCGTGTGCGTTTAGTATAAAGCACTGCCCGCGCGCCGTTTGTCGAAGCGGATGCGCGGGCGGTAATTTTATCAGGAAACAAACCAGTAGTTGCGCGCCGTGTGTACGGCCTGCAGGGAGTCGTCACGGTAATTTGGCTCGAGACCCTCGACCAGCAGGTCGACGGTCTCGACCTCCGGCAGGGCGCTCAGCGAAGCGACGATCTCGCGCACGGCCATGCGCTCCTGCTCGGCCGTGCGGCAGCCTTCGAGAAATTCGGCCGTCAGGTCGAGCGTGCACACGCCGCCTGCCAGCTTGAGGGACAGAATTTTCGTGCCCTGCGGGATGGAATTTTCCAGTCCGTTTTCGCCCTCGAGCGCCAGCAGGGCCTCCAGCACACACTGCACGCTGCTGACGCCCTCAGCGAGCGTGAGCTGCATCGGCACCTGCGCCAGCAGCGGCATCGTGTCGCAGGTCAGGCTGAGCGTGACGTCCAGCGTTCCGTCCAGTGCAGGCACATAGATCATGCGCTCGTCGCGTGCAAGGCCGTTCTCCAGCTCCAGCACATACAGCCGCTCCAAGGGTGCGCCCGCGATCCAGAGATCCACGGTCTGAATCTGCGGCAGCTCTGTCAGAGAATTCACAATGGCGTAGACGGCCAGCCGCTCCGTGTTCCAGCTGCGCGGCATCCCCGTCAGGAACTGCGAGGAGAGATCGACGGTGCAAACGCCGTTTTCTACACTGACGCTGCGCAGTGCCGTGCCCTCGGGAATGGCGCTCTCGCTTTCCGGCAGGGCCAGCAGGCGGCGCACGATCTCCGCGGGCCGGTCGGCCGCATTCATGGCGGCGACGGTCTGCGTTTCGCGCACGAGGTAGCGCTGCGCCTCGTCCGGCACATAGAGCACGAGCTCTTCCTCCTGCTCCTCCATGCCGTTGTCACGCAGCAGGATATCCTTGGCGGCCAGCACATCGGCCGCGCCGTCGCCGCTGCACAGAATGCTCACGCGCTGCACGCCGGGCAGCTGCAGGAGCGTCCGGGCAAGGCAGGCGTTGAGAATGGTGCGGTCGAGGCTCCGGCACGGTATGCCGGAAAAGACCAGCTCCGCCGTGCCCTCGGTCAGGCCAATGGACTCCAGCGCCCAGTCTGCGGGCAGGGGAGTGCGCAGCTCCGGCGAGGCGGGCCCCTTCAGGTATTGCAGCACGACGGTACGCAGACCGGCGTCTGGCTCGAGCGGCGCGGCCTCGGCGCGGATCACGCCGTCCTCGCCGCCATAGGCGACCTCGGCGCAGCGGTAGTAGAAGGAAAACGGGGCGTCCGCCTGCTCTGCAGGCGCGGTGGTGCAGGCGCACAGCAGCGCAAGCGGGAGCAGCAGAAGCAGCAGGCGTCTCATGTTTCGTCCTCCTCCAGATCAAAATGCGGGAACCGCACGGTGAAGATCGTGCCGCCGCCCGATCGGGCCTGCACGGTGATGGTGCCGTAGCTGCGCTCGACCATGTCGTGCACGATGGAAAGGCCCAGCCCGGCGCCGCCCGCGGCGCGGGAGCGTGCCTTGTCCACGCGGTAAAAACGCTCGAAAATATGCTCCATGGACTCCGGCGGGATGCCTGCACCGCTGTCCTCGACGCGCAGCTCCACCTGATCGCCCGCCCGGCGGACAGACACGCCGACCCAGCCGTCCTGCCGGTTGTATTTGATAGCGTTTTCCGTTAGATTGAATACGATCTGATACAGATCGTCCTCCACAGTCATGACGCTGCAGTCCGGCTCGAACGTTGTGTCGATGCCGATGCCGCGCAGCCGCGCCAGCGGCAGCAGCATGCGCACGACCTTGCGCACGACGGGCGCGGCATCGAGGATCTCGCGCTCCTCTTCCACGCTGCTGTCGAGCTTCGTGAGCGTCAGAAGCTTCTGCGTCAGGCGGCCGAGACGGTCTGCCTCGCGGCCGATGTCGCCGATGAACTCACGCTGTGTTTCGGGGTCCATCTCGTTTTGCAGGATGGAGTCGGACAGCAGCTTGATGGAGGCCAGCGGCGTTTTCAGCTCGTGGGAGGCGTCGGAGACGAACTGCCGCCGCCGAGCCTCGGAGCTTTCCAGTCTTGCGGCCAGCTCGTTGAAGGCCCGGCTCAGGCGTTCGACCTCGTCGTGCCCGCGGACGGGCGGCTGCTGGGAATAGTCGCCCTCGCGCATGCGGCCGACCTGATTCAGAATGGCGCGCATGCGCCGCGAGAATGCGGCCGAGAAGAACAGGGAGAACAGCACGACGCCGCCCTCCAGCGCAAACGAAATGCGCAGAATGTTGCGCTCCAGCGCGGCGATCAGCTCGCCCTGATCCGTGTCGTACGACATGAGATACACGGCCCCCAGCGTTTTGCCGCCGCGTATGAGCGGAACGGCGGCGTGGCTCTCCACGGCGCCGTCGGCATAGCGGGCGAAAAAGACGTCGCTGCCCTCCAGCGCCGTGATAAGCTCCGGAAACAGCAGCGTCTTTCCCTCGGCATTGCCGGTGGTCAGAGAATCGTATACGGCAACGCCCGCAGCGTCGGTCACGACGGTGCGGGTGGTGTGCAGCTCCTCCATGGAATTTACGGCCTGCGCGGCCCGGCCTGCGGAAAGCTCGTCGAGCTGCAGCAGGGCATTGCTCAGGAGCTGTGCCTTGCTCTCGAGCGAATCGGCCTGCGCGTGGAACGTCATGCTGCGGATGGTCGTCGAGGCATAGAGATTCAGCAGGAACAGGGCGGCCGCCGTGATGAGGATGTAGGCGGCGGCATAGCGGAGCTGTGAGCTGGCAGGCAGAAAGCTGCGGCGTTTACGCTTTGAAATAGTACCCAACTCCCCACTTTGTCATGATGTATTCCGGTTCGGCCGGAACGGTCTCCAGTTTTTCACGGATGCGGCGGATGTGGACGTCCACCGTGCGGATATCGCTGCGGTACTCATAGCTCCAGATGAGGTCAAGCAGATTTTCACGGGAGTAGACGCGGTTCGGGTTGCGGATGAGCAGCTCGACAAGGTCGAACTCGCGGGCCGTCAGCTCGACGGGCTTGCCGTCCTTATAGACGTTGCGCTCCTGCGTGTCGACGGTCAGGCTGCCGGCTGTGATGCGGTTGTTCTGATTTTCCAGCCCGCCGCTGCGGCGCAGCAGGGCGCGAATGCGCGCCTTCAGTTCCAGAATGTTGAAGGGCTTCGTCAGATAGTCGTCCGCGCCGTGCTCAAAGCCGAGCAGCTTGTCCATGTCCTCCGTGCGGGCGGTGAGCATGATAATGGGGACGTCCGAAAATTCCCGGATGGTGCGGCAGGCGGTCAGCCCGTCGACCTCCGGCATCATGACGTCCAGCACGATGAGCCGGATGTCCGGATCGCGCGCCAGCTCGATGGCCTCACGGCCGTTGCTGCCGGTGACGACCTGATAGCCGTCGTTCTGCAGGTTGAAGCGAATGCCCTTGACCAGCAGCTCTTCATCATCTACGACCAGAATTTTCATGGTTCTACCTCCACCGTGACCAGTTCGCGGAGTTTTTCCAGCTTGCCTTCGCCGATGCCCTCGACCGCAATGAGCTCTTCCACGCTCTGAAAGGAACCGTGCGCCTCGCGGTAGTCCACGATGCGCTGTGCCAGCACCTCGCCGATGCCGGGAAGCGTTGTCAGCTCCTGCGCCGTGGCGCGGTTGAGATCGAGCGGACCCGGCTCCGTGGGTGGCTGCGTCGCGGCCGCTGTCGGTTTCTCTGTCGGGGAGGAAGCCGCCGGGACGGACTCCGTCTGTGCGGGGACGGTGCGCGCCGTGCGCACCGTAACGCCGTCCGTATGCTGTGTCCAGCGCGCCACGCCAAAGCCCAGACAGAAGGCAAGAAAGACGGCCGCCAGGGTGATGACCCAGTTCCAACGCGGTTTCTGCTCCATTTTCGCTCTGCTCCGTTGACATAATCCGGATTTTTGTTATAATGTGTCTGTCGGACCGGCACGCGGTGTCCCACGCGGCCTGCCCATACTCATTATATCACACAGTTCCGCCCTGCGGCAATGCCGCCGCGGCGTTTTTGGAGGAGAATATGAAAAAAAGACTTCTGTCCGGGCTGGTCCTGCTGGCCCTGCTGCAGTGCCTGATGCTCCCGGCCTTCGCGGAGCCGACGGACGCACCGGCCGATCCCACGGAGCCGTCCGCCTCGGAGACTGTGGCTGATACTACGGAGCCGGATGCTTCGGAACTGGGTGCGACCGGCGCCGCAGAGCCGACGGCGGAGACCGCTGCGCCTGCCGAAAACGGCAGGACTCCCGCTGCCGTGACGGATGAGACGCCGCCCGCGCTGAACGATTTTGGCCAGTATCTCGATACCACGGTGCAGGCCAAGGCGGCGGCGCTCGTGGAGCTGAACAGCGATACGCTCGTCTATGGCATGAATCTGGACGAAAAGCTCTATCCTGCCAGCCTGACGAAGATCATGACGTGCATGCTGGCGCTGGAGCACGGCAATCTCGACGATATCGTGACGGTCAGCCACGAGGCGCTGCAGGACCTGAACGCAGCGGGCAGCTCCGCCGGTCTGCTCGAGGGCGAGCAGCTGTCTCTGCGCGAGCTGCTGTACTGCGTGATGATCTCGTCCGCCAACGAGGCCTGCAACGTCGTGGCGGAGTACATCGCGGGGGACATCCCCTCGTTCGTGGCGCTCATGAATGCGCAGGCGGCGGCCCTCGGCATGACAGGCACGCATTTTGCCAATGCCCACGGCCTGCATGACGAGAATCACTACACCACCGTGCGCGACCTCGTTACGCTGGCGCGCTGGGCCTGGCAGAGTGAGCAGTTTCAGGGATTCTCCACGCAGACATCCCACACGGTGCCTGCGACGAACAAGTCCGAGGAGCGTGTGCTCCGCACGACAAACTATCTGACGAGCGGTCAGACCGTCGGAAAGTATTACTATGACAAGGCGCGCGGCATCAAGACCGGCTTCACGACCCCTGCGGGCGGCTGCCTCATCTCCACGGCGGAGAGTGGTTCGCTGCATTTCCTCAGCGTCGTCTGCGGCTGCGAGACGCTGCAGAACGACGACGGCACGGAGACGGACCAGCGCTTCACGGAGACGAAGCGGCTGTTCGAATACGGCTTCAATCATTTGAACAGTGTACAGGTGCTGGCGGACACGGCTCTTGTGGACATGCCGCAGGTGCTGTATGCCGACGGACGCGACAGCGTCGTCGTGCGCGCGAAGGACAACATCTCCGTCCTGCTGCCGGACAGCTGCGACACCTCCGGCATTACGCTGACCGTGCAGTATGACTCCGAGGCTCCGCTCGAGGCCCCGCTTGAGGCCGAGACGAAGGTCGGCACCGTCAGTGCCGTGCTGGACGGCAAGGTGCTTGCGACCTGCGACCTTGTGACGCTGACGGCCGTGGCGCGCTCCACGCCGAAATACGTCGCCAAGCAGACCGAAAGCGTGCTGGCGAAGATCTGGAAGGGCATGTGGCGGCTGTGGTTCGTGACCGTACCGGTGCTGCTGGCGTTGGTATTCTGGCTCATCGTTGCCATCCTGCGCTCCATCAATCGCCGCCGCGCGAAGAAGCGCGCCATGCGCGCGCGCCGTCCGGGAGCCCGTCAGGGCAGGGAGGACCGCCGTGGATGAGCTCAATGCCCTGCGCGCGGCCTGCGCGGGCTGCACGGGATGCGGCCTTGCTGCCACGCGCCACAGCGTCGTGTTCGGCGTCGGACCATGCCCCTCGCCCGTCGTCTTCATCGGGGAAGGCCCCGGCCAGCAGGAGGACCTGCGCGGCGAGCCATTCGTCGGCCCGGCCGGGCAGCTGCTCGACGACATGCTGTCCATCATCGACCTCGGGCGGCACAACTGCTATATCTGCAATATCGTCAAATGCCGCCCGCCCGGAAACCGCGACCCGCAGCCGCAGGAGCAGGATGCCTGCTTCGGCTGGCTCGAGCGGCAGCTCCGGCTGCTGCAGCCGAGCATCATCGTCTGCCTCGGGCGCATTGCGGCCATGCGGCTCATCCGGCCGGATTTCCGCATCACGCGGGAGCATGGCCAGTGGTTCGAGCGGAACGGCGTGCGCTATCTTGCCATGTATCATCCCTCCGCTCTGCTGCGGGACCCGGCGCGCCGCCCGGAGACATACACGGACCTGCTGACGCTGCGCGAGGCCGTGCGGACGCTCGGCCCGTTGCCAAATGCCTGAATCTGCACCGCCCTGCCGGATTTTTTTCGCGGCGGGGCGCTCTTTTTTGCAGAAAACGGTTGTAATTTTTGTAATAATTTGTTACCATAAGGAAAAACAAAAGGAGCAGCCCATGAAACTGATCTCGTGGAACGTCAACGGCATCCGCGCCTGCCTGCAGAAGGGCTTTGAGGACGCCTTCCGGACGCTGAACGCCGATTTCTTCTGCCTGCAGGAGACGAAGGCACAGCCGCATCAGGTCGAGCTGGACCTGCCGGGCTACCGGCAGTACTGGTACTCCGCCGAGAAGAAGGGCTACTCCGGCACGGCGATCTTTGCCCGGTACGAGCCGCTCGCCGTGACCTACGGCGTCGGCGTGGAGGAGCTGGACCACGAGGGGCGGCTCATCACGCTGGAATATCCGAACTGCTTTATCGCAACGTGCTACACGCCCAACGCGCAGGACGGATTAAAGCGCCTTGACCACCGCATGGCCTGGGACGATGCGTTCCGCGCCTATCTCGTCTCGCTCGACCGGCAGAAGCCGGTGATCGTCTGCGGCGACCTGAATGTGGCGCATCAGGAGATCGATCTGAAGAACCCCGGCCCGAACCGCGGCAACGCGGGCTTCTCGGACGAGGAGCGCGGCAAGTTCACCGAGCTGCTGCAGGCCGGGTTCACGGATACGTTCCGCTACCGCAATCCCGACCTCACGGGCGCGTATTCGTGGTGGAGCTACCGCTTCCACGCGCGGGAGAAGAACGCGGGCTGGCGCATCGACTATTTCCTTGTGTCCGACCGCCTGCGCGAGTCCGTTGCGGCCGCGCCCATTTATCAGGAAATTTACGGCTCCGACCACTGTCCGGTCGGCCTGGAGCTGGATATGGAGGTATCTGCATGAAAAAGCAACGCATCATTCGCTGGCTCAGCGCGCTTCTGTGCTTGTGCCTGCTGGCAGGGTTCGCCCCTGCGGCCATGGCCTATTCGAATGTCAGCGACTGGGCAAAGTCCGAGGTCGCGGAGATGGAGGCGCTCGGCCTGCTGCCGGACTGCCTGCTGAACGCCGACCTTTCCGCCAATATCACGCGCGGCGAGATGTGCAAAATGGCCGTCGAGGTCTATGAGAACCTGATGAACGTGGAGGCATCCTGCGCCAGTGGGGCCAGGTATTTCACGGACACGCAGGAGATGGAGATCAACTTCGCCTTTGAGCAGGGTATCATCAACGGCTACGAGGATCAGACGTTCCGCCCGAATGAGCCGCTGAGCCGTCAGGACTTCTTCAAGATCACCTATAACCTGATGACGCGCGCGCTGTTCTGGAAGGACGAGAGCGTCGAGCCGTCCGACCTTTCCCAGTTTACGGACGCAGCCTCCATCAGCGACTATGCACTCGAGCCGACGCAGTATATGGTCGCGCTCGGCGTGGTGCGCGGCACCGGCACGGCCCTTGAGCCGAAGGGCACGACGGAGCGGCAGGCGGCCATCGCCATGTTCCGCCGCGCGTATTACATTGTCAGCGAGTGGCTGCGCAAAAATGATGATATGCCGGTCGATCCGGACCCGGATGACGACGGCGGTTACAGCGGCATCCCGGCGTGGGCCGTTGCGGAGTTCTCTGAGGTCGTGAAGCTCGGCATCATCCCGTCGAGCCTCGACAATGCAGACCTGAGCAAGCCCATCTCCCGCGCGCAGATGTGCTCCATTGCCATGCTGGCCTATAACGGCCTGATGGGCACGGAATATACGCCGTCCGGCACGGCGCACTTCACGGATACGAACGATCCGGACGTGAACGCGGCCTATGAGCTCAAGATCGTGCAGGGCTACGGTGACGGCCGCTTCGGCCCGAACGATACGCTGACGCGCGAGCAGTTCTTCAAAATTTCGTGCAACTTCATGCAGACTGTCGGCTATCCGACGGAGCAGAATCCGCGCGTGAACCGCTATTCCCTCAGCGAATTCTCCGACCTGAAGCAGCTTGCCGAGTGGGCGAAAACGCCGACGCGCCTGCTGTGCTACATCGGCGCGGTCAAGGGCAGCGACGGCAAGCTTCTGCCGCAGTCGTCCACCAGCAGCCTGGAGGCGCTTGTGATCTTCCTGCGCTGCTATAAGTTCACCACATCGTGGGACGGCACGATCGAGCAGCCCTCGCTGGCGGACGATCTGGTGGCCTATGCCCTGACGTTTGAGGGCTATGACTACGTCTACGGCGGCACGACGCCCGCGGGCTTCGACTGCTCCGGCTTCGTGCAGTATGTCTACCGCCACTTCGGCTTCAACATCACGCGCACGGCGACGTCGCAGTATTATAACGACGGCGAGCATGTCAGCCGCAGCGAGCTGATGCCGGGCGACCTCGTGTTCTTCGGCTCCGGCGGTGAGATCACGCACGTCGGCATTTACATCGGCGGCGGACGCTTCATCCATGCGGCCAATCCGCGCAAGGGCGTCATCATCAGCTCCTTGAGCGAGAGCTATTACAATGCCCGCTACTTCGGCGCGAACCGCATCATTTTTGAATGAACCATACGATCAAACATATAAAGCAGGCGTGTCATGTTTGGCACGCCTGCTTTTTACGGTGGCATAATAGCATGGGAAAGATCGTATTGTGCGAAACTGCATAGAAAGTGACTGTTATATTGCGTAATTTTGGAGAAAATATTTTAATCTGTACCTCTTGACAAAATTCAAAATGGTGGTATCATGGGGTCAAAAGAGGTTAGCACTCAACAAGAGAGAGTGCTAAAGAAGCTCCGGCGAATGCGTCGGATGCTTCTTGAAACCCCTCGGCGGAATTCGCCGCCGGAGAGGAGAATGAGGTTATGAACACGAATCAGTATACGCAGAAAACACTGGAGGCCCTGCAGAGTGCGCAGACGATCGCAGCGGCGCATCAGAATCAGCAGATCGAGCAGGCTCACCTGCTTCTGGCTCTGCTGCAGCAGGACGGCGGGCTCATCCCGCAGCTGCTGAAGAAAATGGGCGTGAGCGTCGAGAGCCTGACGGCTGCGGCGCAGGCCGCCGTGGAAAAGCTGCCGGGCGTCAGCGGCTCCGGCCGGGATGCCGACAAATTCTATATTTCCCGCGGCATGGACAGCCTGATGGCAGAGGCCGAGCGCACGGCGCAGGGCATGCGGGACGAATACGTCTCCGTGGAGCACCTGTTCCTTGCCATGCTCAACACGGCCGACGAGACCGTCGCGCCGCTGTTTGCGGACTATCGCATCCGCAAGGAGGACTGCCTGAAGACCCTGCAGACCATCCGCGGCAGCAGCCGCGTGACGACGGACAGCCCGGAGGACACCTATGAGGCGCTGCAGAAATACGGCACCGATCTGGTGAAGAACGCCCGCGAAAAGAAGACGGACCCGGTCATCGGCCGTGACGACGAGATCCGAAACGTCATCCGCATCCTGTCGCGCAAGTCGAAGAACAACCCTGTGCTCATCGGTGAGCCGGGCGTCGGCAAGACGGCCATTGCCGAAGGACTGGCGCAGCGGATCGTCCGCGGCGACGTGCCGAAGTCCCTGCAGGACAAGACGATCTTCTCGCTGGACATGGGCGCGCTCATCGCGGGCGCAAAGTACCGCGGCGAATTTGAAGAGCGCCTGAAGGCCGTCCTGAACGAAGTGAAGAACTCCGAGGGGCGCATCATCCTGTTCATCGATGAGCTGCACACCATCGTCGGCGCAGGCAAGACCGAGGGCAGCATGGACGCGGGCAACCTGCTCAAGCCGATGCTGGCGCGCGGCGAGCTGCACTGCATCGGCGCAACGACGCTCGATGAATACCGC
>ENA-UOJV01001879-UOJV01001879.1-human-gut-metagenome-genome-assembly--contig:-C82-NODE-1879-length-20199-cov-12.885624_pt1 | contig 20199 bp, 15 predicted proteins | sample MGYA00242356_ERZ723903 | MGnify/ENA metagenome assembly ERZ723903
GGCAAAAAGAAACGCCGTATCGTTTAACACGATACGGCGTTTTATGGACTCGAAGGGAGTCGAACCCTCGACCTTTCGGATGCGAACCGAACGCTCTCCCAACTGAGCTACGAGCCCATATTTAAGCCCCCAAAAACCGCTTGGGGGCGCGTGGTATATAACTCCAGATTGTTTAAGGACCGCATGGGCTCCCAACTGAGCTACAGGCCCATACCAGATGACTCTGTAAGTGTAACTCGAATCAGGAGATTTGTCAAGCGGATTGTGTCAGGCGCGGCCCAGCTGCCAGAAGGCGACGGCACTGGCAGCGGCTACGTTCAGCGAGTCTACCCCATGGGACATGGGGATCTTCACGGTATAGTCGCAGGCGGCGATGGTGCTGTGGGCCAGGCCGTCGCCCTCGGTGCCCAGCACAATGGCCAGTTTGGGCTCAGCGGCAAGGGCGTTGTCGTCGATGCTCACCGAACGGTCGCTCAGGGCCATGGCGGCGGTCTTGAAGCCCAGAGCGTGCAGCTGTGCCATGCCGTGTTCCGGCCAGTCGGCGGGGGTGGTGCCGATCTGCGCCCAGGGCACCTGGAACACCGTACCCATGCTCACGCGCACCGCCCGGCGGCACAGCGGGTCGCAGCAGGAGGGCGTGATGAGCACCGCATCCATGTTCAATGCGGCAGCACTGCGGAAGATGGCACCCACGTTGGTGGAATCCACGATGCCCTCCAGCACAGCCACCCGGCGGGCATCCCGGCATACCTGCTCTACTGTGCGGGGCGCGGGGCGGCGGAAGGCACACAGCACGCCGCGGGTCAGTTCGTAGCCGGTCAGGCGGGCCAGCATCTCGCGGTCGGCCGTGTATACCGGGGCGTCCCCGCAGCGGGTCAGGATGTCCTGGGCCGGGCCGGTGATCTGTTTGCGTTCCATGAGCAGGGACAGCGGCTGGTAGCCGGCATCCAGCGCCCGCGCGATCACCTTGGGGCTCTCGGCAATAAAAACGCCCTTTTCCGGCTCCAGTCGATTGCGCAGCTGGGCCTGGGTCAAGCGGGCGTAGACGTCCAGCTCCGGCGCGGAAAAATCAGTGATCTCAATGATGTTGGGCATGGAAAAAGGCTCCTTTGTGTTTTTTTCTTATTTTAGCACAAGATGCGCCGCAATGCAAAAAGCGGGCGGCTGCCCGATCGGGGAACCGTCCGCTTGTGTTTTGTCTGCCGGGAATCACTCCGAGCGCAGGGCCTTGACGGGGTCGCACTTGGAGGCGCTCTTGGCGGGGATCAGGCCGCCCAGAATGGTGAGCAGTGTGGCCAGTGCGATCAGCACCAGTGCAGCCTGCAGCGGCAGGGCTGCCGTGACCGAGGCACTGTCGGCAATGGAGTGGATGAGCATGTTGCCGGGGATCAGCAGAATCAGGCTCAGGCCCACGCCCATACAGCCGGAGCACAGACCGATGATGAAGGTCTCGGCGTTGAATACCTCCGAGATGTTGCGCTTGGACGCGCCGATGGCACGCAGGATGCCGATCTCCTTGCGGCGCTCCAGCACGCTGATATAGGTGATGACGCCGATCATGATGGAGGACACCACCAGCGAGATAGACACAAAGGCCACCAGCATGTTGCTGATCATGTTGATGATCTTGGTCACCGAGGTCATCAGGGTGCCCACCACATCGGTGTAGCGCACCACCTTGTCATCCTCGCCATTTGCCTCGGCGGAGGCATTGTAGGCGTCCAGTGCATTCACGATCAGGGCCTTGCAGTCAAAGTCCTTCGGGTAGATGGAAATGGTGCTGGGGTCATCGAGGTCGGCGTAGCCCAGGCTCTGCAGGTTGCCGTCGTAGGTGGAGGTGGAGGACAGCATGGAGGACTTCATCAGTTCAGCCAGCTCTTCCTGCGTCATGTTCATGTGGATGGCATTCTGGAAGGCGCTGGCGTCGATCTTCAGGGCATTTTCCATCTGGCTGCCCAGCTGGGCAATGTTCTTCTGGATGGCGCTTTCCATCTGCTGGCTGATCCGGGTGCCCATCTGCTGCATGGCCGTATTCATGGCGGTGCTCAGCTGGCTCTGCAGGGCCTGGCTGATCTGGGCAGAGTAGCTTTCCATGACGGTCTGCATGGCCTGCTGCATGGCGGCGGAGAACTGCTCCTGCAGGTTGGCGTCGGCCAGCAGTTCACTCATGGAGCTGGCCAGCAGCTGCTGGAACTGCTCGGTCTGCATATAGGCGGAGAAGCTGATCTTGTCCAGATTCAGGATGCCGTTGCCCACCACATAGTCCTTGTAGCCGTTCAGGATCTTCTGCATCATATTCTGCAGGGCCTCCGGGGAGATGGACAGATCCATGTTCTCAAACACGCTGCTCATGTCCATGTCCAGCTGCGGCAGGTCGCCCAGGTCCAGTGAGAAGCTGTCCGGGTCCAGCAGGGAAGAGAGGTCGAAGGAACCGGCGCTCAGATCAAAGGCGCCGCTCAGGTCAAACTTCAGGGCGCTGGTGTCAAACTGGAAAGCGTTCTTCAGCGTATCGGTGTCCACCGAGAACATGGAGGACATATCGAAGGAAGTGCTGTTGTCGGCACCGAACTCCTCGCCGGTGAACACATTGATCTGGGGGTCGGCCATCTGCTGCTGCACGATGGCGCTGGATTTGGCCTGCTCGATGACGTGCAGGGTGAGGTCGTGGGTGTAGCCGATGCCGGAGGACAGCATGGCAGCAGAAGAATCCTCGGCGGGCTGCACCACGCCCACGATGGTCAGGTCGGTGCCGTTGGCCACCACCTGCTTCATATAGTCGGTGTCATCCGATTTATCGCGCCACAAGCTGTAGGTCTCGTCGTAGACATAGCGGTCGGAGCTGTTGATGAGCTTGAACTGCTTGCCTAGAAAATCGGAATAGGAATAGGTCTTGAAGTCATCCGGCACGTCTACGTTCTGGTTCTGGGCAAACTGCTGGATCATCTTGTCCAGCTCGGCGTTGTCCCGCATGCCCAGCGCGTACAGGGCGTAGTCGGTCACGCTGCCGGTGGCATCCAGCACCAGCACGCATTCGTTGTAGGCTTCCGGCCAGCGACCGGCCTTGACGTCGTACTGGGATGCATACAGCTCCGGGGTCTGGGGCAGTTCCGAGAACACACTGGTGTTCATCATGGAGGACATGATGTTGTTGGAAGAGGTCTCGGAGCTGATGCCCAGCGAGGACAGGGAGGAATCCGGGTTCACCTGCCGGATGCTGCCGTCGGGGTCCTGCCGGTAGATCTGGGGCGACACATTATAGGCATACTCCACGGCGGTGGCATTGTCGGCAACGGTGGTGTCGGTGGTCTCCAGATACTGCTTGAGGGACTTGAGGTCGTTGGTGGTGATGCCCGACACCATCTGCGAGAGCAGCTGGCGCACCGGCACCATGTCTTCTTCCTGAGTGGTGCTCTGGGAGCTGTCCGACGGAACGCGGGAAGAGAGCATGGAAGTAAAGTCCATGCCGCTGCTCATGATCTGCAGCGGGTACTCCGACAGGGTGGAGCGCTCCATGTCGTCAATGTAGTTGTTGACACCGGTGGACAGGGAGATGATCAGCGCAATGCCGATGATGCCGATGGAACCGGCAAAGGCAGTGAGCAGGGTGCGTGCTTTTTTGGTGCGCAGGTTGTTGAAGCTGAGGGTCAGCGAGGTGAGCACCGACATGGACGAGCGGCCCATGTTCTTGTGCACGGGGGCCGCAAGGGTCTGGGTGTCCGGCTCGTAGGGCATGGTGTCGGAGCGGATGACGCCGTCCTTCAGGGTCACGATGCGGGTGGCGTAGCGCTCGGCCAGCTCCGGGTTATGGGTGACCATGACCACCAGACGGTCCCGGGCCACCTCCTTGAGCAGCTCCATGACCTGGATGCTGGTTTCACTGTCCAGAGCACCGGTGGGCTCGTCGGCCAGCAGGATGTCGGGGTTGTTCACCAGTGCACGGGCAATGGCCACACGCTGCATCTGGCCGCCGGACATCTCGCTGGGGTGCTTGTGCAGCTGGTTGCCCAGACCCACTTTCTCCAGTGCCTCGGTGGCGCGGCGGCGGCGCTCGGCCCCGGAAATGCCGGAGATGGTAAGGGCCAGCTCCACGTTGGCCAGCACGGTCTGGTGGGGGATGAGGTTGTAGCTCTGGAACACAAAGCCGATGGTGTGGTTGCGGTAGGAGTCCCAGTCGCGGTCGGTGTACTTTTTGGTGGAGATGCCGTTGATGATCAAATCGCCGCTGTCATACCGGTCCAGACCGCCGATAATGTTCAGCAGGGTAGTTTTGCCGGAGCCGCTGGGGCCGAGGATGGCGACGAATTCGTTATCACGCAGGTTCAGGCTGACATTGTTCAGCGCATTTTGCACGAGATCGCCGGTCTTGTACTGTTTGCAGATCTGTTTGATTTGTAGCATGTGTGTGCCTTTCTGGGGAAAAGGTTCCGGCCGGGGCCGGAGAGGTGAGGAACGGACAGCTGTGCCGCTGCGGGCCAAAAGGCGCGCAGACTACACAGAAGAATCGAGATGATTTTAGCAAATCTATATGAAAAAACTGTGTATGGAAAAGAAAGTGTTTCCGGAAGCGGAAGCAGAAATTCTCTGTTCTGGCCGGGTCAGAGAGGAAAATTTTCCCAACCCGGCGGCAGGGGTTGCAATCCTGCGGTGTTCGTGTTATTGTAAGGGTACTGAAAAAAGCCGTGCAAACCATCCGGAACGATGAAAATGCGGTGCGGCACAGGCAGCATGATTTGTAAAAACGTCGGAAAGCAAAACAACACGACGCAAAATCGAACAGAAAAACAGCCTGACACTTTTAGACACTTTTTCAGGGTTGAATGGTTCCTTCCTGCTCCATACAATAAAAAAGGAAAAACAAGGAAATGCACTAAAAACGTCGCAATGCCTTGTAGCAAGGAGGAATTTCTATGGAACGTACGTTTTCACCCATGGTCCGGCAGTTTTCTGCCATCGCCGGGTTGCAGCAGGCATATACGCTGGTTTACTCCCTTGACCCGGACGGCGAAACCGGCTGTCGCCTGACGCTTTGCCGTACCGGCAGCAGCCAGCGCATGGACAGCAAGTATATGGCCGTTGCACCGGAGCTTGGCTACCGTGTTTTGCAATATCTGTGTGAGAATGGCGTTCAGCCGGAGATCTGGCAGGACGTGGTGGCGGAGCTGGATGCGGCACAGCAGACCGAACAGGAAGGCGGCGCGTGGCGTGGACAATGAGCGGACGGCAGATGTGCTGCAGGTCGCCCTTGCAAGCTATGACCGCAAGGAGCTTCGGGTACAGAAAAACTATCTGGAAGAACAGAACCCAGTGCTGGCCTGTACCTGCTTTCTGAACGGACACAAACTGCTGCAGGAGCTGCAGCAGGGCCACAATTTTGACATCGTGGTGCTGTGCAGCCAGATGGAGGATATGAGCAGCATCGAGTTCATGATGGAACTGCGCAAGCTGGAGCACAAGCCGCTGCTGATGCTGTTCGACGAGGGCCGGCGCAAGAACAGCTCGGCACTGCGCATGGAGGACTCCGGCAGCTGTTGCTGCGTGGAACGCATGGAGCTCAAGAACCTGCTGCGGGAGCTGTACCGGATGCCGGGCCAGCAGTGGCAGCGCACCGAGCAGCAGTGCCAGCAGCTGTACCACAGCTGGGGCATCCGCATCCCGGACATCAATTGCAGCTATCTGACCAGTGCGGTGGGCGTGGTCTACGGCACCTCGCAGAAGCTGGCCATCCGCAAGGAGATCCTGCAGGCGGTCAGTGAGCAGTACGGTGTTTCGGTCTCGGCCGTGGACAGCGGCATCCGGCGCATGATCGACCAGCTGGAAGCAAAACCGGCCGAGGGCTGGACGCAGTTCAAGGCTGAAAGCGGCTTTGAAGCGGAAAAGCCCACTACGGGCAAGCTGATCTATGCAATCAAACGGTATCTCATCCAGCAGAAGAGCAGGGAATAACGCACACAGTCTTGGAGGCGGTAGCAATGGAGCAGGCACAGCAGAATACAGCGCAGGAGCTGACGGCGCAGGCCATCCCGCAGCAGGCGGTGGAGGATGCCTGCTTCCATTCGCTGGGGCTGATCGGGCGCAACTGCGAGTATCTGGAGCAGCATCTGGCCCGCGTGGGGGCAGACGCCCAGTCCCTGCAGGCAGTCAGCGACATCAGCGCGGCCACGGCCAAGCTGGAACGGACCATCAACGAACTGCTGTCTGCGCTGGAATTTCTGCGTGCCGGGCAGCCGCCTAAGCTTTACCCGCTGGATCTGTGCGAGCTGCTGCAGCAGGTGGCGGCCCAGGCCGACATGGTGCGTGCGCAGCTGGGAGTCACCCTGGAGCTGGACTACGGCGGCTGGACGACCTGCCGTGTGCTGGCCGACCGGGATGATGTGGAGCTGCTGTGTCTGCATCTGCTGTCCAACGCCCTGCGTGCCTGCCGCGAGGGCGGCACGGTGAGGATCCTGCTGCGCCGCAGCGAGACCATGTGGCAGCTGACTGTGCGGGACAATGGCTGCGGTCTGCCGGAGGGCAGCCAGGAAGCCTGGCTGGAAAACCGGCGCAGCTTTCTGGGCGGGGCTCAGCTGGGACTGCTGCTTTGCCGCGAGTGCTGCCGCCGCATGGGCTGGGGGCTGAGCGTGGAGTGTGCCCCGGAAAAGGGCACCCAGGCCGTGGTCACGGTGCCGCTGTACACGGACGATGGGCGGGCACCGGAGGTGGAGCTGCATGCCGGAGCCGACCTTGCGTCCGAGCAGCATCAGTACCAGCTGCGCGCCATGCTGGTGCGGGAGCTGCGCACCATGCCCGAGCGCGGCGACCCGGACGAATAAACCGAACAAAGCCAAAAACCCGGAACTTCCTGTCCGACAGAAAGTTCCGGGTTTTGTTGTTTGTCTAGAGTTCCGGCACAGAGGCTCAGTAGTGCAGACGGTCAGCGGTCAGGGCTTCCAGAACCGGCAGCATGGCAGCAGCCTCGGCCTTGGCGGCAGGCAGATCCATGTCGCGGTAGTTGCCGCACTCCACTTCGCTGGCACCGGGCACGGCACCCTCAAAGGCGGCCATAAAGCGGAAGGACTCCACGGTCAGCGCCAAAGCCTGCGCAGGGGTCAGGCCGCGGGTCAGCAGGTAAAAGCCGGTGCGGCAGCCCATGGGGCCCACATAGATCACACCATCCTGGAAGGCACTATTGCGTGCGTAGGTGGCAAACAGGTGCTCCAGCGTGTGGGCAGCGGCCGTGGACAAGTAATCGCCCTGGTTGGGCTTCTTCATGCGGATGTCCCAAGTGAGCACGTCGCCGTCCTGACGGCTCAGGTACATGCCCCGGTCCAGCTTGGTATGGTCAACACAGAAGCTCGCAATGCGTTCCATTGTGTCGCCCTCTTTCTCAGGCCTGCAGGCGCTGCACGCTGCCGTGTGCGCAGTCCACAGCGATCATCAGGCCGTCACGGATGTGAGAGGTGGCACCCACGGCACCCACGACGGTGGGCTTGAGCAGAGCCTTGCCGACAATGGCGGCATGGCTGTTCAGGCCGGGCTCCTCCACCACCAGAGCGGCGGCGTCGCGCACATAGTTCAGCATCTCGTTGCTGGTGGAAGGCACCACCAGCACCATGCCGGGCTTGAACTTGGCACGCACCTCGTCCAGGGTGCGGCACACGCAGGCCTTGCCGGTGGCGTTGGACACCTCGGCGTTCTCCGGGCCGACGCCCACACCGGTGGCCAGGCAGTTGCCCACCATGTGGATCTTGATCATGTTGGTGGTGCCGGAAATGCCCACGGGCACGCCGGCGGTCACCACGGCCAGCTCACCGTTGTGCAGGAAGCCGTTTTCCTTGGCCAGAGCGGTGGACATTTCGATCAGCTCATCGGTGCTGTGCGCCAGAGGCATCATCAGAGAGGTGATGCCCCAGCTCAGGGACAGCTGACGCTGCACCTGCTCCTTCATGACGCAGGCGATGATGGGCTGCTGCGGGCGGTACTTGCTCAGCAGGCGGGCAGTGGTGCCGGACTCGGACACGGTGACGATGGCAGCGGCGTTCACGTCCTTGGCGGTCAGGCAGGCGGCGTGTGCGGTCGCATCGCTCACGCTGATCTTGCCGTTGGTGGCCTCGGTCAGGTACTCCACGCGGGCATGGTTTTCGGTCTCGGTACGCTCGGCGATGGCGGACATGGTCTTAAGGGCCTCCACGGGGTAGGCACCGGCAGCGGTCTCACCGGACAGCATGATGGCAGAGGTGCCGTCGTAGATGGCGTTTGCCACGTCCGAGATCTCGGCGCGGGTGGGGCGGGGGTTCACCATCATGCTGTCCAGCATCTGGGTAGCGGTGACGATGGGCTTGCCGAAGGAGAAGGAACGCTCGATGATGTTCTTCTGGATGCCGGGCAGCTCGGTAAAGTCGATCTCGACGCCCAGGTCGCCGCGGGCCACCATGACGGCGTCGGCGGCAGCCAGGATGCTGTCGATGTTGTTCACACCCTCACGGTTCTCGATCTTAGCGATGATGCGGATGTTGGAGTCGTACTCGTTCAGCAGGTTGCGGATCTCGTACACGTCCTGTGCGGTGCGCACAAAGGAAGCAGCGATGAAATCAAAGCCCTGCTCGATGCCGAAGATGATATCGTCCTTGTCGCGCTGGCTCATATACGGCATGGACAGATGCACACCGGGCACGTTGACGCCCTTCTTGTTCTTGATCTTGCCGTTGTTCAGCACAGTGCAGACGATGTCGGTATCGTTCACGGTCTGGATCTGCAGTTTGATCAGGCCGTCATCCAGCATGATGGTGCCGCCGGGGGCCACATCCTGAGGCAGATCCTTGTAGGTGATGGAGCAGATCTCCTTGGTGCCCTCCACATCGCGGGTGGTCAGGGTGAAGGTCTGGCCGGCTTCCAGCATCTCGGTGCCGTTCTTGAAGTCCTTCAGGCGGATCTCAGGGCCTTTGGTGTCCAGCAGAGCAGCCACGGGCTTGCCCAGCTCCTCGCGCAGGGACTTGAGCAGGTCCAGACGGCCCTTGTGCTCCTCGTGGGAGCCATGGGAGAAGTTGAAGCGGGCAACATTCATGCCGTTGGCGATCAGTTCACGCAGGACGCCGTCCTTGTCGGTGGAAGGGCCAAGGGTGCAGATAATTTTCGTTTTTCTCATTCAAAATACCTCCGTCTACGTTCTCACTCTCTCATTTATTTTGCAGCAGGCTGTCTGCTGTCATGCAGAACGGCCCGCGCACACGACCAACAGGGAAAACTCCCCGTGCTGTGGGCTGGAATGTACGGCAAAGTGAAAATCCAAAACTTTACCAACTACTATTATAATCGCTTTCTGACAAGAGAGCAAGTGAAATTTCAGGATGAATACAACTTTTTTGCATACCGGGAGGTTTGAACAGATGTTTGACGCAGGGACGCGGTAATTTTGCGGATTTTGCACAGAGAAATCGTTAAAGAAATGGCTAAGATCCTGCCCGTCAGGACAGCTGTGCAGCATGGAAAGACAGCCCTTGCAAACGGGCTTGTTTTTGCTTATAATGGTGGCAGGTAAAAGTGTCACTTATCCGGGCTGACCCGGAAGAAATGGAGAAAACCAAGATGGAAAAACGCGTCTTTCTGATCGTGCTCGACAGCTTTGGCATCGGCGCCGAGCCGGATGCCGCCGCTTTTGGCGACGAGGGCACCAACACGCTGGGTGCCATTGCAAAGCATCCCAACTTCAACTGCCCCAACCTGCAAAAGCTGGGCCTGTTCAACATCGACGGTGTGACCGCCGGGGAAAAGACCGCCGCTCCCACCGGTTCCTTTGCCCGCCTGCAGGAGCAGAGCATGGGCAAGGACACCACCATCGGCCACTGGGAGATCGCCGGTGTGGTGAGCCCGAAGCCGCTGCCCACCTTCCCGGAGGGCTTCCCCGCAGAGCTCATCCACGAGTTTGAGGAAAAAACCGGCCACAAGGTGCTCTGCAATAAGCCCTATTCCGGCACCCAGGTGCTGAAGGACTACGGCGAGCAGGCCATGAAGGAAAACGCCCTCATCGTCTACACCAGTGCCGACAGCGTGTTCCAGGTGGCCGCCAACGAAGAGCTGGTGCCGGTGCACGAGCTGTACCGTTACTGCGAGATCGCCCGCGAGATGCTCAAGGGCGAGTATGGCGTGGGCCGCGTCATTGCCCGCCCCTTCCTGGGCCGCACCGCCGATACCTTCTACCGCACCACCAACCGCCACGACCTGAGCCTGAAGCCGCCCCGCGCCACCATGCTGGACCTGCTGAAGAACGCCGGCAAGGACGTCATCGCCGTGGGCAAGATCTTCGATATCTTCGACGGTGAGGGTGTGACCGAAAAGATCAAGACCACCGGCAACACCAACGGCATCGCCTTCACCAAGGCTCTGCAGACCCGCGATTTCGAGGGCCTGGCCTTTGTGAACCTGGTGGACTTTGACATGCTGTACGGCCACCGCCGCGACGTGGCAGGCTATGCTGCCGCCGCCACTGAGTTCGACCGCTTCCTGGCCGACTTCATCCCCGGCATGCGGGAGGGCGACCTGCTGATGATCACCGCCGACCACGGCTGCGACCCCTCCTACACCAAGACCACCGACCACACCCGCGAGTATGTGCCGTACCTCATCTGCGGCAAGGGCGTGAAGCCCGGCGTGGATCTGGGCACAAAGCTCTGCTTCGGCACCATTGCCCAGACCATCTGCGAGTATCTGGGCGTGGATGCCTCCAGCCTGGACGGCCACAGCGTGTGGAACGAGATCAAGGCATAAGATCCTGACAACGAAAAAATGAGGCCCCGGAGGTTCTGCCCTCCGGGGCCTCGTTGCAGTTATACAGTTGTGGGAACTCAGGCGGCGTCGTTCTGGGACGATGCATTGTAGATGGCATCCAGAATGGTGGACGCTGCGTTGTACAGCGAGGATGCAGCCTGTTCCACCTCTTCCTGCGTGGGCAGGGAGATGGACGGAGCTTCGGTGCTGCCGTCACTGGTGCCGCTGTCGGCCGGAGTCTCCGGCTCCTGGGGCTGGGTGTCGGCAGGCTGTTCTGCAGGCTGCTCAGCAGGCGTTTCGGCCGGGGTCTCTTCCGGCACGCTCTCGGCGGGCTGTTCCACGATGACGCTTTCCGCCGGTTCTTCCGGAATGGAAGCAGCGGCGTTCGGGTCGGTGGTGGGGGTAAAGATGTCGGTCTTTTCCGGGGTCTGGGTGGTGTCGCTCACAGTGCCCTCACCGCCCAGCACGACCGCGATCATCTCTTTGGCCTTGCTGACGGAGGCTTCATCCGGCTTCATGACGTAGAGCTTCTGACCCTTGGCAGAATAGCACTGGGTGCTGGTGCCGGAGGAGCCGGTGACGGTGTAGCTCTGGATGTCCCAGTCTGCAAAATCGCTCAGCTGCATGCGCACCAGCGCACTGATCTGATCCTGCGAAAAATCGGTGACAAAGCAGTCCGAAGCGGCGTCCATGATCTTGGAGAAGCCCATGAGCAGGGCAGGGGACTTGATCTTGTTCAGCATGGCGTCGATGACCTTCATCTGATTGATGCCGCGCTGGATATCGCCGGAGGCAAAGGCGTGGCGCTCCCGGGCAAAGGCCAGGGCGGACTTACCGTCCAGATGGTTCCAGCCTTCGGCAAAGGTGGTGGGGTCGTAGTAGCCGGGGCTGCCCACTGAGGTGAAGGCCTGGTCGGAATACACGTCCACGCCGCCCAGGGCGTCCACGATATTGATGAAGCCCGCAAAGTTGATGCGAATATAGTGGTCCACCGAGACGCCGTACAGGTTGCCCAATGTAGCCATGCTGGTCTCCACGCCGTACAGACCGGCGTGGGTCAGCTTGTCCTTGCTGTTGGTGCCGGCCAGATCCACATAGTAGTCGCGGGGCGTGTTGATCAGTGCCACCTGCTTGGTCTGGGGGTTCACCACAGCCAGGATGTTCACGTCGCTGCGGGCTTTTTCGGTCAGTTCACCACGGGTGTCCACGCCGCTGAGGTAGATGACGAAAGGCTCCTTGGTGATCTTGTTGGCCTCGGCACCGGTGAGCAGACCGTTGGTCATGTTGTCCAGCGCGGTCAGACCCTGCTGGGCCCAGACACAGCCCAGCGCCATACAGGCGCACAGGAACACCGAGAACACCCGGGACACCTTGCCGGGCACATTGTACTCCTGACAGCGCTTGACCAGCAGCCAGAGCAGGAACAGCAGGGCGGCCAGAATGACCAGATACAGCACGGGCAGCATCTGGGTGCGCCACAGCTGCACCAGCGAAGCCACGCTGAGGATGCCCTGCACTGTCAGCAGGATCTTGCCGAATTTCGAGGGTGCAGCGGCGGCAGCCTGTGCCTCTGCACCGCTGCGGCGCGGGGCAGAAGAACCGGGCTTTTTCCGGGGCGGCGGCGTGGGGGACGGGTCCTCCGCAAAAAAAGCGGAGCTGTCCACTTCCACGGTGCGGTCTGCCGCACTGCGGCTCTTGCGGTTCACACGCCGCAGGGAACGGTTGGAATCATCCTTCATAGGAAATCTCCTTTTGAGCGCAAGGCTCAGTCGGCCGGCACGATGGTCAGCACCGCGCGGGCGGGCAGGCAGGTGGCGGTCTGGTCTTCGTTGGACAGCCAGCCGAAGCCCTCACAGATGTGATCCGGGCAGGGGGAGTCCACAAAGCGGGCAGCACCGTCCTTGACCTCGATGTGCACCGTGTAGTACCCGGTGTCTACGTCATAGGTATCGTTCTTGTCCAGCGGAAGGTTCATGGTGGTGTTGTTGTCACCGTAGATCAGTTCGGCCCGCAGCTTGGAACCGCTGCTGTGTGCACTGCGCACCAGCAGCAGAACGGCGGCAATGGCCAGAACGACGGCGGCAAACAGAAGATTGGTCAGCAGTTTTTTGTGTTTCATGTGTCAGTCCTTGATCGAAAGCTGTTCCAGTTCGGCGAGCCAGAGGGCGGCACAGGCATCACTGGGCATGCGCCAGTCGCCGCGGGGCGAAAGGGTCACGCTGCCCACCTTGGGACCGTCCGGCAGGCAGCTGCGCTTGAACTGCTGGGCGAAGAACCGCCAGTAGAAGTTGCGCAGCCACTTGTACAGCACGTTGTCGGGGTATTCGGGGCGGCCTGCAAAGGCGGCCTTTGCCAGCCGGAAGATCTTGGCCGGGCCAAAGCCGAAGCGCAGCACCTGATAGAGGTAAAAGTCGTGCAGCTCATAGGGGCCCACCAGATCCTCGGTCTTTTGCGCGATCTCGCCGTCCTTGGCGGGCAGCAGCTCCGGGGAGACCGGAGTGTCCAGAATGTCCAGCAGCACGGTGCGCAGGGCGTCGGTGGCGGCAATGTCGGCTTCGTAATGCACCAGATGGCGCACCAGCGTTTTGGGCACCCCGGCGTTCACACCGTACATGCTCATGTGGTCGCCGTTGTAGGTGGCCCAGCCCAGTGCCAGCTCCGACAGGTCGCCGGTGCCCACCACAAGGCCGCCGGTGCGGTTGGCAGTGTCCATCAGCTCCAGCGTGCGCACACGGGCCTGCCCATTTTCAAAGGTCACGTCCAGCACGCTTTCGTCCTGGCCGATGTCCCGGAAGTGGCTGTGCACCGTTTCGGCAATGTCGATCTCTTTGAAGGAGACCTGCAGCTCATCGCACAGGATCTCGGCATTGCTGCGGGTGCGGTGGGTGGTGCCGAAGCAGGGCATGGTCACGGCCAGCACATCGCTGGCGGGGCGGCCCAGCTGCTTCATGGCGCGCACCGCCACCAGCAGGGCCAGACAGCTGTCCAACCCGCCGGAAATGCCGATGACCGCCGTTTTGGCGTGGGCGTGCTCCAGCCGCTTGGCCAGACCGTCGGCCTGCATCTTCAGGATCAGTTCGCAGCGCTCGGCACGGCGCTTGGGGTCGCCGGGCACGAAGGGTGCCGGGTCGATCCAGCGGGTGAGGGGGGTCTCGGTGAGTTCCAGATCGAACTCCACCGTGGTGTAACCATCGCGGCTCAGCTCAAAGCTGGTGTTGCGGGCACGCTCGGCCTCCATGCGCTGGCAGTCGATCTCGGTCTCGGCAATGCCGCCCGCAAAGGGAGCTGTCTCGGCCAGCAGGGTGCCGTTTTCGGCGATCAGGTCGTGCCCGGCGAACACCATGTCCTGGGTGCTCTCGCCGTGCCCGGCCGAGGCGTACAGGTAGCCGCACAGCAGGCGGGCCGACTGGTTGGACACCAGTGCCCGGCGGTACTCGGCCTTGCCGACGGTCTCGTCGCTGGCCGAAAGGTTGGCGATGACCGTGGCCCCGGCCAGTGCGTGGAAGGTGGAGGGCGGCAGTGCGCTCCACAGGTCCTCGCACAGCTCTACGCCCAGCACAAAACTGGGCATGGACCGGCAGCGGAACAGCAGCGAAGTGCCAAAGGGCACCTGCTGGCCGCACACGGTGATCGTTTCCACCTCGGTGCTGCCGGGGGTAAACTGGCGCTTCTCGTAGAATTCACCGTAGTTGGGCAGGTAGGTCTTGGGCACAAGGCCCAGCAGCTGCCCGCGGCACAGCACGGCGGCGCAGTTGTACAGCTTGCCGTGTACCAGCAGCGGCAGGCCCACCAGCACGACGGTGTCCAGCGTCCGGGTGCCGTCCAGCACGGTCTGCAGGGCATCCAGCGCACCGGTCTGCAGCGTGTGCTGCAGGAACAGATCGCCGCAGGTGTAGCCGGTGAGGCAGAATTCCGGGAACACGGCCAGCTTGACCCCGCGCGCGGCGGCTGCCTGCACGTCGGCAAGGATCTGCTGGGCGTTATAGGTGCAGTCCGCCACCCGCAGGGCAGGGGAGAAGGCGGCTGCCTTTAAAAAACCATCTTTCATCGGAGGATTTCACATCCTGTCTTTCGTTTTAGCCTGCAGAGGGCCTGCAGTGCCCATAGTATACCACAAACTGCAACAAACGGAAAGTAACAGCTTGGTAAAAGAAGTGTGACAAAACAAAAGCTGCCCGCAGGGATGCGGGCAGCCGGAAAGCATAAAAGCGGAAAACGAGATGGACCGTAAGCCGGGTTCTGTATTAAACGACGATCTGTCTAGACCTGCCATTGCTGACAGGTTCGTGCCGCCTTCGGGACACGCGAGCAGCGCTGTACGTCCCATATAGGCGTTGCTTCCGGTAGGGTTTACAAAGCCGCATAGTCACCCATGCGCTGGTGAGCTCTTACCTCGCCCTTTCATCCTTACCGCATTGCTGCGGCGGTTTCCTTTCTGTTGCACTTTCCCTGAGGTCACCCTCGGCTGCCGTTAGCAGTTACCGTGCTCTGTGAGGCCCGGACTTTCCTCAGAGCGGTCAAAGCCGCCCCGCCGCCGTATGTTCCACTCGTTTTCCGTTCCTCATAATACCATAAAAAAACAAGATTTGCAAGCGAAAGCGTTTTTTGCTATACTATTTATATCTGTTTTTCGTGCAAAGGAGGGGTGCGCGTGCGTCTGTATTTCACGGTGCCGGACACCCTGCAGACCCAAAATGGAACGCTTGTGCGGAACTTTCTGCGCCAGTGTGCCGTTTCTACGGAGCTTGCCCGGACAGTCAAATTTCAGGGCGGCGGCTTTTTTGCCGACGGTGCGTCCGTGCTGGCCAACCGCCGGGTGTACCCGGGGCAGGTGCTGAGCTTCGACCTCCCGCCGGAAGCGGGCGGCGTGGCCCCGCAGCCGGACATTGCCGTGCAGGTGGTCTACGAGGATGCCTTTGCCGTGGTGCTGGAAAAGCCGCCCCATCTGGCGGTGCACCCCACTCTGAACTACCCCGGCGGCACGCTGGCCAACGGCTATGCGGCCTGGGCGCTGCAGCAGGGCCGCAGCCCGGTGTTCCGCCCGGTGAACCGCATCGACAAGGACACCAGCGGCCTTGTGCTGGCGGCCCGCAACACCTATGCTGCGCCGCTCCTGGCAGAAAACGTGCAGAAGCTCTATTACGCCATCGTGGAGGGCGAGCTGCCCTTGGGGCCGGGCGTGATCGACGCGCCCATCGGCCGCCGGGGCGACAGCATCATCGGGCGGTGTGTGACCCCGGAGGGCAAGCCCAGCCGCACCGAGTACACCATATTAAAGGTACAGAACGGCCTGAGCCTGGCCGCCTGCGTGCCGGTGACCGGCCGCACCCACCAGATCCGGGTGCACTTTGCGTCCATCGGCCATCCGCTGGCCGGGGATGACCTCTACGGCGGCCGCCGGGACCGCATCGGGCGGCAGGCACTGCACTGCGCAAAGCAGACCTTCCGGGTGCCGGAGTACACTGAGGTGCCGGACGGCATCTGCATCCGCACCCCGGTGAGCGCCGGAACAGGCCGCACGGTGACCGTGGAAAGCCCGCTGCCGCAGGATATGGCCGACCTGCTTTCGTGAAAAGTGCGTGAAAGAACTGCCCAAATTTTGTGCAGGTGCTTGTTTCATTCCGTGCAGGGTGTATAATAAAATGAGCATAGATCGTCTGTGCGCTGACATTCAGCCGCACAGGATGTGGAAACCACCGCCGCGCCGGATGCAGAGCAGCTTTGCCGCGCGGCAAGGAAGGAGAAACCCGTTTGATCGAAGATAAGACAAAGGAACCGCAGACCGCAGAGCCTGCGCAGCAGCCGCCGAAAAAACGCGGCCAGAAGCTGCGCTCCCTGTGGGCACAGTTCCAATGCATGCAGCTCCTGCGTCGGCACCGCTTCCGCCGCAGGACCCAGCATCACGTCAATCATTTTTCTCAGAAGCTGCTGCAGAACCGCCTCGTTCTCATCGTAGGTGAGGCCCTGTACGCTCTGGGATTTTCGGCCGAATATGCATTTGTCCGTGTCGGACGCACGGTGTGCCGGGGCGTGTCCGGTGCACTGCTCTGGGTGCGCAGCCTGCTGCACACCATCGTGTCCATGGCGTTCCCCGGTGCAGCCCAGATGGTGCGCGACCTGTTCGGGCCCATCGTGCTGTTCTTCCGGGGCATGGGCTCGCTGCTGGTACATGCGCACCGCGTCCGGAAGGAAAAGGGCTTTGGCGCAGCCGTAAAGGACAGCGTGCATTATCTGGTCGGCGGCGTGCGGCGCAATGTGCGCACCCTGCCGCGCATGGCCATGTATATCCTGCCGGTGCTGGCACTGGCCGGGATGGTCACAGTGGTGCAGAACACCATCCGTCAGCCCTATGCGCTGGAAGTGCAGGTGAACGGCCAGACCGTGGGCTATGTGGCCAACGAGGATGTGTTCAACTCTGCCAAGGAAGCCGTGCAGGAGCGTATCAACTATGCAGGCACGGACGAGAACACCAAGTGGACGGTGGAGCCCACCTACACCATTTCGGTGGCACACAGCGTGCTGGACGAAAACGAGATGGCCAACGCCATTCTGAAGTCCTCCAGTGACCAGATCAGTGAGGGCACCGCCCTGTATCTGGATGGAGAACTGACCGCCGTGTGCTCGGACGGCACTGCCCTGCAGAGCTACCTGAGCAGCCTGCTGGAACCCTACGAGGACCCGAAAGATCCCAATGTGACCGTGGGCTTCAACAAAGAGGTCACCCTGGAGAATGGCATCTACTTCAATGAAAACTTCCAGCAGGAAAACGATGTGGAGTCGATGCTTTCCGGCGTGCAGCAGCAGGAAAAGATCTATACCGTGCAGACCGGCGACACCCTGTGGAGTATTGCCCAGAAGAACGACCTGACCTTCCGGGAACTGTGCGAGCTGAATACGAACTTCAAGGGCGCGGCCCTGACCGAGACCTCCAACATCCAGGCCGGTGATGAGCTGATCGTGACCAAACAGGAAGCCACGCTGGAAGTGCGCATCACCAAGATCGAGACCTGGCAGGAGGAAATCCCCTATGCCAGCGAGACGACCAAATCCAACGAGTACAACGTGGGCACCAAAAAGACTACGCAGGCCGGTGAAAACGGCATCCGCAGTGTGACGGCCCAGCGTGTGTACGACACCAACGGCACCCAGCTCAGCCAGCAGATCCTCAGCACCGAGGTGATCAAGGAGCCTGTGACCGAAAAGATCGTGGTGGGCACCAAAAAACAGGCAAAGACCAGCTACATCACCGGCAGCGGACAGTTCATCTGGCCGGTGCCCGGCTACCGGAACTGCTCGCGCTGGTACGGAGGCAGCCACAAGGGCGTGGATATCTGCGCCGCCGCCGGTAGACCTATCTATGCTTCGGCAGGCGGTACGGTGACCAAGGCCGGCTACAACCGGGCCGGTGCGGGCAACGGCTACGGCAACTCCATCATCATCAACCACGGCAACGGCTACACCACCGTGTATGCACACTGCCTGTCGCTGGTGGTGCACGCCGGTCAGTCGGTCAAGCAGGGCCAGCTCATCGGCTATGTGGGCAGCACCGGACGCTCCAGCGGCAACCACTGCCACTTTGAGATCCGCCACAACGGCAGTTACGTTGCGCCCCAGAACGTGTTCAACCGCAGCAAATACAGGTAACTTGGCAGAAAGGGCTTTTTCCAAAGGGGAAAGGCCCATCTGCTATCAATAGGAAAAAAGGAGAGATGATCTTATGTCTACCCCTCACATCAGCGCCGAAAAGGGCGATTTCGCCAAGACCGTCCTCATGCCCGGTGACCCTCTGCGCGCCAAGTTCATTGCCGACACCTTCCTGCAGGATGTGCGTCAGGTGACCGGTGTGCGCGGCATGCTGGGCTTTACCGGCACCTATCAGGGCCGCCCCATCAGCGTAATGGGCAGCGGCATGGGCATGCCGTCCATCGGCATCTATTCCTATGAGCTGTTCAAGTTCTACGATGTGGACAACATCATCCGCATCGGCTCTGCCGGCAGCTACACCGAAAAGGCCAAGCTGTTCGACGTGGTGCTGTCCACCGGTGCGGTGAGCGAGTCCAACTACGCCCGGGTACAAAGCGGCTTCGAGGGTGACATCACCCTGCCCAGCCAGAGCCTGAACGACAAGCTGCGCGCTTCTGCCGCCAAGCAGGGCATTCCCCTCATTGAGGGCAACATCCACTCTTCGGATGTGTTCTACCGCCAGCCCTCCGACGAAAAGCCCACCTACTGGGAAAAGCTGCGGGATGAGCGCGGCTGCCTGTGCGTGGAGATGGAGAGCTTTGCCCTGTTTGCCAACGCACAGGTGCTGGGCAAGCATGCGGCCTGCCTGCTGACCATTTCCGACAGCTTTGTGGCACCGGAGATCACCACGGCCGAGCAGCGCCAGACGAGCTTTACCAACATGATGAAGGTGGCTCTGGGCGCAGAGTACTGAGAAACCCAACCGAAGATCCAGCGCGGTCTGCCTGCAAAAAGGCCGGCCGCGCTGTTTTCGCCCCCAAAAGGAGGAACACTTTATGACGAACCTGACCCTGGAAGAAAAGCAGGAACTGATCCGCATGGCACTGGCTGCCCGCGAAAAGGCTTATGCACCGTATTCTAATTTTATGGTGGGTGCTGCCCTGCGCGCAAAGGACGGACGCGTCTACACCGGCTGCAACGTGGAAAATGCGTCCTTTACCCCCACCAGCTGCGCAGAGCGCACGGCCCTGTTCAAGGCCGTGGCCGACGGCGTGACCGAGTTTACGGATATTGCAGTGGTGGGCAGCCGCCGCGGCGAGGTGAACGAACAGATCACCTCGCCCTGCGGTGTGTGCCGTCAGGCACTGTTCGAGTTCGGCGGGCCGGAGCTGAACGTGATCATGGCCAAAACGCCGGAGGATTTCATCGAGCGCAGCATGGACGAACTGCTGCCCTTTGGGTTCGGGCCTTCCAATGTGGCCGGAAATGCCGCTGTGGAAAAATAAATCGCTTCCCGGCACAAAACCGGAACGGCAGGGAGTTGTGCAAAAGCAATACTTTTTGGATATATTTACAAAGATTTTGTAAATATATTGTAATCGAAAAGTGCTTGCATCTCACACATCTTCCCGCTATACTTGAACCAGTAAATGTGCAAGTGCCTGCATTTGCAGGCCGGCACGCGATGGATTGAAAATAAAGGAGACTTTCTTATGAAGATTTCTCGTCGTAACTTCCTGGCTGTGGCTGGTGCTGCTGCCGCCGCCGCTGCTCTGACCGCTTGTGGCGGTTCTTCCGCTTCTTCCACCAGCACCGCTTCTTCCGCTGCTGCTTCCACCGCTTCCTCCGCTGCTGAGGGCGGCGAGAAGATCGTCAAGGTCGCTCTGACCTGCGACACCGGCACGATCGACGATGAGAGCTTCAACCAGGCATGCTGGACGGCTGTTTCCGGCTACATGGGCGATGACTGCCAGTACTACATCCCCGAGGCTGACG
>ENA-UOJV01001900-UOJV01001900.1-human-gut-metagenome-genome-assembly--contig:-C82-NODE-1900-length-19971-cov-9.989606_pt1 | contig 19971 bp, 18 predicted proteins | sample MGYA00242356_ERZ723903 | MGnify/ENA metagenome assembly ERZ723903
CCACACCGAAGCTGGTGAGGGTCTCCGCCAGGCGGCGGGAGTTGTTCCGCAGCTCTGCGCCGGTCTCGGCATAGTTTTCCTCCCGGCTCTCCTGCAGCAGGGTAATGGGGGGGAACTGATAGGTGTCCGCATCCTCCGTCAGCTTCTGCTCAATCTCCGCGGTCACCGCTGCCGTAGCGGCGGCTACCTCCTGGGCCACGGCCTTCTTCCCCGCCGCCGGGGCAGGCGGGGCGGCAGGCGCTGCGGGGGCGGGCTCCGGAACGGACACCTCTTCCGCCACGGGCTCCGGGGTGGGAGCGGCCTTGGCGCGGGCCGGAGACGGCGCAGGTTCCAGCGCCGCCTGCTCCGCCTCCTTGTCGGAGAGCACCTGGTCCGGCGTCTTCATCTTGTCGGACTTATGCCGGAAGAAGCCGGTAAACCGGCCGGACTCTTCCTCCGGCTGTGCGGGCGGCTTCTCGCCGTCCAGGGGAATGTCGATGGCGGGCCTGCTCTGGCGCTCTCCCCGCCGCCGGGGCGGCTCCGCAGGAGCGATGTGGACGGCGGGCGTAGGCTCCGGCTCCTCCTCGTACTCCGGCCGGTTCCGTACCATCTCCAGAACGGCGGAGGGCGTCACATGCAGGGCCGCCAGCAGCAGAACCGCCAGCAGCAAGCCGAAGAGGAAGAGAGACACCACCTTGGAGACCGCCAGCACCGCCGCCTCCGCCAGCAGGCCGGAAACGGCGCCGCCCGCCTTCAGGGCAAGGCCCGCCGTCCAGAGATTCTTCAAAACGCCCCAGCCGTTTAGCGCATAGTCTCCCCCTGCGAAAATGGTGTGGAACAGCGCTCCTGCCAGCAGCGGCAGCAGCAGGGCGCAGGTGGTCCGCAGGGTGACCGGGCGGCCCCGGTGCAGCAGCAGGATCCCTCCTGCCAGCAGCATAGCAGGGCCGGCCAGCCAGTAGCCGTAGCCGAACAGTCCCTTCAGGAGCTTGGCCAGCAGGTCGATGAGGATCGCCTGCACGCCGCAGTAGCTCACCAGCACACACAGCGCCAGCACCAGCAGTATCACGCCCCCCACCTCCCGGCGGATGGGACGCTTCTGAGGCTGCTTACCCTTGGCCGTGCGTGAGCCGGAGCGGCTGCCGCTCTTTTTCGTTGTCGTCTTCTTCTGCGTTGAGGATGCCATGCTTCTCTCCTTCGAGGTTCCAATCTCCTTTGTTTACCGCCGATGCGGCGCAACGGGGTTATGCCATAAAATCTTCGGTTTTGCAGAGGCTCTTCTCTTTCCTAAGCGGTTAGGCCGAGCCTGCCCGCTCCAAGGTCCGGCTCTCCGCCAGACGCTTGCCCCGCTTCCGCCGCGGACGTGCTCTGCGCACCAAAGGCAAGTTACTTCAGCACAAGTGTCAGCGCCAGCACGATCAGGCCCACTGCCCAGCAGTAATACGCGAACCAGCCGAACTTGCCTTTATCGGCGATCATCTTCAGCAGGCGGATACAGATATAGCCCACCACGGCGGCCACCGCCACTCCCACCAGATACACGGGAATATCCGATACGATGATGGAATTCTCCTGAATGGCGTCCTTCAAGGTCAGGATGTTGGCCCCCAGGACGGCAGGGATGGACAGCAGGAAGGAAAAGCGCACCGCAAACTTCCGGTCAAAGCCCACAAAGCAGCCGGCGGTGATAGTGGTGCCGGAGCGGGAGATGCCGGGGCAGGTAGCGATGGCCTGGGCAATGCCCACCAGCAGCACATCCAGCAGCTTGGCGCTCCGCTCCGTCTTGCGTCCTTTTTTTACCCGGTCGCTGGCGAACAGCAGAAAGCCCGTCACGATCAGAGCCCCCGCCACGAAATAGATATTGCCGGACAGGCCCTCCACCAGATCCTTCACCGGCAGCACCACAAACAGGGGCAGCGTGCCCACGATAATCAGCAGGATCATCCGCCGTGCCGGCGGGATGGGGTTGGGTGTGGTGCCGCGAACCAGATCGCGGACGCCGTCGATCAGCTCCACGATCATGTCCCGGATATCCTGCCAGTAGGCCGCGAACACTGCCACCAGGGTTCCCAGGTGCAGCAGCACGTCAAAAAAGTCCGGCGTCGCCGGAACGCCCGCCTGGCCCAGGAAGTGCTCCGCAATGGCCAGATGGCCGGAACTGGAGATGGGCAGGAACTCCGCCAGGCCCTGGATCAGGCCCAGCAGGATGGATGACAGCAAAGACAATGGATTCAATCCCCCAGTCATTTAAAATCGCACATACATGCTTGAGTATATCACGGCCAGGCTGAAAATTCCAGTCATATTTCCGGATAGCCCGGAGAAAAGCAAAAAACAGACCGGCCGTTCAGGACCGGTCTGCTCATTTGTATGCAGCGGCCGAAGGCAGTTCACGTCTCCTCCAGCGTCTCCAGCGCGGCCTTGGCCGCCGCCTGTTCGGCCTCTTTCTTGCTGTGGCCGGAACCGGCGCCGATGGGCAGTCCGTTGAGCTGCACCTCCGCCTGGAAGGTCTTGTCGTGGTCCGGCCCCGCCTCGCCGGTCATGTGGTAGGTGAGCACCTGATCCGCCTGGCGCTGGACCAGTTCCTGCAGAGCCGTCTTGTAGTCCCGGCGGCGCTCCTCCACTACCTCTTCCTTCTCTGCGTCCAGCAGGCAGCGGTGGATCAGGGCGGAGGCCGCCTCGATCCCCCCGTCCAGGTACACAGCGGCAAACACCGCCTCCGTGGCGTCTGCCAGGATGGAGATCCGCTCCCGGCCGCCGCCAGCCTCCTCGCCCCGGCCCAGCTTCAGATACTGGCCCAGGCCCAGCTTCTGCGCCACTTCATACAGGCTCTGCTCACACACCAGGGCCGCCCGGATGCGGGTCAGGTCCCCCTCCGGAAGGTCCGGGTGCTGGCAGAAGAGAAACTCCGCCGTCACAAAGCCCAGCACGGAGTCCCCCAGGAACTCCAGCCGCTCATTGCTGCGCAGCCCACCGGCCCGGTGCTCGTTGGCGTAGGAGCTGTGGTTCAGCGCCTCCTCGAGAAGAGCCTGGTTGCGGAAGGTGTAATTCAGTTTTTTCTCCAGATCCCGCATATCGTCCACTCCCAAAAGGAAGCCCCGCTCTGCGCGGGGCGTTCCTGCAAGTTATCCGTTCAGCTTGCCTGCCACGTAATTCACCGCGTCGCCCACGGTCTTGATGGCCTTGACCTCGTCCTCCGCCGTCTGTCCCAGCTCGAACTCCTCTTCCATGGCCATCACCAACTCCACCAGGTCCACAGAGTCGGCGCCCAGGTCGTCTTCAAAGGAGGTCTCCAGCGTCACCTCATCCAGCTCCATACCAAACTGCTCGGACACCAAATCCTTCATGGTCTGAAAAATTTCCTCATTCGACATGTCGTTCACCCCTCAAGGAAAAATGGTTCTGTGCCTTGCTGGGGTAATCATACGGCAATCTCTACGGCGGTGTCAATAGGAAATCAATTTTTTTCCATGCCGGGCTGGACCCGCATGTGTTCGATGTTGGCCTGAATGTCCGCGATGAAACCGCTTTCCGCATACTCCTTGGCCCGCAGCACCGCATTTTCGATGGCCCTGGCGTTGGAACCGCCATGGGCCTTGATCACCGGCTTTTGGATCCCCAGGAAGGGTGTGCCGCCCACCTCGCTGGGATCCAGCAGCTTTTTCATCTGCCCCAGATCCCCTTTCACCAGACCGGCGGCCAGCTTGGTCTTGGTGCTGGAGAGGAACATCTCCTTCAGGGACTTGAGCAGGAACTTGCCTACGCCCTCCATGGTTTTCAGCATCACATTGCCGGTGAAGCCGTCGGTAACGATCACATCGGCGGTGCCCATCATGGCCTCGTTGGCCTCCACATTGCCGATGAAGTGGATGCGGCCGGCCTCCCCAGCCTCTTTCAGCAGGGCGTAGGTCTCATGGCGCAGGGTGTCGCCCTTCTCCTCCTCCGCACCGATGTTCAGAAGGCCCACCCGGGGCTTTTCGATGCCCATGACCCGCTGGGCGTAGTAGCTGCCCAGGTACGCAAACTGGAGCAGGTACTCCGGCGTGCACTCGGCGTTGGCGCCGCAGTCGCAGAGGACCGCCCGTCCCCCGGCGGTGGGAATCTGGGGCCCCATGGCGGCCCGGCGGATGCCCCGAATGCGCTTGACCACCAGCGTGGCCCCGGAGAGCAGCGCCCCGGTGGACCCGGCGGAGACAAAGGCGTCTCCCGCGCCGTCCTTCAGCAGGTTCAATCCCACGGTCAGGGAGGAGTCTGGCTTCTGCTTGAAGGCCATGGCGGGGTCATCCGCGATCTCCACCACCTCTTTGGCGTCCTTGATCTCCACCCCTGCGGGCAGGCTCTTCTGGCCGCAGGCCTCCACGGCCTTCAGCACCTCCGCCGTCCGGCCCACCAGAATGATCTCCACCCCATGGTTCCGGTTGGCGTCCAGCGCGCCCCGGACGATTTCCAGCGGCGCGTTGTCTCCGCCCATTGCGTCTACAATGATCTTCATGCTTCCCGCACCTCCTGCTTGATTTGGTCGATGATGGCCAGTGAACGGGCCGACAGCTCCGCGTTCTTATTCCGCTTCCCCTTCACCCGATGGTCCAGGGGCGGCATGATGCCGAAGTTGATATTCATGGGCTGGAACATCGTGACGGAGGGATTGGACACATACAGCCCCAGAGCGCCGATGGCGGTCTCCCGGGGGAAATCGACGGGCGGCCTGCCGGTCAGGCGCCGAGCGGTCTCCACCCCCACCAGAAAGCCGGAGGCGGCGGACTCCACATATCCCTCCACGCCGGTCATCTGGCCGGCAAAGGAGAGCCGGGGCTCCGCTTTCAGCCGGTAGTACCGGTCCAGCAGCCGGGGAGAGTTCAAAAAGGTATTCCGGTGCATGACGCCGTAGCGCAAAAACTCCGCATCGTGGAGGGCGGGGATCATGGAGAACACCCGCCGCTGCTCCGGGAATTTCAGGTGGGTCTGGAAGCCCACCAGGTTGTACACCGTGCCGTCGGCGTTGTCCCGCCGCAGCTGCACCACGGCGTAGGGCTCCTTTCCCGTGCGGGGATCCTTCAGCCCCCGGGGCTTCAGGGGGCCGTAGCAGAGGGTATCGTGGCCCCGGCGGGCCATGACCTCCACGGGCATACAGCCCTCAAATACCATCTTGTCCTCAAAGCCGTGGACCGGGGCCTCCTGGGCCGTGGTCAGCTCCTTCCAGAAGGCGTCGTACTCCTCCTCGGTCATGGGGCAGTTGACATAGTCCGCCGTTCCCCGGTCATACCGGGAGCCGAACCAGGCCTTGTCCATGTCCACGCTCTCGGCGGTGACCAGGGGGGCCGCCGCGTCGTAGAAGTGGAGGGCGGTGTCCGCCCCCAACAGGGACTGGAGCCGCTCCGCCAGGGCGTCGGAGGTCAGGGGGCCGGAGGCGATGACCACCTCCCCCTCCGGGATCTCGGTCACCTCGCCGGGCACCACGGTGATATGGGGGTGGCTGCGGATCTGCTCCGTCACCATGCGGGCGAAGCCGTGGCGGTCCACCGCCAGGGCGCCGCCGGCCTCCACCCGAGTGGCGTCGGCGCACTGGAGGATCAGGGAGCCCAGCCGCCGCAGCTCCTCTTTCAAAAGGCCCACAGCGTTTTCCAGCTGGTCGCTCCGCAGGGAGTTGGAGCAGCACAGCTCCGCGAAGTATTCCGTCTCATGGGCGGGGGTCTTTTTTTCCGGCTTCATCTCCCGGAGGGTGACGTCGATACCCCGCTGGGCCAGCTGCCAGGCAGCCTCTGAGCCGGCCAGGCCGGCGCCGATAACTGTTACATTCATAGTTTGGATCCTTTATCTATCGTTGGTTGATGGTGCGTCCCATGGGACGGGGAATCTGGCTCCCGCCAGGGGGCCGTTTCCACGGGGGATGCGCCCCCCATTCTCTTTTTGTTCTTGACAAAAAGAGAATGCGCCGCGCCCGGTGGAAGAGAAAAAATCGCTTTTGGTCGCAACTTTGCACGTGCGTGCAAAGTTGCTGTACGGGGGTCGGCGTGAGATGGTGCCTGCGGGTTTGCGAGGGCTTCCCGACGGGCGCGGCGGAGTACGGTGCAGACTTGAACACTGACTCCCGCGGCGCGGTTCCGACAAAAATCGGGGTGCAAGGACGCATTTGACCAGATTCTCTTTCCGCGCGTTCCGCTTCGCTACGCGCTGCCCCGGCGGTCGTGGGAGCTTGCACCAGCTCCCGTCAACCGCCAAGCCAGCGGCAGCGAAAAGAGAAGCACCTCAATGCGATGACCACCCCGACGATCTCCGCACCATCCGCCACGGGACGGCAGTTACAAACTTGCAGAAGGGAAAAGCGTGCCCGAAGGCAGGCCAAAATCGGCGCTTGCACCGATCCGCCGACCCCCGTCGCGCGGAGGCACGAACGCGCCGGAGCGCGTCTAAGCGGTCTTTTCTTTTGGACCGTGCACGGCCCGTTTTCTTTTCCACAAGAGGGAAAAGAAAATGGGGGGTGCATCCCGCTGGACCAGCCCCCTGCGGGAGCAGAAGTCCCCGTGGCCGCCGGACGGCGGCCCGTATCACCTTAGCTCCTCTGGTCGCTGCGTCCCAGCAGATAGTCGGTAGTAACGCCGAAGTAGTCCGCCATTTTCATCAATCCCGGCACATCCGGATAATGCCCGCCGCCCTCATAATTTTGGTATTGGCGAGCACTGATTTCAAAAACAGCAGCCATCTGTGTCTGTGTCTTGCCAGACTCCTTGCGCAGTTGTCTGACCCGTTGTGCAAAATTTTCCATGCCCCACCCCTTGACTTGCAGTTTAATTTCGTGTATATTGTAAACACGAAATTAAACTACGATTTTGGAGATGATTCATCATGACTGACCCTCTGGACATTCTCTTCGAGAACCTCCTGGAGCACCTGGACGAAAACCTCCCCGGCACCTGCTGGCCGCTCTACCAGCGGGAGAGCCGCCTGGAGGACGCTCTGCTGGCCTCCCTGACCCCGGAGCAGATCGAACTGCTGGAGTCCTATCAGGCCGCCGCCTGGCGCTGCACGGAGCAGGAGGAGCGCTTCCTCTTCCGCTCCGGCTTCCGCCTGGCCCGGGAGCTGTCACTCCTTCCCGGCGGGCTTCTTCGCCTTTGACGCGACCGTCTTTTTGGCCGCGGTCTTTCTGGTGGATGTGGTCTTGGCCGCCGCTTTGGAGGCCGTCTCCTTCTTGGCCGCAGGCTTCTTTGCGGCAGTCTTGGCGGCTGCCGGTTTCTTGGCGGCGCTCTTTTTCGCGGCGGTCTTGGCGGTGTCCGCCTTCTTCGCTGCGGCTGTCCGCCTGGCGGGCTTCTTCTCCGCTGTCTCCTCCGCCGCAGCGGCAGGCTCCGCGCCCTCGGCGCTGTCCGCGGCCTTCTTCCTGGGATAGCCCCGCTTCTCCTCCGGTAGGAAGTTGCTGCATTCCGGATTGATGCAGAAGGGCTTCTTGAATCCCCGGCCCGCCTTCTTGAACATGGTGTGGCCGCAGACCGGGCAGTCGTCCTTCACCGGCACGTCCCAGGTCATGAAGTCGCACTTCGCCGTCTCGTCCTTGCTGTTCACATGCTCACAGCAGTAGTAGGTATACTGCTTGCCGGTCTTCTTGCTGTTGCCGGTGCGCTTCATCAGCCGCCCGCCGCACTTGGGGCAGCGGCCCGGCATCTCCACCACCAGCGGCATGGTGAACGTGCACTCGGGGTAGCCGGGACAGGCCAGGAAGCGGCCGAACCGGCCGGACTTTACCACCAGATTCCGCCCGCACTCCGGGCAGATCTCCTCGCTGACCTCGTCGGGCACCTTGATGCGGGCGCCGTCCAGAGCCTTTTCGGCGTTCTCCAGGTCCTGCTCAAAGTCCCCGTAGAACTCCCGCAGCACGTCCTTCCAGGCGGTCTTTCCCTCCTCCACGGAGTCCAGCCGCTGTTCCATATTGGCGGTGAATTTCAGATCCGCGATGTCGGAGAACCGCTCTTTCATCAGGGCGGTCACCACACGGCCCAGGTTGGTGATGCGGAGGTACTTGCCCTCCTTCACCACGTACTCCCGGTCCAGGATGGTGGACACAGTGGGAGCGTAAGTGGAGGGGCGGCCGATGCCCTGCTCCTCCATGGCCCGGATCAGCGTGGCGTCTGTATAGTGGGCCGGGGGCTGGGTGAAGTGCTGCTCCCGGTCAAAGTCCTTCAGGGTCAGAGGTTCGCCCTCCCGCAGGGCGGGCAAGGGGGATTCCTTCTCCTCTTTCTCCTCGTCCTTGCCCTCCTCATACACGGCGGTGTAGCCGGAGAATTTCAGGCTGGAGGAGCTGGCCCGGAAGCTGTGTCCCGCCGCCTCGACCTCCACGGCCACGCTGTCGTACACGGCGTTGGCCATCTGGCTGGCCAGAAAGCGGCTCCACACCAAGCGGTAGAGGCGGTACTGCTCGCCGGTCAGGTCCTTTTTCAGCTGCTCCGGCGTCCAGTTGACGTTGCTGGGGCGGATGGCCTCGTGGGCGTCCTGGGCGCCCGCCTTGGCCTTGTAGCGGTGGGTCTGGGCGTAATGTTCGCCGTAGCGGCCCCTAATGAAGGTCTTGGCGGAGGCCAGGGCCTCCTCACTGATCCGCAGGGAGTCGGTACGCATATAGGTGATGAGGCCCACGGTGCCCTCGCCCTCGATATCCACGCCCTCGTACAGCTGCTGGGCGATGGCCATGGTCCGCCGGGGCGTCATGGAGAGCTTGCGGGACGCCTCCTGCTGCATGGTGGAGGTGGTGAAGGGCGGAGAGGGGCTGCGCTGCTTGTCTGTGCGCTTCACGGTCTTGACGGTGAAGGGGGCGTACTCCGTCTCATGGACCACAGCATCCACGTCCTCCGCCGACTTCAGCTCCGCCTTCTTGCCGTCCTTCCCGTGGTAGCGGGCGGCGAAGGGGAGCTTTTTCGCGTCGTCGCCGAACAGGTTGGCATCCAAGGTCCAGTACTCCTCAGGTTTGAACTCCTCGATCTCCCGGTCCCGGTCGTCCACCATGCGGGTGGCCACGGACTGGACCCGCCCGGCGGAGAGGCCCCGGCGGATCTTCTTCCACAGCAGGGGGCTCAGCTCATAGCCCACGATCCGGTCCAGGATGCGGCGGGCCTGCTGGGCGTCCACCAGCTTCTGGTCGATGTCCCGGGGCTCCCGGATGCTCTCCTGCACCACGTTCTTGGTAATCTCATTAAAGGTGACCCGCCGGGTCTTCTCGTCCGGCAGGTTCAGCAGCTGCTTCAGGTGCCAGGAGATGGCCTCTCCCTCCCGGTCCGGGTCGGTGGCAAGGTAGACCATCTCCGCACTCTTGGCGGACTTCTTCAGGTCGGCGATGATGTCCTCCTTGCCCTTGATGGGCTTGTAGACCGGCTCAAAGTCGTGCTCCAGGTCCACGCCCAGGGTGCTCTTGGGCAGGTCCCGCAGATGGCCCATGCAGGCCTTCACCTCAAACTCCTTGCCCAGGTATTTTCCGATGGTTTTGGCCTTCGCGGGAGACTCCACGATGACCAGGCTGTGTTTTGCCATAGTTACCTCCAAGCGCCCAGGATCGGGCGCGTGTTTATTCCGTCAAATTCACCGCGCGGGCGTACCGCTTCCCGCTGTGCTGTGTCACCAGATGCTCGATCTCCAGCACGGTCAGGGCCGACAGCACCCGCCGAGTGGGGATGCCCGTCAGCTCGATCAGGTCGTCTGCCAGCATGGGCTCCTCCGTCAGCGTCCGGAGCAGGCAGATCTGGTCGTCGGTCAGACTCAGATTATTGTGGGACAGGCTCACCGACGGAGCCACCGGCTTGGGCTCCGTCTTCTGTCGGGCCTGATAGCCCAGCACAGGGGGCGCGTCCTGCGTCCCCTCCCGGCGCAGCTTGTCCGGGAACCGGGCCTCGTATTCCCGCAGGATGTCCCAGGCGTCGGACGCCAGCCCGGCGCCGTCGCGGATCAGGCGGTTGCAGCCCACGCTGGCCGGAGCATCAATGGGTCCGGGGACAGCGAACACGTCCCGCCCCTGCTCCAGGGCGGTGCCCGCCGTGATGAGCGCACCGCTGCGCTCCGGCGCCTCCACCACCAGGGCTGCCAGAGAGAGGCCGGATAGGATGCGGTTGCGCACCGGGAAATGCCGTCCATCCGGCGGCGTGCCCGGCGGGTACTCGCTGACCAGCGCGCCAGCCGCCGCAACATCCTCATATAGGTATTGATTTTCCGGTGGGTAAATCACATCCGTGCCGTTGCCCAGCACCGCCGCCACCGTGCCGCCGGCCCGCAGGGCGCCCCGCAGCGCCGCGGAGTCGATGCCTCGGGCCAAGCCGCTGACCACCACGGCTCCGCCGGCGGCCAAGCCATGGCCCAGCTTCTCCGCACAGGAGACGCCGTAGGGCGTGCAGTCCCTGGTGCCCACCACAGCCACCGCCGCCTCATCGTCAAAGGCCGGCAGGCGGCCCCGGACATACAGCAGACAGGGCGGGTCGTAAATATTCCGCAGCCGGTTGGGATACCCCGCGTCCTGGAGGGTGAGGATGTTCACATTCAGCCGCTGGCAGTCCGCCAAAATCCGGTCCGCAGCGGCGCAGTCCTTGTTCTCCAGCAGGATCGCCTGCTCCCGGGTGATGCCCTCGGTCAGCAGCACCTCCTCCGCCTCCGCGTAGTACATGTCCTCCGGCGTGGGGAAATGCTGCAGCAGCGCCAGCCGGGTCTGGTTCGTCAGCCCCGGCAGCTCCGTCAGCCATAGCCAGTATTTGAGCGCGGACATGGACTTCCCTCCTCAGTCGTCTCTCGCCGCCTCCCACAGCAGCACGGCCGCCGCAGCAGCAGCGTTCAGGGACTCGCAGTGACCGCTCATCGGGATCCTCACCGTCAGGTCACAAGCCGCCAGCGCGTCCGCCGAGAGGCCCTTCCCCTCGCTGCCAACGGCCACGGCGCAGTGAGAGAAGTCCGCCCGCCGCACGTCCACCGTATCGCTCCGAAGGGCCGCGCCATACAAGGGCAGGCCGCTCTTCGTCAGCAGCGCCCGCAGCTCTTCCAGCCCGCAGGTCCACACCGGGCAGCGGAACACCGCACCCATGGAGGCCCGAACGGTCTTGGGATTGTACAGGTCCGCGCAGGCGTTCACCAAAAACAATCCGTCGGCGTGAAAGGCGTCCGCCGTCCGGAGGATCGTCCCCACATTCCCCGGATCCTGAACCCCGTCCAGGACCACGTACCGGCGGCCGGTCAACTGTTCCGGAAGCGTCCGGCCCGGCAGGCCGCACACGGAGAGGACGCCCTGGGGCGTCTGTGCGGGAGAGATGGATTTCATCAAATCCCCGGGTACCTGGACGCGGCGGACAGTATCGGGCAGGGCAGGCAGGGCGGCGGGGTCCGTGCAGACCACTGTCCGCAGGCCCGCTCTCCACAGCAAAGCCTCCTCCAGCAACTTGGGGCTGTCGCAAAGGAACTCCCCGCAGTCCCGGCGATAAGAAACGGAGGACGCCAGCTTGCGGAGATGGGTGCACAGCGGATTGGTCCGGCTGGTGATGATCTCCATAGGGCGCGCCTCCTTTTCCGGTCATTCTGCTCCCCGTGCGTCCATCCGTTCCAGGTGCTGTCCGGAGACGGGGATGCGCTCTATGCCCGGTGGGACATAGAGCGCGAAAGGTCCCATTCGGCAGCCCTTGGCCGCCGCAGTCCATGGAATTTCATGGAAACCGCTGTGGGGATTTATACAAAAGCAAGTATAGCATAAGCTCTTCTGTGATTCAAGTCAACGATTTTTTTCACAGCACCCTGGAATTTCATACCTTATAAATAAAAAAACACCGGCCACTGCAGCCCGGCCGTTACAGATTCAACAGCCCGGAGCCCAGGTGGGAGCTCCGGATCCGGCCTTCTCCGGAAGGGTGCCGCCTTCGTGCTCTCCCATTTATCGCCTCCGGAATCTCTCTCCTCCCCCTGCGGCGCAGGTGCCTCTGCTTCTCAAGTCCGCTGTTCGACCGCCCCGGTGCCGTACACATTCCGCTCTAAATCCAGAGCTGGTGCGCATATCCGGAGAGGATTCCGTTTTTCTGCCGGCGGTTTTTGCCTTGACAGCAGACGGAGGAGTACGCCGGCCAGCGGCGTACTCCCCCTCTTTCCGCCGGGGCAAAGGCCCCGCCGGGTCAACTTCTCCATTTGCAGCTCTCCGCAAATCCGGCCTTAGCCGGACGTTTGCCAGCACAGGCTCTCCGGCCGGATGCGCTCATTCCAGCGGCTTCATCGTGGGGAACACCCCTCCGGTCTCTTCATCCGGTTTCATCACGGCCTGACGTGTTGAAAACGTACCATTTTTACGAGGTTTTTCTAACTTTTGTGGTTCCATAGGATGTCCTCCTGTGCCGTCTGGTTCGGGGCAAAAGTTGTAAAAAAATTGTAGAAAGTTGTATTGGCACAGCGAATGGTTGCATTGTTTGAAAAGACGCCATTGTAAAATTGCCCCATTTGCAGTAAAGCCTGTATGAGTCCCGCACAGGATTGCCTTGCAGATTCATACAGAAACAAGTATAGCATAAGCCTCAAAGATGTTCAAGTCAACGGTTTTTTCGTTGGCGCACTCAATTTCATACCTTATATATAAAAAGGAGAAAGCCATGCCAACCTATCAATTACAAATTAAACAGATTGTGGACTACCCACGCTGCCGGATCTACCGGCAGTTTATCCGCTTTCTGATGGAGGATCGGAGCATTCGCGTAAGCGGAGGCTTCGGCCTTTTTTGCGGCACTTTTGATTGTCACGCATTACAAGTTAGATCCCTTTTCGGGCTGCTGCCGGGAAGGTTTACTACACCGCGCGCATGAACAGTACCTGCTGCGCTTTGGCTTGCTCTTCTGTATGGAAACTAGCAGGTCGCCACTTTTGAACCTACACTCCCTCCCTCGATGGAGAATTGAACAAGGAGGTCTTACCATGAAGAAATTTGTTGAAAAAGATGTCGCAGAGAACCCTCTGTACCATAATACCTGGAAACTGCTGAAAAAATACCGCGATGTGGTTTGGAGCTTGGAGATTTCCGTCCAGCATGTGCGGGCCAAGTTTGAGATCGAATACGGCACTTCCATCGAGGATTTTCTTGATTCCGTCTACCTGGCCGGCGCAGACCTGAACGGGAGCGACATTGAGCACCACGCCAAGTGCATTGAGCGCAGCCACAAGATGCTGAAGCTCCTGGATTCGGCAGTCGAATTGCTCCGCACCCGCCATAAGAACGGCGAGGCGTATTACTGGCTGCTGTACTACTCCTTCCTCTCCCCTCAGCAGTTGAAGAATGTGGAGGAAATCATTGAGAACCTGCGCCCACATATCCGGGACATCTCCTTCCGCACCTACTACCGCAAGCGGCGGGAGGCCATTGAAGCCCTCAGTTCTGTGCTGTGGGGCTATACCTCCAAGGACAGTCTGGATGTGCTGGAACAGTTTTTCCCGGAGCCGAAATCCACCGAGAAAAAGGCGAGCAAGTAATTGGCACAATTCGGGACTGAAATTGGCGCGTTCCTGTCCTTAAGCCATAAACCCTCAGGTCACGCCGAAACACTCCAAAGTCGTTGTCTCCCGGCATAAACAGTATGCGGTGAACGCTGTGAACAAGACACCCTACATGGCCCCGGACAGCTCGATTGCGCCTAAACGAGTCCATGTCATGTAGTTTCATACCTTTCCTCCAGTATGATGTCAATGGTACGAATCAGGATCTTATTGCTGTAATACTTTCTTGCTAATAAAATCAATGTATCCGTATCTAATGTCAATGTTTTGACTGCATTTTTTAATATATCCACAGGGTGCGCTGCATCTACCGGGGATCGGTCCAAATCTCGAATCATATCTAGCATTTGAAGGTATCGATAGTTTTTACTATTAACTGCAATCAGAGGTTTTCTGAGTTCAACCTGAATGCCTTCGGGAACTCTTTTCTGGTACAGATTAGATGCAATACATATATTCTTGGGCACTTGGGAAACAAGCCCGAATCTGTTTAGCGCCGACAATCCAGTCTCATAACCAATTATCCTGTCCTTGTCCTGTAGTAACTGCCTGCAGAATAGATCATCTTTGTTTGGCATATAAAAACCAAATACCGTCTTTATCTTTTTGCAATATACCCCTTTAGCCAATCTGATGACATGTCCATCTTTTTCGAGTCGTTCCATTGTTACATTAACAGCCTTTTTGACATCAGCAGCACCTTTTCCAAGTTCTTCTGCTGTATACTGAACAACTTGATCCGTTACGATTGGTTCCTCCACTTTATGCTCTTGAATATATCGAGTAAGAATTTCTCGGTAGCTTTTCTTGTTCATACTGATACATCCTTTCTCTCTGTTGCTGTTATTATTTGTAAAAGTTTTTCACTTTTCTTGTATCAATAATAACATATTTCAGTTTTCCTCCTGAAATCCATGCCATGGATGAGTATTCTCAGCCATGGTCGCTGTACTCGCTTCTCCATCTGTGATATGTTTGACTTGTTAGAGAATGAATTTTTTATTCAATCAGATTTTTCTTTCCTTGCTGCAGAATTTTCAGAAGTTTTTCCTATTTACTGGTTGAAGTAATCATTCCAGTCTTACTACAATCAGGAGGTACTTTATGGCAAAAGTCAGAAAAGATAAACGTGGACGTAACCTTCACAAAGGAGAATACCAGCGCCCGGACGGGCGCTATGCCTATGCGTACAGATACAATGGAAAACGGGTGTTTATCTACGATACGGATCTCGCCAGCCTAAGGAAGAAAGAACAGCAGATCCAGGCTGATTTGATAGACGGAATCCGGACATATGAGAGTTCCCGGCTCACATTAAATGATCTCTTCCAGGTATATATGGAAACAAAGACCAATTTGAAAGAATCTACGGAATCCAACTACCGCTATCTCTGGGAGCACTATATTCAACACGAACCTATAGCAGAAAAAGCGCTTTCCAAAATCCATAAAAGCGATGTCAAATTACTGTACGCTAAATTACTGCAGGAGGGGTTTGCTTCCAATTCCTTGGAAGGCATCAACAATCTGATCCATCCGGTTTTGGAGCTTGCTGTGGATGACGATTTGATTCGCAAAAATCCAAGCAACGGTGTCTACCGCGAGATGAAAACAAACGCTCCTGTGCAGCGTATCGCTCTCACTTCGGAACAGGCAAAGCACTTTCTCCAATACATAGAATCCTCACCACAGTACTGCAGCTGGTTACCGCTTTTTGTAACCCTGTTAGGCACCGGGATGAGGGCATCCGAATGTACCGGTCTGGTGTGGGATGATATCGATTTTGAGAATAACTGTATCCATGTGGATCATGCGCTGATCTATCGCTCCATTCACGGGAATGCGAAGTGGTATATATCCACGCTTAAAACCAGAAACTCGGTACGCACGATTCCTATGATTTCCGCTGTTGCCCAGCAACTAAACTTTCTTTATGAAAAGCATATCGGCAAGCATGCAAAGCCTGGCCCCACATTGGATGGATACCACGACTTCGTGTTTCTCAATCGGTTTGGCCAGTTAATCAATGCTCATGGGATCGACCGCGCTATTGAGCGCATTCGTACAAGTTATAATGATGTGGAATCCACGCGGGCAAAAGAATACGACCGCAAACCGGAGCCGCTTCCCCATTTTACCGCCCACTGCTTACGCCATACCTTTTGCACAAGACTATGTGAGTGTGAGAAGGACCTCGCTGTAATCCAGCATTTGATGGGACACTCTGATATTGAGACAACATTGACCGTCTATGACCATGTTTCTCCGAACCGATTAAGGAAGGCAATGGGTTCGTTAGATCAGGCACAGATACTTGGCCTTCTATAACGTGTGTTTACAGGTGCTGGGACAAAACGAACTCCTTGGTATAGAGGGCCTCCAGAAAGCACTTCAAAATCGCATTAGCAAAGGGAGACAGTTTTATGAGCACCAACGAAAAAGGGATGCCCCAAAGCAGAACGTACACTGTGAATGACATCGCAGCCATTCTCGGTATCGGTCGCGCTACGGCCTATAAACTCGCCAACTCCGGATTGTTCAAGACGATCCGCATCGGCAACATGAGCCTTATCTCCAGAAAGTCCTTTGAGGATTGGCTGAAAAGCGACGGCCTAAACGACGAAATAGAATAAAAATATGGAACCGCCGCAGGCTGCTGACCTGCGGCGGTGTTGCATAATGAACGCTAATTAAAGGATTTGATTTGCACGCATGCTTTTTGTACTTTCTCAAAAACAGTTGAGTTTTTAGTAGCTGCCGAGGGCAACATTAGTTTTTGGGGTACAATTATGTCTTTGCAGATTGTAATGGCACATTTAATAAGATCTTCGTCGCTCTGATAAATTGAATTAGGATTCTTTTTGAGATTATGAAACGCATTAAGCAATAGAAGATCGGCCGTATTCATAAAAACATATTGTTGCATTAATAGCTCGTACTGTTCCGTTGTGGGGGCAAAAAGTCCTAAATAGTGTAGAAATTCCGAATTTTGATTCTTTGAGCGGCGACATTTCCGATAAAGAGTTATTTTGTCACATATTTTGTTATAATATTTATATGCTGTTAGCACTTGATCTGCTGAAATGGCGGTTATTAACGAATCTATTTGTTCACGATTAAATAAGTCGTTTTTCCCTCTTTTAGCAGTGGCTGCGTAGCTGTTATTGTAAAAAGCTATATACACCTGAATGGTCTTTTCAAGAGATAGTATGTGATCTTTTTCAAATGCAGAAATCTTGCTAAGACCGATCTTATAGCTATATTCATTGGCCAATCGCTCTAAAAAATAGCCTGTGTGCAATAATTGACTTTGAAGTTCTTTTATAAATGTATTATTAGCAAGAAAATAACTATCTTTAATTTTTGACTGAGAATTAAGGTATTCTGTGATCTTTGCTCTCAAATCAAAATCATCTGTCTCAATTATTCGAATTGGCAAAAACACATCATCTTGTAAAATAGTTTTATCCAAAACCTCTTTTAAGGACACAATTGTTTGACATCCATTCACAACAGAGGCCGCTGACAATTGGGCAGTTTGATTGCCAGTACTATTTTTACATTCATCGCAAATGAATACAATCCCATTATGGAAAAAATAAAAATAGCAAGAATCACTCGTCGAGGCAGTTTTCTTTATTCCTTCATTAACAGGCACATTACCTTCATATAAGCGAATATTTTCATCAAAAATTACATCCATAGCAGGCACACAGGCAGTGAGAACATCTTGGGCACTAGCAAATCCAGACCATGAATTGGCAATATTGCCTAAATTATAGCTCGGATCCAATCTAGAATATTTCAATCGAATATCGACTACACTGCGTTTTTGTGACTTATCTATTAAATCACATATGCGTTTTTTAGTAATTGTTTCAATTCTAATTTCATTACCAGTAGCTTCCTTTACACTTTCAATATGTGTTTCCAGTGCATCTTGAGCTTGTCTTGACAAATCACCTGTATACGATACAAAAATATATTTATAAGAAAATATACTCTTATGTTTTATTTCCGACCAGTACCCAATAAATGCGTCATTTGCTACACGCGGTTTGCGCTGTGAAGTAAGCTTTTGATATCCATTTACCATTTTAAGAGCAGTTTTTTCATCCACAGCTTTGTCAATATTTGATTGCTTTTCTGGAAATTTAAATTGAAACAATAGTACACTATCATCTGTCAACATAATAGCATCAATTCCATTATCTCCATTTCCATCGATAATCGATTCAGCTATATCTTGCAGAGACATTTTCTGAAATTTTTCCAAATACCAGTGAGCAAAAGCCTTTGATAAATTAGAATAACCATATTTTTCCTTCAGCTCAGTAACCTCTTTGAGAATTCTGGTATAGTATACTTGGAATTTTCCAACGCTTTCCATATCATCATCCCTTCCTTAGACATGCGAATTTGCTAGTTATTCAAATCCTAATCCAAATAGTGTGACCAATTCACTGTTGTTCCATTGATTTTAAACATTTGCCGTATTTCAACATTTTAACAGGCATAACCATCACCTGTTTTGTGCAGTTAATTATATCATTATTCATTTATTTCAGCAATATTCGTTCCTACTGTCTATACACTATATTATGGTTTTAGAATTTTTACGCCACAGGCTTAAACCTATGGCATTTTTTATGTCCAATTTATTCTGCCCTCACGTTCCCTTTATATGGGCTATGCATTTACCAACTCAAAACTGCCCAAAACGAGTTAAAAATTGCATGCTTTTTCTCCTACAATTAACGGCAAAGCCCCTGGCCATAGGTTTTCCCCTCCGGGGTATCCGGACGGCATAGAGGCCGCCTTTTTCCCCAAAACGAACACTTTTTCAGACCGCCGAAGGGAGGTGATACCATGGCGGTATTTCGCATTGAGAAAACCCGCGACTACACGGTGATGTCCAACCACCACCTGCGCAACGCGGGGCTGTCGTTGAAATCCAAAGGGATGCTGTCCTTGCCGGAGGACTGGAACTACACCACCAGGGGCCTGGCGAAAATCTGCAAGGAGGGTATGGACAGCATCAGATCCGCTTTGAAGGATCGGTCGTGTGCCAAGTACATCACACACAGCCGTCTCCAAGATAGCAGTGTAAGACTGGTGCGGGGAATCATTTTGATCTGTAATAGCAGATATTCTTCCCAGCACCCTCCCGTTTCAGCTCTCCAGCGGTCACCAATTTCCGTAGTGCCCCTTCGATGGAGCTAACACTGAGCGAAGGGCAAAGCTCACGGATGTCCTGCTTCGTAAACCGGCCGATTTTCTCCATGGTAGCCCGGCGCACAGTCTCCAGGGCAGGGAGTTTGGTCTCCACCAGAGCAAAGCGATCTTCAAAGTCCTTGTAGGTGGAAAGAATGGTCCCCAGCAGATACTTGATGAACGGGACCACATCTTCAGTACCTTCATGCCATCCAATCTGCGCCTGGCCCAGGACATCATAATAGAGATCCTTATTTTTTGCGATCTTGGCCTCCAGCGAGATATACTTGCCCACATAAAACCCGCTACGGTAGAGCAGCAGTGTGGTCAGCAGACGGCTCATTCTGCCGTTTCCGTCGTTGAAAGGGTGAATACAGAGAAAGTCGTGGATGAACACAGGAATGACAATCAGCGGCTCCACTTCCATGTTCCCAATGACCCGGTTGTACTCCTCGCAGATCCTGTCCAGGGCCTCCGGCGTTTCATAGGGAGCCAGTGGCGTAAACAAGGTCTCCACATGGCCGTCGGGATAGGTGGCGCTGATGTAGTTCTGCACGCTTTTGGTCCTGCCCGCCATGGGATTGTTCATGTGGCTGTAAAGGATCTTGTGGAGCTGCAGGATGTAGTTCTGGGTGATGGGGATGGCGTCGAAGTTCTCGTGGATGAGGTTCAGCACGTCCCGGTAACCTGCGATCTCCTGCTCGTCCCGGTTCCTCGGCGCTGTTTTCTCCTCCACAAGCTGCCGGATACGGGTGTTTGTGGTCACGATGCCCTCGATGGCATTGGATGCCTCGGTGCTCTGCACCTTTGCGATCTCTACCAGTTTCTCCAATTCCTCTGGCCGCTGTTTCAGATACAGTTCCTGCTTTCCGGCTTCTTTATAGATCGCCGCAACCAGGCCCAAAATCTCTGAGTCCCACTTCTGTTCCCGGATCGCGGAGTAATTGAACGCACGCATACCCTTACGCCCCCTTTATTCCCTTAAATTTTACCATAGAATAAGGGGAAATTCAACACTTGGAGAAATCTTTCCCTTATCAGTATATCAAATTTAAGGGATATTATACATCTGTAAGGGAAATCAATCCTGTTTCCGCCGTAGATTTTCTCCCGCAGCGCTTCTTATGTCCCATAGTCTTTTTGACTTAGCGATTATCCACGCTTCTCCTCCTCCGCGATCTTCCGATGGAGGTCCAGCAACTCCTGCTTCATCTGTTCTCCGGTCAATTCCCCTCGGAGCCACTTCTCTGACAGGAACTTTGCATCCGCAGAAACTGGTACACCCTTGATTGCGTTGATTGCATCCGC